>Ga0315296_10000424_pt1 | contig 38646 bp, 36 predicted proteins | sample YL17G14_18_MG_FD_203921 | JGI IMG/M metagenome (GOLD analysis project Ga0315296, IMG submission 203921) | Sediment microbial communities from Yellowstone Lake, YNP, Wyoming, USA - YL17G14_18 | ecosystem: Environmental > Aquatic > Freshwater > Lake > Sediment | place: USA: Wyoming | collected... | reverse complement strand
AAATCCTCGAGCTTGACGAGGGCAACTATGCCAGATCTGATCCTGGGCGAGCCGTCCGGGCTGCTGAACGTCTGCTCGTAAACGTACAGACAACTTCTGGAATCGACGACGAGAACCTCGTCGTTGATCCACCTTTGAAGTCGTCTGTAGGCGATTTCGTAGGCGTCTGCCTCATCGCCCAACGTCACATGCGTTATGTTCAGTCTGTCATCCTTGAGCCTCTTCTCCATGACTCTGTCGATTACATCGTACGGCGGGGCCACGAACCGGGAAACGTCCTTTCCGAATCTGGCGCTATTGTAGTACAAAGCACTGAAAGGGATTACCGTCGCCAAGTGACCTTACTCCCCAGAATGGGTTGATGCGACGGCCATCTAAAAAAGGTTGGCATAAAGTGCGTGGGGGTGACGCGGTCCCGCGTTCAGTCTAGGAAAGGCACGTAGCCGTACCAGGAACCGTCGTCTTCCAGATACTTCAGGTTCTCCTCGAGCATCTCCTTGTGTCCGCGCTCCATCTTCTCGAGCTTGTTAAAGATCCTCTTGAGTTTCTCATCCGCCTTGGTCGCGTTCTTCGAGTAGAAGTCGATGGATCTCTGCTCGGTCCTTATCCCAAGTTTGAGAGCCGATATGGCGTCCTTCGCTTCGATTGAATTCTTCCTGACCTTTTCGGGGAAGATCTCAGCGAGCCCCTTGTCGAGCATGTCCTTCGATGGAGCTTTGACCGAGCCACCAAGAACCTTCAACTCGGCAGTGAGGATCCGCGCGTGCTCCTTCTCGTCCTCTGAGAGCCCCTTCATGAGCGGTTTCGCCTTCTCATCGCCGACCAGTTCCTTGAACCTGGCGTAATACTCAACGCCGAAGCGTTCGAATTCGATCGCGGTCGCCAGAATCTCCTTGATGTTCGTGGTTTCATACCCCCGGTCTGTCTTTGCCGAACAAACGTGCCCATCGATAATAAGGATTGCGCAGTAGGCAAAACGAACTGTCGGAGTGTATGAGAATCATCGAGATGGCATGGTTTAATTATCTACATTCGAATATTATTTTCATCTGCAAGGGATTATGATACTTGTCTATCTGCTATTATATAGATGCCAAGTCAATCATTGGCCGCCAGGTCTGGCCAGCACACGGAGGTGTTGGGTATGGGCGAGGTAGTTGCTGAGAACTACATCATCATTCCCGGGAAACCATGCAAGGCAGGCGCCCGCCCTGTGAGCAGCGAGGACAAGAGGGTGAGAGACGCCCTCGGCGAGATCAGTGCGATGATCGCAGGAGGCAGACCGCTTGCCGACATCATCGAGCGCACGCTGACGGCCATCGCCGAATTGTTCGGCATCGAGGCGATGTTTCTCGAGATCACCAGGGTCGAGGCCGGGCCTTCGTTGCGCTGGGTCACATACGGCTTTCCGAAGGAGAGTGCAGAGAAGATAGTCGCGAACATAGGCGCTGACTTCTATCCGAAGGACTTGCTGGGCAGAACCATTGCGGACAAGTTCCGAGTCACGAAGAATTCCTACTACATTCCCGCAGATGATTGGATCAAGATGATTGAAGGGGATCCGTTCGCCGACCATCCATCCTACTACAGGCATCCTGAAAATGTCCGCCTTCCGAGAAAGGACCCTGAAGAATGGCATGAGGCCGATCACTACAGGCTCGCTATGCGAGACACCGGAGGAGAATTGCTTGCGACACTCGAGCTCGACTACTCGTGTGACGGCAAATTACTCTCGAAGGAGACCCTTGAATTAGTGGAGCTCTTCACGGAGCTCCTGTCATTCGCCCTGATGAGAGAAATGCGCCACACTCCCGACTCGATCATGCCCTCCGCGGCAGCGGCTCACAGGACCGATCTCCTTGAGGACATACTTAGCATCGCGTCATCCATCGTATCCGAGAGGGATCTTCGGAAGCTCTCTGACATGATACTGACTTCCGTCTCATCTCTATTCGGCTTCGGCAAGGTCACGCTTGTCGTGTATGATGAGCTAGAAGCCATTTTCAGATGGATAGCAGTTTTCGGATACGGCGAGGATCTTGCGAGGGAGGTCAGGCAGAGGACCATCCCGACCGATGTGATACTCGAAGATCTGAGGGAGGAGAAGAGGATTGGCAAGTCTGCCTACCTGACCCACCTCGAGGCTGTCAGTCCGCGTGCCAAGAGCTATTTCATTTCCCCTCTTGTTGCTGAACCCGCCGAGAAGCTGGGTCCGCGCAAGAAAGACGAATTCAGGGTGGGTGACTACCTCGCCTTTGCACTGCACGATTCTGCTGGCATGATCGTCGGAGTCCTTTATCCTACGGACCCGAAGGACGGCAAGGTCCCCTCCAAAGAGACAATCGAGACCATCGAAATATTCACTTCGCTTGCCGAGGTTGCGATTGAGAATGCGAGACTGTCTCATGAGAGGGAGATGGCGCTCAGGGTCACGAGCCAAAGGACGGAGCAGCTCTCGCGAATCCTCGACTTGGTGTCGGGGATTATGTATGTGAGGAACCTAGACCAGATGCTGGACAACCTGCTCAAGACTCTGGCAAGACTCGTCGGCACTAAGCGGATGGTGCTCGCCATGAAGAACCGCGAGCTCGGAGTCTACAAGGTCGAGGCCTTGCACGGCTATTCTCAGAAAGCTGCCGAACAGATCAAGCGACACGTGTACTCTACAGAATCCGTTGACACGCTGGTCGAATCTGGAGCTCCAACGGTCGGCGGACCGTTTGGAAGATGGTGGACGAAGATGGGCCGCATGAGCTACTACTCGCCGGCGGAGAGTCTCCAGACTCTCACGCCTGACGAGCTCGCCTACTACCCGGATCCCGAGCTTATCAGGGTCCCGCGCGCAGGAAAGGGGCGCTGGCACGAGTTGGACTACATCGATACGCTGATATTCGACAAGGATGGAGTGCCCCTGGCATATCTAGAGACCCTGAAGCCAAGGGACGATCGAATTCCAGACCAAGACGCCATAGAGGTCATCGAGATATTCGCGAGCCTAGCAGGTATCGCGATCGAGAACGCGAAGATGTTCGAAGAGCACATAGACAGCAGGAAGAACTCGGAGCTTTACACCGATGTCCTGTCGCATGATATCAAGAATTTCAATCAGGCGATCCTTGGCTACCTGGATCTTCTCAGGATGAAGATCAGCCAGCCAGACCAGCTTGCCCTGTTGGACAAGGTTGGCGAGCAGGTGATGAACACAAGTTGGCTCGCGAGCAACGTTAGAACGATATCAAGGATGACTTTCGGTGATGTTGACCTTATGAAGATTGACCTCGGTTCGGTTCTGCTCGAGTGTCAGAAGAGCATTTCGCAGTACTATCCCGGCAGAAAGGTGGTCTGCAGATCAAATGCTGACAAAGGACTCTACTACGCGGAAGCCGATGAGCTTGTCCGCGAGGTCTTCATCAATATCCTGACGAACGCCGTCAAGTACGACTCCCATGAACCTGTCGAGATAGGCATCAACATCGAGCGGACATCCCTTGATGACAAGAAGTCATTGACCATATCGATTGCCGATCACGGGTGCGGTATACCCGATGAAACGAAGCCGATAGTCTTCGACAGGTTCTCCAAGGCGCCGAAGAAGGGCTCCGGCATGGGACTGCACATCGTGATGACTCTGTCAAAGAGGTATCGTGGGAGGGTCTGGGTAGAGGACAGGGTAAAGGGAGACCACACTCAGGGAGCGGTTTTCAAGATACAGCTGCCGAGCCTGGAGCCACCGCTGTCCTAGAGATAGGCGGTGCCATCCATCATATGGACTACCGAACCGCCCACTCTGACAGACTCGATCCCGCCGTCATTGGCTGTCCGAACCTCGATTGCTATCTTGCTAGGCCGGCCAATCTCGTAGCCCTGCTCGTTCGTTATCTTGGTGACCCTACTGACTGGGATGAGTCTCTTCCTGACGAGGTAGGCACCTAGACATCCACTTGCGCTTCCTGTCGCAGGGTCCTCGACTATGTTTCTAGATACCAAGGAGAGCCCCCGCGAATGCGTGGTCGACTTCGGGTCGATGGGATCGAGGCACGTCACATATAGATCGGCAATATTGTTCGGAAGCTTCTTTCTCAGGTCCGCGAACGCTGCTGCGTTCCCCGACGCTTTCTCGACAACCCTTCGAGTCTTCACAGGCACGATTATCCACGGCAGCCCAGTGGATACATACTGCGGAGGCGCATCGCCGAGTCGGAGCTCTGACTCAGAGAGCGATAATGCATCAGCTATCAGGCCAGTGTCATCGATGACGGTGCCAAATTCCGGCTTGTTCTGCACTGTGACTATCCTGCTGACAACGCCTTTTGAAGAGTAGATCTCGACGGGCATCACGCCCGCCTTCACTTCCATCTTCACCGTGGTCATGGGACTCTTCAGCTTGATCCGGCCCTCCTTGGCGAGAACATAGAATGTGCCGATCGTCGGGTGGCCAGCGTAGGGTATCTCCATGTCTGGCACGAATATCCGCACTCTGAAGTCCGCCCCGGAGCCGGGCGTGGGGGGGACCACGAAGGTCGTCTCTGAGAGGTTCATCTCCATGGCCAGAAGCTGCATCTCTCCAGGCGTCAGTTTCTTCGCGTCGGGGAACACCGCAAGAGGATTGCCCCCGAACGGCTTGTTCGCGAAGACATCGACTCGAACAAATCTTGCCTTCTTCATGTGATCGAAACCGAAAGTCACTTTTTGCACTTAACTATGTTGCAGAGATGTTCGTACGCTGCAGCCTTTCCGAGGTCGAATGCCTTCAGGTTCACATCGACGGCCTTCTTGGGGACATTGTCCGAGATCGACTTCTTCAGCGACTCCTCGGGCACCAGGAATGCTTCCAGGGTGCTGAGTGCCCCGAGCATGACCATGTTCTCCGTCAGCGGGTTCCCGGCTTTCCTCGCGATGCCGAGAGCGTCGACGACTGCAATCTTGTCGGTGACCTGCGATAGCCTGGCCTTGACATCCTCGACCGACAGGTACTTCGCAGCCTTGTCCTTCATGTGCGCTCGTGTCTCGATTATCGGATGCTGCACCCTCGAGTTCATCAGTACGACTCCGCCAGGCATCAGATACTCTACGTACCTGAGCGCCTCCAACGCGTCCAGCGTGAGAATCGCGTCGGCGCCTCCGATGGGTATCAAGGGCGACCGGATGTCCTCTCCTATCCTCATATGTACGTTAATAGACCCGCTCCTCTGAGACAGGCCGTGCTGCTCGCCCGTCAGAGCGCGTATCCCTGCGAGAGCACACGCGGAGCCGATCACGTTCGAAAGGAGGACCAAGCCCTGGCCTCCCACACCTGCCATGTAGACGCTGAATCCCTTGCCCGGCATCTCACTCGCCCTCCCTCAGCTTGATCGACCCGAACGGACAGAGCTTGGCGCACACGCCGCATCTGTCGCAGAGCTCCTTCGTGATGAGCGCCTTCCTGTCGCTGTCATCGATCGAGATTGCGGGGCAGTAGAAGTCTCGGATGCATGTGTAGGGCCGTTTGCAGACATCCTTGTCCACCTTGTTGGTCAGGATGGCCTCACCTTTCCTGCGCTTGTTCCTGTCGGCATACAATGCGCACGCCCGTCTCGATATGATCACGTTTGGCCCCTTCCTCGAAAGCGCCTCCTTGATCGGGCCTACCGCAGCCTTGACCTGGTACGGATCGACGATGGTTATGTCGGTCAATCCCATCCCTTTGATGACATCTTCAAGAACCAGGGGCTTCGCGGGCTGTCCTCCAGCATTGTAGTCCCTTCCAGGATCGGGCTGCTGGCCTGTCATCGCGGTGACTTCGTTGTCCAATATGATGAGCGTGAAATCATCATTGTGATGAATGGCGTTCACCAGCCCTGGCATTCCAGCGTGCCAGAATGTGGAGTCTCCGATCATCGCTATGACCTTTTCCTGTGCACCGTACTGCATGCCTGCAGCCACGCCCAAGCACGCTCCCATGCTCAGGAGCGAATCTCCGTAGTTGATCGGGTCGAGGAAGCTCATCGAGTAGCATCCGATGTCGGTCGAAAGTATGTGTTTCATACCTTTCGTTGCCTGCCTGAGTGCGTATAGTGTCGCCCTGTGCGGGCATCCTGGACAGAATGTCGGCGGCCTGTCCTCGAGGCCCTTCTTCAGTTCCTTCGCCTTGGCCATGATGGCATCATAGTCGACCGGAGGTTTGAGACCGAGGATCTTCGCCATCGCGTCCACGACGATGTTGGGGTTGTACTCGAGTGATTCGCTGAAGTGCCCCGTCCATTTGCCGTATATCTTGACACTCGGGTTGGCGTCCTTTGCGATTGCAGTGACATTTAGTTCGAGATATGGCTGTAGCTCCTCGACTATGATTACCGTCTTCAGCTTCTTCAAGAAGCTGCCGATAAGTCTCTTCGGCAGAGGATAGGTTGTTCCGAGCTTGAGGATCGAAGGTTCTATTCCTAGGATCTTCGCGGCATCCACCGCATAGTTGTAGCCGGCTCCACTGGTGACTATCCCGAGATCGGAGCCAGTTTCCATCACCGTGTTGAGGTCTGAGGATTCGAACTCCTCTTCGATCTTCTTCGTCCTCTCGAGCAGGTCGCGCTTGAACTTCCTGGCGGACTCCGCGACCGTTACGAACCTTCCGGGCGGGTGCGTCCAAGGGATCTTCTGGAAAGGTTTCCGGTCAATCTTCTCCAGCTCCACGATGCCGCTCTGGTGGTTAACCCTGGTCGTCGTGCGCATCATGACGGGCACGCCGTACTTCTCCGACAGGGCGAACGCCCTCTTCACCATCATCTTCGCTTCGACGGGGTCGGAGGGCTCGAGCATAGGTATGTAGGCGTTCGGGCCGAACGACCGACCGTCCTGCTCCGATTGGGAGGAGTGTGCGTGCGGATCGTCCGCCACCACGATAACCATGCCCCCTTTGACGCCGGTGTATGACAGGGAGAAGAACGAGTCGGAGGCGACATTCATGCCCACGCTCTTCATCGCAGTCATCGATCGAAGTCCGACCATCGACGCGCCAGCGCAGGTCTCCAGAGCGACCTTCTCGTTGGTCGCAATCTCCATCTTGTAGTCGAACTTGGGCGACACCTCGGACAGAGTGTCGAGTATCTCCGTCGTCGGCGAACCCGGATACTCCGAGATGACCTTGACATCCGCCTCGATGGCCCCGCGAGCGATGGCCTCGTTGCAGATCACGAATGCCTTCCCCGGACCGTCCCTGATCACGTCTTCCGCGCCCATACAACCTACCTCCTGTTCCTGTCCCCTCCACTGAGCGTCGAAGGAGCTAATTGTGTTTGTGATGACCGGCGGTGGGATTGTCGTTCCGCCGAACAAATCAGGTGGCGAGGGCAGGTCTTACTTCGGTTTGACGCGTACGTCCATGACTTCCTGGATCTTCCTTCTGACACGGAACGGGTCCGGGACGGCCTCCCAGACCACATCACCCTTCCTTCCGCTCGACAACCCCTGGGTCGAGAACACTATGGTTCCGTATCCGAGGGCCCGCTTCCCGAGCGACTGCGCCATGTCCACATTCGTGATCATCGCCAGGGGGATGTCCTCGTAGATCTTGCTCAGGATACCACGCTGCGTGATGATCCTCTCGTCAGTAGCGGCGTACACAGTGCTACCCCACTTCAGCCAGCGGTAGGAGAAGAAGGCCGTCGCAAGCACGAATATCGCGGCGAAGGCGTATCGGATATAGTCACCGTTGCTGCCATCGAGGTAGTCGCTCAGATAGGGTATCGAAGGCGCCCCAGGTATCCATTTCCAGACGAAGATCACCAGCGCAACCAGCGCGACTATCAGTGAGGCAGCTGCGGCCTTCATGTACAGCCAAGCGCTCGGGCGTGTCTCGAAAACAACCCTCTCGTCGTTCGACAACATCCTCTTTGGAATAAGCTTAGCTTTCCTCGCCATGGCAAGCCCTGGACGATGTTATGATGTTCCGGGATATTTAGACTTGACTGGACTGGATTGATGACACTCTTGCGACGAGGTCCTTGCTATCAGCAATCTCCCCCGAGCAACCAGAGGTCGAGCAAACGACCGCGAAAGGCCGTCCGTCTGGTCCACGCCGCACTCCATCCTCGCGAGCCATCATGACAATCACTCCTGGGTTCAGGACATCCTTGGCGGCGAGCCAGAGGTCGCTCTCCAAGGCATCATTGGCCTCGGGATCGTGTATCTCGACGCTCATCGGACCTCTCTCGAGGACCCACCAGGCAGAGATGTAGGGCGCTGCGAATAGGCCATGCGCCTCGACTTCCTTTGAAGTGAAAGATCTTAGGATATCCCATGCGCTTTCGATGTGGCTTGCATCGTGGGATGCCATGGCGTAAGACGCCAACGCCATGGACCATTTTGAGTTCTCCACGAGCGGTCTTCGAGGGCTCGCTAGTTCGCCGATATCATCCTCGTTCTTCATGACATCCGCATAGCCACCGTCAGGGTCGGCGAAAGCCTTGTGCACTCCCTCCAACAGGCGCGCCGCGATCCCCAGACGCTGTTCGTCTCGGGAGAGTTCGAGGACCGCGAGCAGCGACTCGAAGAATGAAACCTGGTCTGCGAACAGGTACGTCTCCTGTCCTTCGAGATGCCTGACCAGGCCGATCTGCGGGTTCCATAGCTGCCGGATCGTGTAGTGCCAGGCGGCCATTGCAGCGTCCACGTAGCTTCTCTCTCTGAGTACGAACCCTGCCTCCAACAAGGCCACTACTGCTTCCGAATTCCAACCGGCGAAGACGCTTCTGTCGACTGCAGGTGATCCTCTTTTCGACCTGTCCCTAGCGGACATTCTGTAGTACGCCTCGTCCGCGTCCTGGCTTCCGTAGAATCCGCCACTGATCGGGTCCCTCAGGGAATTGAGTAGATAGTTGGCCACTCCTCGAGCCGTAGCCGCGTACTTCTCATGGCCGAGAATCTTGAGAGCGTGAAGCAGGTTTCGAAGGAGACCTGCATTCGTCTCGAGCATCTTCTCGTAGTGCGGTTCTCGCCAGTCTCTCATTACCGAGTATCTGAACACGCCGCCTTCCACCTCGTCGTAGAGGCCGTTCGTCATTCTGTCCAGTGTGTTCGTGACCGCTTCAGCGAGTTCGTTGTCGAGATTGTGGGCGTACCGTTGAAGCAGGAGGTTCACCACGTCAGGATGGGGGAACTTTGGAGCCACTCCGAAGCCCCCATGTTCAACATCATACGCCGAGAAGATGTCCTCGAAGAGGGTTGTGATGGACTCCGAATCAGCAGTTCTCTTCTTCTGTAGTGTTTTGGATATGTCCAAGTACCGAAGCCTGCCCCTTTCGAGAGCCGAATCGATCTCTCCAGAAGCCTTGGCGTCGAGGATCGCCTTGACAATCCTCTTCATGTCCGCAGGTGGGATGTATGTCGCTCCCCACACGGATTCCCCTAGGTCGGAGAGAAACGCGGTTGTCGGGAACCCTCCCCTGTTGTACCTCTCAGAGATGTCAGGTCTACGATCGATGTCCACTCTGACCGGGATGAAATTGTCGTTGATTGCCGCGATCACTTCCGCGTCCGAGTAGGTCGTCGAGTCCATCACATGACACCAATGACACCACACCGCGCTCAGATCGAGAAGCACCAGCTTGCTCCCCTTTTTCGCATCCTCGAACGCATCCTTCGACCATTCTCTCCATCCTATCGCCTTTGCTTTGGAAGCTGGAGCCCCATCAGTTGGCGGCATCTAGGACCTCACTCGCGGTCGCCGACAATCTAGATGCTCCCGAACAGCGAGGGTGAGCGCGACCGATTCCTTGGGCATGTGACGTTTGTAAGCCGAAAGCCAGTAGTGACGAATCCTCGGGCCCATCTCCGTCAGGGGCAGGGTCTATCTGGCTCTGAGTGACTTCGACGCGCCCTAGTTCATCGGTCGACCTACAACGGATAGCTGGCCGGGCCGACACCAATATATAGCCAGCTCATCCCTTCAAAAACCGTAGTAGCGGCATACTCACTCCCCCATGATAGGGTTGCCGTTGCAGGATTTGATGAAGGAGGATTTTGAGATGAGCGAGTTCAGGCGCGGCACGAAATTGCTGCTGGCAGTTGCGCTATGCGTTTCGATGGTCACGAGCATGTTGGTCATGGTGCCACATAAGGCTGGAGCAGCCCCTCAGGATGGCTGGATCGAAGGCACGGTCAGCGACGGTGTCAATCCAATAGAGAACGTCATGCTGATCTACGTACTGAACATGGGGGGCGGCGGGGACCCTCTCGGGTTTGGCTTGACCGACGCCCTTGGCCACTATAACCTGACGGTCGCTGGCAGCATGAGTTATATGGTCTTGGCCTTCGAGGGAGACTACTACTCGAACGCTTCCATTGTATCAGTGGTCTCGGGTGCTACTACCCTCGCTGATATCAACTTGACACCTATCGCCCCGACCGTTGCGGATGTCACCCTTCGCGGCTTCGTGAAGAATGAAACGGGCAGCCCGGTGACTGGGGGGACAATAATAGGCTTTACGAACGACCCACTCATGACGGAAGGCGGTGCTCCGTATTATGGCAACACCACTGTGCCTGACGGCTTAGGAGAATTCTCTCTGAATGTCATCGCAGGGACCGCTGGCGGCGGCGTGGGCATCATGGGAGTCGCTGGATACGGTCTCATAGATAACTCCACTTCCAACCCGTTCATCTCAGGAATGACTTACTGGCTCAACATCTCGCTCGCACCCTTGATATCCACCGATGACGCGGTGATTCGCGGCAACGTCACGAACTCCGATACCGGACTGCCTTTGGAGAACGTCCTCGTGAACTTCGAGTCATCGAACGAGTGGAACATGAACAGAAGTTATTCCAACTACACGTTCACAGACTCCCTCGGCCACTACAATATGAACGTGACCAACGGCACATCCAACATAATGTTCTCGAAAACAGGATTCGCGATATTCAGGTCAGGGATGAGCGTCAACGCCGGCGACAACCTCCGGATCAACGCGAGCCTGCTCCCGACCACTGCTACAGTGAGCGGGAACGTGACCGACGCTTCGTTGGCTCCAATAGCCAATGCGCAAGTGATGGTTTTCGATCAGACTATGAACAACATCTCATATGCGATGACGAACAGCCTTGGCAAATTCACCTTCGACGTCTTCGATGGCGACAATCTGAGCTTCGGAGCCCAAGCGAACGGGTACGGGTCGAACTGGACTGTCATCAGTATCCTGCCAGGGGACTTGATCTGGCGTGACTTCGTCCTTGTCTCCTTCGATGCCTGGCTGAAAGGGAATGTCACAGACAGACTCACTGGCGATCCGATTGCGGGCGCTGGAGTGTGGATACAATCAGCGGTGTACGACGATTACAGGAACACCAATTCGACCGGCGACTACAACGTGAGCCTCCTCTCGGGGATCACATACACTGTAGATGTCCACGCATCCGGGTACAGGCAAGACACAAGCCTGGTCATCATCGTGCCGGGCTTGAACGCATACAACATAGCTCTGCTTCCCCAGATGCTGCCCCAGACGACGAGGCTCGTCGGCTGGGTCAACGACAGTTCGACCAATGTTGGTATCAGCGGCGCGACGGTATCGCTGGGGCTCCCGCCCTCTGAGTATGGATATGGCGAGCGGAATCAGACGCCAACGGGTGCAGATGGCTACTTCGAGATGTGGATCCCACCGGTCGAGTTGATGTACGTCGTGGATGCCAATGATTATGCTCATTCACAAGGAGTGCTCGACGCCACTGGTCAGACTGATATGAAACTCACGGTTTTGCTGGATCCCGACACCTGGGATCCGAACGTCACATACAGCCAATCGCCCACCATGAACATATCCTCGACCAACCCGTCTGCTGTGCATGTCGATATCCAGGAGCAGGACCCTGAGATGTTCTCTCTGGTCAACGCCCGCTACGATCACACCACGGGAACCCAGGCATACTACTGCATTTTCCAGGGTCTGACCGATGACTTCGACCCGCTGAACAATCAGGTTATCAGCCTGCCGTACTCCCATCTCGGTGATGTCTACACCGTAGACTATCAATGGTCAGGAACGGCCACTGGCGGCTGGCTCACGAATACCACGGGCCAGGCCTACTACGGATCGTACACTGCCTCGATGGGGCCGGATACTTACGATGCCCTGAGGGGATACTATAGCAATTCATCTATGCCCGGCACGTGGAGGGAGGGTACTGCTTGGTTCGAGCGATCCACAGGCAACTTCCTGGTGTTCCAGTACGACACGCAGGAGCCGTTGGCTCAGGCTTCTGATGCGACGGGACTGTTCGAACCCCAGGCCTCGATGATCGAGGTCGATACCACCACTGGAACTTGGAGGTGGCAGAATGGATCCGTGGGGAGTTCGAGCGTCGTCGGCTTGACGTTCACGTACAACGGGATGCTTCCGAGCGGCGCATATGTGTCCCTGTTCAGGGTCCGTGACTTCGCAGGCCACGATTGGTGGACTCAGTATGTGACGAACCTGACTGTCGACAACGACATCCCCGTCGCATCGGCTGGCGATAACCAGGTGGTTGCAGGGGGCCAGGAGGTATTGTTCGACGGATCTCTTTCGAGCGACAGCTCCGGCATCGCAAACTGGACATGGACATTTACCTCTGGGGGCACAGTCTACGAGCGGTGGGGCGAGCATGCTTCCTTCACCTTCTCGAGCGGCGATGAAGTTGTCACGGTGACGCTCACTGTCACCGACGGAGCTGGTCACACCAGCACCGACACGATGCAGGTCACCGTCGCCGGCGTGATACCTGAATTCCCGACGATGCTGCTGCCGGTCATGGGTATCCTGGCTCTTTTCGCACTGGTATCTGTCAGGAGAAGGTTCGAAGAGGGATAGACGACCCCGGAAAACCATCCAAACCCCTTCACTTTTCGCTTTATCTGCTTGATCACTGGCGACAGTAGGGTCCATCACTCGGCAAGAAGGGTCGTGAGCTCGTCCAGTGACAATGGTTTCTTCTTTCCCCTCTTGTCCAGGCCGAGATCTCTGTAGAGCTTCGCCACCGCTGGCAGCTCCAACCCTGCCGACTCGAGCAGCTTCTCGTCATAGAGAACGTCTTCGGGCCGGCCTTCCGCAACGACCGATCCTTCCTTCACGATGCATATCCTGTCGGCGAGCCGCGCGGCCATGTCCATGTCGTGAAGAGCTATGACGACGCTCATGCCGTGCTCGTCCCTCAACGACCTCAGGAGATCCTCGATCCTGTGCGCGTTTGATGGGTCGAGGTCCCCTGTGGGCTCGTCAACAACCAGTATCTTGGGCTGCATCGCCAGAACCCCAGCGATTGCGACGAGCCTCTTCTGTCCGCCGCTCATGTAGTGCGGGACCTTGTTGACATCCTTAATCCCGACGATGTCCAAGGCCCATTGCGCCTTCTTTCTAGCCTCCTCAACCGACATTCCGAGGTTCAACGGGCCGAACATCACGTCGTCCATGACCGTCGGCGAGAAGAGCTGCGAGTCAGCATCCTGGAAAACAAGACCGACTACCTTCCTGATGGAGGCAACGTTCCTCTTGTCGATGTCCGTGTCGAAGACCCTGACCCGGCCGACATCGGGCAACATCAGGCCGTTGATGTGTTCGATGAGGGTCGACTTCCCCGCGCCGTTGGGCCCGCACAGCGCTACTATCTCGCGCGGGTACACCCTGAAGCACATGTTGTGTATGCCCTCCGTGCCGTCGGGGTACTTGTGGGTCACGCAGTCCACGTGGACAATCGCGCCCTCGGTTCCTTGGTGTCTTGCCCATGGAGCTTCTGAGATCATTCTCTCACCATCCGAACAGTCCTTTGTCGAAGTATCTTGAGTAGGCCGCCAACGCGAGCGAAGCTATCCCGAACGCAATTAACGCATACCCTCCTGCGGTCGGCTTCCTAAGCGGTTCCGTGACAGGGAACTCCCCGATGTACCCTCTTGCTTCCATCGCCTTCGCGATGCGCTCGGCCCGGTCGAAAGCGTGCACGAATGCGATTCCGAATATCCCTGCGAACATTCTCGTCTGTCGCAACGCTCCCTTGGCGAGGTTCCCGCCCCTCGAACGCATCGCGTCGAGGACATCCGAGACCTCGTCAGAGGTCTCGAACATGAACCTGTACGACAGGAGGAAGATGTTGGCCAAGGCTCCGGGCATGACGCGGGATGCGACGATCGTGATGTGGGTGTACTTCGTAGTCATGAAGACCGCGAGCGAGAAAGTGACGACCGCCAGTGCGCGGACGAGCAAAGTCGCCATGAGCATGACCCCATTGTCGGTGATCCCTACGTCAATTCCCAGCATCTGGGTCCGGAAGAGGTCCTTGCCGGGTTCGGTGAAGATGTAGAGGATGGACAGAGATGCTACAAAGAACAACGGGAGTGTGTACCAGCCGAGAAGAACTTTCAATGGCAATCTTCCCGCGGCGTAGAATGCAATGGCAAGCGCCAGGATCAAGAGCAGCCAATAGAGGTCCATCACGACGGTCACGAGCGCGACGACGAAGAAGAGGAGGCCGATCTTCGTCCAGGGATTCATGGAATGGACCGCGCTCCTGCCTGTCTCCCCGAAGAAGGTCACGTACCTGAAATCCGGAATGTGCCTCGAGTAGGACCGCCTAGCCATCTGGGGCGCCCCCTGATGTCACCAAGGATACCCTCTTGTCAGGAGGCGACGCAGCCCCGGTTGCGAGAAGGTCTGGCCTGACCCTACCAAGGAATGAGACGATGTATCCTGTCACGATCCCCTCGACGACGGCCGCCACAATGTTGGCAACTGCGAGGATGAGCATGTTGTTGAGAGTCTCTCCTCTGGTGAGGTTAGAGCCTTGGATCTCGGATACAGATACGATCAGAACGACCAAGAATGCGCTGATGGTAAGGGCGATCGTGGTCGCGCTGAACCCAGACCAGAAATCGCCGGTCTTTGAAATGGTCTTGAAGAATCGGAACGTGTAGTATCCGATGACGACCTCCACGATGTTCACTATCGAGTTGGGACCTACCATTCCCCAACCACCATGTCCGATGGCCGCGCCGAATATGTTTATCACCAGCGCGACCAGGATTCCCATGCCAGGTCCTGCGAGTATCCCGATGAGCGGGGTGAAATTCATGTGGACCGGCCCAACCGGTGTGGGCACCTCCACCATGAAAACGGCAAAGCCGACCGAGGCACACATCGCGGCGATGGCGATCTTCCTCGAAGAGATCTCCTTTTTCCTGTTGGCGAGCAGCGCGATAGCGATCAGGATCGCAGCTATAGCCGACCAGACCAGAAGCCAAAGGGGCGAGAACGCGCCGTCCTCCAGGTGTATGTGGGCCATTTCTAGACTCCATTCCAGCTATGGCTTGGTTATTAAAATCTTCGCCGCCGTTAATAACAACTCCAAACGGTCACAACACGGTTATTAAAGAGGGAATAGCTCTTCAACTTCCCGATTGTGTGGGCGAAACTGAGAGATAGGTGCATCTACGTATTGTTCACCTAGTAGTCAGTACCAGGCGAATCTATGCTCACTACCACTCATCTCTTGGCGGCTGTACTGATAGGCCTTTTTCTGAACCTGAACAAGGACGAGTGGTTCGTCGCCCTGATCTTCGGCGTGGCAATCGACCTGGATCATGTTCTCGCCGCGCCTCGATACATATCAGACAACGGCTTGGCCGCCATTCTGAGGCCTTCGTGGGATGATGGGTCCGGCCTCCCTTGGCGCTCGCTGATGCACTATCCTGTCGCTGCGTTCGTGGTCACGCCGCTCTCCATCGGTTGGAGGTACTTCGTTCCACTGCTTTTCTGGAGCACTCATTTGGGAATCGACTACATACAGAGCGCGACCATAGCCTACTCCTCGCCTGTCGAGATCGGGTTCATGACAGCGTGCATCGCTGGGATTGTCTTCCTTGTCTACAGGCGTTGGAGCGACCTCAGGCCGGATGCTGACTTCAACCAGTTCGTCTCTCATTTGAGCGGTTCCATCAGAGCCTCGCTGAAGGGTTGTGGCGTCTCTATCAGGCAGTTCCTCGGTAGTATCTGACCAAGAATATCACCCACACGACTTCCACCACGATGCCTATGGTCGCAGGGACCGCGACGACTGGCTGGAAAAGGGCTATGGCCAGGGTGGCTGTCAGGCCGAGATTCTTGTAGCTCGCAAAGAGAACGTACGGGACTCTCGATGCTTTCGGGACGCCCCATCTCTTGAGGACAACCTCTGTCCCCATCCCTGTGCCGAAGGTCCTCAGTACGCATCCCGCGGCTATCGCGAGCACGATGAAGGCGTCGCCGAGAAACGCCTCCCTGTTCGCCCCTGTGACCGCGAATATCAGAACTGCGAAAGAGAGGTTGATCATCATTGTGTTTGCAGACTTGTCTATCCGAAGACGCATGACGAGACGAGATACTATCATCGGAAGGAGTATCAGCAGGAGCAAGGATGTCACCAGGCTCTCGCTGGAGACCGAGGAGCCTATCAGAAGCAGTGTGATGATCGGCATCAGCAGGAGCGCGGCCACATAGTTCACGGCCGTTGAAAACAGAGCCTTCGTCGTCTGCCCGCCCATCACCGTAGTGAAGGGCACGACCGATATCGCCGAAGGCGCGGCTGCCATCAACACCCAACCCCACCAGTAGTCACGCGAGAAGAACAACCCTATCGCGAGGATGAAGCCTGTCAACAGCCCGTAGTTTATCAACAAGGCCTTCGCGGCGTGCTGGATATGGTCTCTGCCCCTTGCCTCTCCGAGCCTGACGTTTGAGAGCGAGAGCGTCATGAGGATCGCAAGAGAGACCATCGAGATCTCCTTGGTATGCGAGGGGAACCCGCCAGAAAGCAGGCCAAGGACCAAACCCGAAAGCATCATGATTGAATAGCTTTCCAGGATCTGCGTGGGCCGCATCGAGCGCTCGAAGTGAATGCGGCTACAAATATGCTTCTGGCATATGAACGGGACCACCCAAGGTTTTTTAGCGAGGCCTATGTTATCGATGCCCAATGAATTTGATTGAATGGGGTACCAACCTCATTCTGGACTGGATATCCAACTACGGATACGGAGGGATCATGTTGCTCATGGCGCTTGAAAGCGCCTGCATGCCTGTCCCGAGCGAGATCGTCATGCCCTTCGCGGGATACCTTGTCGCCCGGGATGGCGTGATGAGCCTTCTCGGCATCACTGTCGCTGGAGCCTTGGGTTGCACGATCGGCTCGATTGCGGCCTACGTCTTCGGATTCTATGCCGGGAGGCCGTTGATACTCCGGTACGGGAAGTACATCCTCATTCGAGAGAAACATCTCGTCACAGCCGAGGAGTGGTTCGAGAAATGGGGAGACAAGGCCACCTTCATAGCCAGGCTGCTTCCCGTGATCCGAACGGTCATATCCCTCCCAGCCGGCATTGCCAAGATGAACTTCAAGAAGTTCGTGTTCTACAGTTTCATCGGGTCTGTACCGTGGACCTTTGCGCTGGCCTATGTCGGCTACGTGCTTGGTTCAAAGTGGGAATCGATCAAAGGCGTGTTCCGAGAATTGGATATCGTCGTGGTCGTTGCCGTGATTGCGGTATTGGCCTACTATGCATACAGGATGAAGCGCAACAGCTCGAAACCCAAGCAGGCTCAACCGTAGTAGTACTCGCCTCTGGATTTCTGCTCCCTGTCCAGCCTCGAGTCCTTCTTGTTGATCCTCGGTCTGCTCGTGTCCTGATCCCTTCTGAACGTGATCTGCACGTCCTTCAGGAAACTGTTCATGCCCTCCCTCATATCCATAGGACCCTCCGCATGTCCCTTGAGCGAGGGCTCGCCCGAGAAGACCATGAGCGAGTCGGAAATGAGATCAATCATGTAGACATCGTGATCGACCACAAGAGCCGACTTGCCCATCTTCTCGATGGCCCGTCTTATGGTCTTGGATGCGATCATCCTCTGATTGGAGTCGAGGTACGCCGAAGGCTCGTCGAGCAGATAGATATCTGCGGTCTGACCGATGCAGTCGGCTATCGCGACCCTCTGCAACTCGCCACCAGAGAGTGTGTCCAGGTGCTTCTCCATCAGATGCCTTAGACTGAGCGGGTGCGCGATCTCGGACTGGAAGAACCCGGACTCGAAGTCCTTGCCTATCGATGACGCGAGCATCTCTCTCACGGTCCCGTCGAAATCCGGTTTGATGTATTGCGGCTTGTAGCTTACCGAGACCTCCCCCATGACCTTGCCTGACGTTGGCTCGACCTCTCCTGCGAGCATTTTGACGAAGGTCGTCTTGCCCGTGGCGTTGGGCCCCACCGCTCCGACGACCTCTCCTTTCTTGATGATACCCTCCTTCACCTTCAACGTGAAGGATTTGAACCTCTTCGTCAGAGCCGGGAACCGCACAAGCACCTCCGACTCCCAGTCGGTCCTCGGAGGCCTCCTCTCGAACACTATCTTCCTATCGCGGAATCGTATGTTCTCCTCTCTGAGGTAGCCGTCGAGGTAGACGTTGATGGCGGTCCTCACCGCCCTCGGCTGAGCCATCACACCGTATGCGCCCTCCTCTCCGTACAGTATGTGCACTAGGTCCGCCAGGAAATCCATGACTGCTAGGTCGTGCTCGATGACCACGACTTGTTTGTGCTCGCTGACCTCCTGTATGACCTTCGCGATCTCCAGCCTCTGGTATATGTCGAGGTATGACGACGGTTCGTCGAAGAAATAGACATCAGCGTCCTTCAGAAGCGTGGCTGCGAGAGCTACCCTTTGGAGCTCTCCCCCGGACAGCTTGGCGATATCGCGCGAAAGCACTCCAGTCACTCCCAACCGCGCAGAGACCTCATCGATTCGGTCGCTGTCGTCGACCTTCTTCAGAAGCTCCTTGACAAGCCCTTTGTGGACTGCCGGAAGCTTGTCCACGTACTGAGGTTTCATAGCCGTCTTGAGCCTGCCCTCGGATAGGGCCTCGAAGTAGTCATGGATCTCGAGGCCCGCGTACTTGTCGAGGACCTTGCTCCAGTCCCCCGGCTTGTCATAATCGCCAAGGTTCGGGACGATCTGGCCCGATAGGATTGACATGGCCGTTGTCTTGCCGATGCCGTTCGGTCCGAGGAGCCCGATGACCTGGCCCTTCTTCGGAACTGGGAGCCTGTACAGTCTGAACGCGTTCTTTCCGTACTGGTGAACGAGTTCTCCCGCGAGCTCCTGCGGCAGCCCGATTATCTTGACCGCCTCGAACGGGCACTTGTGGACGCAGATGCCGCACCCGACGCAGAGGTCCTCAGCTATCACGGGTTTCCCCTTGGCACCCATGGCGATGGTTTCAACGCCTGTCCTGACGGGCGGGCAATAATGGATACATTCAAGGTTGCACTTCTTCGGCTGGCAACGGTCCTTCAGGAGGACTGCTATCCTCATCGTCCAGGTGAAGGAACGGACCGTTTAAAAAGCTATCAGCCTCACTCGCTCAGCCCGCGCTCTATCTCGAGCAGCATCGGGTCGATGTCCAGGTCCACGTAGCCCACCGTCTTCACCAGCTCGTCGGCGGAGTACTTCTGACCATAGGACCAGAGCTCCTTCAAGAACTTCCCCGCCTTCTCGTTCGAGAACCACTCCTCGCCGAACTCCTCCTCCAGTGCTGCCCTGATCTGGCCTTCCAGGATCCACGCGCGAAGGTACTCCGCGCAGTAGAACGCGTCATCCACGTCCTCTAGGTAGTGCTTCTCCGTGTGCCTGAACCTGAGGCCCTTCTGAAGGCAGTTCCTGTAGACCTCCTGGTAATCAGGGCCGACATGGGCACTGTGCAGTTTCTGCTCGTAGACCAGCTTCGAGGCGTATCTCCTGAGGAACATCAGCTTGTTGACCAGCGTGAACCTCACATATTCATCTGGCTCCTCCATCCCCAGTATCTTTCGAAGCCAGAGCTTGTTCGACGGGAGATAGTTGAAAAGGAAGGCGAAAGACTCCGTAACTGAGTTGTCTCCCAGATACCTATACTCCGCCGGAAGGCTCTTCGCCGTGCATCCGAAATGCCACGCGTGGCCGCCTTCGTGGAAGAAGGCGTCGTAGTCTCGCCATCCACCTGTGGGCATGATGACTAGACGGACGTCGTCGGGCACCCTGACCGGAGCACAGAACGCCCTCGGAGTCTTCTTCGGTCGTTCCTCCATGTCTATGTGGATGTTGGTGAACTTGTCCGAGTCCAGGCCCATGCCTTTGAGGGTCGCGAAGAACGCTCCGACCAACTTCTGCTTGACGAAGGACTTGTCGAACTCCTCTCCTCTGAATGCGAATGGAATGTCATAGCTCCACGCATCCGAAAGCGAGATGCCAGTGCGCTTCTCCAGGAGTCCACCCATCTCCTTCACGTACAGGCGCTCTGTCCTTCTGAGCATCTCCTCCATCTGTTCCTCGAGGGCCTTGTAGTCGACGCCCTTCAGGGTGGAACAGAGATCGCGATAGTTCTTGAATCCAAGGACGACGGAGACGTCATGAGCGGTCGCCATTCTCTCCAGGAGCGTCTTGTTCAGCTCCAGTGTCTCGACGAGCTTGGCCTCGAAAAGCCTTCTCCGCTTCTCGTGATCAGGCTCGTTCCTCAGCTTCACGGGGATGAACCTGTAGGATATCTTCTCCCCGTCGCAGTCAACTGACGACTGCGCCTCGAACGTGGTAGCTTTGTCCGTGAGATGCTTGACCGCGTTGTCCATGTGTCCCAATGTGCAGAAAGTCCGCAGATGCCGGAGCCATCTGGCGTCATCAGATGGCGCTGGTCCTTGCATGGCAGATTCTACGACATGTATGGAATCGACTGAGAACAGATGCGAGTACTTGTCATAGATGGCGACAGTCGACATGTCGTCCTTCAGGCCAGCGTAGTTCTGATAGAATTCCTCCATCAGCTCGCTCTGGAACGATTCGACGTCTCCCCGTATCTGCCCGATATCATGGGAGGCCATGCTGTTCGAATATCCGTCATCGTTGATATTGATTTCCTTCTGGCAGCAGAATCTTTGGATCCCGAACGCGCTACATTTAAGTGGGCAACGCTCCATGATAGGCGGCTGTTCGACATGCCCAGGATTCTAGTGTGTTGCGCATGGCCCTATGCCAACGGTCCGCTCCACGTAGGTCATGTCACGGGTTCGATCCTGCCCGCTGACATATTCGCTCGGTTCAACAGACTTGTTGGGAACGAGGTCATCATGGTCTCCGGCTCCGACATGCACGGCGCGCCGATAACCGTGAGCGCGGACAAGGAGAAAGTATCCCCCGAGATTGTGGCGAACAGATATCACGCTATCAACTCGAAGGCCATAGCAGATCTCGGCGTCGATTTCGACCTCTTCACGAGCACGCACACGAGGAACCACGAAATAGTCACCCAGGACATATTCATGAAGCTCCTCGAGAAGGGGCATCTCGAGAAGAAGTCAACGCCACAGTTCTTCTGCGACAACTGCAAGCGATTCCTTCCAGACAGATATGTTGAGGGCAAGTGCCCGCACTGCAGTTATGAGCGCGCGCGCGGTGACCAGTGTGATAAGTGCGGAAAAGATCTGAACGCCGAGGAGCTCATCGACGCGCGGTGTCAGATATGTGGCTCGGTTCCGGAGCTGAAGGAAACCGAGCATTTCTTCCTGAAGCTTTCGAATTTCACGGACCGATTGATCAAGTACGTCGAGGCCAACAAACACTGGCGTCCTCATGTACGCGCGTTCACCACGAACGTCCTGAAGGAAGGTCTCACGGACCGGCCCATAACGAGGGACATCTCTTGGGGGGTGCCTGTCCCGGTCATGGGTTTCGAGAGCAAGCGCATATACGTTTGGTTCGACGCGGTGATTGGCTATCTCTCGGCGTCGAAGGAATGGGCCAAGACTGAGAACAGGCCCGATGACTGGAAGAAGTACTGGGAGGATCCATTGTGCAGGAGCTACTACTTCCTCGGAAAGGACAACATAGTCTTCCACACGATTATCTGGCCAGCCATGCTGCTCGGATACGGCAACCTGAACCTTCCCTACGATGTCCCTGCCAACCAGTTCATGACCTTGGACAGCCAGAAGTTCTCCAAGAGCATGGGAGTCAGCATAGACATCCCTGACATGCTGACGAAGTTCAAACCTGACATAATCAGGTATTATCTCGCTGCGAACATGCCCGAGATGAAGGACAGCGAGTTCTCATGGGACGACCTTGCTTCGAGGGTCAACAACGAGCTCGTCGCCACATACGGCAACTTCCTGCATCGTGCGCTCTCCTTCACGTTCAAGAACTTCGGGGTTGTCCCGGCAAAGGGTGATCTGGACGAGAGGGACAAGTCCGCACTCGCCAGAATAGTTGAGACCGACAAGGAGGTGAGCTCCGCCCTGTCCGCATGCGAGTTCAGGCGAGCCCTCAAAGCCATAATGGACCTCGCCCAGTTCGGCAACCAGTACTTTGACTCGGTCACTCCTTGGTCTCTGGTGGGGACCGACAAGACAAAGTGCCAGACAGTGCTCCATGTGAGCCTCCTTATCGGCAAGGCTCTTGCGGTGATGTCGTTCCCGTTCCTACCGTTCTCGTCGGAGAACATCTGGGCGCAGCTGAAGATGGACGGCACGATATCCGAGGTCGGATGGAAGGGGATAGGACTGCCCCTCAAAGAGGGTGTGAAGATGGAGAAGCCCGTCCCCCAGTTCGCGAAAATCGAGGCCGCTCGATCCAACGATTTCCAGCAGTTCGCGTCATTGAATTTGAAGGTCGGGAAGGTACTCGACATCAAGCCACATCCGAACGCGGACAAGTTGTATCTCATGAATGTCGACATCGGAAGGCAGATCACGATGGTCAGCGGCCTGAAGGAGTTCTACACTCCGGACCAGCTCAAGACCAAAACCCTCGTGATCGTGACGAATCTGGAGCCTGCGACCATCAGGGGTGTGGAATCAGAGGGGATGCTCCTCGCAGCCGAGGAGGGAGACAGGCTCGCTCTCCTCACTCCGGAGAAGGACCTCCCCGCAGGCACGCAGATTTCGAGTGGGATGGAGCCGGGGCAGAAGCAGGTCAGCTTCAAGGAATTCCAAAGGCTCGAGATTCGAGTCGGTGCGATCGCACCTGGGGAACCCGCGATGCTAGATGTCGGGTCGAGGAAGTTGCCTTGCGTGGTTGAGAAACCAGAAGCCGGCAAGAAGTACGCCGCGTTCATCGCCAGTGACACGGCGATGGTGATCCACGGACCTGAGAAGGTCAAGATCGTGTTCGACAAAGAGATACCGGTCGGTGCGAAGGTCAGATGAAGCTGGACCTGCACGTTCATTCTAACTTTTCGAGGGATGCATCTCCGTCTCCGAAGGAGATACTTGAGTTCTGCAAGAAGGAAGGCCTCGATGGCTGTGCCATAACCGACCACAATGCCATCGACGGGTCGCTTGAGGCCCACAAGCTCGGACTTCAGATGGGCCTGTTGGTCATTCGAGGAATCGAAGTCTCGGCCAAGGAAGGCCATGTCCTGGCGTATGGGGTGGGGGAGCTGGTCCCTAAGGGTCTTTCGATGGCTGATACCATCCAACGGATTCACTCTGCTGGCGGGATAGCGGTGGCAGCTCATCCGAAACGCTTTCCTTCGGGAATGGGCCTGGAACTGGCGCGGGACGGCAAGTTCGATGCGGTCGAGATCATCAATGGTGGCTCATCGAGGAGAGGCAACAAGCTTGCGCGTCGTATCGCAGAAATGAAACGAATGCCGGTCACGGCCGGAAGCGACGCCCACGAGCTCACTCAAGTGGGCAAGGCATACACCGTTGTCGAGGGCGTCTCCACCGAGGCTGATTTGATTGCGGCGATCGCAAAGGGCAGTTCTAGAGCAGGTGGAAGGAGCAGATACTTCTCTGAGGGCGTCGTCTATTCGATCGAGACGTTGGTAGAATGGCTCAGAGGGGACTTCAAGAGGCTCTAGATCTTGTCCTCTATCTTCGCCGCGAATTCCGTTGCCTTGACTGCGAGCTCCGTCGTGCCCAAATCCTTCGATGCCGTCAGCACCAGAAGCGCCCTGCTGCCGGCGCTGACAAGAACCATCTTTCCGCGGGCGAGTTCGACTGTAACGTATTGGAGCCTGTCCTTCAGCTCAGCGGTGGCCGTCTCGGCCGCTCCGAGAAGAATAGCGGACATCGCGACGAAAGTCTCAAGGTGGACTCCTTTCGGAGCGTCGCCGGCGATGTGCATGCCGCTTCTTGATACTACAGTCGCTTCAAAGACAGAAGGGATCGAGCGTATCTCGTCCAAGATTTCTTCAATGGCCAAATACTCGACCATGGTTCATCCAGCTCCCCCTCTGACAGGTGGAGTCAGCATTACCGGATGAGCATATAAACTTTCTCGGCACAGCTCAAACCTCTTCGATGGCTTGATATCAGGCCAGGTTCATCCATCCGGAGAGAATCCGATGAAGATACTCTACCAGGATGCGAAGGCGGGTGAGATCAAGCTTCTCCCGGAGACACTCGACGACCTTTGGCATCTTCACAATCTCGTCGACGAGAGAGACCTTGTCTTCGCGAGCACTTATCGCAGAGGGGAGGAGAAGACGGACAAGCTCAGGCCCGACAGAGTCGAGAAGGTCCGCATGCGTCTTGGTATCCGCGTGGACAAGGTCGAGTTCCACGAATCAGACGATGTGCTAAGAGTCCTTGGTATCATCGAGCAGGGCCCTCAGGATATGGGCCAGCATCACACTCTGATGCTGTCGGTCGGCGAAGCTGTTAGCATAATAAAACCTGGATGGAAGGCCCAGCACTTCGACAGAATCAAGCGGGCTGTCGCTGCATCCGAGAAGCCATCGATATTCTTCGTTGCGATCGAAGACACGGACGCCGTCATCGCGGTTGCCCGGGAGTATGGCATCAAGGAGTTTGCGACGATAACACGAAACCCCGGCGGGAAGATGTACATGTCGAAGCCCAATGAGTCGGAGTACCTCGACGAGGTCGTTGGGAAACTGAAGATGATCCTTCACGGAGAGCCCTTGATCATACTCGGTCCGGGTTTCGTTAAGGAGGCACTGGCAAAACGACTGCGGGAGAAGGTCCCAGACGCGTCACACTCCATCTCGATTCACCACACTGGTCAGTCGGGCATGGCGGGCATCCACGAGCTCATGAAACAGGGTCTAGGGGGCAAGATCTTGGAAGAGTCCAGGGTTGCGAAAGAGACGATGCTGATGGAACAGCTCTTCAGCGAGATCGGCAAGAACGGCATGTTCGCCTACGGCGACGCATCCGTCGACGCTGCCGTGCGAGCGGGGGCGATAAGCACTATCCTAGTCCTCGACACGAAGGTAAGATCGGCCAAGGTTGATCAGCTTCTAAGGCTGGTCGAGGATTCCAAAGGTGAGTTCATGATAATCAGCTCACTCCACGAAGCGGGGAGGAGACTGGAATCGCTGGGCGGGATCGCTGCGATACTCAGGTACAAGATGTCTTGAGTCGGCTAAACATTTCTCTTTGCCTTCACGATGTCCAGCATCGCGCTCACCAATAGACTAACGGGAAACGGTTTGGTCCAGAACGAGACTGCGCCCGCTTCAAGAGCCTGCTCCCGGACGGACTCATCCGCGCTGGAGAAGATGATCGGTATGTGAGGGTCGATCTCGAGTATCTCCTTGGTTGTCTGAATGCCATCCTTGCCTGGCATCCTGTGGTCCATGATGATCGCGTCCGGCCTGTGCTTCAGAGTTCTGAAAAGGTTCAGGCATTCCTCGCCGCTGCTGGCTGCGAACACGGTGAATCCGTTTGATTCGAAGATGTCTCTGTAGAGATCCCTGATGAAATCCTGATCGTCAACGACGAACACACGCGCCAGGCCTGTACTGCGGTTGGGGAGTCCTGTCGAGTAGCCTCCCGACTTGGCTGCGTCTTGAGCTGTCCCTTGTCCGTCCAGATTCATGTAAACGCCTGGAGCAGGAACTATGCTACGCTGGCGGTTCTCGAGAACTCCCCGTAGAACCAATGACGGGTCGCATCCCATATTTCCTGACGGTCGGGCATGAACTGCATCCGACTTAAGCATTTCGTGGGTCAAGCTGCCTTTTCATCGAGTCACGCTTCTGCGAATCCCATACTCAACCCTTCGATTCCGCAACAGAAGACCGGTAAGTCAGTGATCGCAATAGTCGCAGGCAGAGCAAGTCGGGCGAAGCCCGGGGTTGATAGGTAGGAGGAGCATGATTCCTACCTATCCGGGATGTTTCTTAATAATCAAGTGCCGGCTCCATTGCCGGCTCTATCTCGGGTTCACAGCCCAGGAGATCGTAGACTTCTTCCCAGCTGTAGTGATCCGCGTCCACCATTTATCTCACCTTTCACTTGGACACCTCTAGTGGAAATGGAGGTCAATAACCTTACACCCAGAGGTAGGCGAAAGTAGTCTGGCCTGGAAAACGGCTAGTGGAGCGCGTGTCTGATGCGCACAGCCTCTCCCCGCTCCGAAAGCTCCATTTCGACCGGCGTCATCTGCGCGACCCCGACCGCTCTGACGTCCTTGCCGTGCGCTACGGCCACATCGTCGCCGATCCTGATCTCCTTGCTTGCGCGTTCGATGCCGACGGCGAACAGGTTGCCCTTGGGGATGAAATCCTCGATCTCGACCGAATACGCGCCCGAACTCGCAATCACTTTCGCGCCATCGATCGTGAGAGAGACCATGCCACGGTCTCCCGTCAGCATGCCGAGCTGTGTCTCGCCCTTCAATATCTTGAGGTTCGGCCATCTCCCCGCGATCCGCGCGTCGTCGCACAGGCCCTCACCCGCTTCACCGAACTGGAAACGGCAGAGGGATCGCATGTCTGCCAACTCCCTCGAATGCCTTCCGCCGGATTTCGCCGCAGGCACCTGATCCCTCAGGGTTTCCTCAAGTCTTAGCAAGCTCTCTCTGGACCCGGGACTTCCCTGAGAGGTGTCGACGAAATCCTTCAGAACCGAGTTCACAGGTTCCCTCTCATCCCCCAGGTGCGAGACCACGAGGTCATATCTCTGACTCTCCACCAGCCAAGAGACCATCTCCTCGGCCATCCGCTTCTCGTCTCTGTCCCAATGGCCAGTCACGGGAATGTCGTAGTCCTTCGCGGGGTAGAAAAGCTCAAGCTCCCTCGGGACCAGCCCGAGCGGGGATGTCACGATGACCTCATGGACGGCGTCGGCCCTGCCGCTCTGCCAGATGGCTTGCCGAAAACGTTTGTGAGACTGAGATATCGAGTATGGTTTCCTGGCAGAGCATGGAATCAAGAGGAGGACGCCGGTACCATCCGGCTTCTTGTACCTGCCCTCGAGCCTTTTTCTCCATCTGATAATGTCCGGCCTGGACAGTGACTCCTTGGAGCCCGCCTGGAATGGCGCTCCCTTGACTGGTGTATGAAGTTCTTGTAGGTCGTAGTGGTCGAGGTCCATCAATCTGAGGTTCTGTACGAGCCATGGATCTGATCTGATTCTAGCCTCCACGAGTTCCCTCATCCTGCCTTCTGATATCGTGTGTCTTAGCAGTCTGAGCTCGTTCAACGCCTCAGTGTAGTTGTGCTGCAGCAGCTCCTTCTTTCCCCTCTTTTCAGAAGCGCATGCAGGACAAGAGCATGGGAGGTCCTTGATCCTGGCATAATCCAGGATGCCTGTGGACGTCAGATAGTTGCCATGTTCTGCTGCCATGATCAAAGGCATCGAATCGAAGACATCGTAGCCACAGTATGCCAGGAGCGCCAGCCTATGGGGAAGCCCCATGACCGAGCAGTACATCGGTTTGAGCAGGCGGTCTCCACTCTTCAGCTCGGACACCGAGTCAACGAATCTCTTGGAGTCGAGCAGCATCGACGAGGTTTCGATTGGGCATGAGAGATACTCATCGTATTTGCCCTCTCCGTAGGGAGACCCGCGGAACGCAGGCCTGAGATCGGCCTCGGTCCCGTCATGATGATCCGTAGAGAATCCTGAGGGCTCTATGAGGAGATCGCCCTTGCCTTTCTTGGATGGCGGCTCGATCTTCAATACTCCATTGGGTGCTGGGTATCTCTCGGTATCTATGAATGCCAGCGCTGGCGTGCTGTGTTTAACGCCATCTATCTCTAGCTCGCCGGCTCTCGCCAGTCCGTCCCGCTCTAGGATCTCAAATCGCACGCTCGTGGATTGCGTAGCTTACTATAAAAGGAATTGAGTGGGAGGGTGCCCCTCCCCGAATAGACTCAGAATGTTGTGACAACGTCGTGGTCTGCGACGAGGCCCTTCAATGCACTTGCTGGAACTACCTTCAGGCCGTCGAACAGGTTCGCTTCTGATATGCCTCTCGCCGCGAGATCTTCTTTGACGACATAGACAGGAACCTCGAAGTCGTACAGATCCTTCGTCGCCTCGATGTTGGACGGCATCTTGACAGCCTCTGGTCTCTGGGTTCGGACGGCGTTGAAAACGCCGTCCTCGACCATGACCACGGAGGTCTTCATGCCGTTCACGCTCATGGCGAGTGCTAGCCTCAAGCCCGCGAAAGCGTCCTCGAGGCCGTACGGGGCCTTCGTGATCAGCACCAGTGTGGAGTTGGCCATTTGATCACCTCGCAATGGTAATGAGTCGGTCGGACTCCGACACGAACTTGAACAGGTCGTTGGTCAGGCTGCCTACCTTCGCGCCTTGGATCTCCTCACCGCGCTCGAAGCCTCGGGCAGCGAAGCAAGTCTCGCAGATGGCCACGCTCGCTCCCTCCTTGATGATCTCTTCGAGTTCCCTTCCCACGTTGGGGAAGCGCTTCGGGTTCTGTCCTTTCTTGACGGCGGTGACTCCCTCGCCATAGCCGAAAAGGTGTACCTTGTACCCCTTGTCCAGCGCGGCCTTTGCCAGTTTGACCGCCACATTCGGATCCATTGCCATCATCGAGCCCGTGCGCCAGAGTATCGTGAGTGTTTTGGCCATTCGTTCACCTCATATGGCAACTGTGCGCTCAGTGTGCTCCATTATGCAATCGACTATGTCCGCGTATCCGACGGCCTTTCCGACCTTGAGGTCCGACGGGGAGAAGCCTCTCGCCTCGACGTCCTCAAGGGACACGTAGACTTCATGCGCGGCCTTCCCCAGTCTGTCAGCGGCTGATCCTAGGATCGCCTGGTACACACCATCCTCCAGCAATATCGCGCTCGCGTCCTGCCTATCAGCAAGCCTGGAGACCATGTGCGTCGGATCCTGTTCCTGAGGCGACTTCAGGATGATGAACGCCGTTTTCGGCATGATATCGCTCAACCGATGAACAATGTGGTCTTCGATTCAAAGGCCAACTTCAGGAACGCAGCGGCTCCCAGCACCTTCACGCCAGGCAGCAGGTCGCTCTCTTTGATGCCCATCAGGCCCATCGTTGTGCTGCACGCGTAGAAGTTGATGCCCAGCTCCTTGGCCTGCTGCATCATCTCCTGGTAGTTGCCGACCCCAACGGCCTTCATCTTCTTCACGAACATGCCGGTGAACAAGCGCCACATTCCAGGCAGCTTCGGCTTCGATCCTTTCGCAGTCACCAGCTTCGTCCCGAAGAACGTGTAGAACACATGGACCTCGGTGCCCATCGCGGCTGCTGTCGTTCCCATGAGCAAAGGCATCATCGCCTTGTCGAATGTCCCTTCGCTAACAACCATGCATAGTTTCTCTGTCATGTTTTTCCAATCTCCTTCTGATGAATCACTCACTTCATTTTGATGTAGAACTTCAGGAGCTTGCCCTCAGCTTCTGTGCCCACAAGCTGGTTTCCCGTTCGCGAGCACCAGGCTGGCACGTCTTCCTTCGCTCCGATGTCGTCGGCCAGGAGCTCCAGGATCTGGCCCGATTTCATTTCCTTGACTTTCTTCGCCAGGTTCACTATCGGCATTGGGCACATCAGCCCCCTTGCATCGAGCGTTGCGTTCTTGTCCAAGAGAATCTCTCCCACGGTATTGACAATACCGTGCATAGGCGATTCCATATCCGCTAGATAAAGGTTTTCACGTTGCGCCCTTATCTGCCTTACTGGCCGATGCGTCCGTCAAAACGGTTAAGTATAGAATTGGCAATAGCGTGCAATATGGTCGAGCCACAGAAAATCCTGTCCGGCGATGCCTCGTGTCGTGACATCGTGAAGTGTCTCTACAGGCTTACGGACTTCGAACTCGCGATATACAAGAAGCTCGTTAAGCAAGGACCGCTGAAGGCCGACGACCTCGCACCTGTTTTGAAGAAGGACAGAAGCACGGTCTATCGCGCGCTTCAGAAGCTCGTTGCTTCTGGCCTTGCGTTCAGAGACACGAAAACGCTCGACAGAGGTGGATACTATCACGTTTATGCTGCGGTGTCGCCCGAGACGCTCAAGGTCAAACTCCACAAGTGCGCTGATGACTGGTTCGAGAACATGAACAGCGCTATCGACGATTTCGACCTTGCCTGATTCACGATTCATTCTGGTCGAAATTTCGCGCGGTTTGCCTAAGGCTTATATGCCGACAAAAGATTGGGTTCTTGATGTCAGCAGGGTTCGGGGGGATGGACGTTGTCTCCATCCGTGATTTTTCTAGGGAGCAGATCGAGCATGTTTTGAAACTCGCCGAGAAGATGGTGCCTATCGCTAGAGGCGAGGAAAGGAGCGTGCTCCTGGAGGGGCACGTCTTGGGGTCGTTGTTCTATGAGCCGTCCACGAGGACGAGGCTGTCCTTCGACGCGGCTATGACTCGTCTAGGCGGAAGAGTCCTCGGATTCGACCAGCCGACTGGAGCATCCGTCGCGAAGGGAGAGACCCTCGCGGACACGATCCGCATGGTCGACTCCTACTGCGATGTGATCGTCTTGAGGCACCCACAGGAGGGTGCGGCCAGGTTGGCTGCGCACTTCGCGAACAGACCAGTGATCAATGCCGGCGACGGGGCAGGACAGCACCCGACTCAGACCATGCTCGACCTGTTCACGATAAGGAAGGAGAAGAAGAAAATCGAGGGGAACAACGTCGTGATAGTTGGCGACCTCAAGTACGGCAGGACCGTTCATTCACTCTCAGAGGCGCTGGCCTTGTTCGGTGCGGAACTGACGTTCGTGGCTCCCCCTACGCTGCAGATCCCGAAGGAGCATCTGAAACAGATCGAGTCGATGGGGCACAAACCGAAGATCAGCAGCTCACTCGATGAGGTGATCAAGGACGCGGACGTGCTCTATGTGACCAGGATCCAGAAGGAGAGGTTCCCCGACCCAGCCGAGTACCAGAAGGTCGCCGGCATGTATCGGATAGACATGAACCTCCTCAAGGACGTCAAGAAGGACCTGATCATAATGCACCCGCTCCCGAGGGTGGGCGAGATAGATCCCGAGGTGGATGCGACCACTCACGCGAAGTACTTCGACCAGGCGTTCAACGGGGTGCCTGTCAGGATGGCTCTCCTCGGCCTTGTCCTGGGGGGACTGAAATGAAGGAGTTCAAGGTCACACCGATAAGGAACGGCACGGTCATAGACCACATCACCGTGGGCATGGCTCTCAAGGTCCTCAAGATAGTCGGAGTGAAGGACGACGTCAACTCGACTGTCAGCGTCCTGATGCACGTCCCCAGCAAGAAGGCTGGCTGGAAAGATATCGTGAAGATAGAGGACCGCGAGCTGGACCCGAAGGAGCTGGACAGGATCGCTCTCATATCGCCGAACGCCACGATAAACATCATCCGCGACTACAACGTGGCCGAGAAGTTCGTGGTCGAAGTGCCGAACGTCATCAAGGGAATCATGAAATGCGCCAACCCTGGCTGCATAACTAACAAGGACGAACCAGTGGAACCGGAGTTCGTGGTGGAATCGAAGAAGCCGATCACCCTGAGATGTGTCTACTGTGACAGGGTCACGACCGCTATCGCCGAGAACATCCAGTGAGTCGCGATGGCCGGGCGGGTGATGGTCTGAGGCTGAAGATCGAGCCGCTCAGATGCATCTGCTGCGGTCTGTGCGAGACCGTTTGCAGCCTGCACAGGGATTCCGTTATCACGCCGATGGCTTCGAGCATCATCCTTCATGTCGACGACAAGGCGAACTACTTCGGGCTGGTCCTGAAGACGAAATCCGAAGGTCTCTTGATGGCGAGGCCAGAGGGTGTATCATCCGGTCAGCAGGCCTCAGGGTCCGGCGGGCCAGGTGCCAAGCCCATCCTCCTGAGGGAAGCGTGCGACCTCTGCGGCGGCGAGGTCAGATGCGTTAAGATATGTCCTGCTCGCTGCATCACGGTGGTGGACTGAGATGTATCTCCGCAGCAATAGAGTGGGGATATTCGACCTCTCGTCGAACGAATCGTCCGAGCAGGAGCTCGGGGATGAGGCGAACTGGGATCGTTTGAGCGCCTTATACATCGCGGACAAGCTGGCATCCGAGCATGGAACCGATTCATTGGTTCTCGGCACCGGTGTGTTAACATCCAGCTTCGTGCCCGCTGCGTGTGCTGGAATCGTCAGAGGAAGTCCGGGGAAGAACGGAGACCCGAGGGTCATGCCACTGTTGGGGTTTGCTGGCGTGGAGCTCAAGCTTTCTGGTTTCGATTTCATCGTCCTCAAAGGAGCTTCGGAGAGTCCAGGCTATGTCTGGATCAGAGACGGCATCGTGGAATTCGTGGAGTCCGAGGAGATGAAGAAGAAGGACTCGTGGGCCAGGACCGACAAGATCAGGGCCGATCAGGGCGACAACAAGATACAGGTCCTGTCCAACGGCCCGTGGGGGGACTCAGTGAATCCCGCCTCGCAACTTGTCACGGATTACTGGGGCGGAGAGGACAAGTCGGGACTCGGCGCTGACCTGGGACGGAAGAACCTCCTGGCGATAGCATTCAGAGGCATGGGGGAGCTCGAGCTCTCAGAGCCTGAAGGTCACCTCCAGGATTCTATGGTCCTGATGGCCGAGCATATCCAGAGGTTGGGGAAGAACGAAGGTCTCGCGTCATACTCGAAGGCGTTGGAGCGCGAGGATTTCAAGAAACTGCTTCACAGGAACATCGCATGCTACGGATGCCCGTTCCCGTGCAGGTCGTTCCTCAAGACATCGGAGCCAGCGAATGAGATGAAGCTCGTGGCAAACGAGCCTGGGTACCTCCACTATGACATACCCGCATTGGAGAAAGCGTTCGCTCTCGGTTTCGACGCCATGGATGCCACCATGGCATTGATGAAATGCGCTCGCGCAGGCGCTGAGCCGGTCACTGTGTTGTCCTATGCCGCAGAGCTGTCGGCGAAAGTCAAAATGAGCTCCGTCGCTGAGGTTCTCTCCGACCTTTCGAAAGTTTCGCAAGGCAGGGCCGTCGGCAACTTCGAACTGTCGTTCGACGACCGAGCGCAATATCGTTCGTGCTTGGGTCTGGGGCTCTGTCCCAGGTACTGGTCGAAGGTCGGCTACGATGAGGCTGCCGTGACCCCGTACGGAGAAGCGGCTCTGGGGCTTTCGTCCCATTCGAAGTAGGTGGACGAGCCCTCTGGCTCCAAAGGTTTTTTGTAAGACCTACGGTTTAGTCCGTGTTAGGTTGGATTGTGAAGATACTCGTGACGACCGGCATGCCCGGCTCCGGCAAGGAGGAGTTCCTGAAGTGTTGCGAGTCTCGCGGTGCCAAGATCGTCCGGATGGGAGACATCGTCCGCGAGAAGGCTGGGGAATTCGGCCTCGACTCCTCGGACTCCAGTATCGGCACCTTGGCAAACGACGAGCGGAAGAGGTACGGGATGGACATCTGGGCGAAGAGGACCATCCCATATGTGGGAGGAGACTTTGTCGCGATAGACGGGACCCGCGGACCCGACGAGATACGTGCTTTCAAGCACGCGTTTGGAGACGATCTCAAGGTCATTGCGATCCACGCGTGCGCGAATACCAGGTTCGCGCGACTGTTGGTCCGGGGTCGGGGCGACTCGCCGATGACACGTGCCGAGTTCGATCTGAGGGATAGGAGAGAGCTGGACTGGGGTCTCGGCGAGGCTATCGCGATGGCGGACCACATGATCGTGAACGAGTCATCGCTGAAGGACCTCAAGAAGAACGTTGACACGTTGTTGAACAGCATCCTCGGGAAGAAGTGATCCTCTTGGAGTTCATCGCTATCAAGCCATGCAAGTACGATGCCTATGAAGCCGTTCCCAAAGACAAGATCTCACTAGACATGGATGTGTGCGAGAGCGTCCTGGCAATCAAGGGATATGAAATTCTGTCGAATCCGAAGGTCATGCTCGTGGTCAGGAAAGGCGTTGAGATAACTGTCTATCCTCGCGGCAGGCTCCTGATGCACCCTGTCAAGGATCGGGACCAGGCGGAGCTGTACGCAAGAGCAATCTACAGTGCTCTGGGCATGTAGACTGTGTCCCGCCAGGGCGCTCCACAGAAGAAATAGGTGAAGGAAATAAGCTGCCTTCGGGGGCGACTTCCTGCGGTGTTCCACAGTTTCAATTATATATAGCTCGTACATTCGCTCGGATAATAGAGCGGTCCCGAAGGGAATGCCATGATTGAGATCCAGAACCTGACCAAGACATTCGGTCCGATAAGGGCCGTGGATGACCTAAGCATCAAGGTGCTCGAGGGCGAAACAGTCGGGTTCTTGGGCCCCAACGGCGCAGGCAAGACCACGACGATCAAGATACTGACGAATCTCATATCCGCTACAAGCGGGCGAGCGCTGTTGCACGACACAGACATCCTAACCCATCCGAAACAGGCGTTGAGCCATGTGGGCGCTGTCGTCGAGACGCCAGAATTCTATCCGTATCTGACACCGGACGAAACGCTAGCCTACCTCGGAAGAATCAGGGGGATGCACTCGAAGGATATCAGGTCGAGATCGACCGATGTTATCCAGCAGGTCAAGCTCGAACAGTGGCGGACCACAAGGATAGGCAAGTTCTCGAAGGGCATGAAGCAGAGGCTGGCGATTGCACAGGCGCTTCTGCACCAGCCCGAGATACTCATACTGGACGAACCGACGAGTGGTCTCGATCCTAGGGGAATGGTCGAGGTCCGAGAGATCATAAAGGCGCTCAAGAGGCAGCATTACACGATATTCATGAGTTCTCACCTCCTGGGAGAGGTCCAGGAGGTCTGTGACAAGGCCGCGCTCATAGACCGCGGGAAGCTCTTGGTCTTTGATTCAATCGACAAGCTCAAGACGCTCTCCAAGGTGACCAAGCTTGAAGTCGTGATTCTAGGTCCAGCATCAGATACTCTTCTGGGAAAGACCAGAGGTCTTGCGAACGTCCGAGCCGTCGAGAGAGTCAATGAAGGCGTGTTCCTCGTGACCTTCGAAGGGTCCTTGGAATGCCGAGCGGACCTCCTGCATGCCATACAGTCAATGGGTGCCAAGGTCGCCGGGTTCAGTCCCGTCGGTCTCCCTCTCGAGATGTTGTACATGGACCTTGTCAAGGAGTCGAGGTGATCAAATATGGACCATTTCAAAGTACCTTCGGACACGGAACAAGTTCCGATTGTCTGGCGATACGAGCTCCTCAAGTACCTGAGATCCTGGAGAATCGTAGTGTCTATCCTCCTAGCTATCGTGGTCCTTGCGCTCATTTTCTTGCTTCCGCCAGCACTTGGTCACCCCTACAGCGGAACCGACACGAGCATCGCCTTGGAGCCAATATACGACCTGGGTCCGCCGAATCCGCTATTCTCCTATTCTTCCGTCGCCGCGATCGGCAGGACAGGTGTCGACATAAAGAACATGGTCGTCTACGCTGACGGGGCGTTGTACCCGGAGAGCAACTGGACACTTGTCAAGCTTGGGAACGAACTCGCGGGTCTGGCGACTATCCCCTCTGGGACATATGCAGTGCTGTTCAAGGACAACGTGACGAGCACCGCGATGACCGCAACATTCGATTGGCGGACAACGCCGGAGGACTTCGAGTCCTTCTTCGTCGGCTTCGTGAGCATTCTGATAATCATCTGTGCTACGTTCTTCGGCGCGGACGCGCTCGTAGGCGAGTTCTCGAACAGAACTGGGTATCTGATATTCCCCACTCCGATGAAGCGACATGTGCTCTTCTTCGGGAAGTTCGCGGCCAGTCTGACCGCAGGTCTGATTGTCATCGGCCTGTTCTATGCGGGGATCGGTATTCTTTCGCTGATAGCGGCGCGGGGTATCGATGACCACTTCCTGACGTCCTTCGCCTATGCCATGGAGTACCTACTCTCACTCACTGCAGTCGCCTATCTGATCAGTTCCCTAATGAAAGGCGCAACTGGCGCGATCGTCCTGACGTTCCTGCTGCCGCTCCTGATATTCAACATCATCGACGGAGTCATGGCGGTGGCGGGCGTAAGGTTCGAGGCATCCCTGACGTTCTCAGCGGGAGTGATAGGGTTCATCTTGCAGGAGCCATATCCTGTCGACACTACGATAGAAGCCGGCCCATTCTCTTTCACGAACTACTACCCTGACCCGACGGTTTCGGCCATAGTGATGTTCGCTTGGGCGGCCGTAGCGATCGCCCTCAGCCTGGTTCTGTTCAAGAGGAAGCAGCTGTCGGGCTAGGCGATCACCTCAGAGGGACTGGTGGACCGATTTATTCCGAAAACATCTTATAAAAGTAAGACTACTGTCAGTCCACTGGATGGGACGAATTTGCGTCGCTCCGTGAAAGCCGTTCTAGTTATCGCGATTGCTGTATCGTTCCTTTTGCCCCTGACGCCTTCCGGGGTCAGCGACTACTCAGTCAGGGAGATTGAAGTCCCACAGCTATTGCAGCATGCGCAGGCGGAATCGGTCATCGCTTTCCCATCTCAACTGAACACTAGCCTGAACGTCACTGAATATCCCCTGGTTTCCAGGGCTCTGATGCTCTCGGGAGGGGCGACCGATGCCACACTGGCGGATCTCGATGGCGATGGCAGGACGGACCTGCTGGTCGCAGTTTCAGGTTCAAAGATCATATCCGTTTTCTACAGACAGACTGATGGTGAGTTTCCCACCTATGAATCCTTCAATATCAGCCTCACGGGCAATCCGATAGGGGTGGCTGCTGTTGACATCAATGCGACTGGTCAACTCCAGGTTGTCGTATTGGAGAAGGCAGCCAGCGCCATGGATCCGGACCACATTGAGGTGTTCAGTCGCACCTCACCAACGAAGTATGATAGAACCTTGGAACGACAGACAGTTATTGAAAACGCTTCTGGTTTCCTGCTAGGCAACTTCACCGGGGATGCGTATCCCGATGCTGCCGTTGCATGTTCTGGAGCTGACCCATCTGCGCAGGGCGTTGTGCAAATCATGCAGTTCTTTCTCTTGCCGCTTACAAGAAGCCTGTTGATCGGAGGAAATGGCACAAACGCTGTTGCGTCAGGGGATTTTGACGGTGATGGCTTGGATGAGCTTGCACTTGCGAACTACTACGATTCGAACATCCTATTGTATCATAAGCCGTATGCGCTGTTTCCTGTCTCGACTCAGGCCGATGCGACACTCAACATTACAGGTGCACCAGTCGACCTCATAGCTGGCAATTTCAACGGCGATAGCCTCGTTGACCTTGCCGTCATAACGGAATCTCCATCGGCATTGTGTTTCTTCTTCCAATCTGCCGGTTCCCTCCGTCTGGAAGGACCCGACCTAACAATCCCTCTTCAAAATGCTCCCAGCAGAATCACTGTGGGCGATTTGAACGGCGATCCCTGGAACGACCTTGCAATCACCTCCGAGTCCGACAATGTCAGTTTTGGATTCTATGGGCCAGGCACAGAGGCGTGGCCGAGCGCCCCAGACTTCGAGTTCCCGGTAAGCGGCGTGCCCAGATCCTCTTTGATCGGTGACCTTGATGGTGATGCTCAGAATGACCTTGCGGTCGCCAGTGCGCGCCCTGACTGGTCGGGATCTCACATCGCCATCTATCCGGCCAGGTCTCCGACATTCTCCAACAGCAACGCCACGTCGTGGACGGACCCGTCGGATGCCTCTTCGATGATCGCTGTCGGTGATCTGAACGGAGATGACGTCGAGGACCTCGTTCTCATGAACCACGACTCTGGCAGTTTCGATTATCAACTCTCGTTCGACAATGTCGTCCGGCCCCCAATCTCACTAGGCTATGTCCCTAGCCATATCCTTGTAGAGGACTTCAACAACGATGGGTTCTCAGACGTCCTGACTACGAAGTCCGGAGGACCAACAGTCACAATCACCTTCGGGGGCAATCCTTTCCCCAGCCGAACGATTAATCTGACCTGCAATGGCGGTATCATGGACGTTGTCCTTGGGGATTTCAATTCCGACTCTCTGCGGGACTTCGTGATAGCGACGGACGACGGAAGACTTGACTTCTTCAACAACAGCGGCCAAGCCGAGCCGTTCGGGGCTCTGTATGAATTCGCTCCGACTCTGGGTGCGGGCATATGGTCAGTCGTCGCTGGCGACTTCAACTCAGACGGCCTGACGGACGTCGTTTACACGCACTCCATCAGGAAGATAACGATACTCTTCCAAAGCAGGTCCGTCCCATTCGGGCCAGCCTCAGAAAGCGTCACCTTGTCGCACAGTGTCGGGTCCGACTTCACCTCCGTATGGAGCGGAGATGTCACGGGCGACGGCAAGACAGATATCGCCGCGATGCGGCAGTCAGATCCTTCGATCTATCTATTCGACCAGACCATGTTCAGGAGCTCGCCGCACCCATATGGAACGCTCACATTCCCAGAAATGCCCAAGTTCGTGTCAGTCCTTGACGCCACGGACCGCGGCTATGTCGATGTAGTTGCCATATT
>Ga0315296_10000423_pt1 | contig 38737 bp, 30 predicted proteins | sample YL17G14_18_MG_FD_203921 | JGI IMG/M metagenome (GOLD analysis project Ga0315296, IMG submission 203921) | Sediment microbial communities from Yellowstone Lake, YNP, Wyoming, USA - YL17G14_18 | ecosystem: Environmental > Aquatic > Freshwater > Lake > Sediment | place: USA: Wyoming | collected... | reverse complement strand
AAACAGAGGTAAGAGACCTCAGCAACGACGTGGTCTCCTCAACGGACAAAATGGTCTTTGTCACGCATTACAGCCGAGACATGGACAGATTCCGGACTCTGTATCAAGTGGCAAAAAAGAACGACAGGCAAATTGTCGTTTCGCCAAAAACCGCGTATCTTTTGAGCAAACTCTCAGACGACGAACACCTCGATCTGCCCGATCCGTCAAAAGACCGAGACATTCTTGTTTACTATAAACGCAAAAAGTCATGTCAATTCGACGAAAAGGACTACTATGTCTGGGAGCGAAATTTCATGGACAAAATGGTGACACACGAGTTCATCCACAAGAACCAGAAGAGACTCATTATGGATTTGGATTTCTATCAGTTCGGTGAATTAGTCGACATTAAGCCAGATCCAGCAAGCCATTTTATCCACAGCATGAGTGAACCTTTCAGCGAAGAAGACATTGAAGACCAAATTATGCACAATTGGATAGACCATTTCAAAATGCGTTTTCACCAACTGCACGCTTCCGGACACATGAAAAGAGAACAACTGGAAGACCTAATCAACATAATACAACCTAAAAAGGTCTTTCCGATTCACACGGAACATCAACAACTGTTCAAAGAGCGATGCCGAAACGTTCAAACAATTGAATACGGTGAAGAATATGTGCTATAAGCTCGCATGGGCGGTTTGAAACACCCCCTACTCTACTTTCACTGAAATCCTTCGATGTATATCTGCTCCATATTTATACTCAAGTTTGTTTCTTATCCTTTCCACTTCTATCTCTGGATTGGCGCGCGCACTAGCGCTATTTCTCTCCGATAACAACAGCGAAACTCGCAAGAGGTGACTTCACTATGCGCTGCTTCTTGAATCCAATGTCTCTCATTATCTCTTCCAATCTGTGAGGGCATATGGGGTATTCTTCGGGATGTTTTTTTCCGTACTCCTTGCTCATAGCTTGCAAGGCTTGCTGCCAGCTTCGGTCAAATTCCTTTGCCCTTTGCGGGTTCCTGCTTCTTAGACCTTGCACTTTTTCCCTGTATTTCTTGCATGGCTTGAACCAGTCGCCTATTACGAGTTTGCCATTTTCTGCAAGAGCCTGATAGATCTTTGATATGACCAATTCTTTGTTTGCTACGTGATGGAAAGCTAGGCAAGAGACTGCAAAATCAATTTTCCCGATTTCTGCCTTTTCCATAGAAGAAACAATGAAGGTTACGTTATTGACGCTCATTTTCGCAGCTGCCTTTCTTGCTTCTTCTATCATTGCCGCAGAGATATCAAGACCCTTAATGTGGGATTGACGGAACTTGTCGGCTAGCTTCAGCAACAACTCGCCGGTGCCGGTGCCCAAGTCGAGAATTTCGCACTTACCAGCGTCTATCTGCCTCATTATTGTTTGAATAATCCATATAGAAATGGTATCTATGCCTGCTCTGAGCCTCGTACTCCGCGGCAAACTTATTAACGAATCTCTTCGCTCCTGTCATTCCGAAACAGAGCTCCAAATATTAGCTGGCAGTCGAATTTATATTAGCAACGCGCCTTGCGCTAACAGAATCCGCGCGCGCCAGCGTGTTGCTAAATTCGCGGGATTGATATAAACTTGTTCTGTCATTCTTTATGCCTTAGTGCCTTCAACAGTGTGTCCATCTGACTTTCAGACGGCTCATTGCCCGCTACTATCACGGTCCTGTTAGGCATTGACATTGCTTCTTTCGTCAGGATTTGCTCTGGGTTCATGCCAAAAGCCCTAATCATCTCTTTCAGCGTTTCCATCCTGCCCGTTCTTGTTTTAGGTTGCACGCATAGACCTGAGACGCTGTAGATTCCTCTCAGGAATTGTACAATATCTTCTTCTGTGTAATCTCTTTTCATTCCCATGTCAGGACACACCTTGAGGTTAATTGAGACTACAAATGAAAAACCAATCACATTATTCGAAGCCCATTTCCATGTTTCAAGAGCCGATTTCACAAGACTCGAACAATGCGCACGGACCAATTCAGCTTATAGAAGATGTTAGCGCGCGCGAGTAAGTTAAAAACGCATCAAGCCAACTATGGTTGTCGCGATTGGAATTACTGCCGACCCGAATAGTTGTAGGACTAATGAAGAACTAAGTGGCCACTCGCCAATTTGGTTAACCTGCTCAAAAAGCATACATAACAACAATGCTTTCTGCGGGTCGCATTCAGGTGTAATTGGCAAAGTTACCTTTGAAGAAAAGTTTGATTCAATGTCTCTAAGGAGCGCTTCTTTTGACCTTCGAATGGATTGGTGAAAGAAGATTTGAGGAGCTAGAAAGAGCAATAGACCAATAATTGTCAGTGTAGCGAGGTAAATGACTATTACTGTTGTCGCAAAGGCTAACAGGGTAGTCATTATGAATGACACTCCTATGAACCAGGCTGTTGACAAGGCAAGTAAGGCATTATTTGTTTTTGTGAGGTTAATTCTTCTTCCAACTTGAAGGAGACTCAGTTTTGCTGGGGATTTGGCAATTTCCCTAAGAAAAACCAGGATTCTAATTACAGTCTGTATTGCAAGAAAGATGGTGTATCCAGAGAACATGAATAATGCTAACATGTATGCAATGAATAAAACATTCCCTTGAAGTGGCTGAGGCAAAACCATCGAAGGCGTGATGCTAAGGCCTAGAATAGCCCGAGTATAATACACTCCTATCAGCAATCCAGGAAAGGAAAGAAGCAAAATAATCTTGTCATTGGAAATGCCAGTCCTGAAGTCGCGTTCGTTTTTTTCGAATTGTACTTCTGAGGTAGTGAAGTTTGATTTGAGTTCATTCATTATTTCATCTAAAGACAGAAAGTAGCGGTCTCCGATTATTACAACCAAGGCTATTCCTACACAGCACCCAGCAAACAGCCAGTTCTTCAGAAAATACGAAGTTGCTCCATATGCAGCGCATAGAACTAATCCTGCGCAGTAGATGCCGAGACCAAGAGTTACCCCTGAAAATAGGTAGTTTTTTTTCGTGAGTGCAAAGATTGCTGGCGCCTCTTTCATACAATCAGACTGCCCATTCCCGCGAAAGAGATAAACCTACTATGGCTGAGAATGTTATTATGTTTTTCACTCGTTGTCTTGAGCGAACTCGATGTAAACGTTGCGCATGCTAGCGCGCGCTTGATCGATGCTTGCAGGCTGTTCTGGACCCGTACCGTGATTGGTTTGGGCTTCTACGGGGTCCACACCCAAAAGGGGGCGGCCCTGAATGCCGGGAAGTGCCAAACTAATGAAGATCGGCAGACAATTCCTAACTCATGCACAAATTAGTCGGACCGCACTCAGACTCTTTAGGGTTCGAATCCCTTACTCCGCAGGTGCTACCCTAACTCTTATCTGGCCTCAACTCTGATTTGGGGCTGCCCGTCCCCATACCCAAACGGGTTCGGGGCTATTCGCCCTTCAAGTTTGATGTGAAGGCAAAAGTTCGAATTTCTTCCGGGCTACCATTCTCTAGAGTTAAATTTATACCGATCAGAATGGCGAACAGGGAGCTCGCCATTTCCCTTCTTTCTTTTTTGCTCTAGAGAATTGGTTAGAGGCTTTTTGAATGGAGAAAAATCATGAGTTAATGGTAACTAGGTTTTGGCGTTTCCCAGAGGAGGCGTTTTCTTGAGCGGTGCTTCTGGAGAGCAAACAATCGTCTGCGAAGGATGCGGCAGCTGGAATGAATATTTAATTTTTTTCTATTGCCCCTTCTAATAATTCACGAATTTGATGATAGGTTAAGTCCACGATAAAAAATATAGCTTACAAGCACGATATTGATATTCTTGAGTGTTGCGCTTGATTGATTGGACAAAACTGACGGATTATCACAATGATAAGCGAAAGAGCTTTGAGGAATTTTGTTATCAAGTAGCTGATCGTTTTTGTGAAAGATTAGGGCCACTAACTTCCATTGATGACTCCGGAGGTGGCGATGGTGTAGAGTTTTATCTTACTCTCTCAAATGGAGATGAGTGGGGCTGGCAGGCCAAATTCTTTTTTCCAAATGGTAGATTAAATGTATCAAATAGAAAAAAACAGATAACAGATTCATTGAATAGGTCTTTGCAAAATCATCCAAAGCTTAAGAAATGGTTTCTTTGCACACCATTAGATTTTGATACAAACGAGATTGAATGGTTCAACAGTCTCAAAAAGGAAATTGCACAACGAGCACCCGATTTAGTTTTTGAGCATTGGGATGGAAGAAAATTCAACAGTTATGTTAGTCTCCCCAAATTTGATGGCATAAAAAATTACTTCTTTGGCGAGCTTGAACTAAATTTCGATTGGTTCAAATCAGAAGTTAACAAGCAACTAAGTATAGTCAGTGCTAATTACATACTTGACCTTCATGTGGAGACGTATGGAGATTTCTGTATCCACGCTCTTCTGGGAGATACTAAATTCATAGAATATGTGCTTCAGCAAAAAGTAACGCTTGGAAATAATATAAATAAATTTGAAAAAGCTCTTAGAGAGCTTCAAGAAGAACATAACATTAAATGGGAAAAAATCCAGAGGAAATTGGTAGCATATGGAAGCCAGCTTAAGGACATTTTCGTTCAATTGAATACGGCACTCAATAGTTATTATGATAGACTATCTGCAGGCAAATTCGATTTACTGCAGACTGATGAATTAAACTCGTTAGAAAAGGAAATTGAGAAAGTCACAGAGGAATACTCCAAGATAGTATTAGATTTTGACTATGGCAATCCCATTGAGCGGAGTAACGATTATGAAGTGGAAAGAATAAAGCAGAAATTCCTTCCACCATTAAATATGGGTCATGCGATTGTAAACACTCTTTATTATCTTATTCAGAACAGCAAGAATGCAAGTCTGAATTTATTAAATATTTTTGGTAAAGCTAGCGTAGGAAAAACTCATTTAGCATGTCGCATTGCTCAGGAGAGAATTGAGCAGGGTCTACCCGTGATACTGCTATTGGGAAAACCTTTTACAGTGACTCCGCCTCTAGAGCGACAGTTGCTACAGATTTTAGATATTCCCCCGAGTTATTCATGGGACAATTTTGTTCAAGCTCTGCAATCTGCCGCCAAGGCATACCGAACAAAAATTCCAATAATAATTGATGGTCTAGATGACTCACTGTCAATAGACATCTGGAAAAACGAATTGCAAAGTTTCACCTGTACTGTGGGTTCTTTATCTCAAGTGGTGCTCATTACAACCTGCCGGTCCACCTGTAAGTCAGAAATTTGGCAAGTGACTCAACCGCAAAATCCTGTTGAACTCGCCAATTTTAACCCTGAGTCAACCGAAGAAGCAATGAAAAAATACTTTAAGTATTACCGTATAAAATGTGACATGACTTCGGCACCGGTCGAACAATTCTCAGACCCCATATTTCTAAGGATATTTTGTGAAACTTACAATCCAGAGCGCAAAGCTGATGTGACTGTTTACGCTGGTGAATTGACTCTACTCAAAATTTTTGAAGAATACCTTGAACGCTGTAACAAAAGAATTTGCTCCGCATTAGGGCTCTATAAAGGTGCCCCTATCGTTGAAAATGCGTTAAAAGAAATTGCCAAAGAGCTCTGGAAAAAGAAAAGTAGGACGCTTCCTTTAGCTGAGGTCATTGAACTTATCGATTCAAAGAAAATGGATGATTTGACCTTTGATTGGTTAAACTCTTTAACGAATTCACTCCTAGCGAATGGATTATTAATCAATAGAGATTTTATCGAAGGCAAAGACAGCGTATTTTTTGCCTATAATCTAATGGGCGGTTACATCATCGCAAAGGATCTTTTGGAAGGAAAGAAACCAGAAGAAATTGAAGCATTCCTTAAAGCTCAAGAATTTGAAGACAGTCTAGCAAGTGAAGATTATTCCAAACTACATCCATTACATGAAGACATATTAAGGTGCCTTGCTCTCTCGCTTCCCAAGTATTGTGGCAAGCATTTACATCAACTCACAAAGAATCCAATAGCGTTTACTTGTGCAGTTCGAATATTATTTGAAATATCCCCTGACTTAATAGGCTCGCCATCAAAAGAGCTAATGATACATCTTTTTAGCCTTTCAGAAAATAGAAAGCCCCTTCTTGAGTTATCAAAAAATACTGTGAAACATGTGGGACACCCTTTAAACATAGAATTTTGGGAAAAACTCCTAGAAGCATTACCAATGCCTCAACGTGACTTATGCTGGACAGAGACTATCCGTTCAGACGAGCAACACCTATTAGAAGAATTAGAGAAATTTGAAAGTATCTGCAAATCAGGAGAAAACCTAACCAGCATTGAGAACAGATTGGGATTGGAAGCAAAATATTTCTCATGGGTTTTATCATCAACTGCACGACATCTAAGAGACAAGGCTACAAAAGCACTCTATTGGTATGGGCGACAATTTCCTGAAAAACTGTTTGACCTCACAACTAAATCACTTACTTTTAATGATCCATACATCCCTGAACGTATGCTAGCAGCAACTTATGGTGTTGCTATGTCACTACAAAACGATTTCAAAAAAGCCGAATTTAGGCAAACAATACTCTCAAAACAGGCTCGCCACATATACGAATTAATGTTTAAAGAAAAAGCGCCTCATGCAACCACCCATATACTGTTACGAGATTATGCCCGCCATCTAATCGAGATTTCTTTACTTCATGACCCTAATCTGCTCTCAGCAGAAGAAAAAGCAAGAATTCAACCACCTTTCAAAGATGGCGGAATAAGGGCATGGGGTGAGAGGGAAGAACAGGACAAAGATAAGTACCGCGATGGCAGCGGACCTGTTCATATGGATTTTGGTAATTACACGCTAGGTAGTCTTGTTAAAGATAGAGGTAACTATGACTACGAAAATCCTGAATACAAAAAACTAATGGCGAACTTCTTTTGGCGTTTATATGATCTGGGATACTCCCATGAGCTTTTTGCTGAAATCGACAGACAGATCTGTATGGCATATTACTGGGGAATGGGCCGGTCAAATGAGGCGGGCAAGACTGATAGATATGGTAAGAAGTATTCGTGGATAGCGTTTTTTGAGCTTGCTGGTTATAGAGAAGACAATTTATTATTGCCCGAGTTTTTTACTGAGCGCGGGCGAATTCCTGACGCAGATATTGATCCCAGTTTTCCAGAACCGGTTTCAACATATAACGTCGTAACTGTAGACCTTTTGGATGACAGGTCTTTGCCGCTTGCAGAATGGGTAGAAAAAGGGAAAACCCCTGATTTGTCTGCATACTTGATACTTGATGACTTAGATGGCAAACATGGACCTTGGGTGTTGATGGATGGATGTATCGACCAGAATGATACAGAAGCGGAAAGAGAGCTGTTTGTTTTTCCCCGTGCTCTCCTTGTAAAAAAGGCTGAAGCAACAGAAATTGTAGAACGCCTAAAAAACTCCGATTCTCGTGACCGATTGCCAGATATTCCTGAAGATTTTTACACCTACGCAGGGGAGATCCCTTGGTGTGAGACTTTCCATAAAAATGGACTAAGCGAATTGACCCTTATTTCTGGAACAAAAATCGAACGTATACCTGTAAAGAAAGTTGGAAGATTAAAAGATGGCACTCTTCTAAGTGAAGGTGAGTTGTTGCTTCGACTTATGCAAAGCGTAAGGGTAACAACGGCACAATCCATTAATTCAGAAGAAGACTTTGAAAAAATGCTAGAATCAAAAGGTATTGAATCAGTAGATATTATAGTTGAAGAAGATCACGAAGTAACAGAGACAGCCACCTATTCAGTATTAGTTCCTGCACGGTTTTTCAGTTGGGAGAGCCATCATAGCTCTGTCAATCAAGCAGATGGCGCTATGGTTCCAGCCAAAGAGATGTCTTTATTTTTTGACCTCTGTTCACGACCGCAGACTTTTAACATGTACCAAAAAAATGGTGCTTTAGCATCTGTTAGTACGCAATGGGGCGAACCTTTTTCCAGAAACAGACAATACTTACTTTACCTAAGGCAAGATTTACTCGATGTGTATCTTGAGAAAAATGATTTAGCGCTTGTATGGATACTTTGGGGTGAAAGACGCTTTGGACCAGAGGATATCGAAGACTTACAAAAATTTTACCAAAAAAATAATTTAGAGGGGAACTTTGGGAAAACAGTACTTTATTCCATACTTAAGAAAAACAATCATCAAAAGCCTTGAGATTCATGGCGGCATATGTCAGAATAGGTTTGTTCGGCTATTAAGGGTTACAGTTCCATTCCCAAAGTATGGTGGGGCTGCCAGTCCCCATACCCAAACGGGTTCAAGTCCTTTCTCTTAATGGATCCTGTAAGAAGAAAACATGCAGAAAACTGAAAAGTGCTTTGGCTTAAAACACAAAATGCTTGAGTGCGCTATACTAACTTGTACAATCTAGCGTGCGCTGGGTGCGTGTCAGTAAACAAGAGCACAGAAGAAATAAAAGCAAAGTCTTTAACAGTGCGCTTTTAATTAAGAAAAGGGGCTGAACTTGAGAAGTAAGAGAGATGAAACGCATGATCATATTGTTGACTTACTATATTCTTTAGTAGAAAAGGAATCAGAGTACGAGAAGACAGAACGTCAATCAAAGACATATCCTATTCATATACATTTCAAGAAAGACACCAAGGAGCATCATCCTGATATTTACGCAAAGACTAAGAGAACGAACGAGATCGATATCTACGATGTTTGGCACATAGAAGGAGAAAGAGAGGCGTGTTCTGACATTCTCCATGCAGCGTGTGTCGATGGTGTCCGATACTATTCTATAGTTTGTGTTAATTCAGGTAAACCTGATCCTTGGACAAAGGAATATGCCAGAAAACTAGTCCGAATCTTCTTAAACTATCTTCGTAGTGAAAAAGGTGAACCTCTGTTGAAAGCTGACAAAGTGCTTGTGGCAGAGATCGACAGAGAAGAACTTCGAGGTGACAAGAAAATTCTTCAATCATTGAAAAAACAACTCAAATTTTGAGAGTCCCCTGGTCACTCAAAACCCAAGGATCTGAGATAAATCAACTCTGACAAGAACTCTTCTGATAAGTACCATGATCCTTGCTTGCTCAATACACCGGTTCTTTTAAGCTTTAGTTCGATCTCTTTCATTTCCTTGAAACGGTTTTCAATGAATTCCATACAACAAATAATGGGAATCACGAAGTATCTGTTCTCGTAGTTACCGCGTTTGTGGAACTCACGAACACTACGCTCAAATACGACCCTAAATACTTTTCTTAAATCTCCAAAAAACAAAGCAGCATAATCGAATTTCTCTCTGGAGATCTCACCATGTTCATTTTCGCCACCCTTGACTTCGACGACTAGTCCAACCGTATCGTCCTTTGAAATACCTAGGAGATTAAATAATCTTTCGTCTAGTCTCAGTGAAACAAATTCTGGTTCAGCACCGATTTTTTCTTCGCTTTTTCCCAATCGAACCGCCAGCAAATCGATATGAGATGCTTCTTTGCTCAGAACCGAAAAATGGGGGATAGCGAAAAATCCATTTAGGCGCAGATATGTTTGAGCTATTTTTTCAGGAGCATTCATAAGATACAGTAATCTGTCTGAAAACCAAATAAAGCTTCTCATAAACATTACCTATATCTTTAATTTTTACGAGCCTTGATTTTTCTCTGATAAGCGACTGCCAAGGTTTAGCGCTTATACAATTATTGCAGCTGCGTTAGGGTGTGCCATAATGGGCGCCCGCGCTAGCGAACAAAGAAGTCGCAGAGAGACATCACTCGAAGCCGTGAATTTCCCTGTGTGCTTTTAGGAATTTTGGATGCGGCCTATATTCTTCTGGAAGGTGTATCTTTTCATTTTTGAAATGACTGATCTCCTCGTAATTTTTATCGCCTTCAATGCTTTTGTCTACAACTATTGAGTAATTGTCTCCTATTGAGAATAGACCACCCTCAAAGGCCCAATGATGTAGCCGACAGAGTGCAATGCCATTTCTAGGGTCATTGCTGCCGTTTTTAGCGACCGGATATATGTGTGCGGATTCAACCTCTGGATTTCCATCTTTTGTGAATCTGCTTTTTCCGCAAACCGCACAAGAATAGTCATAGTTCTCTCTTACTATCCTTCTGAATTCAGCAGATCGAGCTTTTTTAACAGCTTTGGCAAGACGAGTAGGTTCAGTCAGCCTTGGTTCCGGTTTCTTTGATTCGTCGTCGAGGTTGAGTCTATACTGATTAGCATTTCTATCCTCTTTTCCTGCGATAGTTATGTAGTCTTTTTCTGAGATCTTGTGTATGCTACCACGGAGATACATCCTATAATCCGATTTGTTTTTTATGAATCGCAGCTTGGAGATTAATGGTTCTATAGGTTTTGGTTGATTCCAAGGATCGATATGGACAAGCTCGATACCTGGAAAGCGATATCCTCTAGCTATAGCTTCCTTAGTGTGTAGATAATGTGAACTCAGCGTGGCAGTTCCGAAGAATCTCTTGTTCCCAGTATCACCAAGATAGAAGACTACTTTGTCCCCTACCTGCAATCTGGCCACATTTCGTGCGCTTTCTTGGATACCCCAATAATGTCTCCGCATATCTTCTTCATATATCTGGACTGCGCTTCTCTTGCCAGATCTCCCATCCTCATCCTTGCCTACCAGAATCCAGTGATTTGGTAATAACTCCGAGCCACGAATTCTATACGCCCATCTTCCTCCAATTTTCTGGCGTTCAATCTTGGAATGTATTTCTTTAGCAAAGTCAAACCAACTTCGTGGGATTTTTCCTATCTCATACAGTGTAATCCATTCATTCAAGAAACCGATCATATTTGAAACAACTTTCCTTATTCCTCTTTTTGGAACCCTTGATCCGAGTTTTCTTGAGAAACTGGCATCTTCGAGAAGAGTCTTAATCAATCGATCAAAAAGCACCCAATCCTTACTGCTCTTGCACAGTTGTAAGATCTTGTCCCTTACTATTGGTAGGAATTCTTCCTGTTTCCAAAGAGGGCTCATGATTTCGCACCAATGCGACTAGACGGATATCTCGTTAACAAGATTTGGATTTTTCGGTGAGCGCACGCGCTATCACGTGATTAGTAAGAAGCCTTTAACCGTATCTTTGCTGGACGACTTCTATCAATTTCAGCAATCTCGGCTGACTCCAATAATGGTGCTACATATGAAGCTAAACTCGTTCCATGAGAAAACCTCTTTATAAAGGTGTCAAGAGACAATTCATCAGAAATCTCATGGACAGCTCCAATTCTTACCCAACCCTTTCCTCTCAGAAAAATTGGGTGCTTTTTCAAGAACCGAACCCGGTATTTTTAGTATAGATGGTTTTTTACCAGTTTCTATTAGAACTTTTTCACTATCAATATGAATTATTTTGAACTGCTTGCCTGAGGGGGTCTCTAAGTGATGAGGAAAGTGCGGAACTTTTTGAGTAACCCTAATCATTACCGACATATTTAATCAATCAGCCATATTTCACAATGTACACTTAAATTTTACCCGCTTTGAGTTTAGTGAAGACATCTCCTGCAAACTCCCTCTTTTTTCTCTATCGATCTCGCACGTATCTATTCACTAAGTCGCCCTTATTTACGACGCCAAGTTGCGTGAAGAGGAAATCAAATCTATCTTCAATTTCAGACGCAATCGCATCGCGCGTTTCTTGCGGCAGGCTCATAATCTCTTTCTTGAATGGGCCCAATGCTTTCTTTCTGGTCTTGTAAAAGAATTGCTCTTCGGTTTCGTCTTTCTTAGCCTCGCTTGCGGCATTGACTTTTAGCCATTTGTAAATTCTCTTCTTCAAATCGACCGGAAAGTACTCGGATTCGTAAATCATGTTCTGGAATTCCGTGGCTAGATGCACTTCAGCAGTCTCGCATTCGGCAAATTTGTTGAATGCTTCAGGGGGCAGAGTTGATGCTCCATGCTGCACAGCTCCAGCCAACCCATATTCTTTGCGGGCGATTTCAGAAAGAGTTTTCAAGGTCTTTAAGTCAAGGTTTATCTGTGCAATTGAGCCGTCAGGCAAAACGACACCACCATGAGTTGTTCCTGTCTGGACTGAAATCTTGCTTATTCCTGCCAGCCCGTTGGGTAACTTGTTTCTGAGACCTGCCATGAATGCGTGCAGGTCTTCAGGCGTTGAATTTTGATGCCCTATCTCGCCAATCTCTCCACCCACTGAAATCGTAATCCCTGGCGGCTCAATTCGGCGGATGAACCGGGTGAGTTTCGCGCATACATCATAATTCAAAAGCTGTTGTTTTTCCAAATCGGGCTCGGATAGATTCACTAGTGTTGATGAGTCAATGTCGATATTATAGAAACCTGAACTGATTGCATCGGCGATCAGAGCCTGCAAAGCTTCTATTTCCTTGTCAGGGTTCTCCTGGAATTTGGCAGCATTGACCTGAAAATGGTCTGCTTGGATGAAGATCGGGCCGGAATAGCTTTCTTTTATCGCTGCTGCCAGAACGATGCTTGAATATTCCATAGGGAGTTGATTGGTGTAACCAATCTCAGACCTGGCAATCTCGAAGATAAATGCGCCTGAATTGTGTTTCTTGGCCACTCTGAATATGCTGCGAGCCAAATCATAAGTCATGCTCCTCAGGTTTATCGCAGGGACCGTGAAACCGCCGAATTCGCCTCTGCCGCGGGCCGCATAAAATTCGTGGATGCTTGAGGGATATATCCCCTCTTCGTGAGCGATGTCAAAGATCTTTTGGGCTGATTGCTTCTTTTTCGCCGAATCATCGCACATAATCAATTCCATTACAGTTCTTTCAACATCAAACAGTTTTGTTCCCATAATGTGTCCCTTCCCAAATTCAATTTTCGAGCTGTCCACATCGAATTCCTTCATTTCAATATTAAATAGTTGTGTGTGCCTTTGTGTGTGCCAAAGTATGGTAGAGCTGCCCGTCCCCAATACCCAAATTGGTCCTCCCCAGTTGCTGGTTCGTGGTTCAAATCCGAGCGATCTCATCAAAGACTTCGTTTATCTATAAGTGGAAGAATCCGGTCGTTTCGAGGATGCTCGCAGAATACAGCGTATTCTGCTTGAAGAGCAGCAAGGGCAAACTGACACATGTACTAGCGTGTGCGTTTGACATCTGTAAGGATATGCTTGGTTGTTCCGCGTCTGCTATGCCTTGTCAAGTCGCCTTCGACATCGACATTCTCACCCACTGTAAAAGAAAGAGCTTCCAATTCCTCCTTAGTTCGGAACTTCAGATAGTAAGTGTAGTTTTTGTCCGGTAACAATGTGACTGTATAGTGGTCACTTAGCGGAGGAACGTGATATTTCTTAAGGTCAGAATATATGGCTTTTATTTTGCCTCTGACTCGCACTCGCTCTCCTCTCTCAAACACCGACCAATCCTTGGAGAAAGGGAACTCTTTCTTTTGTTTTCTTTCGGTCATCAAAACTCGCACAATGTTGCTGATTTAATAGGTATATAAAACTTTAGTTTCAGTTGAATAATGGGATATTTTGCGTGTTACGTCAGGCTAAGGCAAGGGTTCAAACGGGGTTTTGGGAACGACTTTGCTGACACCATTAATAGCAGCAGCCTCCGCATGGAAAAACCAATTGATCTGCTAGCCTTCAGGTCTTGGTCTCTACGTCCCCATACCCAAACGGGTTCAAGTCCAACTACTTGCGTTGTCATTACCCAAGGGTTCGGTTGCACCTTACACTAGCGCACGCTAGTAAAGTGGGTTCAATGGGAGCGCGCACGCGTTCAATGGGAACAATTTACTTCTGGAACAGGGCTCCCAAGAACCATATTAAGATGCCAACAGCAGCCACTTTTGCACCGATTTCCAATGCTTTCTCAGGGTTTTGATAAGCCCAGACGAGTAACTTAACCTCGGGCGACGAAGCAACTTCCACATTGTCGTATTTTCGCATCGAACCGTACGTTCTAATTGCCATTTTTATCATCAGATATGTAAATCTGCAAGCAAATATATAAATATTCCCATTGCGCCTATTTTTGTAGGTGCCTGCCATGGTGGATGTTAGATGCAAGAACTTCAACGATGTTCTTTGGACATATGTTGCGGAAAATGCGAACCGCAGAGGAATTTCCCGATGCGAAGCTTTGCAAGAAATCGTTAAGGAACATATGAAGTTCCTCATGGAGGCTCAAAAAGAAAGAATGGAGCGTGCTGCGAGTGTCGAGAAAGAAAGATGATGATTGGGTTGAAGACCTAATCAAACTCGGAATAGGCTTATTGGCAATTTACTTTATTGGCAAATTAATAGAACCGACCCAAGGCAATACTGAACAAGATGTAAACTGTCCAAAGTGTGGGGCACGCATTAAGAAGTGGGCTTTGAAATGCCCAGTCTGCAGAACAAAGCTCCTTTCGTGGTAGCAACTAGTTGTGCCTCAACAGAAAAACGCTAGAATTTGATTCGCGCGCGCAATGCTTAGAGCACGCACACTAATAGCTTAGTCGCTCCTCTTGTGTGTAGTCTTCTATTTCATCGAGAAATTCGCTTTTCGATGGTTCCCAAGTATAGATGATTAGATCCTCTTTGGCTCTGGTCATCGCTACATAGAATAGTCTTCTTTCCTCTTCTTTTGGATCCTGTTCAGGATAGTTTTCTCTTGCTGGAGCATAAATGGAACTGTCTTCAATCTCGCATGGAAAGCCATAGGTGCCCTTGATAACGTCAAGGACAAAGACCACCTTAGCTTCGAGTCCTTTGCTCTTGTGAACGCTCATAAGCCTAATCTGGTTTCGTCTCGCAAACTCGCTGTCTAAAGCAAAATCTATGTCTCTTTCCTTAGCTCTCTCGATAAAATCTTTGACTGCATAAGAGGATTTGTACCTGTCAAGAACGAGAATGTCACGAGGCTCGCAGCCCCTGCTTATATAATTAGCGATCTGGTCCAAACAATCATCAACGATCTGCTCACAGTACCTCGTCTTAAAATCCTTGCTGTGAGTCGAGCTAAGCACTCTTATCGGCCTTGATTCGTTCCTATGAGCCATCGTAGGCTTTGAAATTTGGCAACTGCCATTATTCCTTATAATAGCGGCTCCAGCATCAACAATAGACTTGACGCTACGATAATTCGTGGAAATCTTGGTTACTGCAGGCTTCTCAAAGTATTCCTCAAAATTCACAAAAAAGTTCAAGTTCGAACCCGCAAAACCCATTATGCTCTGCCAGTCGTCTCCAACGCAAAAGAGCTTGCATTTCGGATTGCGATGAAGCAACTCATCTATCAGCTTGCATCGTTGTTTGCTGATGTCTTGGTACTCGTCGACCAGAATGTGATCATAAATGCCAGCATAAAGATTGTCATCTTTACGTAGTTCATGGATCGCGCTGTTAATCATGTCTTCGAAATCTATCTCACCTCGCTCACGCAATTGCCGCTCATAAACCCGATACACTTCGAGCGCTATTCTTCCAAAGGTTGATTGCTTGCGGCTCCACTTCCCGCTCTGTAGCCTGTCCTGAATCCTGTCAGGCGAGAGACCGTAGACTTTAGCGTTCTTAATGAAGTTAACAACATCGTCAGGAGTCGGATCTTTATATGGCGCCCAAGCAATTTCAACAACTTCATCGTAACTCAAGGGCGAAAACTCGAACTCCCCCGCAAATCGAGTCTGCAGTTTTTCAATCACCCGCTCCTCGAGAATTTCGGTGAATTTATCAGGGTGATCTTCGTCATATTGGTAAGCGTAGGTCTCAACTAGTAGCTTATTGTTCTTTGCAAACCACTCTTTTTTCTCTTCCATGACCCTTTTGTAATCCTCTCCAGCGTCCAGACCCCAATATTCTGGCACTTCTCCATTCTCGTTAATGCCCCAGTGCTCTATGTACAGGTCGAATTTAGAAAGACGGAAATCCGGTAGAAATTTGCCCACATCAGGTTCATATTCCACTTCGATGCGTTCGCCGTTTAATTTGTGTGTGAGAAAGAAATCCAAGATCTCTTTCTCCGCGTGGCTCCTCACTTGTTTGTTGTTTATAGAGACGTAGCGCAGAGCCTGCTTGAACGCGAGGTTGTATTCCTTTTCCTTGAAGCCTACTTGGTGCTCATTGTCACGAAAAGTCCTAACATAATCCAGAAAGAGTTTATAGTAGTCTCGGTCCTTCAGCAGTTGCTCGTATATCGCCTTTACTATGTCGAACTTCTTGTTCTCGTCTAAGATGTCGGTGTGCTTGATTTTCTCATTACGAGCCTTTTCCAGGATGTCCTTGCCCAACTTGTGGAAGGTTCTGACGTTGACGTCGCCTATTTTGTAGCGATCACGCAGTCTTTCTTCAACCTCGCGTTTGGCTTTGTCTTGGAAGGTTATCGCCAGAATCCGGTCCGCCTTAACAGCGTCGGGCTTTCTATTAATCAAATACGCGATTCTTGTAATTAGAACCTCAGTCTTGCCCGTGCCTGCACCTGCGATTACCAAATTGTACTTGTCGTCCGTGATCACAGCGGTCTGTTGCTCATCATCCAACGAAAGGTTTCCTTTCTTGAATAGATAATCGTACTTCCTTTTACGTTGTCCAATGAAGCTCTTGTTATAGTCTAAAATAGTTACACTATGTATTTGCAGTGTCTGCTTCGTTGCCGATGCGAATTCTACTCCCAACGAGACATGCATTCCAAAATAGACATTTTCGTCTTCGATCGACTTCAAACTCGCGATGACACGTTCCTTGTCGCTAGTAATCAGATAAGTGCCGCTGTTCTGTATCGCCTCAACTTGCTCCCTCATCGTAGCGATGCGGCGGCAGATAAGTTCCTTAACGTATTCTGAGACTGACTTGCGAAGAGCCTCAAGGTTTTCTTTCACCGAAAGAACATATTCTTCTTCTAGAACCTTGCTGGCAACAAGCCATTTGAGATCCGATTCAAGCGAAGCCAGTGTCACGAAATATTGCTCTCTGCCTCTGCCTTCAACCTCATCTATTTTCTTACAAGCCGTCAACAACTCTTCAAAATGGTCTCTAATTCTCTTTGAAATCAACTCATTTCTAGCGGTTAGTTCTCGAATCTTCTTGTCTGCATGTCTTCCTATAAGAAAGCCAATCAACAGGAACTTTAGCTTCTGCCGCAGAGCTACAAGCCTACACTGCTTCCTCAGCGCCTGACCATTTTCATGAAGCTCCTTGGCAGCCAAATCAAGTCTCATCGTGTCCACATCATGGCATCCAACTTGCAGTTTTCACTTCCAACTTAAGGTGTATTGTGGCTAAATAGATTTAGTTCTACCCCAAATATGAGGGTTCAAACGTGGGCTTTTACCTAAGCGACCTCGCTTGTTCCAATAAGATCAATAGCGCTCACAGGGAAAAAACCGATGGGTTCACTTGCATTTAGGTTATGGTCTCTAGGGATTTGGACCCGAACGGGTTCAAGTCCACTAACCAACCGTGCATAGTTCAAGAGAAGCAAAACAGAGCTTACATCACTATCTGAGATTCACAACAGTTTTACGTAGTCTCTTCCTATTCTTGAAATGGGAATTTGAAGATGGTTGATTGTCCAGAATGCGGAAAGCCATTGAAGAAAAATAAGGGCAGCTCCAAGTATTACTGTGAAAACAGCACGTGCTCTGTCATATTCGTTTGTCACCCTGACACACAGCCTATGATGAGGATAACCTACAAGGCCAAAGCCCGCTCTTGAAAGTGAACAAACCAGCGCGCGTCCATCGCACCAATACCTGAATTGAGTGTTCGTCAGAGGGTTGTAAGTTTATCAGCAAACGCGGGCGAATGTATGCGTCAAGTGAGATAGGAGTATTTCCATTTTCTTTTTGATTTTAAGGCCGTCGACCCAGCATACAGCAATACTGCACCTATGGGAATGGCGATGAAGAGTAGCCCTTGCTCGCCTGAGAGATCCCACTGGGGGAGTAACGAAAGAGGTCCTCCAGTCGACTCGTCTGCGTCTGTGTATTCAATTGTGAGGTCATAGTTCGAGTCTAGATTCACGGTTCGGTGGCGGTTTCCCAGTGTGTCACGCTGCACGAGGATCTTGTAGACTCCTGCTTTGAGTCTGAAGGTCACTCGCCCAAATACATCAGAGAACTGATAATATGCGACAGCAGGATCTTCAGGCACTCCGTATACCCTGCAAAGTGACATGTCTTATTTCGTCAACCTGAAATTCGCAGTGTGGTTCCATTAAATCACCATTCATAGATTAAAAGAAAAAGTGAAGTTAAGTTTTCTAGGTGGCTACCAGTCTGGTTCCTCATCTTCGTCCTCTTCTTCCTTCTCTTCCGGCTCTTCTTCGTGAAGCACTGTTTCACCCCCGTTTGGCTAGTAAGCGACTCATTGCGTTCTAAAGGATTTCTAGTTGCTTTCTTCGTCGGTGTCTGGACCCTTCCACTCTTCTATGAGCAGCTCGGTTTTTCCGCCCATCTTGAAACTCACTTTCACAGAGATGAAGTCGCTCCCAGCTCTGGCGCTTTTGCCCCAGTTCTTGAACGGGAACATGCTGTCTTCGCACAGGTCTTTCGGAAGGTAAATCAGGAATTTGTCGTCTTTTCTTTTGAACAGGCGTCCTCTTCCTTCAGTTGGCATGTATAAATCACCTCTTTCCACAGCTATGAGTCAATTCCAGAAATAACAAGCGGTAACATTTAAACGAGTATGGAACAGCGCGCTAGTGTGTTCCTAAACTCGCCTTTTTCAAGTGCGATGGAGTTGGGTCGTGCCTTCCGAACGTAGCTTCTCGTATCCCAAGGCACGTCGTCATCCATATACGAAGCAAAACCAGAAGCATAAGGTACTTCGCAAACTAATTTAGGAACAGGCATACGCGCTAGGAAGCTAGAAAGAGTCAGGTTTCGGGACGCGCTTCTAAGGCGGTCTTGTAAGACGGGCTTTCCGCGTGTTGAACTGGTTTCTGCGGTGCGAGAGTGATGACGATACAGCCTTTCTCTGCAGCTACGCTCACGCCAAAATCCTGATTGAGGAACGGCTTTACTGTCTCATGATATTTCTTCGGAATGTACAGATACATACGCTCGTACTCGTAGGTGCGTTTCGCCCTCAGGTAGTTTCTTTTTGAAACTCTAGTCTGGATCTTGACCATCCTATTCAGCGCCTCCTAACCACGCAAGTATCCTCCGGTATGGACCTCCTGTAATCATCGTAGTTTCAGACCGTTAAAAAGGCAGTGAAGAAACGACTTGAACTGTCCGCGGAGAGTGAAGTTAAACTGACCTTGAATGATGCTCGGATATTCAAGTTCTCTTCTTGAAGTGTAAGCAGTAGTGATGTAGAATGTTGCTAACCCAGTGATGACCTATTGCAAAGGGTTTGAGCGCGACGTCGTCTTGACACCAGAGAGTATATCCAGCGAAGTCGAACTTCCCCTCTTCTCCTGACAGCTCATCTACTAGGTCCCAGGGAAAGGTGTAGAGATGTCCTTTTTTCTTTACGTTTTTTGCAATTATAGTCAGCTTACCGTTCTCTTTGAGTATTGATGCCACTTTTTTGTAGATATCTCTGAGCGCAATAATGAAGGTTTGATAGTCTTCTATGTTTCCCAAGTCTAGATCGCTTTTGGAATACACCAGTCTAAGATTCCTTTGGCGTCTATTTCTCTGGCCTTCACTTCCCGGATTATGCAGCATGTCCCAGTACGGAGGACTGGTGACACAATAGGCGATTCTTTCTTTGTATTTAGAGAGCAATTCTATTGCGTTACGCGCGTCGCCATGTATTAGTTCTGTAACATAAGGTGGTGCGAATCCAGGAAGACGTGTTGGGGGGTTGACTCTCATTATTCTCTCCTTTGCAATTCTGACGAAGTCCGGGTTTAGCTCGATTCCTAGGCTGTTGCGTCCGGCTTCATATGCTGCTATTAGAGCAGACCCCATTCCTGCCATTATGTCAAGAACCCAGTCATTCTTCTTAGTGAATGTGTCCACGAAAACTCTTATGAGGTCTTCTGGGAACTTGGCAGGATGAGCGAATTCCTCTCTCTTTCTTGGGGCAGGCCGAGGGACGACGTATTTTGTGACTGAGATGGGAGATGTTGTGATATGATGGTCAAGAGGTTTAGGTGGCAGTTTGTCTGCGTTATTTCTGCATTGGAGAGCATATAGAGGTAGCATTGTATTCTGTTCGTCGAGGAAAATCTTCTCGTCACAGAGCTGAAGATACCTTCTGCTTGTATTGGCAAATGTCCAAATGAGTGGATAAAGATCCCTGTGTTCAGGACAGAAGAATGTAGCATAAGATCTTTCATTCAGGACGTGAGCAAGGAAAAAGCATAAAGAATCGACTTCTTTTTGCTTCTCCCTAGACAAGGAATCAATGAGCAGAACCGCATAATCCATCTTCTGGGAATCTGTACTCTGAGCTCTTTGCACCCAATCTATGGTTAGGGGATCACCATCGACGTTCATCATCTTCCTGTCTATGTGCCCTGGTCTTGGAATGTTCGTTAATACTGTTGTTTGACGTCCATCAACCGCGTTTTTTGTGAAGAAGAGGATGAAGCTCTTGACTATTTTGTCAAAATCCACGGGTAGATTATTCGGGCCAAACCTGCACCTTTCAAAGCTCTTTTGGAACTGCAGCCACGTTTTGTAATCTAGGTTATTAAGGATGTTCTTTGGTCCATCTCTCTTTCGGTTCAAGGTCGCTACCATATTAACTACCGGGGCGTGGCTTAATTCTGTATGGCTCCCGCCAATTCATCCATACCGTTGAGGTCTCGGGTGAGTACATAATAATTCCTATTCTTTAATCCCCCGCCAAAAACGTTGGGGTATACGTAACAGCAACTGTGTAGAAACATCAAACCACCTTCAGTGGATCTTCCAGCTTGGTTTCGTTCTTTGCTCTCACTGTCTACTGGATGCGCATATGAAGGATAATTCTGTCTAAGTGTTTCAAACTGGTTGCGCTCAATCCAACCGGAGAAGTAGAGTGTCATTGGTTTGGGGAGATAGAGATTTGCAAACATATCCTTTGTGACTACCCAATGATCAGAAGGAGCTCGATTTAGATCCACGAGCTTTTGTCCGCTTATAATAGGTTTTTTGAAATGGTTTTTGAAATGGACTAGCAGTTTGCCAATGAACACAGCTAAGTCTCGCTTTTGTACTCTGATATATGCCAATGAGGATACTCCATCGATCATACCTGATTGCCCATTTTTTAGGACTAGCTTTTCTTCATAGAACTTGCCAGATTTCTCATAACCTACATGAAATCTGATTGAATCTTCTGCAAGAGTTGTGTTCTCTGTTAGTTTAAGTCTTAGGTCCAGTCCTTTCCCGTCCTCCTCCCTAGCCAAGATTATCTTCTTATTGTTCAGGAAGCTTCCCCAAGCGGCAGGTGGGCTCGTAATTATGAAGTCTTCATCTCTACCACCTATTCTTTCTGCCATGTAGTTTTTGGAACTAAGCAACCCGAAAATGAATAGATCGTCTCTTTTCAGTTGATCACGTGGCACTAACCATGGGAAGAATTTCGCCCACTCATTTCCTGAGTAGTCGCGATTTTGGATAAGGTAAGCAAGTGAGAACTCGGGTCTTGCAACGCCACCGTAATCTGTGTAGTGATTAAGAGCTTTTACATCTATCCTGGTGCCGTTGGGCGCTTTCAGATCAAATGTGTCTTCTGTCCGATAATCCTTCCACTCTTTTTCCATTTGGAGGCCCTTTCTTCTCAGAGCACCCAGAAGGGCCTCTTGAGTCATTACACCTATGCTGATTCTCATCATTCGTCTGTACCAAGTCCATTTGCCTTCCTGAAGACCCATTCTGTTGAACGTCCACGGAAGGGACTTGCTTGCATATAGAACGCCTTTCTTCTCAATCTCATTAGAGACGCTGATTCTCCAAATGTCGCTTGTCTTAGTGACCCTCTTCATCATGCTCTCTCCACCGAATATCTGCAGATTCGATTAATATCACAAATCTTGCATGATTCGTGTGATGGGTAAGGGTCAAACTTTAAGCTCCTCAGACGTTTCAACTCTCTTGCTACTTCCGTAAGGATCCTTGTCTCGCTCGCGCTATCGACTTGAACGTCTCTTTTGATTACGCGTTGGAAAGTGGAGCTTTGATTGACATCAATTATGTTTGCGCCAACAACTGTCATATTCTGTTCTCTTAGAGCATGCGCATATAATTGGAGCTGTTTCTCGTATCTTGATACAAATTCATCGGAGATGGAGGTTTTCCAATCTATCAGCGTAATCTCGCCTACGTCATTCTGGGTGTAAGTGTCTACTGTACCAATGACCTCGACATCACCTATGTAAAATCTCGTTGGAATCTCGATGTCTTTGATATTCGTAAGTTCTTTGATCTTTGACAAACCGTTGACGCGTTCCTCAATCGCCGCCTTGTGAATGTTTTGCTGCCTTTCTCCCTCTAAAGGAATATGCGTGAATTGTTCGACTATATTCTTGATTTCTCCAGAGCTCTTCCACTTCCCTTTCTCGATTGACCGTTGGATAATCTCATGAAGTGATCGGCCATATCCCAGCTCATCGCCAACCGCAGGGTAGATTCCGAAAATTCTTCTCAGATAGTATTGGAATGGACATTCCATCATCATTATTAGATCAGATATGCCTATAGATATGATCTCATCAGTCTTCCTTTTTGCAGATCTATTCTTGTAGAATTCAACTCGACTGGGCGACTCTGCTGGTTCGACTAGATTATGCTCTCCATCATCGGAAAGAAACGGCGAGTAACGTCCGTCGTTCATAAAACCTTGAAGTATGAGATGGTCTTTCGCTCTTGTGAGTGCTACATAGAATAGCCGTCTTTCGTCCGAATCAGTAGTTCCATACCTTGATGCAACCTTGTCGCTAAAGGATGTTTGATGTCGTCTTGGACGGATAGGAAATCTTCGGTAAGATATGCTTGGAATGATAACTACAGGGAATTCCAATCCTTTGGCTTGATGTACCGTAGATAAGAAAACAGCATCAACATTCTTAATGGAGTTGCTATCTGTCGAGATAGATTCCTCTTCCGAGTTTTCCAACATGTAGGAGAGATGCGCATATACATCCCTCACATTCTTTCGACGAATTCCCTTCAGATTGCGTCTGTTTGTTTCCTCAGCAGAGCGTATTATTCTGGTCAGTAAGCCTATCTGCATAAGTGCATTGACATCCTCAAAAGCCCATCTCAGACTAGCTGCGTTAAAGAATCTGTAAAGCCATGATCTGATGTTATATGCGTTAGCTTGTCCGAGTCTAACAGCTTGTGCCCATTCAGTTGTAATCTCTAAGCCTTGGCTTCTGCTGTCTTCGTCAGGTTGGAGTTCATAGAAAGATGTAATAAACCTACTAAACAACTCATCATGTTCGAGTTCTTCTTTACCATTTCTCGCTTCCCTTAATGAAAAGAGTCGGAAAAGAGGCACGAACATTTTGTTTATTAGCGAAGTCTCAACTACTGAAATCTGCGGACAGAACACTGGAATGTGCCTTTTGTTAAGTTCAGTGATAATTGGTTGTCCCGATCTTTTCACTGATCTTAACAGAATTGCGATTTCGCTTGGAGAATATCCGCTTTGGAGTGCTTTCTCGAGGATACGCAGTAAACAAGAGTTCTGTTCCTCTTCCGTCTTAGACTGGATCCAGCATATGTTTTGGCCATTCTTTCTGTCGTCAACTGTGGGAATCATCGATTTGTTCTTCTCTTTGAACCTCGGCTCTATCGTTTTTGAAAAACGATCTGCCGCTTCTACAATATCCTTTCTAGATCTGAAATTGAGGGAGAGAATGTGGGTTTCTCCGTCCCATTCCTTCTTGAAGTCGATAATTCGCAACACGTCCGAGCCCCGCCACTGGTAGATACTCTGTAGATCATCTCCAACGACGGTTAGCCTTGATCCTTTCTTCACCATTGTCTTGATCAATCTATCCTGCGCGGGATTGATGTCTTGATATTCGTCTACGAATAGATGCTTAAGCTGATCCAGGCCGCCTTGTTTCTCAATTTCTTGGCAAGCATACCTTATCATCGAACCGAAAGTCAGCAGGCGATTTGAATGTAGGATATTGCAGAATTGTCGAATGCATTCATCTATTTTCTTGGGCAAGTCGCTGAAATCTAAGAGCTCATTTTCATACACTTCGTAGTCTCTGATAAATGCCTGAATGTTCCCCCCAATTGAATATCCATATACTTTGTCCAAACGAAGTTCGTCGTGGAGGCGGTACGTCATCGATTCTAGCTGCAGTTCGTCCAAGACGTCGAAATTGCGATAATCGTCCAATTGCTTCAGAAATTGGTTGCAGTATTCGTGGATAGTTCCAACGAACATCTCGGAAAACTGGGCCAACGTTGTTCTCTTTCTGATCTCCTGATAGACTTTTGTCTTTAGGTCATCCGCTGCTCTATTGGTAAATGTGAATGCTATTAGTTCCGAAGGAGAAGAGTCTAACTCAGCTATCTCTCTAGCTATTCTCTGCACCAGAGTCCTTGTCTTTCCAGAACCCGCTGATGCAAGTATCCCAAGAAAACGATTATTGTCGTATATTGCTGCTGTCTGCTCTTCAGTGTTATTGCTCATTCTCTAACTACCTGAAAGTGGGACAACTCTCGTTTGAAACCATAATCAGTCTTCAGGATTAAAGGTTATCTTGGTTCGACATTTGGCGCGCGCATGCCTGTTCCGAAAATGGTCAAAAATGGTATCAATTCCTCTTTTAGAATTTGGAGGCAGCTGTGGTTCTCAGTTGGATGAAAAAGGCAGATGTACGAACGGTCACAGTCAAGGGTTTGAAGGTTTTTAGCGAAAGAGTTAGGAAGAAAGCGAAAACAAGGACTAGAAAAACAAGTTTCAACAAGGGTTTCGAAAGTTTTTATCTTTGAGTTCTCAATTTTCTTCTATGATTCAGATAAGAGAAACGCCTGATGGCAACCCCCTGATAGTCTCTTCTGTATCAGATTTTTGCGACTCTATGGGATTTTGCGAATTCAAAATTAAGCACTTTCTGAAAGGTATAAGACCGCCTCAAACAAAGGTGACTATAGAAGGAACAAAATCGCATGAGAAGGAAGTAGAATATGAAAGAGAGCATTTTGAGTTTGTTCCTCTAACTCAAAAGGAATTAGAAGATATCAACAAGGACATAGAGTTTGCTCGTGAGGGAATATTCACTAGGTTTCTAACCAAAATGAAGTATGGCAAGAAAAACCTACTAATGCTGATAGTTGGTCAAGCCGATAAAATAGAAAGAAGCAAAGGAATGCTGATAGTAGAAGAAACAAAGCATCCAGAAAATGCGCAAGAATACTTGGAAAAGTTCGAACCTTTTGAAGATCAGAAGATGCAAGCCTTACTATATTTAAATTCTCTTTTCACAGAGAATGGCTCTTTCAATCCTCAAGAATGGTTCAAAATACCTCATAAGGAAAAGGCATGGGCCTCAGAGGGAGATTTTGCGGGTTTCCAGAGTCCTTCAAGAGGTCGGGTTTAATGTTCAGCTGCTTGGAAGCGGGAATTATGTTCTGCAGAAACTTCAAGCACTCAACGCCGACGGTCATTTTCTGGTGAGACTTATGAGAGAGAAGAATGTAGACTCTGGAAGACAAAAGTTGAAGGCATCATACACGAACTGCCTGACTCATACGACATAACTGACGCTTTCGTGGATGGTTTCAAGGCGGCGCTTCAGAAGTTGTTAAAGGTGGCGTAGAATGGCAGTCGTTGAGAGCTTAGAAGGCAAGCAGAGATCCAAATATAAAGTAACTTTCTTACGAGGGCGAAGAGAAGGGGGGCACATCGAAATATCGGAAACTGTCGAGGCGAAGGATGCAGAAGAGGCTTTGGACATCGCGTTTAGGATTGCTGAGAAAGCCAAGTGGCATATTGAGAAATTGGAAAGGATAACTTAATGAGGCTGAGTTTCGAATGGACAAACGCCTCTCCCAGATTCTATATATCCCTCTTTTTTCGATGAGTCTTGTTGATGCTTTTGTACCCAAATAGACTCAACTTTTCCGTCGACAGATAACCTTTCCATATTTAAACCAACGCAATCTCAGGGGTCGTTCTCATATCGTTTCCTCTTCATCCCATATACTTCTAAAACCTGAACCCTTTGTGCGTGCTAACTGATAGAGGCTTTTTCCCCAAGATTTCTGTGGAACTAAATCAATGTTGTAAGGACCAACTTTTACCATATCCTTTTTCCCTTCCCTCAGAATCACGCTTGGCTTTCTTGATAAGATCTTGGCTTTGCTTATATTCCCATATTTAAGTCAGTGTGGCCGTGGCTGGGTTTCCTGTTTTCACTTGTAGGTTTTCTGTACAGAGAAGCGACTATTTTCGGCATCGATATTGAGGAACACAAACAACTTAACACATATCTTGGGATTTCAAGCAAAAACTCAGAGGATAGGACAACGAGGCTGCGTTTTTTCAGGATGATCATGATTAGGCTTTTCCTTCTTGTGCCAGTCGGGAATTGAATCTTGATCTACTTCAATATTCAAGCGGCAAAATGGATCGCACTGGCATATGTGATTCTCCTCGGAGTCGCCATCTCCTTGTCTATCCATGAATGCGAGAAGAGACAAAGTCTTCAAGTCTCACACTAAACTGATGGCGCCAGAAAATTCGCGATGCATTTAAAACAGGGGCTAACAGCACAGAAACGCACTTTCATTTCAAAAGAGCGTACGCACGTCAACATACACGTGAGTGATGAATTTCTGCAGTTTGTGCCTTCCGATGCCCAAGGCTGACTTGAGCAGCCTAAGAGCTCCCTCCCATTCATTGAATGATGTGGGTCCCTTCATTTCGATATCGTTCAGGAAATAAACGTATATCAGATATGCAGGCAGGTTGTTTTTCCGTAAATGTTAATGTAAGGCCCGAGTTTCCTGCGAGATATTTCAGGTGTAAAATAGATCCCCGAGCGGGCAGTCAAAGAAATTCTTAATAACTCAGTTTAAACACTCTAACCTGATGAACGCAGTAGATCTGCTTTGCGGTTGCGGGGGGGCTTCACTCGGCCTGAAGATGGCAAGCCACAGAGTAGTCGCCGCCATCGACATCAACCCCGTAGCGTGCAAAGCCTATTCCGAGAATCTGGGGCTGATTCCGATCTGTCAGGACCTGAGGTCTTTCAGCGGCCAACAGATTCTGGAGTTTTATGGACTGAAGAAAGACGATATCGACCTCGTCGTAGGCTGTCCTCCCTGTCAAGGTTTCAGCAGTCTCAGAAGGACGACGTATCCCACCGGCGAAGATTCCCGGAAAGACTTGGTCAATGTTTTCCTGAAGCGCGTCAAGGAAATTCAGCCGAAAGCCGTCATCTTCGAGAATGTCCTCGGCATAGTGAGGAAGGCCGACAGGAGATATTTCCGGAGATTTCTCTCACGGATGAAGAAGATGGGCTACGTCACCACATGGGGCATCATCAACGCAGCGGACTACGGCGTTCCGCAGTTCAGGAAAAGAGTCATTGCCCTCTCCATAAAGGAAGAGCACAGTATGGGCAAGACGCCTACTTTCCCTCCAAAAACACACGCAAGCCCAGACAAAATCACGGATGACCAAGAGCCGTGGAAGACCGTGCGGGACGGAATTGGAGACCTTCCGCCGTTGGAACTTGGGGAGCGTTCCTCGGTCCCAAATCACGTGGCACGATGCCACTCTCCAAAAGTTTTAGAGATTATCCGGAATGTTCCGAAAAACGGAGGTAGCCGCCGAAGCCTGCCGTCAGAACTGTGGCTTCCCTGCCACTTGGAGCTGGCGGAAAAGAAGGGCCGAGGAGCCGAAAGCGTTTATGGACGTCTGTGTTGGGAGAAGCCCTCCCCCACCATCACGTGCCGCTGTACGACGCCAAGCAGCGGCCGCTTTATTCATCCGGAGCAGGACAGGGCGATTACCCCCCGCGAAGCCGCAAGACTTCAATCTTTTGGGGACGGGGTTATGTTTCCGCAGGAATTCGCGTCGGCAGAACGACTTATCGGAAACGCCGTGCCTCCCCCTCTTATCAGTGTTGTGTGCCAAAGTTTCGAGGATTTTCTGTAACGCAGGAAAGCATCTATGACGAGCGAATATGAAGCCCTCGCCAGAATCCTGCTGAACTGGCATCGTGAGAACAGGCGAGTTTTTCCTTGGAGAAAGAAAAGAGACCCGTACGTAGTACTAGTGGCGGAATTCTTCCTTCAGCGTACACCGGCAATGCGCGTTGCCAAGGTTCTTCCAAGCTTTCTCGCCGAGTTTCCGTCGCCTGAAAAACTGGCCAACGCAGATCCCGTTCTGCTGAGAGAGGCCTATAAAACGCTTGGACTGGGAAAAAGAATGTCGTGGCTCGTGGATTCCGCCAAGATTCTGTGCCAAAAGTACGGGGACAAGGTTCCCAGCAAACCCGAAGATCTGCTCTCTCTTCCAGGCATAGGAGAGTACACGGCGTCAGCGGTGCTTTGTTTCGGTTTCGGCAGGGACGTTCCAATAATCGACGCCAACGTCGTCCGCGTCCTGACACGGATATTCGGATTGCCGGAGGTTCACAGAACGGGCGACCCCGCCTTGAAAGAAACTGCTCGAAAGCTCATTCCCGCCGGAAAGGGAGTACGCTATAACGAGGCTATCTTGGACTTCGCGGCGCTGGTCTGTAGGAAGAGGCCCCTGCACGAGAAATGCCCCCTGACGGACCTGTGCGACTACTACGTGAAACATCGTTGAATCGGGTTTTACTTAAGCACCGGCCGCGTCATCAACCTTCCTGTATCTGGAGACTTCTAGGAAGTCTTGGTTTACGGTTTCGGTATCTGTGAGGATCTCATCCCATGTCTTTTTCACTAGAATCCCTTGACTGTGAAGGTAATCGTATGCATTCTGATGCGTTTTATCAAGGCTTAGGTTGTCACAAATCAAAGTAACGTGAACTTTCGGAAACTGCTCTTTGAAAGTAGGGTTGTTGTCTAGGTATTCCGTTATCCGGCTATGATAGTCCTCGATTTTGGCAAACTCCTCGTTCTGCAGCTTGTGCCCCTTCCTTTTGATTTCGATGATTTCCACATTTATTCCTACGTGGAGCATTATGAAGTCGGGCCTCGTCTTTTCCTCCTCCTCCGTGGTCGTCGAGATTTTGACCTTGTATTTGTCCTCGTACCACTTTTCAAAGCGTTCACGGAAGCTGCTGAAGGTCTTGTTGGCCTGCAGCATCGTCCATCGGGGATCGATTATCCAGGGGGCACTTTCCAGCAGTTTTTGGAGGTCGTGTTCCGTGGGTTCCGTGGCTTTGTCGAGAATGGTCTTCAGCTTGTTTATCGCGTCGATTCTCTCTTGGGCTATCATACCCAGAGAGGCGGATTCAGCAAGTTTTGCATCGTTGAAAAGCTTGGCGATAGCCTCCAAGGGGCGCTCATCCATAAAGGCTTCAGCCTCCCTCAGCTTGTCAACCATCGTCTTGTGAGGGGCAATCGACAGCGCCAGCTCCCTCACGCTCTTGACGTACTCCGTATCTTTCAGGTTCTCCTCGTTCAGTCCTCGACCGAATATGCGACCGATCTCCACGGCCGTGTCTCTAACTGCCTTGTCTTCGAAACGCCTTTCAGCCTCCTTTTGGAGTTCAGACACTTCCAGAAACTTGTCCGCCACCTTTCTCTTCTTAGCAGGATACGCCGTTTTTCCGAGCTCCTTTACAAGGGTCTGTCCCCACTTCTTGAAAGCCTCTCCCCACTCTGATGACCAAAGAATGTCCTGTCTGTCACTGCGGATGAGGTCCTCGTGGTCGTCGGAGTCAATCCAGTCAGCGTGAATCACGCCTATGACGTACGATCTTATCGTGTATTCTCCGGTGAAGCCCGACCGTAGACCGAAGATTCCGGCGTTGGAGACGAATTTTCCCCTCGCGTATATTCTGATTCCGGAGACCTCTTCGTTGGAGTAGGGCTGTTTCGAGTACGCAACCCATCCGGTTACCGGCAGCTTCGTTCCATCGTCAAGCTCCACGGGCCGGCCGTCTACGACTATCTTTGTGTCCTCATCAATCTCGACCGGCAGCTCTCCAATGTCAAAGCAAGTGTTGGTCGTGGTGTCTTTTATGGTGATCTTGAAGTCTTTTTGCTCCAATCCGAATCTTCTGGCCACTTGCCGGTGGAAGGTTTCCGCGTCTGGCGTCCGACGATGATGGAAGTCGTATAAGCGGATCGTGGTTCCTCTTTCTTTGGAGAAACCGTGGTTGTTCGCTCCCGGCTGAGGATAGTAGTCTTGGTCTGTTTCCTGATTGATCGCGTCATAGTCGAGTATGAGATGGGCAACTTCGTAGCCCTTTGCAGTCTTGTCCCCTCCTGCCGTGGTGATTTCAATCTTCTTGCAGATGCCGAACGGCGCAAGTTTGCCTATTCCTTTTCGGCCAATCCTCAATCGTTCCTTTTCCTTTGTCCGCGGACCCCTCTTCGGATCTCTCCGTGGGTCGGTACCGATCTTCAGATAGAAGTCGTTTATGATGTCCGGCTTCATCCCGATTCCGTCATCGCGAATGACGATTTCAAACCCCTTGTCGGCCAGCTTTCCATCCTGAATCGTTGCCAGCCACCTGTCGAGAGGAATTTCGATTGTTGCTTTTTCGGCGTCCGCGTCATAGGCGTTGGCAATCAGCTCAGAGACAACTGCTGAAGGGCTGTCATACAGTTTGATTCCAAGCTTGTCGATGGTCGTTCTGGAAATGGTCATCTTGTACTCTTTCGCTTTCTGCAAGTTGCCTAACAAGCCCCCTAATTTTCGCCTTCATAGTATCAGTTTGGACGTTAATAAGACTTCAACCCTGGCCTGAGGGTTGGGGTCATGGCTCTTTTTGTGCCCGAGTCTACAATCTGAGTCTGTGGGCTTACGAGCAACCCAGCGTGCTGGTACCTCGAGGACATCTCGAAATTCAGTTCTAATGATGCATACTACGAGGATCCCCGATTCTCATCTCTATTGATTATGTTTTTTTGTAAGGCGCAACAGAGTAGTCTTGATTGCGTCACCCACGAAAAGCGAGATTTTGGCGCATTTTGGGCAGATAAACACATTTAGGGGAAGTGTTGTTTCGCTGACTTCTGGAATCAGCATTTTGAGGTCATGGCCACTGCTTCCAATCTGGAAGTCAGCTGTGAACGCAAACTGAATATTTGCGCCGCAAGAACAACGTTTAACTTGATTTTTGGCCATTTTCTTTTCTCCATTTAGATGTCGGGATACATTCGGCTGGGGGCCTCCAACCGGCAAAGCCCTGGATATCTGCTAAACAATCGTTCGACGTAAGCCCATTCGCGAGGCCGCAACGCGTGTTTATCATCCGTAACCAACGCGACAACATATTCTCTTTTCTTTCCCATCTTTTGTTTCTCCTCCTCTCTATTGTGGAGCTTCTTTCACTTTTTTGATTGAGACTATGATAGTCGCCGTTTCAAAACCAGGTACTCCTTTAGTCAACGAGTTAGAAAGCTGCTTTGAATATTTCTTCAAGTCAGATTCTAATTCCTTTCGCTCCTGCTCAACTTCTGATTGAGACTGTTTGACAGGCTTGGCCTTGCCTAAATAAGCTGACCCAACAAATGAAACTTCCTCTTCTGACCCATTGAAAATTATCATGGCGCTTGTGCTTGGAATAGAGTCTTTCAAATGCTCCCTCAAATCGTGACGCCGCTCTTCACCTTTCTTTGTTATGACGTATTGCTGTTCTCGCTGTTCAATAAATCCTGGCTCTTTTAATCTCTTAACAGCATCGGACATTACGGCCTTTGAGATCAGTGCCTTCTCACGCAAAGCGGTCCATGTAAAACCGTTCAGAGTCTCAGCCAAGGCATCCAGAATCTTGAGCTCTGTTCGGAATTGTTGTTTCTGTTGGCCATAAGGCCCCCCAGAGCGGCTAACACGAGTAGCGGGCATGTTCAGACCGAACCACATAGTTCGTTCTGTGCAAAACGTATTTATGCCTTCCGATTGGAACACAATATCAGGGATGGAATAATGGAAGAAAAAGAAGTGCACATAACCGCGCGCGTCCCGCGAACTCTGAAAGAACTGATGAAGAAATTCGTAGCCCTTGATTCTCACATGAACGAGAGCGACCTGATTCGTGACTCCATTCGTCAAAAAATCCAACATGATGCCCCCCAGCTCTACAGCCAGCTTTTCGACCCAAAGACAAAGCAGACAGAGGCCGTAAGCAATGATGGTTAAAATTAATTATGGCCGGGCGCCAACCCGACCATCGAGTGCGAGGCAGCGGTATTGGGACCCACCAAGCAACTCTGCCATTAGTCTGTCAACCTTAACTGATAAATTTTGCGCTTTGTGCGGGTCTCAAACGGGAAACCCCGTTAAGTTTGAGGTTACCTTCGGGCCTGAGGGCGATCGGCTTATGCACGTCTGCCGATATTGTTTGCAGGATCTCACGCTCCTAAGTTTCGCGTTTAATCAGGTCCTCAAGGTTGCTCGAGGAGGTTTTGCCCAGTGAGTACGCTTGACAGAATAGTCATTCAGGGCGAGCTCCAAGAATTCAAGAAGGCCCTGGAAGAACTGAAGAGGACCCTGGAACAGCTGGGCGAAAGGCTGACCAAGGTCGAGACTGATGCCAGTGTAACAGAGACAGGTCTTCACTTGATTTGTGCAGCGCTCGAGGCCGGTGGGTTAATGAAGAATGGTGAGCCCACCCAGAAAACCGAAAAAGAGCCCGCTGTCACTGTTAAGGAGGAAACGATCGCATGCCTGTCGTTTGAACCGCAAAAAGGTGAGCGACTGGGCGAGTATGAAACCGCTTCACAAAAGAACAACCTTCCCGACAAATTCAACACGGCTTTCAATGTCCTGTCAAAGTCCAATGCGACCATTTCCAACAGGTATCATGGCCAAGGTTACGTTTTTTCATACTGGCTCTATGCCGAGCGGATCTTCAGACAAAAACCGAAGCCGAAAACTGAGGCGAAACAGACATGACCAAACGAGATCCTTTCCAGGGAAGCATAGACAATGACTGAGCCAGCCATCATAGAGGAATTACGAGCAGCAGCAACGGCCTACTATGAAAGCGGCTTAGACATTGTGCCTTTAGAATTGCCAGAAAAGAAGCCTTTAGTAGAATGGAAAAAATGGCTGACAGAGCGACAAACAAGACAAGAATTTAACAGCCTACCTTTAGACCGCGCTAACGGCTTCGCGGTTATTTGTGGAAAGCCAAACAACGAAGGCTTATTCCTTTCCGTTGTTGACCATGACGTAAAGGGACTGGACAGCCAAATAATAGAGAAAGGAAACGAAATCTTAAAGGACCTTCCAACAACCCAACGGGAAAAGACAGCTAACAAGGGAACACACAGCGTCTATTATTCGAGAACCAAGGCTCAGACCGTTAGTATCTTCCATGACGAATGTGCGTTGGAGCTTTTAGCGGAAAACAAGCTGTGCATCATGGCCCCAAGCCAAGGCTATGTTAGGCTGAACGACAACAGCCCGACAGTTGTGTCGAGTATGGAAGAAAAGTTCTATGAAATCCTTAAACTGCATGGGTTCAAACCTTCCGAAGAAACGGAGATTGAGAGCCAACAGGACAAATCTAGCTTTCGAATTGATAAGTTAGTGAACTTGTCTAAGCTGACGAAGATAAGCGCAACCGAGTATCAAGGGCCGCATCCGATCCATGACAGCACAACGGAAAAGAACTTTTGTGTTGACGTCAAACGTAACGCTTGGTATTGTTTCCGTCATAATAGTGGTGGTGGCGCGCTTCAATACTTAGCCATGAAGGAAGGCATAATAAAGTGTGAACAAGCCAAGCATGGAGCCTTACGCGGCAAAAAATTCAAGCAAGTCATAACTTTAGCGGCAGCTCAGGGCCTCATAGACGAGAAACTGCTTACCCAGTCAGAAATCAACCCGATCATCTTAGCCAAGGACATAATGGAGGACTACGCTTTTGTCGTCGACGAAGAAAGCGAAAGCCTCTATTATTTCAGCCAGAAGCAAGGTATTTACACGGACAAAACCGAGCAGCTCATAAAAAGGGAAATTGCCAAGCGACTAGACGACAATACCAAGGCAAGATACTACGCCGAAGTGGAAAACTTCATTAAATACACATCCAAAATCGTAGAGTTCAACACGCAACCAGAACTTATAGTAGTGCAGAATGGCGTTTTGAACGTGCTAACCCGGGAGCTGTCGCCACAAAACCCCAACTTCTACATAACAAACAAGGTGCCACACAAATACAATCCAGAAGCTAAATACCCGTTAATCCAGAAATTCGTAGGTGAAGTAATGAGCCGGAAACACCAGATCCAACACCAAGAGTTTTTAGGCTACTGCCTACTCCGCAAAATCATCTATCATGTGGCCCTACTTCTGAACGGTATCGGAAACAATGGTAAAAGCGTTCTGGTAGACGTTGACAGCGCATTGATAGGCAGAAAGAACATGAGCCACGAAACCCTGCAAGCCCTATGCTACGACAAGTTCGCGGCTGCCGAGCTAAAAGACAAGATGGTTAATTTTGTGTCTGACATGCCAAGCGAAGGACTGAAGCATGCAGGCATAGCCAAAATGATAATCGCTGGAGACAGCCTAACCGTTCAGAGAAAACATAAAGACCCATTCGACTTCGCACCAGTTGCGAAGCTGATGCTTAGTTGCAACGCCGCTCCACCAGTAGATGCGTCAGAAGATAATTTGGCATGGTATAGACGGCTGATAATGCTGGACTTTCCATATATCTTTAGCCCTGACTCAGAGGAACATAAAGAGGATAAAAATCTCAGATCAAAACTCATGGTAGAAAGCGAACTTACCGGATACCTGAACTATGCGCTTGATGGTTTAGAACGGTTAATGAAACAAGGAGAGTTTACGGATCGCATGAGCATAGAAGACACCCGAAAATCCTACATCAAAAAATCTGACAGTTGCAAGGCTTTCGTGTTGGAGTGTATAGAAATCACAAATAATTATGAAGACTACCAGTTTGACGCTGTAGTTTATCGGGCCTTCTCAGACTTCTGCATAAGAGAAAAGATACCGAGCCACCCGAAAGGCGAGCTGACAAAAGCAATAATGCAATATGCTTCTGGAGCCGAACGCGCAAAACTGAAGGTAGAGGCAGAATATGAGGGAGAGAAACCGAAACGAGAGTTGGCATGGCGATACTTGAAACTAAAAACCGTGCAAGCAAAAACCGAAACCCTCAACGGAGGCCAAGAAAAACTATGCTAAACCCTATATGTCCACCGCGTCCACCCTGTCCAGCTATGTCCAACTTTTAATAGCCTCTACATTTTTAATAGGTCTTTTCATAGACTTATTCCTCATGGTCTTTTCTATACATAGAAAGAAAGTTTGGGGAGGCTGGACGCGACGGACAGGGCGGACATAGTAAGAGGAAGACAAAGAGGATGGAGAAATGACCTTGTGTAACCCGTGTGAGAGGCCCGCTCAGCGAGTGATCGCAAAGGCGTTTGAAGAGGGCGTTCTGGCGCCCAGCAACAAGGTAGGGAAGCTTGTGGTCGTATGAGTTGCCAAATACATCATCCCGGCTCCGCTATCTTGTCTTGGTGGGAACCAGCAGTCAAGGACGAAGAAGGCTACGCGAAACTCACTGAATTGCTCGATGCCCTGAGTACGTCAACCCTGGTTCGCGGGCCATCTTTTTTGGAGAACGCGTCAAAACCTGAGTGGGAGGAACGTTATGGCTGGAGGTTGGAATTGCATCCTTGGAAGGCGAACAGAATCAGAATATCCAGAAAGGTGATCTGCTGAAGGTGACCATTCACGCCGTTCGGCATGCACCCGACGAAGACGAGGGGGTGACATGCAATGAGGTTTTGTTCTCATAAAGGCCGCAATGTTTCGGACGAATATTGCGATGCATGTTTCGCGAAAAATGGAGGCTGCATAATAATCGTTGGGACCCGGGCGCTGCGCTACCAAGCTTGAGGTTTCGAAGTCATTTCAATGCAACCCAAAAACACTGACGCATTTGAATGCAAAAACAGAACTCCCTTGAACATTTCGATGATGCACAAGCCTAATTCAAGCTTAAAAGCTGACAAAACACAATAAATATAGGAGCAAATAAAACTCAATTGGAGATTAGACAAGGGCATGGGACGAACTCTTAAAGGTGTAATAGACCAAGCCAAGGCTTTCGACAAGGAAGGCTACACTCAAAAAGAAATCTCTGAAAAACTACATGTCAGCCCAACAACGGTCAGAAAATATCTTGCGCCAGCGGCTTCGTCCGCTTGCAATCGTGAAACCGCAATTTTGTTTGAATCGTTTTTCAATTTGTTGGTTGACTTCGAGACGTTGTCTGCCGTGGGTTTTGAAGAAACAGATGCTGTTGTGGGCGAGCGGGCTTTTAGGACAGCCCAGGAGCTGTTCAAAGTCAACAAGAGTTTTGCACAGAAGATTCTTGATCCATACTTGCTCCACCTTCGAGAGAGCCGAATTCTCGATCTAACGGTTTCTGACGACGAATTGGACGAAGAAAGCTTACAAGCCCGTAATCGATGGTTAGCATTGCTTAAAACCGAGTATGCTGAAAAATTGGTAGAGTTTCTGTGAACTAACTCTTAATCCTCATCCAGAATGTCGATAGAGTAAGGCACTGGAGGACCCATCACATTGAGAGTTGCGTTCTGGTCATGAACCTGCAAATTCACAAACCAGCTTCCGACCAGGCTTCTGGCATTTTCTTCCGTAGTTTCTGATGGAAAGTAGAATCTCGCGTTTTTCATGTTTTTCCTTTGAACTTTCCCTTGGAACTCCAAAATGCGAGGTTTTCGGCGCGGCGAAAAGACGCAATCAAATGGCCACCGTCGTACTTCTCCGGTCCTCGATACAAAAGTTACCAATGCCCTTTTGATTGTGCTGCCCGGTGTCAGGCGAGGTCGTGTATGCGTTTTCACATGGTTTTTTTGAATGACGTTGATTTCCCTGTCAGTCGCTTGGGCCCCCCCGCCTGTTCCCATTTCGGGGAAGACCTTTACACTTTCGACAGGTTCAGATCTCCGCGGCTCGAGCAGGCCTTCAACTTCGGGTTTTTCTTCCATCGGGTCTTCCATCGGACAAACCCGCGGCCCACATGGCTTGCCGACCTTTCCACAGATCCAGGAACCGAAGCGCCAGGAAGAGGTCTTCTGAAGCTCTTGGCAATGTGGCGCGCGCGAATAGAATTGTTTCAACCGCTCTTTTTCATGAAGTGACAACATCATACAGACCACATGGATTGTAGATGAATTGCTTTATATATTTTCAATTCACCAAATAGGGATTGAACCAAAATGGCGCAAAAACTGGAACAATTGAAAACAAGGATACCGCGGCCAGGCACCGCTGACTTCATCAAATCCCACCTCCAGCATGGCAGAGAAGACTACGTTTACAGTGCCTACAAAGCCTTCTGTCAAAAAGTGGAGGCAATAGGACAGCAGGGGCCCTCATACGACAGCTTCAGAAAATACTGGTGGGTCTGCGCACAACTGCGCTTGATCGAGTTTGTGCGAGAGGAGCAGGTCGGAAAGCCGGAACCACGAAGGTATTATCGGCTGGTGATGTCTAACATCAACAGCAAAGTGTGGCGGAACCCTCAAGCGGAATTGGATTTGAGGATGGGACGCATGATCCCGGATCCTGTTACTGGTGCACCTATACCAGTATCGAGGCTGGGAAGACAGAGATACAGGAGAAGGGTTTTGAAGGTTCCGCCGCTTGCAAGGGGTAGACCCCATAAGCCTAAGCCGATAAAGGGTACTGAAGCCGTCGCAATGGGTTGAACCCGAAGCTAAGCGGTCATTCATGGAGAATTTAAGGGAAACTTTGGGAAATTTCCGAAATTTAACATTCAGTACATAGATTTGAATGCACTCAATGCAGTGGAGATACCCCCCAAACTACGTAGATTGTCATATTTTCTGTTAAGTTGAATTAACCGACAAATTTATGTATTTTTTAAATTCATTGAGGTTTGGTTATCATGCAATTATGCAAAATAGCTTAACTGCATGATAAAAAACAGCGTTGAAAAGCGAAAAACGGCTCAATTTAAAGCCCGAATACAAAAAGCTGGCAAATAAGGGTGTTTCGCCCGATAAAGAAGACAAAAACACATGTTTTGACACATAAGCCTTAAAATTGCTGTTTAAGGCGAAAATACCTCTAAAGCTGTGCTAAGAAGACAATTGTACGCTTTAAATTGCCTATTTGGAGTTTTAGACGTTGAACGTCTTAAGCTGAGGGTTTATCGGTTCAGCTTAAGGTAAGAACAGCGAAAAAGCCCAAATTCTTAAAGTTGCTGTTGCATGGGAAAGGCTAAGAAATAAACCGATTGAAGCAGAATAAAGCCTTTAGAATTTACTGATTATTTCAGACAGACGCTTCTCTACACCGTTTCTCACAGAGCCTTTAAGGGTTCTGACAACCCTAACGGGTGGGCAACCTATGGATATGCTCTACGTTTGTAGTTGTCGCAAGTGTGCCTATCTGGTTCACCACACAGACGTTCAATCAGTCAAGAACCTTATGCAGAGTCATCTTGAAGCCTCACATGGTTACGAGTCAGCCTTTGTGCATGACGTACCAATTGAGGACTTCAAAGAACTCTTCAAGATTGACAGAATCAGAGATGATGAAGTCATCAGAGGGTTAGTAACTGCTTTTGAACATCGTGGGTTCTGGAAGGCTCTTAGGACTAATCCTAAGAAAATTGAAACCCCTATTCTTTCTGGATTGAGAAGCGGGGAGTTTAAGCTCTTTCTGAAATCTGAACGGGAACAA
>Ga0315296_10000422_pt1 | contig 38904 bp, 34 predicted proteins | sample YL17G14_18_MG_FD_203921 | JGI IMG/M metagenome (GOLD analysis project Ga0315296, IMG submission 203921) | Sediment microbial communities from Yellowstone Lake, YNP, Wyoming, USA - YL17G14_18 | ecosystem: Environmental > Aquatic > Freshwater > Lake > Sediment | place: USA: Wyoming | collected... | reverse complement strand
TTCTTTTTTGTTGTTACTATTTGATTCTGGGAAGGAAGATTTGTTTGAAACGATCGAGGAAAAAGCAGGCGAAAAGAGAACGATTTTTGAAAAGAATGAAAAGTCGAGGAAAATGGAAACATGGAAGGAGTAACGTTGAGAAAGTGAGGAGACTAGAAGAAGCACGCGCATTAGCCAGAGCGCGCGCAAAAACTTAATTCCCTATTCTGATTACTTGAGTGTGGTGATTGCGTTGAGCACGGGAAGCACCAAGAAGAAACCAATGACTAAAAAGGAAAGAGAAGAAAAAAGAAGAAAGCATGAGGAGAAACGATTAAAGAAATAGTTCTCAATTGTGGTGCGCGTGCTAATGCATAACATCATACGCTAGTTCTTTCCTTGCGATCGATCGATTGTTCTTCCAATCCCTTGAATTCGTCTTCGAGCGCGCGCGAATAGTTATTAAGCACTATGAACAATTCAACATTCTACAAGATAGTCATCGGAATAGTGAAATGAGAAAACAAAGAAGATTGAAAAATGACTTATAAGCGAAGTAATCGAAAAACTCGAAAGATTCATCGTAAGCACTCTAAAAAAAGGTGAATAGATTTGAGACAAAACAGAAGAGTGGTTAGAGAGCGAAGATAGAAGCTAGAGCTTGTTATTTCTTGATAAACTCCTGTATTTGCCGAAATCTTGTTTCCAATCGATCGATCGACAAAACTTTATCCCCAAAACCCAAATTAGTAAGCAACAGCGCACGCTAACCGAATTTTTGTATTCGGGTTCAGCAATGCGTGTGCGCGGTTCCGTTTCCAGAGTCCCGCGCGCGGATTTCATACTCTGTTGTTGGCGTGCGACAAGAGGTAATCTGTCAAGCTTCTGATAAGAGCTGCTCTTTTCAGTTCTTCGTCAAGTCTTCCTAAAGCATCCATTTTTCTCTTACTAAGATTCTCGTAGTAATGCAGACGTTTTCTTCCATTCATCGTTATGAAGTAACGGTATTCACGACCTTCCCTTTTCCTATCCACTAGACCAGCACGACGCAGCCTATTCAAGAACATAGAGACAGTCTTGACCCTGCCAAAGACATATTTCTCGCTAGGGCGCTCCAACCAAAGCGCGCGCGGTTTGAGGCTGAAGGCGCTGCCATAGCAGTTTCCAGTATCGTTTTGATATCATTCTCACCGACCAGTTCAGATGTGTATTCACGTATGCTACGGCGAGCACAGATTGTCTTGACAAGTTCCTTTGCCATGAATCACTCCTCAAGGACTGCAAGCAGCAATCGCGGCTAGAAAAAGATAGTGGTGGAAATGGTTTGAACGCTGCCCTAGTGGCGGTGTCACCCGCAACTCCTCCTTTGCTGCTCCAGGCACTTTCCAACCTGCTGATCCATTCTTACCCAGCGCCACTTGAAAAGTTTAGAAATTGAAAAGTGTGGTACGTGAAAAATCTTTTATTTGGATGCGCCCATAATGGTTCCAAGAGTGAAAGCAATGGCTAAGTGTCCTAAGTGTAAAAAGGAAGTCAGCAAACCCAAGAAAACTTGGAAGATGGCTGGAAGGAAAGACAAGAAGGGCAAGAGAACTGAGCTCACAATCGGACTGTACGAATGTTGTGGAAAGACTTTCAGATCCGTGCTAAACAAGAGGAAAATCTGAACCGAACGCGCCTCCAAAATCCCCGTTTTTTTGTTTTCAATAGTATTCGCTTCACTGTAGCATACGTTCGCGAACACCTAGAACCTCTGTGTCAGGTTCAAAAACCTTTGACGGAGTACTGCTGTTTGCGAGGTGTTTGACCGTTCAAAAAGCCTACCCCCTACCCTTTTTTATCTTAAAACTGCTGGATTCTAGCGCGCGCTGGGCGTGTCTGTGATGCCTCTACATAAGAGGCATTACATTGTAAGGTAGCCTTTCAGCCTTAATTGTTCAGTTTGGTTCTTCCTATACCGCCAAAATATGTCTCCTCGAGTGTCTGACTGGAAGTCCCAAGGAGAGACCAATACGATGTCTCCGTCTCTGATCCACACTCGCCTCTTCAACTTGCCTCGGACTCTGCACAAACGTTCCTTGCCATCTTGGCACTTGACCATGATCCTGTCAAAACCAAGCATCTTGATCGCCGTACCTAGTACGTCATTGCCACTTGGGTACAACATGTTTTCTAGGTTTTCTTCGTTTATGACTTTTCTTTTGCCCACTCTTTTCCACCTCCAAACCACGAGGACATATGTGAAGGTTATGTTAGTCAGAACGATCAGAGAAAAAGCGAAACGCTCCGCGGACGAATTCTTCCTCTAAAGAATCCCAACTACGGTTAATGAATACCTTGCCAAGTATATTAGTCTATGCAAACGGATTTGTGAAAACGTCAATGGACACGCGTTAGATGTTCTAAGTTGGACCAAGTTGGACCACATGCGCTCCGGCTGCCTTGAAGGCGAATGCGAAAGACTTCAGGTCCAAGAAATCGTTATGCGTAGTATTTGCGGGTCCATAAACTAAGTACGCGAAGTGATCAAAAACTGGAATGGATCTGAAAAATTGGAAAAAATGAAGATAACTGGTTCTAGGTCAAGATCGCTAGCTTAACTTAGAATCTTCTTCGTGGTGGTCCTCTCTTCGAATAGCAATCTCGACAGTAAACAGGTCTGCTTGGATCAGGCTTGAATGGAACTTCACAGTCTTTTCCACAATCAGCACAAACTGCCTTATGCATCTCTTTCTCTGCCATATACTATTTCAACTCCTAATGTGTTGCTGTGCAAAAATCGCTTCTTACACGCTGCATCCAACAGCACACCGACGCTTATAAACAGAGCACCCTGAAATGTGGGAGTGATACATGTTTAAAAGTGAGACATGCCCCCTAGAAGGGTAATACAACGGTGAATGCTTATGTCTCAACCTGTTTATGGAACAATAGTGAACTATCGAATAGGCATCAGAACACAGATGTCAAAATGGTGCCTCATCCAAATCACAGGTGAAAATTCTGTCTCTAAGCCAGGCCAGCTTATCGGACGAAAAGTGATTTTGAAATACGGAAAAAACGAGTTTATCGGGAAGATTATGGATTTGCATGGAAAGAAAGGCGTCGTAAAAGTCAAATTCCACAAAGGAGTACCAGGCCTAGCTATCGGAACAACCGTTGAAGTAGTCGGCTAGACGCACCAAACTTTTTGCGCACAGTAGCGTTCATCCCGATTGGGGCAGTAATGCGATCCGAAAGGAGAGGCAGATAGCACTGCTGTTTCACATCTACGTTCGACAAAACATGCTCAATATGTGCAAGCTTGAAACAAGCTTACGCGATTCTCGAGGTGTCTAGGGTCTGTCTGTAGTGCCGAGGGCCGGGTTTGAACGGCGACACGTGGAGATGTCGGCCACCAATTCCCTTTTTTATTCCCTAGTAAGTCTATTTCCGTAAAGTATCAATGCGTCTTAAGCCAATCTTTAGCGCAGCGATTAGCTGTCTACGCTTTGCATTCGAGACCGCGTGCGAGCAGAAAATCTGATAGAGGTTGGACTCGAGCACATCTGCGGAATAGAAGACACGAGATCCTTCAGAGAACGGAAATAGTCCCGAGCCAAGCTTGGACGTAAGCTCAAGGACAAGTATCGATATGCCTTGGTAACGTGCGACACAGCGCTCTAACACTGGTTTCCGTGCGAATTCTTAAATACGTGCTCTCACATATACCAGATGTATGGTAAATGTTACAGTCTCCATCCCTGAAGATCTCTACGACAAGATGAAAAAGTATTCTGAAGTCAAATGGAGCGAGGTTGTCCGGAAGGCGCTAGCAGATTACGTTGGGCGACTGGAAATAATTGAACGAGGAATTGTGCCATCTGAAAAATTAGCCACAATGCTGAGAGAATCCAAACTCGATGTGACCTCTATAGATTTGGAAAAAGCTCTCAAATACTACAGTGAAGGCAGGAAGCTGGAATGGAAGAGGTTGTCTACGATACAAACCTCCTCATAAACCTACTCAAGAACGGCAAGTTCACTGTAAAAGGCTTCACGACAATATTCAACATAATCGAGTTTCCAAAGGCTCTGGACCTCAGAGAACTAGGTGTAATTTATCCGACACTCGACGACTATGATGAAAGCCTGAAGATCGCCGCTTCCCTCCTCAGAAAGGGTAAACCTCTCCCAGCTGTCGACGTTTTGATTGCTTCAATTTGCATCAGGAGAGGATTGAAACTGCAGACAAGAGACAGACACTTCATGAGCATCAAGTCAGTAAGGCAGGAGTTCAGACTGGAATTGACCAAGTAGACAATCATGCTGCACTAGAAAGACCAGCAAGAATGCTACGAACCAATGAAATCCTACAAATCAAGCAGCTAGCTAGCTGTAGAAACATTAAGAGTATTTTGGTCTACTCCCAGCCCGTCCAATTCAAAGACGACCATGTATCCGAAACGGCAGAAACAGTTGACCAAGCACGACCTGGCAGGAGTGAAGTTGAGTTCGTCTGCGAGATAGAAAGCACGAGGACTCTTAAGAAGACGAAAAGAAGCCTGAAACAAGCTCACATGACTCTTGATGTGTCCAGGGTCTGCCTGTGGTGCCGAGGGCCGGGTTTGAACCGGCGACAACTCGGTCTTCAGCTTCGCCCCCACTGCAAAAACAATGGGTCGAGCGCTCTCCCAGGCTGAGCTACCTCGGCAACTTCTGGGATGATTTCGGATAGTGTTAACAATTCTGATGCTTATTTGCGTTTTCTCAGAAAGACCCTGTCCTTCTGGCAGACGCACTCGAAACCTACCTCACGCAAAGCGCGCGCCCTGCAGTTTATAATAGATGTGGAACAATGGAGATTTTAACGTGCCCATACTAGGGGCTATGGTAGCTACGACTTGTCAGTCTTTCATTAGCTTGCCAGTCGTTATAAACTCCTTTAATATTCTGTTGAACTCGTCTGCTGCGGTAATGGATGGAAAATGTCCTGCATCTTTAATAATGTACGTTTTAGATCCCTGAATGTTTTCATGCATGTACTTAGCGCCCTCGGATACGCACGTGAAGACGATGTCCTTTTCCCCGTGAAGGATCAAAGTTGGAATATCTATTTTCCTCAAAAGCGGGCGAACGTCAGCTTGAAAAAGATTTGTGATGGAGTTCATGGCTATCTCTTGTGGAGTCTTCTGGGACATCTTGAATCCCCATTCCTTTAGATATTCGGTTCCAGGTTCCTGAAATATCAACCCAAGGAAGACTCTCATCCACTTGGAGGAAGATTCCATTGCTAATGCCCGTTGTGTGTCAACGAAATTTTGGGGCATGCCATACGGAAAATCATCCGTAGCTATAAACTTAGGACTTCCACCGACTAGGACCAATTTGGATACTTTCCCTAGATATTTAGTAACGTATTTGATAGCAATTGAAGCACCGATGGACTCGCCTATGAGAACGATATTTTTCTCCTGCAGTTCTTCGATTATCGAATCAAGATCGTCCGCATATAAATCAAGGGTGTAATCACCTGCTGGTTTGTCCGACTCGCCTGTTCCTCTCATATCGATGGTAACCATCTTGAAGTTCTGGGAAAAACAATTCACTTGAGGGAGCCAAAACTCGGCAGTCCAGATCCACGCAACCAAGAAGACTAGAGTCGGCTCCCCTTCACCATATACATAGTATGCAAGTTTCACCCCATTCTTGTCCAGAACCATCTTCTTGCGTATTTTTCGGCGCATTCTATCCTTTGCTACATCGTCTTTTGCACTGATCATCCCTTTTTCATAGCATTCATTCGCGTTTTCATGTTGAGCGGTTAACGCATAAACGTCGCCCAGCGCTTCGAGAGCTCTTGTCCTATCCTCGCTCCATCTTTCATCGTTCCCCATTATCTCTAGCGCCTGAGAAAATAACTTCACCGCTTCAAAAACGGCCCATTTCTCCCTCGCGTCCTCTCCTGCCCTAAGGAGATAGGGAATACCTTTCTGAGCGTTTCCAGATCGATAATAGTGATACGCTAGCTCAGTTACAACTTCTTCTAAACGATCCTTCTTTGCCTCTTCCAGATACTTTGCTACCATCAAATGATATTCCTTTCTCAGCTCCGGCGCAATTTCATTATACAACACTTCCCTAATCTTCGAGTGATCAAATCGAAACCCATCCTCGAAAGAATGTATTAGATGATACCGCCCTTCAATACTATTCAAGTTTTTCAACAGCCTAATTCGAGTTAGACCTGAAACGTCTTCGACCACGTCGGAGAAAAATGCTTCTCCCACCACTGAGGCACAATCTAGAATGTCTCTCTCTTCATCCTTTAGGGCATTGATTCTGTGAACGACAACATCGTATACTCTGAGGGGAATTTCAACCTCTTCAATGTTCTTGGACAGTTTCCATCGCGCATCTTCTTTGATCAGCACGTTCTGCTGCATTAACAACCTGAGCGTTTCGATGGCGAAGAATGGATTTCCCTCGGTTTCTTCATAAACCAGTTTTACCAAATCGTCGAGACCGACACCTAACATTGACTGGATGAGATCGAAGCAGTTAACTTGGCTCAGTCTCTTCAGTTCTATCTTGCGGAACAGGTCCTCTCTGCCCATCCTCTGCATAATGTCGAGGAGCGGATGCACAGGTCCCTCATGGGTTCTAGCTACCTCTTCTGGACGATACGTTCCAACAACGAGAATCTTTGAGTTCTGAACATTCCTTGCCAGATAATATAGCAACGACAGTGAAGGCGTGTCGGCTGAATGCAAATCGTCGATAGAGAGCAACAAAGGCTGCTTTTTCGAAATAGCAACCAACAGACTAGATATGACTTCAAGTCCTTCATCTCTCTCAAAGAGCCCTCCAAACTCTGCTCGTTCTTCCTTACCTTTCTCACCCCTATAGGTACGATAAGCAACAGCTAAACCAGCGATAAGGTTGCCTGCAATCGGAATCGCCTGCACAAATTCAGGAGCAGACTCCTTGACTAATCTACTGATTTTTCTTTTTTGTAGCTGAAGAGTATCACTCTTCGAAACCTGAAAAATACTCCTTAACGCTTCTCTAAAAGGTAAAAAAGGAGTTGAAGACTCGTATAAACAACGGCATTCCAGAACCTTAACATTCAACGGCTCCGCATAAGCTTCAAGCTCTTTGACTAGCCTCGTCTTTCCTATTCCAGCTTCTCCAGAGACTAAGACTGTATTGCCCTTCCCTTTGATGGATGCATACAGGAACTCCTTCAGCTGATCGAGTTCTTTGTCCCGACCGACCATCTTGGGAACATGATATTCCCCTGTTGCCATGAAGAACCCAACTGTAGGAATTCTCCCTACTTAAACTATTAAAACCTTCTCAAGACTGCACCGAATGACACACAATAGCGGGCGCTGAATCGAAACTACAACTTTGGTCCCTATCAAGTGACGGCTTTTTTCGGCTGGTCGATCGCTTTGACCTTTTCACAAATGGGAATAAGAGCAAACGGTGAGCTTGACGTTTACGCACACTTGGGCTGGAAGAACTACATTAACAGACTAGGGCGCGCTAATAGACAAGGTTTCTTAATCGGGCTAGCTCGAAGTTTAGATGGACTAAGCCTTCCAACAGGAAAAGAGGGGATTTCGCGCGAGAAATCGTCAAATGGAATGAGGCTGATCTACCTCGGCATTGACATCGAGAGAAGAGCGCAGCGTGTTAAGTTTTCTGAATGCAGTTCGGCAAAATGGGGCGCAAGCACCGACTTGACTCAAGGAGATCAAGCCAAAAGGAGAAGAGAGAATAGAGAAATCTCCGTACTTGCACCCCAAGTTAAATCTTGATGTAGAATAAAAAAGCTTTTCGGAACATTGTTTCACAACTGGCTAGAGAAGAAACTTCTCTCACTATGCACCTTTCACGAAAATGTCCCGAGAAACAAGAAAATCAACATGAAATATTCTGAGAGGACTATGCAGGGGCAACAATAAGCACGCGGTGTTACACGCTTCAAATCACAACAAATGAGACAAAGCAAACCCTGCGACGGCGAACATTAGGAAAAACAAGATCACCAAGACTTTGTCGATCTTCCCTTCCTCTCCGAGACAATCATCATCTTCAAGATTACCCAATCTAGTTCACACTCCTTTTCAACAGGGTTCTTGAAGAAAGGCTTTATGAAGCGGAGACGCGTATTTCAGATCCTAAGCCAGAAGCCACGATGGGCTTTGGTGGGCCCGACCGGATTTGAACCGGTGATTTCTTCCGCGTGAGGGAAGCGTCCCTTGGCCTTGTTTAGAGTTAACCAGCTAGACCACGGGCCCGTCGAGTCTAAACGGTGAACTGATTCCTTTATATTTTTCGTAGTATTCTGCAGCCTTGTTCTCTCAAGCATCTTATTCTTCAGCAAACCTGACAACGCCACAATCGTACCACGGCACGGGTCGCACTAAGACGCTTATAACAAATACATTCGATTCTATATCTACGTATGCAATTCAATACATGCGAAGAACGAATATTGAAGGCGTAGAATGAGTTCGAGGAATATTGGTGGAACGTGCCACTTTCTATCGCGCGCGCCAGAGAACATAATTCTGACCGTAGTCAAAAAAGCCGAAGACTCAAACGACATCATCCTTAGATTCTACGAGACATCGGGCGAAGACAAGAAAGCGGTGATCCGTTTAACCGAAACTCTCAAAGGTGCAAAGGAGACTGATCTCTTAGAAAATGAGACCTCAGAAATATCTATCCAAGAAAAAACCATCAAGGCGCTAATCTCCAAGCATGAAATAAAAACTATGAAAGCGATCGTACGTTCACAGACGAACGATCAACAAATCAGCATGCATCCACCTACTACGTTCATTTAAGACGCTGATTCCTTCATGTGTTCGACTACCTCCCATTGACAATTTCTGAAGATTCTATTGACCAATTTGTTAGCGCGCCTTAGTACTCGAACCCACTTGAGCATAGGGACGGACAGACCTACCACATTACGCAGAATTGAGACATGCCGAGTCTTATCTGACCATTGTATCCGAAGATGTCAATTGATACCGTAACAGACTAAAAAAGGAGGAGAATGGTATTGGGAGAAAGGAGACAAAGAAGAAACTGCCATTCTCCTCATAGCGCACGCCTGCGCGTATTCACGATATACGGTTCACATCTTATTTTTAAACTTGTCGTATAATGCGTCTTCGATTCCATGTTTTGGCGATCCTGAAACAGTTCTGCTGTGAATGACTCATATGAAAACACGATCATAGGCTTTGGCATTGCGGAGAATTCTTGTCTGAAGACAAGACTGAACTTTTTTATGTGTTGCTTTGTTGAACGTGCATTGAAAAAGGTTTATTAAATATTAATATTCGATGTGTAGACTGAGGCGATGACGACAATGGAAACAGGCATGATCTCTTGGAAATCTGCAGAAGACTGCCCACACGGGACAAGCCAGACTTGCCTCACCTGTGTTGAATGTGGCAGGACATTCCTAAAGCCTATTCTGGCAAGAGTTTCAACGAGCGGCAAGGTGCAGACATATCAAGCATGTCCGCACTGTATGACAAGAGTTTACAACATCGCTGACAGTAAGAGTGAAAAGAGAAAACCAGCAGGTCTTCAGAAAGTATCAAACGCCTCTGAAGACTTATGGAGTTGCCGCGTTGAGTGCGGTCATTTCTATGGATATCTGAACAAGCGCCAGAAAGGCACGGCGATTCCAGAGCAATGCTTAATCTGCGCCAAAGTGGTCGACTGTCTTTACGGCTAGACGAAAACGCAATGCCGTCGGAGTGTTAGACAAAGGATAAATATTCTAGAAAGCCTTATCCAATGTTGGCTGTCACTCTTTGCTTCCTATCAGAGATCTGAATCGAACCCTAAAGACGCCACATACTAACCGCTTTTTGCTGCTCATCAACATTTTCATCTTTACACTCTATATTTTCTCTGCCCTAGACATCGCCTTCGGAAACAGCTTTGCAAACTACATTGACAACAACTTCGTGATGATACCAAACGAAATACTCTATGGACAAAAGCTCTACACACTGTTGACATCTATGTTTATGCACGCCTCATTGTACCACTTGTTTGGAAACATGCTTTACATCTACATCTTCGGCGACAACATTGAAGACGTTTTCGGCCACGCTGGCTACCTTGTTTTCTATCTGATCAGTGGACTGGCAGCAGCAATTGCGCATATAGCAGCGATGTTGTATGCTCCATTAATCAGTAGCATAATCGGTACTGCAATTCCCTCAGAGTTGACTGTAGGAGTCTTAGGGGCTTCGGGAGCGATCTCGGGAGTGCTCGGTGCCTATCTTGTTCTCTTCCCTAAAGCTCAGATTCTCACAATAATCCTATACGTGATAGTGCCAGTTCCCGCGATCTTGTTTCTAGGGTTCTGGTTTGTGATGCAATGGCTTCTAGGACTCTTTGATCCTACAGGCGGAGTCGCCTATTTTGCGCACGTAGGCGGCTTCATCACAGGAATACTCTTAGCCCTAGTTTTCGGATCAAGAAGAAAACAAGCACTGAGAAGTCGATTACCCGCATGAGTTCTGGGGTCTGTCCGTCATAAGTTCTTCATCTCAACAATCAGACTGGGACGGCGACATCATCCCCCAGTGACTGAACGACTCCGAGCGATAAAATCTTTGCTACACCCCAGCAAATGACCTTGCTCATCTCACATGACTTTTACAAGATTAAAACAACCGCAGGTTTCGCAGACTTTAGCAGCCGCTTACAGCTCCACCTTCTTGGAAAGCGATTTCAAAGTTCCTGAGACCAGCAGAACGTGCACAGCAGTCGGTTCATTTCCAACTCTCGTTATCGCAGCTAAAGCCGTCTTAACCATTTCAAGACCTAAGTGGCCAACGCGCACCACAGCAGACTTCTTCTCTTCGTCAAAGCTGATCAGACTCAGATTCACACCGCTCGCACCGTATTCACCGTAAAGCTTCAAGATGGAGCCCCAAACAGCATTCATGAACTCGCTTGAACTCAACGTCTTGGAAGAATCTATTGCTAAAGCCAGGTAGCGGCGTTTCACCTTTTTCAGCAATCTTTTCCTCTCCGAATGATGCGTATACCAGGCGCCACGAATTGCCAACTTAGCTTTTCCGTATTTCTTCTAACAATTGCCACAGGGTTCTTGGAAACCGCATCCGTTGCAGAAACTCTATCCAAACCGAACAAGGAGGTCAAGGCTGCTAGTTCCATCGGTTTCCGCATCAGAAGCTCTTCTGAAACCCCACTCGAAACTACTATTGGAACATGAAATTCCTTGGCAGTCTGGACTTCCCTTCGCAAAACTGACAGAAGTCTTACTCTTGCGACTCCCTCCAGAGCAAGCAAGGGTCTTAAATCTATCTCAAGAGAGGCCAAGCAAGTTGAAGCTAGTTCTGCTTCAGCCCCATCAAAAAATGCTCTCCGGAAATCAGGCTGCGGAAAGTTGAGTAGATCGACACGTCGATCCTTTGCCGCTTGTCTCGCCACAGCTTTCGATTCACACATGACAGCAATTACCTCGAACCTCCTCCTCAGCGTCCTCAAGAACTTCAGCAACTCTTCTGGTGCTCGAGGCTTCAGATCGACGCGCGACGCAAATCCTATGCCCATTCCTTCGCAGACCCTCTGCACCTGCTTAAGTTGTTGCTCAGGGACCCGCAGTGGAAAGGGCAGGGCAACTAGGCGGTATTCCAGCATTGAAGCCTTGCTCGTCAAACGTGAAACCTGCGATGCATCGTTGATATTCGCGCATAAGTGCAGGTCTGCAAAGACTCGTTTCATGGTAGTAACCCGAATTTTCTGCAGATACCTACAACTTCATCTGCACCATGTCTCTTGAAGTGTATTCGCACATGAATCGTATCTGTTGAACTAAGCTTGAGTTCATTGAGGTATGCAGACTGCTTGCCCAATCGGATGTATAGGTTTCCTTTGTCCAGATGCTGCGCGATTTCGTTGGCCAAGAGTTCTTTGTCTAGTATGCCTAGACCTGAACATAACTTCGCAAAGACCGCCTGTGCCAGGTTTTTCTCTTTAACCCTTGCTTCATACATGATTATGGGGTTGCCGTGATGCCCTGTCAAGTTGGCCTTGCTGAAGGTTACAATGTCAACTGATTCTGTGGGCAGAATATGGCGTGCCGCGGTCAAAACCTTGTCTGGATCCTCGGTTGCGTGGGCAAAGACCCTGATGTCAATGTAGCCGACGAGAGCTTTGGAAGACAAGGCCGCACCACATTCGTCATTAATGCGGCCTTAACTTTTAGATTTTCCCTTAGGTTTCTTCGTCTTTACAGCCATCTTCCTATGTTCCAGAAAAGTCCTAACGGTTCTTATGTTTTCTTCGTGAGCCGTCTTTCTTCTTGGGTCGACTGGAATGTGAAGCTTCACTGCTTCTTTCAAGCTCAGGCTTGCCTTCTTCAACTCTTCTGGGCTGAAGCCTTTTCCTTCACTTCGCTTCCCGCTTCTCTTGATTATTTTGGGCCTTGCTGCCATCATATAGCTATTTTTCCCCTGTGCCAGCTTTCAAGCTTGGCCTGAACTTCTCGGCTCCCCGTCCCCTTCTTCTCAAGCTTCTAACCTTCTTGCCGGCGCTGGTCAGGCTTCTGAAAACTCTTCGATGATGCTGTTTCTGGCAAATCCAGTTTATATTCTCGTCAGCTCTTATGACAGGGTGTTGCGGGTCAACCATTATTACTTCAAACCATTTTGAAAAGCCATCTTCGCCAACCCAATAGGAGTTCAAGACCTCAAGGTTTGGAAACCTTCGGGCAACCCTTTCTTCAGCGATGAGCCGCATGCTCTTCGACAGCTTAAACTTCTTCACACCCATCCGTTTCGGTCTTCTTCCGGAAGTGGGCCTCTGCTTTCTAAATCCTGCGCGTCTGACGCGGACACGAGCCAAGACAAAACCTTGTTTGGCTTTGTAACCTAACCTTCTTGCCTTGTCCAAACGCGTCGGCTTCTCTATTCGAGTAATGACTGATTGCCTGCGCCACTCTATCAACCTGTGGCGCATCAGTTCATCCACGAAGGATTTTTCAGGCTTCGACCATGCCTCTGCGATGTACTTGTATGCCATTCATTTCACCCTAGTCTCTTGTTTACGGTTCAGCCTTCGCGGCCACATCCCAGCGGACTTATCCGCCAATAGTTTTGAATGATAGCGACTGGCAATGAAATAAACCTTTCCCGACTTTCATTTCTCTTCAAGCTCCGCCTCAGAGACTAGAAAGCACCCGCTTTGACCTTTCCAAACCTTCTCTGCTTCAATGATCTTGATTCTCTTCTTGAAAAAGGCTGCGTCAAGAACGAGCGTTTCATATTCTCCTCCTTCGCCAACAAGCGAAACTCCGTACTGCTCGTTCAACCTGATCAAGTCTTGAACAGTTTCCGCGTCGATTTTTCTTCCAAGCCACTGTTTGTCAAAACCATATGCATACACTCCCGTGATGATTACCTCAAATCCAAGATTCAAAATCTCACTCAAGATCTCCAAAGGATCTTTGTGCCACAAAGGCGTTATACACTGCAACTTCAATTGTCTGCAGATATCGTCCACTTTCGTCTTCTGATAGTTTGACGCTATACCTCCTGAAACCACTCCGCCGATGTCAAGCTTCTTGATCAAGTGCTTGAGGTCCTCAACCTCTTCCTCCTTTATGCCAGAGGTTTCTGCTTTGATTAATGGAATGTTGACTGCTTCTGCGAACAACTCTGCAATTCGGATGTTGGGGTAGTGGAACATCCAACTGTCTTCCCTGAGCGGAATCATACTCACCAAGTAAGCTACGTCATGCCTTTCTTCTAGAGCGTGATAAAGTGCAAGAGTCGAATCTTTCCCGCCTGTTGCCAGAACTGCGACGCGCACTGCAAGCACTCTTCAAGCTTTTCCAAAATACTAATGACTGATAGACCATGTGTTGCTCGTTACTTCATGACTCTTGACGATGCCTCTTGAAACAGGACCTCTGTGCGTCTACGCCATTTCTCAAAATTCCTGGGACTCTCTGGATATTCTTTGTAGTGAGCTTTGACCTGATTCATATAGTTGACCGTCAAACGGAGTTTGTTCAGAAACCCTATTCTCTTCAATCCTCTGAAGACTCTCCTGCTGGTTTCAGTAATGTTCAGATGAAACTTGTCGCCTAAACTTGCCTTCAGAACATCTTCTTCCGTCAAGAGGTGACATTTCATTCCATAGTTCAAGTCTTCGTCGCGGCACGCTAAGAGAAGCATTCGTAGAATGTCCAGCCTAGCCTGCTTCGCTCCATACATCTCATTGTATCTACAGTTGTAAGGCCACAAGGATTCTCGGCTGACGTCCCCTTTTTCAAGAGCTTTAACAATAGTTCTGCCAGCCAAGTGGCCACCCAGCATCGAGGGTCCTATTCCACCGCCGTGAATCGGGTTGACCAAGCAGGCTGCGTCACCAGTAATCATGACACCGTTTCCAACCATGTTGTCTAATGGTCTTCGAGTGGGGTCGTACCACGCACCTCCGCTCAGTAACAAGGAACCGTCGAAAAGCCGTGTGGCAAGAATGTGCTTGTAGAACTGTCCCTTGGGGTTTGGAAACCTAGCACGCATGCAGATTCCTAGGCCTGCGTTGACCCTTGCCCCGCCCTTCGGAAAAATCCACGAGTAACCCCCTGGAGTCACCTTCTGGTTTAGGTAGATTTCGCAGTACTTTGTATTTTCAGCTTCTTGCCTAAGCTGGCGGATTTCACGATAGCAAGCCTCAACATCCTCGTTTGCAACTTCATTTTCGATCCCCAGCTCACTAGGCAACTTTTTCCTTATGACACCTACAAAACCGCTTGCGTCGACCACAACCTTAGCCTTCAACTCTTCCTCCTTACCAGTCTTCAGATCCTTAGCCAACACTCCAGTCACAAACCCCTTCTCGACCACAGGCTTCAAGCATTGTGTTGAATCCACAACGTATGCACCTTCATCAACTGCCTTCCTGAGGAGCCACTGTCCAAAGAGACGCCTATTAAGCAAATAACCGACAAAGTCCTCATGTTCAACCGTGAAGACAGTATCCATATCTGGAGAATAGATCCTGATCCCTTCGATCCTCTTCTCAAGTTCGCCGCCTTGCGGCCTTTCCAAACCTAAAGCTTTTAGGTGATGCTCCCCAAGTGCGTCTCCGCAGACTTTTTCACCGATCTCTTCCCTCTTCTTTCTCTCGATCAAGCATACTCTGAATCCTGCTTCGGCTACTGTTTTCGCAGCCAAACACCCGGCTGTTCCAGCGCCAACAGCCACTACGTCGAATTTCTCCAACGTAAGCACCTTCAACGATTTCATGTTCTAGTTCGTTCGCCATGGCTCATAACCTTTACTGAACTAAATGTCACAGGAGCGATTTGTTGCCTTTTGCCCATTACATCGAAAGACTTGCCACCGACTATACTAACGAGGAATATGAATTGAGAATTCATAACGGTTAATTATATTCTTGGCCAACGTTGAAAAACAAGTCTAAACTCGTTAAAAGGTGTGTTTAGAGAGATGATGAAAAAGACAAATGTTAAGAAAAACATGGCATACGTCATTGATTTGAGAAAGATCGACGGCGACGGCGCTTTCCCATGTCCTAGTTGTGGAACTGTTATATCTCCTGACGATGAGTCAGAAGAGATCTACCAGATCGTTGACACTAAAGTCAAGAACGACGAACTCGCAGAACTAGTTGTGATCTGCAAGAAATGCGGAACCAAGATTAAGCTCGTAGGCTTTGCTTCACAGTCACATGCTTAGACTGGTTATTGATGGGTCGGCCTATTTTTCTTGTGTAAGTCTTCTAGTTATGGCGATGAAAACTAGCCACAATACAATGCCGTAGAGAACCCCGTTGAAAAACGCGCTGACGTATACTGTGTACTCGCTCACGACCCCACCTATCAGGGTGCACGCGACATTTCCTGGAAACATCGGCGACGGGATCAGCAGATATGCGGCTGTAAACATCAAGAAGAACACCACCAGGATTATTGTCCCTCTCATTACAGATCGCCCATTATTTGCTTCTGACTCGCTTTCTGAGTTTGTGCCTGCATCAACAGTGTCTAGCATCGCAATATTTAATAAACGTTGTTGTATAGCTGTTGAACAATAATACAACGGACACTCTTACAAACCCAGAAGCCCCAACAGATAAAGAATCCAATAATGAACATACGAGCTAAGAACGAAAATTGCCACTAACACAATTGCCAAAAGCTTTCTTCCAGTTGAAAGGCCAGAAACATCATCCAAGGGCCCCGGATGTCTGTACATAGACATGAAAAGCACAAAGAACACCATGGGCCAGAATTCTCCGATCGCCAAGAACAAAACAGACAAGACAGTCAAAACCGTCCTAGCCTTCTCGCCAAACAGAGAGCGAGCCGCATGGCCCCCATCAAGCATCGCGACGGGCAACAGGTTGAGCATAGTAACGATCATGCCAGCCCAACCCGCGAAAGCAACAGGATGCAGTAGCACATAGTGATCTACTGGAAGCTTTAGAAGAAAAATGGCGAAAAGGTCGAAGACCAAAGGAGAGGGAACAAAGCTCTCATTCCCCCTAATAAGCAAAGTAGGAGAAAGCATCAACCCAACGATGCTCGCTACAAAAGCAAGCATGAATCCAACGATTGGACCACTGGAGCCTACGTCGAACAAGGCGTCCCTGTTACGCGGAAGAGATTTTTGCATTATGACAGCGCCGAAAGTTCCTAGACCTAAGACTTCACCTATCGGCGGCGGACCAGGAATAAAGTACGGCGGCGTAGCGTCAATGCCACTTCGGTTGGCAGTCAATTTATGACCCATCTCATGGGCCCCTAATATGGTCATTATGGCTACAGTGAAGCCTACAGCGCCAATGAAGGGGTTGGACATGATTCCCCTATCAACAAAATCGAGCGAAAGCAAGTAACCTGTAACGAATGTTGTTCCTACAGTAGCGAAAAATAACACCCAGTTCACAAGCACGTTGCTCCGTTTGACAGGCGGCTTCGGAACAACTTTTAAGACTATCCTTCCCTCGATCCTTCGCAGGAACGCTATCAGACTCATTGACTCCAACTTTTTCAGAAGCCTGAGAAAAGCCCGCTTCGTTTCCTGCGGTTGTTTCAAAAAGTAGGTGGGGATACCGTGTCCCAGAAAAGCCTCTTCAGTTTGGAAATGCTCAGAAACTACCTGAGTTATCTTTTCAAAATCTGACTGGTGAATAAGCGGTGCTTGAAACTCTTCGCCAGGTGTCTCAGTCATCACACTCACTGTTATTCGGTCGCCGTAGTAGAATGTTCGAGAAATACAAAAGCCTATCGGCGCAATAGCCGCGCTTTCGTTAATATCAATCCCATAACTTCTTGCCAACTTTCTGCGGAGAATGACTCATAGAAAAGCGCGTCTTCAGTCTTCTCCCGCACTCTAATTGTTTTAGATTTATCGAAAGTATTATAAAAAGATGATAGGCTTAATCTGTACTAGCTTCGGCAGTGGAAACAGATGAATTTCACGCTGATCTGCGACATCATGATGGACTTGGAGGGGTCTATTCGACCCGCTATGTACTTGGCCAAGGAGTTGGCGGCCAAAGGGCACAAGGTGTCAATCATGTCGCCCGTAATGTCCGATGCCGTCGAGGGCTATTTGCGCGCAAGTGGCATCAAGCCCATCAATCTGCGTGCGAAGCTTACCCCGCAGAGCTCGGGCCTCTCTATGTTGTGGTTTGAGACATGGGTGCGCGAGGCGTTCTTGAGGCTTAATTCAAGACATGGTTTAGATCAGCCCTCCGTTGCGCTCAACTTTTCGCAGGTCATTGCGTTGCCTTGTTTGGCTTGGTACTTGCAAGGGCCTCCGTCAGCGGCTTTAAGAGACATGGAAAGGGAGCTTTCACCCGGTTTCAGAATCGCGTACAATGCTTTGAAATCTCTGATTGAATATGCTGATAAGAAGCTTGTAATTCGAATGGAGAAAGCCTCGTCCATTGTTATTGCCAACTCAAAGTTTTGTGCCTCAATGTATTCGAGTTTTGGAGTCAAGGTTCATGACGTAATCTATCCACCCATTGATTGTCAGAAGTTGCGCCCTTCAACCTCAAACCCTTCTTCAAACTATGTTTTGACTTATTTTGGAAAGGAAACCAAGTTCTCAGCCATCAAGCGCGTAGCAGACATGGGAGTAAAACTCAAGGCCTTTGGCTCAAAGACACCATTCATACCAGAAGACCTGCTAAGACATCCAAATGTTGAGTTCATAGGAAGAGTCTCCACAAAAGAGCTTGTGGACTTGTACTCAAATGCACTTTTCACCTTGTTCCCATTCACCCACGAACCCTTTGGATATGTACCACTTGAAAGCATGGCTTGCGGTACCCCAACAGTCACCTACGACATTCAAGGTCCAAGCGAATACGTCATTAGCGGAAATACAGGATGGCTTGCTCACACAGATGAAGAGCTTGAAGAAAAAAGTGCTGAAATATGGAAGGAAGGTTATCCGCCCCGTATGAGAACTGATTGCTTGAAAAGCGCCCTAAGGTTTGACAGAAAAGTCTACCTTGAAAAATGGTCAAAGCTGCTGTCCGGCTCCTTGAAAAATGAAAATGCTGAATCATTCAGCCTTTCCCAGACGCTCGTTGAAGACTTATGCACGATGCACTAGATGTGAATATCGAGTCTTCACAGCTATTTCAGAGGTACTGAAATTTGCATGCTAATTGAATGCTTTGTCAAGAACTAACAAACTCTAGGGTTCGACGCAAGAAACCTAGGCCTCGGTGACAGGTCAAACTGCCTGAGAACAAGAAAACTCACAATATGACAAACTAAGTATCCATAATCTTCGAATTGACAGTTGATCTGGGCTTCCAAAAATCAGTCTTTTTTTGTAGCCACCGTACGAAACGATGGAACGGTTATAGGAATTTTGGTTGGGAAATACCTGTTGAAAGTTGTCGGATTCAAGGGCAATAGGAACCAAGTTTCGACATGATATGTAAAACCGCAACGGTCAAGGAGACGACTCAGGTCTGACTTGTTGGTTATTGTGGTAATATGATGTTCGACGTTAAACGATTTTGAGACAGCTTTAGCATAGATTTTTGAAAGTACTGCGTCGATTGATGGAATTCCTCTAGGTGTCTGCAAAACCAATGCGCCTCTCGGTTTCAAACATTCGTGGCAATTAGTGAGGAACTCGACCTGATTTCCCAGGTGTTCTAATAGTTCAAAGGCTGTTATTATGTCGAAAGATCTCTCAAAGAATGGCAATTTGTGTGCATCACAAAGGACCAAGTTGGGAGCAACCTTTTTTGCATAATTGGCCAAGTAAAGCCGCGATACATCACACCCGTACGCATTGTACCCCAAGTGTGACAGCAGTTCTACCGTGTACCCATGAGCACAGCCCACATCAAGAGCCTCTTTGCCTTTCCCGTTTAATAGGTCAAAAGATGCAAACTCCCTAGCCCAACTCAAGACTTCATAGTAGAGTCGGCGAATTGCAATTCTCTTTCTATTATAAGAGTGCCAGTTCTCAAAATACCACCTTTCGAAGTTATCGCTGGTTTCTTCGTTTTTGTCGCGCATTCTTCTCGGTCTCACTAACCAACTGAAGTTTACGAATATGCAAGCTCACGGCACTACGTGAAGCCCATTTCAGACTTCTTGCTTTCGAGCTTCCATTACTTTCAGCCATTTCTTCACGTAAAGTTTTTTGTCAAACATAGACGCTGCTTTTGTGCACCCTCTTCTGACGGCGGATGCATATCCCTGTTTCCAAAGTCTCAATGCGATGGTGATAAACTCTCCATCACTTCTTGCAAGCCATCCAGTATATCCATCAGTAACAGACTCACCTGGGCCTTGAGAGTCAAATGTAAGTGTGGGTGTACCGCAAGCCATACTCTCAACAGGTATGTAACCAAAAGGCTCATGGGTGAAGGGAAAGAGCGTGAAGAGAGCGTTGGAATAGATATTCACGAGCTCCTCAGTAGAAATCCGCCCCAAGAGTTCGATGTTAGGATGATTAATCACGGATTTTGGCACAAAGGGCGCTTTAGACCCAAAAGCTCTTATCTTGACACCTAAATCAGCCACAGCTTTCACTATTGAAAACTTGCTTTCCTTGCCGAAGTAAGTCAAGACATAGTCTGATGAAGGATTAGATGTGAGTGGCTGAAATACTTTGCAGTCTATGGGAGGATATATAATATCATCTGCCACGATCCCCCATTTCTCGTATAAAGAAGCGCAGAACCTGGAATTGGCCACGATGAACGTCGAATTCCTGTCAATGTCCTTGACGAGTTTTCCATCGACATACCCAATTAGAGGCCTCAGAATCTCATAAACAAACCTGTATGCGATGGTGAGCTCACCTTCCATGTCTTTCAGAGCTGAAGAAGTCGGTCCCTGCAGATACCAGAAAGTAGATGGCACAACGAGCGTATGAGAGAAATTAACAGTCAGATTCGAATGCCTGTTAACACCTTTTGAATTTAGTTTAAGAAACGCTTCGCGAGCCCATGCCTCAAACCACAACAGAGAGATGGCTGAATTCCTAGCTATGAGCTTCGAATGAAGATTTATGGGTGTCATACCGTCCGCAAGTAGACGTTTCTCAACATCATCAGATATCACTGGTGAAATTATGGATACTTTATGCCCCATCGCAACCATTTCGGTAGCCAAATATATGGCAGGTCGAATTGGCCCTTCTAAATCAGTCATTATGTCGCAAGCTAATGCAACGTCCAAAACTGTCACGCCTTGATAACTGGTAGTAAGTTGTCACAGTCATTTTTATAATAGTTTTGATGCGGAATCATAACAAGTCCGGGAGAATGGCGCAAGCACATTACTTGAACAGGAATTGAAAACCACAGGGTTCTTAACCTTTGCCAAAGACTTATCAAGATATGAAAAGTCATGCCGTGACCTTTGACTCAAAAAAAAGAACGCTGCACTAGTAGTGTAAATATCCATTAAGCAGCTTATGGACTTAGCTGCTCTACTCTTACAAAGTCTACAGCGACCTGGGTTTCATTCGAAAGCGATGTGCCCCTAAATTCCAGTTTCATGGGTTCGTCAACGCTGAAATAGAGTGAAAACTCTTGCCAGTTCCCGATTCTCTCGAATTCTGTTCCAGTGATGTCTCTACTTGTTATCACGCGCATCGATCGATCGATCAGTTGTGTGGTGACGTCTAACAGCAAGTTACAGTTTGCGCTTGTTGTCTTTATCTTAAATGTAGAAGTGTAGTTTCCTAGAGCAAAATACTTGTACGGGCCAAACCAAACCATGCCTAGAGGATTTTTAGGGTCACTGGATATGATTTTTCCCGAGGCACTCGTGTAGTCCCATTGCGTCATTCCAGAGCCGATGCTAAGCTGATCGTAGTTGAATACGTCTAATTGCGGAGAATAATGTTCAACTGGGCCAACATAACCTCTTTTCAAAAGCAAAACACCGTCCATAGATGCTAATATGCCGTATTCTCCATTCTTCAAAAGGTTGATGACAATCTGATCTGGAGGTGGGCCATAGATTCTCCATGAGATAGTTGGTGATTTCAGATCTACTATAATATAGTCAACGTTGTAGTCTAATGGCCATTTGATGAAGTATGCGTGTAACCTCTGGCATAAGTGTGGAAAGAGGTCATTAGTTGTCGCCACTGAGGCGTCAGCAGGAATGAGGTTCAAGACTTCATGCACTTTCCCGACGTGAATTATGTCGGCCTCAGTGCTAATGGCATAAGGCCTTATACTTCGACTCGTGAAAGCTGAAATCCCCACAGGGCTTATTGCGAAAAACAAGAAAATGTTGACTGCTAGCATTATAATAACAATTTTCCGCCTCACATTTTTGTCCACACTTGCTACGTTGCTTTGGGAAAAAAGCCTTCGAAAACCAAAAACAGCAGCGATAAAAAGCTGCCCCAGAACTAAAGCTGAGTATTGATAATATGGCTGGTAATATGGTTGGTAGTCCGTGAGAAATGCTGCGAGCAGCCATGGAATTGACATTGTAAGCTCAAACGGAGCGAGAATGGGAAGGAAAAGGACAGGTGATAGGAGAAGAATTAAATAATACGGCTTGTCGCTAGGTGTCAATATCATAATCAAAACCTCAGATGGCTTTCGAATCATATTGCCAATTGCTTCAAAAATGTTTGAGCCCCAATATCCCCAAGTTCTATAAGGACCACCAACTTTCAAAGGATTTATCGCTGCAATCACGCCCATTGCCAAATAGAAGAAGATGACACTAACAATCATAATGGTTGCCGGAACAACGAGTCTCTTTAAAACTCTCACGCCCTGTTGCCTTACGTTGGATGGTCTCACAGCTTTCCTCAGAAAAAAGGATAGGCCGAGGAAAAAAACGATGATTGGAGCAAACTCGATAGTCAAGAATTCAAGTATGATAAAGGGGATAGCCTTGACCCAGCTGCCCTTTTCGAGATAGTAGAAGGCAAAAAGAATGAAGAGTGGCGTGAAAATCTCCACATGAAAGTCGAAAGTGTTCACCCCATGAAGCGCAGGGTTCAAAAGATAGGCAACGGCAAACCCGAATGCGTAGAGCTTGTTGTTCAGCTTGTCTCTTGCAATCCAGTAAAGCGGCAACGCAGCAAGCGCCAAGATGAATGACTGAAATACCAGTAACGTTTCAGGTAACTGGAACACTGTGTAGATTGGGAGCATGAGGAACAGAATCGGCGAGAAATGAACGCCTAGGAAACTGCCGCTTGGGTTCCCGTATGGAACTTCAAGAGTTGAATAAAGAAGCTTTCCTGAATTCAAGGTAGTCCAAAGAGACTGAGTTGTAATGCCTAGGTCCCAAGCGTACGTTTTGAAAATATAGTGCATGTAACAAGTGTAAGCTGAAAAGAAAATTGTGTAGATTGCTATGGGCAGAAAGATCATTCTGTCAGCGTGCTTGTTAATCTTCTCCAAAATTGGTCCAACGCGTTGTTTTGCCTTCTCACATAGTGTAGTCATTCGAGCCAAACCTTTGCATTCGCAACTAGACTTTTAATTCTAGGACTAGAGTTAAGTTGCAGCATCAGCAATATAAGTCTAGAGTGCCCATAGCCAAGCGAAAAACTCAATGGACGATAGATGAGAAGGCAGGCCGAAGAAGTATTAAATTGCCTTTGTTCATAATAGTCTGAGATGTCGAAGTCTAGAAAGGCATTGCCTCTGCACACTAACCTGCGCCTTGAAGAGAAAAATCCGTCGTTGTCGATAATCGTACCCACGTATAATTCTGCTAAGACTCTTTCTAAATGTCTTGAATCGATTAGAAACCAGCAGCGTAAGTGCGATGAACTTATCGTCGTAGACCGACATAGTCAAGATGAAACAAGGGAAATAGCAGAAAAGTTCGAGGCCACTGTGCTGCTTAAAGGACCTGAAAGGTCTTCACAAAAGAACTACGGCGCAAAGTATGCCAAGGGAGAATTTCTTTACTTTGTAGACTCTGATTTTGTTCTGGAAAGAGATGTTACAAGAAAGTGTATTGAAACTTGCGAATCATTTGACGCTGTATCTACAGTAAACTATTCCGTGGGTAGGAGTTTATGGGGAAAGTCAATTGCCCTAAAGGAGCGTTTTCTTGCTCATGACCCCACGATCCGGACCGTGAAGTTCATCAGAAGGAAGGTATTTCTTGACATCGGCGGTTTTGATGAACGTTTAATGGTCGGTGAAGATCTTGACGTTTATGCGCGGCTTTTGGAAAGTGGACATAGAATAGGAAGTGTGGATGCGGTTGAATGGCATATAGGCGAGCCGGAAACACTTAGAGACATCTCGAGAAGAAGCCTCTATTATGGGAAGGTTGTTAGAGCCTACTTTGCTAAGAGAAAGGTCTCTGGATTGCTGCAGTTGGGCCCCTTCAAGACAGGTTTGTTCTGGGATCTCATCAGAACTGGAAGCCCATACTTGTGTAGTCTAGCTATTGTGGATGCTACGAGATGGATATCGTCTTTGGTCGGTCTTGTATCCTCCGTTAGCTTTCAATAACTGTTTGGTTAAGACGTCAGCTAGCAAAAACCTGAATTGATTGAAAAATTGGGGAAAAGAAAAAAGGAGGACGATGTTTTATGGGTCGGGGTGCAGTCCGCCCTTGTCTATAAGCCCGTCTTCAACGAGCCTCTCGCTTATTGTTCCTAGCACTTCAGGTATTGTGAACGTCGGGTGCATCGGGTCGGTGTAGTCAATTTCGATTATTATTGATGTTGCGTGCTTCGGGAAGTTCTGCAGCTCGTATATTATTTCTTCGTGGAAGAACTTGGATGCGTAGAATGTGTCTCTTGCGTCGAGGCCCCATATCGTGAAGCCTACTGTTCCATTGTTGTCTTTGTATGTTCCGATCATTGCATAGCCAAGTCCTTCTCTTCCACCGCTGTCCGTGTACGCGTTCTTGCTCCAGCACGGCAGGGCTACGATGCCTCCGCTCCATGGTGAGTAGGGTGTGAACCAAGGTGTGCCATAGAACGCGGTTGTGAAGTCGTTGAAGTACATCGTTATCAAGTTGGCTGATGGTCCCCCTACTGCGATTATGTTTGAGCTTGCGATTGGCCAGGTGTTGCACCAGTCATCCTTCAACGTGAGTCTTTGTCCAGGCGTTGTTGCATCTGCTGTTATGAAGTAGTTTGCAAATGTGCCTCCTGTGCCCCAGTTGTATAGCAGGTATGGAATCTCTAGCGCGTATGATGTTGCGTTCATGTCCGTGCCAGCATTACCGATTTCCACCTGCTTGTTCTTGAACGCTGCCGACACTAGTGGCGAACCTGCAGAGTCGACTGGTTTGGAGTCTCTTCCAACCGTCACCCACTCGTACCGCCCTGGAATCTTATCTGAGTACAGCGTGCCTCCATCAGGTCCAATTTCAAGTGTTCCCGTGATTGTGTAGTTGTTAGTACCAGTTGCGTTATAGTTAACTGTAACCACGTAGTGTAATGTTGGGTTGAACTCATAGAAGTGAACATCCAGCAGGTCTGGTGGTGTGATGCTCCATGTGACATTTAGTTTATCAAAGTCCATCTCAAGAGTGCCGTTTACGGCGGTCACATTTGTCGCACTTAATTCAGCGTCCCCAATGGACAAGCTGAACACAGTTGTGTCTTCCTTGAACACTTTGAATGGGTTTACTTCCGGATATATAGTACCATTGTATATCCATGTTGCATTACCAGTTAGACTTGTGACGTTGCGGAATGTGAAGTCGAAGTCGTTAATAGCAATTGAGTGTTCTACGCCTAGATAGTCATAGAATGAAGTACTCGCGTTATAAGTGCGATCGATCGATGCTGCCCAGGTTACGTTGTACTCTGCCCAGTCGGCTGTTATTTGGTCAGTGTAATTGTACACGGTGTCTGTTGAGTAAAGGAACTTATAGTAGTGCGTTGAGTTCAGACCAGTTATGTTTCCTTCGCCTGTGTCAGGGTCAACAGTCAAGTTGTAGTCGCGCTTCCATGTCCCTGTCGGAGTAGCCTTGTAGTACCTCTTCAGAACTTTGCCCGTGGTCAAGTCTTCTACTCTTTCCGAGAAAGTGCAGTACTGATCCCATTCAGAGTCGGTGACGTTCAGCACTGGGCTGTGCTCGAGAATCCAGCTCGAGTATCCAATCGGGTCGTCCGAGTAGTCAACCCATCTTGTCGTCTTTTTGTTCACAGCGCTGTTCAAGTCCCATGGCTTGAACACTTCGTCAAGCTGATATTGCACTTCTCTGTCTATCACCGAACCCTTGTACGGAGAATCCAAGCCCTCGTCCTTAGCGTCGTGATACTCTGTTATGCCGTAGACTGTTACGCCTCTGAATTGTTCGTCAATGTTCAGCATGAAATCCCATTCGCCTATGAGGAACGGAATGTTTGGCTCAGAACCCATGTCGGTTGCTTGAACGTTCAATAGTGATTGCAGCCTCAAGTTCCAGCCGTCTGGCGTGTAGTCGGACAGAACTGGCCAGTATGCTGCAAATCCCACGACATTACCTGGCAAGTTGGTTGAAGCAACCGTGTCTGCCGAGATGATCTGCGCCAAAGAGTAGGCATGGTTGCCAGACACATCGACTGGGAAGTGGCCAGAAGTCGCGTCTCCAATTGGATGTGTGCCTTCGATATAGTTCTTGTACTCAATTACTGTTTTGTCTGTGATGACTAGCTGTTGTGGGAAGAGTAGCCACCATTCGTCTTGAGTCAGATTTCTGATTATGTATTGAGGAGGTGCTGTCGGCAACATGTAGGCTCCGTTGACGAAAACGTGTTCTGAAAGATCCACAAACGGATTCGCGCCAGTCGGACACGAAAGCTTAAAACCGTACCACGAGTGTCCGCCCGTTGCGTTATGCACATCGATAATTGTCTGCACTGTGCCAACGCCTACGTATGTGTCCCTCATCTTTCTGACCAAATTCTTGTGGGTGTGCCAATCTTCGCTGTAAGAAGTGTTATATACTTCGGGATAGAAGTCCGCATAGCTTCTGATCTTGTCTGTCCCTGTGTATGGACCTAAGTCCCACTCACCTCTGTTGCTCAACTCCACGTCAACTAAACCATCAAGATATTTTGTCTCCAGCTTCAGCTTCACCTCTTTGAAGATTATGACTTCCTTTTGGACCTTGTCGAAGATTACAGTGAGAATGACGTCAGCCAGCGGCCATGTAGCATCTCCTTGCGCATCGCTTATATGAGTCACAAGCATTGCAACTAGCTCTCGGGGTCCATCGTACAAGATCTGCATATCGTCAGTGGTTGCAAACTTATTGGTCTGCCTTCCACCAGTGTTCAAGGTCGGAGCAGACATGTTTGTGTGCCACTCGCCACCGTACTTCTGACCGTCAGAGAACAGTGCGAATGCCCACACGTTCCTGTAGGCGTTCTGTGTATTCTCGCCAGTCATGTAAATCTTGTTCCTATATGTGATGTTGACGAGCCATCCATTGACCCACAGTGCCGTGCTTACCAATTCATTTGCAAAGGGATCACGTGATTTCCCGAGGCTCTGGTCGTAGCTTTTGACCTCATCGTATCCTGCATATTGAAGCCCCACATTGTTGACAGAGTCTATCATTTCACCGTATTTTGAAAAGCCAATGTCCAAACTGTGGTTCTGGAAAGGATAGAGCGTATAGTAGTCACTGAAATTTACACCGTTCACAGTCTTATACCAACTTGCTGAATCTACTGCAACTACAACCTGAAAAGCAGTTCCAAAGTATGATAGGATAATTACTGCTGCTGTCAATATTGCTACTGAGTGTTTTTTCATTTTCATTCCTCTTAAATATGGTCTTCCTATAGTTTGTCAGCCTCAGATTTAAAAGGTTTTCCATTTGTTGAAAAGGAACGGAAAAAACCAAGATTCAAAAAAGGACACTATTTTGAAACACAGAGATGCAAACCTTGAAGATTTCCACTAGAAACCTGCCTATCAGCTTCTAAGCTTGCCGTTCAGGCCCTGCAACCACATCTCAGCTGGAAAATGCTCTCGCCAAACAATTGTTAGCAAAAGCAATTCCCAAAGAAAAGGACTGTAACCTGCACATCACAGGGCACCTTTGAAGAGGTCTTCTCTTCTAGAAATACTCAAGTCGCTCACGTTACATTCATCGCCCAACTCCACAAAACCACTTAAGCCTCTCAATATGACAACAGGCCTTGCCTCCCTTCCCTGTCCCATCAACAACTCCGCAGCAGCAGCAATTTCATCTACCACCGCAACATTCTTAACCTTCAAAACCTGACCGAACAGATCCTTCTGCCCCCGATAGTCTCGGAACAGGCTGATTCCAGCAATTCCAATGGCAAAGTTCACCTGACCCCGCCTGAATGGACGACTATAAGAATCACATATGATCACTGCCACGTTCTTACCAGTCAGTTTCTTTATCTCCAAACGGCACCGTTTCGCCGATTCATCAGGACTTTCAGGCAACAACGCAAAGTTTCCCCTTCCTTCGACATTCGACTTATCTATTCCGGCATTAATGCAGATCAACCCTCGCTTGTCTTCAACCAACAACACCTCATGAGAGGCCTTCAGCACCCTCTTCGATTCTCTCAAGACAAGCTCCACAAGTCTTGGACTCTTCCCGGTTACCTTTGCAAGCTTTGCGGCTCTTCTGGAGGGCTTAACGTCTCTTAGACTGAACACTCGCCCTTCAGCCTTAGAGAAGACTTTCTGCGCAACAACAATCACGTCACCTTCCTCGATCTTCAGACCATTTTTCTCAGAAGCCTCGACAACAATTCTAGCAACATCATCCCCCGGCTCTATCAACGGAAAACCTTCCAAGGCAAATGCGGCGTAACTCTTCAAACGATGTCCTCCTCGTTGCGCTTTAGGTGTTCTAGCACTTCGTTAAATCCCTTGCTTATCCGATTTCTCGCCAAGAACATACAACTCAAGATTCTGGAGCCTTATTCTCCATTCATAATGCTTAAGCTGATCTCGTCCAGATGGTTAAGATGAATCGACTACAAGATGGATGCTTGTTAATGAAGAAACAATGCAAATTGCCAATTGTCCTATTCATCATGCTCTTTTGTTGTTTCAGCATCACATCCAAGATACTTCCTGTTGCCAAGGCAACCTACATCGAGGGCACTATAGCACAGGATACCATCTGGACCTTGGTGGACAGCCCGTTCATACTGTCAAACACCGTAACAGTCTACCCAACCGCAACGCTAACAATCGAACCAGGCGTCGAGGTGAAATTCGGAGGAAACTTCTCACTCATAATAGAAGGCAGACTCGTGGCAAACGGAACAGAAGAAAGAAAGATCCTTTTCACAACAAACGATCCTACACATTACACTGTTTGGCAAACGATTACGTTCAATGTAACACAGTCATCCCTGTTCATAAACTGTGTCATCGAGTACGGAACTAATGCAATAATCCTAAAGAACGGCTATCTCAAAGTACAAAACAGCGTACTGCGATACAGCTCCGAGAATGGAATTACAGTAAACGAGGGCAGCCTAACCATCCAGAACTGCGAGGTAGGCAGCAACGGTGCAAGCGCAATCAACATAGTTGGTGGCACACAGATCTCAATAGAAAACAACCTGATAAGCTCAAGCGGAAATGGAATCTGCATAGCTGGTGGTAACCAGGTTAACGTGCATAGTAACATTATCAGATCAAATGGAAACGGTCTAGTCCTGACAGGTCATTTGACGGGAATAGTAGACATCAGACAAAATGAAATCTCGTCCAGCAGAGAAAGCGGGATACTTCTAGAATCAGACGCCTACGACAACACAGCCATAGTTGAGAACCATCTCACTGCAAACAAGTACGGGTTTTCAGTTTCAGCCAACACAAGCACGTACATCACCCAAAACTATGTTTCAAGCAACAACATCGGGATCCTGTACACAGGCGCAGGAAGTCATCAAGTATACTTCAACGACATTTATGAAAACCAAGTGGGCATCGACGTAGACACAACATATGCTGTGACTGTAAACGCAACATACAACTACTGGGGGGAAAAGAATGGACCCAAACATGCTTCATTGAACCCATATGGAGAGGGAAACCCTGTGGGAGGAGACGGAGTGAAACTTTTCTTCTCACCTTTCCTAACACATCCATTCACATACAACAATAATCCTCCAACAGCTATTCTCTGGACAGACAAGACCTTAGTGGCGCCGTATCAGAACATCACATTCGTAGGGACAGACTCGCAAGACGATGGCAACATCGAAAGATACTTCTTCGATTTCAATGACACGGCCGATAGCAGCTGGATTACACTATCTCTCTTTAATCACAGCTACCTTTCGACTGGAACTTACACAGCGAGCTTGATTGTGAAAGATGACTTCGGAAGCGGAAGTGCACCTGCTTTCACAACAGTGAACGTCGCTGATCTTCCCACATTAGAAGCTTCACTCACCCTGAGCAACTCCACCGTTGCCTACAACGGAGAGACATGGGTCACAGTCTACGTCTCAAACAGCATCGGTCCTGCCGCAAATGCAGATGTCACATTGTTCTCTATACGCGGTGGAAGTTTCGAGGCTCAGTCAGGCTCAACAGACGATAATGGTTATTACAGAACCAGATTCACAGCCCCAAATGGTACAGCAGCAACAGACGTGAGACTAATTGCAAGAGCCTCAATGAATCGATACACAGACGCCTCCGACTACAAGTATCTCAGGGTTCTTCCACCGCTCAAAGTCGCAATTATCCCTGCGCAACCAACAATTAGGTCTGAAGAAACAACAACTTTGAACATCCATGTCACAAATGAACTTGAAGAGCTGATATCAGACGTCAACCTCACACTATCCTGTAGTAACGGCACGCTTTCATCGAACACAGGAACAACTGACGCGAATGGTTCAGCAATGTTTACTTTCACAGCTCCTTCGACATTGGAGGACATCAACGTTACTGTGACAGTTACAGCTGACAAGGTGGAATATGCAGATGGACAAGAAAGTCGTACGGTAGTGAGAGTGCAGCCGAAGATTCTTTCTGTCGAAATAATTCCAGATTCAAACGTCACGTTTTCGGAAGCTGTACTAACCATTGAAGTCCGCGTAAGATACGAAGCCACCTCGATCGAAGGAGCGGACATCACGATCTCGGCAACAGATGGCCGCTTCGCTACGACCAAGGGCACGACAGACAATTCTGGCCGAGTATCCTTAGTCTTCACTGCACCACAAGTAACTGAGATCTCTAATGTCACTCTTTCTGCAATGGCCACAAAGGCCGGATATGTTGGTGACGAAAGGCAACTGGAGATTTCAGTCAATCCTAGGACACTTAGCATTCAAGTGGTACCTTCCATAGTCAAATCGGGCCAAACCGAAATCGTTACAATCCATGTAAGATCCGATGAGGATGCAAAGGCGGTAGCTGGTGCATATGTCGCGTTGTCATACGGATACGGAAGCGATATGGCAAATATTACTGACTCAGCTGGAACTTGCACGTTCATCCTCAGTGTTCCGGAAATCCGATCGAACCAGCTGAACATCACAGTCAGAGTGACAAAGACAGGGTATCAAGAAAGACAAGTTAATGTAGCATTGAATGTTGTTGCGGCAGAAGGAGGCTTGACCCTAATAACCTTGCTAGTGATTGCAATCCCTGTAGCGGTCGTAGCCCTAATTGTGCTTTTGATCAAGATGAAAATCATCGTTGTTTCCCTCAAGGAAGAAACGTAGAGAGGCGAAGTCGAGTTTTGGACTAAGATCTCGTGAGACGTAATATTTAATAGAGCGCTCGCCCATGAAAAGTAGTAAAGCAGGAGAACCACATTGACCCAGCTGCGACTCAAAGGAAAATTAGCGAAGCTGAAAACTGTACGAGTCAAACTCAACTTCAGAAAGCAAAAGCAAGCAATGATTCCGCCTCTCCCGCCAAAACCCATCCCAAGAGGGTCCAAAATAGTGGAGAAATACCCGCTCTACGAACCTTTCGCCCATGTGGCCATAGCACAAAGCCCAAAAACTGGAGAACTCGGATACGTTCTGGACGAGCTACAACTTGATCCGTTGGAGAGAAGCGTCTATAATCGAATTCTAGAGATCTTGCTCGCGGAAATTGAATCACCAAAAGAGGAAATTCTAGATCCCAGAAGATTCTTCGCGGATGAAGCCAAGAAAATCGTTGACAAATACCGCATAAGCCTCGGCTGGCTGCCAGACGTGTCATGGTACAAGATTCTTTACCATGCAGAAAGAGATCTTGTAGGATTCGGTCAAATCGACCCGCTAATGCGAGATCCGAACATTGAAGATATTTCATGTGACGGTGTGAACAAGCCCGTTTATATTTGGCATAGAAGCTATGAGAGCATCGAAACAAACATTGAATTCCAAACCGACGAAGAACTTGACAACTTGGTTGTCAAGCTCGTACACATGGCTGGAAAACATGTAAGCTCAGCTTTCCCAATTGTCGACGCCTCGTTACCAGGCAAACACAGGCTTTCAGTATGCTATAGGCGTGAAGTTACACCTTTCGGAACAGCCTTCACTATAAGAAAGTTTAGAGAAGACCCATATTCAATAATAGATCTCATAAACATAGGTACTCTATCAGAAGAGATGGCCGCATATTTCTGGCAATGTCTTGAACACAGAGCGTCAATAATGGTCTTGGGCGGCACAGCAGCTGGAAAAACAACAGCCCTAAACGCTTTGGCTTGTCTGATCAAGCCTGGAAGCAAGATCATCACAATAGAGGAAACAGCCGAGCTAAACTTGCCCCATGAGAACTGGGTTTCGTTGATTGCAAGGCAGAGCTACGGCTTGGGCGGAGACAACACTGGCGAAGTAGCGCTTTTCGACTTGGTCAAGACTTCGATGAGACATCGCCCAGACATACTCATAGTGGGTGAGGTGAGAGGGCAAGAGGCTTACGTGCTTTTCCAAGCCTTAGCTACAGGCCACGGTGGAATGTGCACGATGCACGCTGAAGACTTGGAGTCAGCAGTCAAACGCTTGACGCAGAAACCTATGGACATTTCGCCGGTTTACATACCATTGATGAACATAGTGTTGTCGGTTCAAAGAGTCCACCTCGTCAAGAACAATGAACGAAAGACATACAGACGTGTGATGAACGTTAATGAAATCGTAGATTATCAAGATTTCAGAACCACTTTCAAGTGGCACCCGAACAAAGACCAACATACGTCAACACTTGAAAAGAGCGTAATGCTGTCAGGGATCTCTGAACGTCTGGGAGCAAGCAAGAAGGATCTCATTTCAGAAATTGAAAAGCGCAAAGTCGTACTTCACTGGATGAGAGAGCACAACATAAGAAGCTACAAGGACGTAGCCGCCATAATTGCAGAGTACTTTGCGAGACCAAAGCAGATTTATGACAAAGTCCTCGCCGGCGAGGAGGTTAGCGCAGTTGCTGTTTCTAGAAACTATTGAGGCATGGGCCTTTCGCCTCTTTGGGAGAATAGCTCCCTATTTCCTGAGACACGTTGTTGAGTTCAAAGATTATCTAGAACGAGCAAAGATCAAGATCTACCCAGAAACATACGTATCATTGATGCTTTTCACCGCAACGTTAACGATTCCAGTTTCTGTAATCTCTCTGCTGATCGTACTTTTTTGGGGCTTCATGCCCTTAGTTTTCCTAATAGCGCTTCCGTTCTTTGTGATGATCTGTTTCTTTCTGGTTCCAATCTCTAGAGCCGGTGACAGGGCAGCCTGCCTAGAAAGAGAAATGCCTTTTGCATCATCTTACATCAGTGTAATGGCTTCTGGAGGTATTGCACCTTACACAAGTTTCAAACGACTTGCAGAAGTTGAACTCCTGCCAGGGATGAGAAGTGAGGCAAGAGAAATCATAAAAGATGTGGAGATCTTCGGGATCGACCCGTTGACAGCCATTGAAAAAGCTGCAAAGAAGAACCCCCTGGACATCTTCAAGGATTTCTTGTCAGGGTATGCCTCGACAGTAATCATAGGTGGAGACACTAAACACTTTCTCGAAAGAAAAGCGGAAGATATTTTCAAAGCAAGGGCACTACGTGTCAAGGCTGCTGCTGAAAGGCTTGGAATGCTTCTGGAGACCTTCATTATAGTTAACGTTATGATGTCACTGTGTTTCTACATCATGTTCAGCGTTGAAAACATCGGCGTGGGTCAGATGGGTGCAGGCTCTACTTCTGGTATAATTCTCTATACATACCTGTTCAGTCCATTGCTTTCTATGATGTTCATCTACTTAGCGCACAGCATGCAGCCCAAGACTCCCGTGACAGACATGCGGCCGTACAAAGTGTTTGCAGTCTCAGGAGTGATAGGCATAACAGTCTTCTTGCTGCTCTATGTCCTCGGCATCCTTGGCTCACTCCTCGACTTGCCTGTTGCGCTTGCGATATCATTGTTTATTGCCACAGCACCAGCGGCAGTAGTGTATAACAAGGTTTCAACTCACAAAACGCAAACTGAACAAGGCATAAACAGCTTTCTGAGAGACTTAACAGAAGTCAGAAAAACAGGCTTGTCCCCGGAAAAGTGCATTGAAAGTCTTTCACGCAGAGAATATGGCATATTCACAAAGGAACTACGAAAAATAACCTCAGAGATCTCCTGGGGAATTCCGCTCAAAAAAGTGATAATGGATTTCGTCAAAAGAACCCGCAGCTGGATGGCCCAGATCGTCATGTTCCTACTTGTTGAAACAGTGGATGTGGGGGGAGGTACGATTGCGATGATAGAGTCACTGGCCAGGTTCAACAATCTGACTCAAGAGGTTGAAAAAGAGAAAAAGATGGCCGTTCGCCCCTACATATTTATGCCCTACTTTGCGGCTCTTCTTCTTGTGGCAACGACGACGATGATGCTAGGCTTCACTACTGGCACGCTTGGAGTTGCTGGACAATCAGGCAAAAATCTTGATGCGGTGAGGGAAATATTCACAACATCATGCATCTTCCACACCTACCTCATAGGGATAGTAGCGGGCAAAATTAGTGAGGAATCAATTGCCGCAGGTTTCAAGCATGCTGCAATTCTGGTGATAATCTCCGTGCTGGCTGCCAAACTAGTACCCATGTTTCTGAACATCGGGCCTGCAGGATAGATTGAATAACATAAGGAGCAGGAGAACTGTAAGTCCAGCCATGCTCGCGCGCACCAATTTAGAACGATGTAGTGATTAGTAAGATTTAATAAACTGCCTTCCCATAATAAATACCAACTACAACAGCGGGCGCCACAGGGTGAAATCAACAAAAAATCTCAGATTTTTCAAAAACAAGCATGCAGTTAGCGCGGTTATCTCAAACATAATTCTTGTCGCCGCCGTCATAACAATCGGTTTTGCTGCCATAGCTTGGACATATTCTCAGTCTAGTGCATATATGGCACAATACGGTGAATCAGTACAATCAGATGTTGATAAGCTCAGAGAAAGAGTATCTTTCGAATACGTTTTCTATAATAATACTGCAAAATCCTTGTCCGTTTACCTGATGAATTCGGGAAAAGTAGGCGACGTGAACTTCACGACAGTTTACATTAGCAATTCATCTTGGATTGTCACATTTACCAGTGTTCAATTGAAGTTTCTGAACGGAGCGTCTACTCCTGATTTGGACATGGGTCAAGAAGGATATTTCGCCCTGGGTTCAGTCACTCTGCAGTCAGGGAATGCTTACACGGTTAAAGTCGTAACATGGAGGGGTTCTTCTTTTGAGAACACGTTTGTGGCATAGGACTAGACGAAACAGGTTAGCAGCAGGAAGAAAAGGTTTCTCTTCAATCGTTGGCGCAATATTCATGGTTCTCATAGTGTGGATCCTAGCCTCTAGTTACTTCATTTATACACTTTCTCAGAACACCGTGTACAACGATGCCATCCGAGAGAAAAATCTGCTTGAATCAAATGTCCTATCTGAGAATGTGCAAGTGGCTAACACTACGTACGTAGTTAATGGGAACGACAAGGTCAACGTTTCAACCAGTATCACTAACATAGGTTCTCTAAGCGTTCAATTCACCACTCTTTGGGCATACGCAAGCAACGCAACCTACACTGGTTACAACTTCACCCAATTGTCAAACGTCAATGTCCAAGGCGGAGCAATCATACCTCTCAGCGTCAACATGACTATTCAAGGCTTGCGTCAGGGAAGCGCCTACAGCTTTGCTTCATGGCTCATAACAGGCAGAGGAAACGTTGTGCCAGTTGAGATCGCTCCACCACCTGAGCCTGAGCCTGAACATCTTCCAATTAGTACCACTGGCTTCTTCTCTCTTGATTGGTTCTATCTAAAATACACGGCTAGGTATAATCCGACGCCCTCTGATGCAACGGTCATAAGCAAGTCGTATAGATATGTAGCTTTTTATATCAACGTAACCAACAACGGCGATGAAGCAATGATGATCAAAAGCACTAGTCTCATAATGCTCTTGATTGAGTGGCAGGAACCCCTCTTTTACATAGTTAGAGGCTTAAGTTACTCTGGCACACCTACCATTACTGCATATGACGATGGGAACCCAATCATAATCGATTCTCATCAGTCATATATACTAACGTTCGCTGCGAAGTCCGCTGCCGTAGGAACATGGGCTTGGGGCGGCTCTTTACCAGTGGGCATAAGCTCTGGTAGCACACCAGAAGGGGGTATAGTGATGACAGCACTCGTCTATACAATGCAATCCCAACCAACCAAGACCTATGCACAGTCCCTTTCCTTTAGAGCTTTAGTCCTTGGGCCATGATCATGATGAAAGTTGGCAATGCCATGATGGAGGAGGTGAAATGGAGTTGCAGAAAGAAGTCATACTAGCGACGGCTTTTGTGTTTCACATATTGCTGGCGCTAAGCCTTGTGCAACCCGCCAAAGCAACCTCTCAAGTTAATATTCTAAGTCATATGTATTTCGTCGATTACAATGGATTCTGTCATGTTGTTGGTGAGGTAGAGAATACTGGAGCTCAAGCTATCGAGTCTGTAAAGATTACAGCGACCTTCTATGACTCAAATGACATCATGATAACATCAGAATTTAACTACACTTATCTCAAAGTTCTATTGGAAGGGCGAAAAAGTCCATTTGAGATAATACTGCACGACACAACGCAATCTGAATTAGTAGACCATTATTCTCTAAGCGTAGATTTCTCAGCCACCCAAACTCTTCCCTTGGGACTGAGAATTCTGTCAGACAGTTGGTATGTAGACGGCGGAGGATGGTTGCACATAACAGGAGAAGTGAAGAATACTGAGTATCAAACGGCTACAAACGTGAAGATAGTAGCTACGTTCTATGACGATGTGGGGAATGTTTTAGATTGTGAGTCTTCAAAGGTTCATGACCTAGCATCCAACCAAAGTGCTCCATTCGAAATCCTACTAACGATGACAGGAACGGTCCCATCCGTGGTCAGCTATGCTTTGACGGCTGAGTCTATCCAATATGCAATAATACCCGAGCTTTCAATGATTGTTCTTTTACCCCTCTTCATGATCTTAGCATCAATCGTAATCGTGATTAAACGCACTACTATCCACCATTTACGATAATCAGTTCATTCAAACCGTGTATCTGAAGTAGATAGTTAAAGGAAAAACCAGTCTTCCAATATGTTTACTACAACGGGACTAGCAATCCGAAGAAGGTGTTAGTTTACCTATTAAACTGCGGATCTTTAGACACCGTAACCATATTAGCCAGGTCACTCCTGGATTTTTCTGTAGCCCTCGCGCGCTGCCCTGTCCCGAAATTGGTCTAAAATGGTCTTAATTCTTATTTTTGGGTTTGGTGACAGTTTTGATGTGAGCATCTGTTTTCAGCCCTGCTGCATGCCGTGACGCTCCAAACAGGCTAGATGCAGCCTCAACGGTTTATGGAAAAACTACTTTCCTTCAGATTCGTTGGAACCCATGAGTTGCCATCTTTCAACACGGCCAATAGTTGCTCACAAAACAAGCCCAAATCAAACGCCAATAGGCAAAAGAAGAATAAGAACCATTTTTAACCATAGCACGCGCGCTATTACTCTGCAACCAGGGACCGTTTACACGGTCAAAGTTGTAACGCGGAGGGGTTCTTCTTTTGAAAACACATTTGTGGCACAGGACTAGACGAAGCAGGTTAAAAGCAGGAAGGAAAGGTTTCTCCTCAATCGTTGGAGCGATATTTATGGTGGGTATAATGGGGATATTGGCCTCCACTTACTTCATTTGGACACTTTCACAGAATACAGTGTACAATGATGCCATCAGAGAAAAAAATCAGCTTGAATCAGACGTCCTGTCTGAGAATGTGCAAGTCACCAATACTACGTACGTTGTTAATGGAAACGACAACATTAATGTTTCAACGAATATCAACAACATAGGTTCTCTAAGTGTTCAATTCACCACTCTTTGGGCTTACGCAAGCAATGCAACCTACGCTAATTACCACATTACCAATTTGTCAAACGTGAATGTTCAAGGCGGAGCAAACCTATTTCTTAGCGTCAACGTGACTGTTGGAGGCTTATGTCCAGGAAGCGCCTACAGCTTTGCTTCATGGCTCATAACAGGCAGAGGAAACGTTGTGCCGTTGCAAAAGGCTACGTCGTCATACACCAACATAGTGATGTCAAACACAACCCAAGGCATAGGTTCCCTTATGATGAATTTCCAAAACTTCACTTACTATATTGTGAACGGGTCTAATTTCTTGAGCGGGTATCCAAATGGCAACAGTGGCTATTTAGTCAACTCTAATGGAAATCCCATAGCTTTTAGAGTCATCATTACGAACCTTGACCAAAACCAAAGAAATATCACTCTGACTGCACCTTCAGTGCTGTTTTCAATATTTCCGACCACACCCCAGCAGGTCCGCGGTTCCTATTGGTATGTTGTCAATGTTGATAAGACCACAGGAAAGATTTTTGGTACATACACTGATGTGACTCTAGTATACAATACAGCAACAGAACTTTATTTTGCTTCAGCGCAACCGGGAACGTTCTATTCTGCGGCGACGTGCTTCACCGGAACCGCCCCCGTTAATCTTGCTCTCATCGGACAAATAGGAGACGCCCCCTTCGGACAGAACATACCTTTCGTTGCCACCAAAATAATCAGCTGAATTCGCATAGATAACATGAGCCTCTATGCAGAAAACTCGATGCCATCAGCCTTGTAGGCTGACCTCTTCAAAGCACCAGTAAAAACGTTATGGAAAACTGAAGACCATCGTAGAGCGCGCGCCAAGCTGCTGCTCATTTTGGTCAATAGTTATTTTGAATGTAGATTTCGCGTTCATACGAGTTAAATAAGCAATCTCAAGATTTACTAGACACAAAGGTGGATATCTTGACAAAAAACGTGTCGAAATCTAAAACGGCCATCTCGCCCATACTCGCAACGCTACTATTGGTCGTTATCGCAGTCGCAGCCATTGTA
>Ga0315296_10000421_pt1 | contig 38909 bp, 36 predicted proteins | sample YL17G14_18_MG_FD_203921 | JGI IMG/M metagenome (GOLD analysis project Ga0315296, IMG submission 203921) | Sediment microbial communities from Yellowstone Lake, YNP, Wyoming, USA - YL17G14_18 | ecosystem: Environmental > Aquatic > Freshwater > Lake > Sediment | place: USA: Wyoming | collected... | reverse complement strand
GGGGAAGAGTTCGAGTAAGCAGAGGCATCGTGAATATGGCGGCTCGCTGCGGCGGGTACGCTGTCAGGCCAATGGTTTGGCCTATGCTTCTACACTGGGATGGATGCGGGTGGAACCGCAACAACGGGATGCCCACCCTAGAGAAGAGCAGAGTGGAAGCATGAATCTCCCGACTTCAGTCGCGGAGAGAATCAACTACCCTGGGCTCTTGTCTCTGCTTGCCCTCGCAGCTAGCAGAGTCACGCTGGCATGAATTGGAGAATTCGGCAAGTACGATCACTGACGAAAAGGACATGTTCGATAAGCCAACGATTGAGTTGCTGACTCTGGTTCTGATGATCAGCGAGACCGTTCTGCCTTAGTGACGGTGCCACTGATCCCACCGGACGATGTTATCCACTCAATTGCGTTGAAGTCTCGCAGAAGCGAATGAGCTTGGAGACCCTGTCATCAATATAATGACATGAATCAGATTGACAGTTGATGTCGAGACCATTGAAATCACAGGCTGCAGTTGAAAGATGGACTTCAGAGAAAGGTCTCAAAGACAGGATAGACCCACTCTCACTCCTCCCAGGCTGGAAGCCTGAAATCCTTCTGAACCCCGTAGCTTACGGAGTCCATTGGCGGGACCAAGATACGCCGTCCGATCCGATCATGTGCCCTATGTGGCAGCCCGACACCGAATGACGTGTGTGAGGCATGTATGATGCTTAGGTCGCTGAACGTTTGTTCTTCGGCAATTGAGATTCGAACGAGCGATCTGAGCATTCATTCTCGCCCTGAAGGAACACGTAGTAGCGACGGGTGGAATCACATTGAGGAATCTTGAATCTTCGTATGCACGGGGTACAGTCAAGGTGAGATGAATCGTCTGCGGTGCAATGCTGTATATATCTCGCTGTCTGTCAATCTCCCAAGTGTGGGCTGGGAATAAAGACGGAACAAAATTCCAGTCAAATGCTGCAGGACATTCCACTGGACGAGCGATAACTACCATGAAGATCCTTGTAACCGGCGGGGCCGGATTTATCGGAGGCCATTTGGTAGACAGATGTGTAGTGAAAGGCTATTCGGTCAGAGTTGTGGACGACCTGTCGAACTCGACCAAGTCGAATCTGAAGAGTCATCTGAGTAAGGGAACGGTCGAGTTCGTCAAGGGCGACATCAGGGATCGAAAGCTCGTAAGGAAGCTGGTGCGTGGTGTCGATGCTATCTTTCACGAAGCAGCCCAAGTAAGCGTGCCACTTTCACTAAGTGATCCGCTTGGCACGAATGATGTTAACGTTAGAGGGACGTTGAACCTCCTCATTGCGGCCTGCGACGAGAGAGTTGAACGCTTCGTCTATGCTTCATCTTCTTCTGTCTATGGCGATCCCACGACACTGCCGGTGAGGGAGTCCTCGCCTGTTCAGCCATTGTCTCCCTATGCAGCCTCCAAAATCGCGGCTGAGGGCTATTGTGCGAGCTTCCACAGAGCTCAGGGTCTATCGATGGTTTGTCTCAGGTACTTCAACGTCTTCGGTCCTCGGCAAAGGCCAGACGGCTATGCGAGCGTGATACCGGTGTTCATGAAAAACCTGCTTAATGGCAGACCTGTGACGATTTTCGGCGACGGGAGTCAGACACGAGATTTCGTACACGTTGACGATGTGGTTGAGGCGAACATCTTGGCACTGACCGTGGACAAGGCCGCTGGAGAGACCGTCAATGTGGGCACTGGAAAATCTGCCAGCATAACTGAGCTCGCGAACATGCTGGGCGAGATCAGTGATGTCAGGTCCCTAGCTCCTGTGCACGTGCCTGCACGAAAAGGAGACGTCAAACACAGTGTGGCCGACATCACCAAGGCTAGGCACGTGCTTGGTTACGCACCAAAGACTGACCTGAGATCTGATCTGGAGACCCTGTTCAAGTTATATGAAGAGCAGTTCAGGACCGCCAAGAGATGATGGAATATCGTAAGGATACTCAGGGTATGTAGGGAACCCCGAGTTTTCTTCAGCCGAGACCGACCAGACCATCCGCCTTCTGTAGTCTGTCCTAGGGCACAGTGTAGCTGCGATTCTTGAAGTCTCTCAGCATTTTCCTGTAGCTAGAACCAAGGCGAGAGGGTAGGTCGTCAAGAGATCGCCATACGTACCTCACCAGTTCCTTTGTCTGTTGCAGTTCTTGTGGTGATGGCAGACAGGTTGATAGGCAAATGCTGATGTCGGACCTGTGTCTGAAGTTGGTCGAGTACACCCCCACAAGCATGTAGTCACCGGTTGGACGTAGTCCGATCTCATCCAGCTGCCGATCTGCAGTCTGACGCGGCGACTCGCCCTTGATGATTCTCCCGCCTGGAAGTGCCCAGCGATCGTTATACGGGTAGATCTTCCTGAAACCGAGCAGCACCCGGATCTCGCGCTTGACTGTTCTGTGGATGATTAGGTCCACGCAGGCAATCGGCATGCTCTGCAGAATGCTCTTCCACAATTCGTTCGAAATGCTCTTCTCTCGCCTCAAGGCAGTCCTGCCCGAGATCCGCAATGCTACCACAACTCGATCCTAACTCCGGGCCAGTTCTGTGATGGGTGGTTATGTGCGTTATGGCGCGGCGCTAGGTGCCAATTCCGCCGACTAGTGTCGATTTGGAATCATGGTCGGCCAGTTGAAGACAATAGCACACTCAGAGACAACGAGTAAGCCTCAGACAGTCTTCTCACGCTCTGGCGTGGGGTGAAACTCTTATTGCCGTCAGCCTTGAGAGCGATTCAATGGAGACGTGATTGTAGCATTGCAAAGAGCGCTCATCACGGGTATTACCGGGCAGGACGGGCCCTACCTCGCGGAGTTCTTGCTTTCGAAAGGTTATGAGGTACACGGGGTAATTGGGAGAGCTAGCAGTTTCAACACTCACAGAATAGACCACATTCTGCAAGACCCTCATACGGCAAATGCGAGGTTGTTATTGCATTATGGGGACCTTGTGGATTCCATCTCAGACTTGATCCATACTCTGAGGCCAGATGAGGTGTACAGACCCAAGGTCTGAGAGGTGAGGACACTGAGGGCGATTATTCTAGCCGGAGGCTATGCGAAGAGAATGGGGCAGCTTGGCGACGATCTACCAAAGAGCCTTTTTCCTGTGGCCGGTAGGCCGGCAATCGAATACATCCTGGACAGGTTGCAGGAAGTACCTCTCGTGAGGGTTCTTCTTACGACAAATCTCAGGTTCAAGTCACACTTCGAGTCGTGGCTGACGGGGAAAGAGCCGCACAACATCGAACTTGTTACTGAACAATCAAGAAGCGAACAGGAGAAGCTTGGAGCGGTTGGAGCCTTGGCTCAGCTGGCGATGCGGCTCGAACCTGATGACTACTTGGTAATTTGCGGCGACAACATATTCAAATCAAGCCTTTGTGGCATGCTCAGCTACTATCAACAGAAGCGAAGAACAGTCGCAGCGGTGTACCTCCAGAAGAGCCTAGAGGAAGTCGCAATTGGTTCCGCTGTCACCTTGGGGGACGGCAACAGGATCCTCAGCTTCGAGGAGAAACCAAAGCATCCCAAGACAAGGCTCACCGGCGCTTGCATCTACATGTTGCCCTTCGACTCACTGCTCAGAACTAAGGAGTACTTGGACCAAGGGGAGAACAGAGACGAGCCTGGATGCTTCATAGCCTGGCTGTGCAAGCAGGAAGAGGTCTACGCCTACATGTTCGACAGTTACGTCTGGGATTTGGGCACGCCACACGGCTACGAAGAAACCCAGAGAGCGTTCGAGACCTGATGCCTTTGCGACACGGGGTCCCGCATGAAATGACTCGGCTACGCGTCTCTCTCGCTACTTCTCAGCTTGCTTGAACTCTTGCCATGCACGGTCGAACTCTGCTATCGTCTCCTCGGTCTTCTTGTGGAACGGCATTTGTACGAGAATCTTGTATGGAATTGTGACTATGTGAGCTCCGGCGATTGCTGCCTGAGTGACATCCTCAGGCTTCCTTATGCTCCCAACGATTAGCTTCGTTCGTGTCTGCATTCTATCCAACAAAGAGCGTGATTCCCTCACAACTCGCTCTGCATCCTCGTCTGCGTCCCTCACCCTGTTGAAGAAAATACTTGCATAAGTCGCACCGGCCTTGGCGGCTAGCACCACTTGGTTCACGGATACGATGGCGGTTGCATTTGTCTTGACTCTACGTTTGCGAAGCTTGGCGATGATTTCGAGGCCTCTGCCGTCTCCGAACATGGGGACTTTGATCACGATGTTCTTGGAGTTCCACTTTGAGTACTCCATAGCTTCCTTGATCATTTCCTCGCTGGTTCCGTCTGTTCGCGTTAGTTCAACGCTCAAGGGTCCGTCGACGAGTGAGAGGATTTCTTGGACCCTATCTCTGAAGTTGCATCCCTTTTCGGCAAGGAAGATTTTCTGATTCGTTGTAACCCCGCTGATCAAGCCCCATGGGAGTGTCTTTCTGATCTCGTTCACACTAGCGGTATCCAGGAAAATCTCCATCGTGCCTCAGCTCTCGCGGATCACATCAAGCGCCCTGATTAAGCTTTCCACTACAAAATCCGGGTGAGCGTCCTCCTGATCCATCAATCTGCACAAGTCGCACTTCATAGATCCCACAAGAATCGTCGAAAGTCCAGCGGCCTTGCCTGCTTTGACGTCAACCAGACTGTCTCCGACGCAGTAGGATCCCGAAGGGTCCAAGTCGAGTTCGGACAAGGCTCTTAGCAAAAGCCCCGGCTTAGGTTTTCTACATTCACAGTTGACTTTGTACTCTTCTCTGATTGCGTCAGGGTGATGGAGGCAGTAGTATTCAGCATCTAAATGTGCGCCTTCGCGTTCAAGCTCGTTCCTCATCTTCGACCCGATTTCAGCTAAGAGTCGTTCGGTCATCTTGCCTTTTGCGATTCCTGGCTGATTGGAGACTACGGCAACTCTGAAACCGAGATTGTTCAAAGTCCGTATTGCGTCTGGAACGCCAGCCGCCAGCTTGAATTGGTCAGGATTGAGCGGCGAGTCGATCACGCCGACTTCCGGAAAGTACACAAGCTCGTTGATGACGCCATCACGGTCGAGAAGGATGCCACGAAAGGTCAAGTATTTTGGATCCTCTCTCGAAGGCAATTGCAGATAAGGTGCTCAAGAGCCGCGTGCCAAGACTCCACGTATGGAGTGGAATTCGCGGGTACGACTATGCATGCATCCGTCATCTCCTTGAAGGCCCCTCCGTCAAAGCCGGCTAGTCCGATCGTTCTTGCAGATTTCTCCTTCGCATACTGTATTGCTGCTAGGAGGTTCTGCGACCAAAGTGCTGCCTTGTCCCGTCCAGTTCCGCCGTGAACGCTGATGGCTACTACCACGTCGCCCTGATCGAGCAGGTTCTTGAGTTGCTCGACGAAGATGCTTGCGAAGCCTTCGTCATTCGTCAGCGCTGTGAGTAGCGGAACATTGTCTGTCAGGCTGAATACCTTGAACCGCTTCTTTCCCCCAACGGTAGTTGTCTTTCCCAGATCGCACGCAAAGTGCGAGGCGGTTGATGCTGATCCCCCGTTGCCAATGATGAAGATCTTCCTTCCTTTCGTCCAGGCCTCAAACAAGATATCAATCACACTGTTGATATCAGCTTCGGATAGTCGGCTAGCGATGTCAGCGAACTCGGCCAGAAACTTCCTCACGGATCCTTCGTTCAACTAGATGCATCTCCAGAGATCTACACGTTCAGCATTATCTTTGATCCGTCGAAGTCGAATCTGAACCTGACTTCCTTGAGCCCCTCCCTCGTCATGGCACTCCGTAGTCTTTCCTTGCCGTTCTCTGAGTAGAACATAAAGAACCCACCGCCCCCGGCGCCCATGATCTTTCCTCCCAAGGCGCCGCTACTCATGGCGGTCTCATACAGTTGGTCAATACGCTCATTGCTTACTTGCTCGGAGAGGCTCTTCTTCGCCCGCCAGTGCACGTCCAGCAATTCGCCAAAGCTGCGGATATCTCCATTGGCCAAGGCATCCCTGATTTGGTACCCAATCCTCTTGATCTCATGCATAGTCTCAATGATTCGTTCGACGCCTTTCTCCTCGTCTTCTTTATGCTTCCGAAGTATGTCGGAAGCGTCTCGCTTCATGCCTGTATGAAAGAGAAGGAGGTTGCTCTCGAGCTCCGCAAGGCTGTGCTCGGAGATGACAAGTCGGGTCACATGCACAGTCCCATCCTTCTCGATTTCGTAGCAGTTTATTCCGCCGAAGGACGCCACATACTGATCCTGCTTTCCGATGGGTTCCCCCAATACATCGATCTCTATCCGGCAAGCCTCTTCAGCCAAGGTTTGACGGGGAACGCTCTCCTTCTTGAAGAAATGCAATGCATTTAGTACACCCACGGTGTAGCTGCTAGAACCACCCAAACCGGATCTGCCTGGAACGTCGGCTATCGAAACCATCTCCAAATAATCTCTGATATCGAGTAGCCTCAGCGCCTCTCTAATGAGCGGTTGTTCAATCTTGTCAATGCTATCCGTGATCTCAGTCTTAGAGTAGCTGATCCTGAAACCGCTCTCGAACCTCCTCTTCACGGCCACGTAGTTGTACTTGTCTATGGCCGCGCTGACGAAGAAACCGCCAAACTTCGAGTAATATGAAGCGAGATCAGTGCCACCGCCCCCGAAGGGGAGGCGCACTGGAGTCCTTGAGATTATCAAGATAGATGCCAATTGCAGTAACATCGAGTGAAGCTATAAGTCCGATGCGGATTCAAGGAACTCTGACGAGCACGTGTAGTCAGCGGAAAGAACGAAACATGAAGGTTGGATTGATAGGTGCTGGTCGCCAAGGATGGCGCCGAGCACAAGCCGTTGCGGGAATTGAGGAGAGCGAACTAGCCATCGTGGCTGATGTCGATTCGAATGCGGCAAAACTCTTGGCCAAGCAGATAGGATGCGAAGCCACGAACAAGTGGGAGGATGTGACCGCGCGAGACGATCTAGAAGCCGTGATCGTCTGTGTTCCAAACCACCTCCATGCACCGATGAGTATTGCCGCGCTCAGGGAGGGAAAGCACGTATTCTGCGAGAAGCCCTTGGCTAGGGAACCCGGTGAGGCGAAGGAGATCGTAGATACTGCCAGGCAAATGGGGCTCAAGATCAAAACCGGATTCACACTCCGTCACCATCCGGGCATACAGCAGACTAGGAAATGGTTCGACAGTGGTTTGATCGGCGAACTGATGTTCCTCAGGTGCAGATACGGCATGTGCGGGCGGCCAGGCTACGATAGGGAATGGAGAGCTAGAGGTGAGCTTTCGGGAGGGGGGGAACTCATGGACCAAGGGGTGCATGTGCTGGACCTATTTCGTTGGTTCGCAGGGGACTTCGTGCAAGCAGTAGGGTTTACTAGCGCGGCGTTCTGGGACGTCGCTCCCTTGGAGGACAACGCTTTCGGTCTCCTGCGCACAAGAGAGGGGCAGATAGCGTCGATGCATGTGAGCTGGACACAATGGAAGAACCTCTTTGCATTTGAGATCTTTGGAAAGGATGGATACATATCAGTTGAAGGACTCGGTGGAAGCTATGGGGTAGAGCGAGCAGCGCTAGGCAGAAGGTCGTTCTCGGACCCATTCAAAGAGGAATGCATCGAGTTCCGTGGCGAAGACACATCTTGGCGAGAAGAGTGGAGAGAATTCGTTGCCGCGATAAGGGAGAATCGTGAGCCCTTGGGCAATGGTTCAGATGGTTTAGCGTCGCTAAAGCTAGCATATGCCATCTACGAGTCGGCTAGGGAAAGCCGCGTGGTATCTCTACCGGTATGATCAAAGAAGCGAGACGAAGAAGATAGTGAAGCTTGCCTTCGACAACCAGTGAAGTCTCATGAGGGCAATAGTGACCGGCGGGGCTGGCTTCATCGGCAGCCACTTGGTCGACCGGCTTCTTCAGGACGGATATTCGGTCACAGTCATCGACAATATGTCTTGTGGCTACATGGAGAACCTTGAGCAACACGGGGGCAATGCTCGTCTGGCTGCCCACCAGGCCGACATCAGAGATGGACAGCGACTCGAGGCGCTCTTTGAAGGGCATGATGTCGTTTTCCACATGGCTGCACACGCGGATATCAGAGAAAGCCTAATTGACCACAGATCCGACCTTGACAATAATGTGATGGGAACACTAAATGTCTTGGAGGCCATGACCAAGAAGGGCATTCATGATCTTGTTTTCGCATCCAGCTCTGCGGTCTACGGAGAAGCGACTGTCAGGCCAACCCCCGAAAATTATTGTCCCGTGCAGACCTCCCTGTACGGAGCTTCGAAGCTGGCCTGTGAGGCCTATGCGCAGGCATACACGGAGTTTGCACCAGTCAGCCTCTGGTCTTTCAGGTTTGCGAATGTCATTGGTGAGAGATGCAGGAGAGGTGTAGTATGGGATTTCGTCCACAAATTGCGAGCGAATCCGAACGAGCTTGAGGTTCTGGGCGACGGGAAACAGAGCAAGGAGTATTTGCATGTGAAGGACTGTGTGAATGCCATGATGGTTGCATATCGAGGATCCCCAAGTAGGGTCAACAATTTCAATCTCGGTGTCGAAGAGCAGATCGTGACTGATAGGGTCGCAGATATCGTGATTCAGGAAATGAAGCTGGGGAATGTCAAAAGGATCTATACAGGCGGCCCTCGTGGCTGGATCGGGGACAATCCTGTCGTTCAATTGGATCTGGATCGGATAAAGGGGCTGGGATGGAGACCTATCGTTCCGTCTGAAGATGCGATCAGACAAACAGCTAGATGGACGCTCAAGCACGGCTTCACGAGGCCCCCAAAGCGTGTGACGAAGTCTCCCGAGGCCGAATGAGATGCAAATCGCTTCCACGATCTACTACTTCGTTGCTCCGCCTGACTCGAGGAATCGTACACCGTCTATTCGCCGAACTTGGTAACGAGAGCTATCGGCGATACCTCCAATACTGAGGTTCCTCCAATCATCCCAGACCGCGCTTAGCAAGCGGCCCGTCAGACCATTTGACGCATCCGACGCCAGAAAAGCTACGAGCTCTGCAGCCTTCTCAGCGGGGATCCCTCCGGAAGCCTTCTGTCCTTTCGCCACCTCGTAGTGGGCTCCAGCATTCTCTCCTGCAGCAAGAACTTGGTCCAAGAATCTCGTGTTCACTCTCCCCGGTGCAATTGCGTTGACCTGGATATTGTATTCTCTGAACTCCTCCGCAAGGGTTTCTGTCAATCTCACCACCGCGCTCTTGGAAGAGGCGTAGGCGCTGAACCGCGGAAACGCGCCCTCGCCTCCTCCCGCCATGTTGACTATCTTGCCTTTGTGAGATTGGATCATGTGCGGCGCAACCGCTCGTATGCAATTCACAGGCCCGAACAGGTTGATTGCGACTGTCTCTCTCCAGAGGGAAAGATCATTGCTCCAGATCGGGCCTATGGGACCGTAGACACCTGCGTTGTTCACTAAGACGTCGATTCTTCGAAAGCGAGAAACGGTCTCCATGACCATCTCGGAAACCTGCGCAAAGTCTGACACATCAACTCCAAACGCGATTGTTGGGGAGCCAAACACTCTCGCTTGAGCTGCAACCGCTTCGACTTCCTTGGGAGTTCTGGAACAGAGGACAAGGGCGGCTCCGCAACGTGCAAACCTGAGAGCAATAGCCTCTCCGATTCCTCTTCCCGCACCAGTAACCAGACAGACCTTGTTTTCCAGCTTCTTTGCCAAGTTGCACCGGAACCTTCTCGCTTGCTATTCAGAGAACCTCGGCATAAGGAGTTCACAATGCGTTCACGAGCTGACACTGAAGTGATTGCGGTAGAGCGAGTAGTCCGCATTCTGCCAGATGGCCAACCAGTAGTCATCGTTTCTCGGGTGTTCTGGAGGTCCAAGACAGTCATGGCAGGGCGTCCCAGTTGAGGTCCATGGGACTCGTAAGACAAGCGCAGATACGCTCTTGTATGTCGGATTCCAGATGCAGAGAGGCGCCCAGACATGAGTGCAGAAATCTGTGTTGTCGGACTATGGCACTTGGGGTGTGTCTACTCTGCTTGTCTTGCCAAGTTGGGGTACAAGGTCACGGGAACGGATGAGAACAGAGCGATTGTCGAGGACCTGAAACGTGGCAAGGCTCCCGTTTTCGAGCCTGGGTTGGATGATCTTGTCGCAGAAGGTATGGCAAGCGGCAGGCTGAACTTCACGGATGATATTGAGCAGGGAGTGAGAAATGCTGAGTATGTCATAATTGCCTATGACACGTCCGTTGACACTGAGGATAAGACTGATCTCACCCCTGTTCTTCGGGCTGCAACCCTGCTGAAGAACTCGACTCGACATGCAACAGTTGTAGTGAGCAGCCAAGTCCCGGTTGGAACGTGCGAGCAGGTAGCTTCCATCTTCGCGAACAACGGAATGGATCTTGGTCTTGCCTATGTTCCGGAGAATCTGAGGCTCGGCAAGGCCATTGAATGTTTCATGTCCCCGGACATGATAGTGATTGGGGCAAAGGATCCCTCAGCGATGGCCAAGGCTCGAGCTCTCTTCGCCCCGATCCGGACGAAAATCATCGAGATGGATCTTCGCTCGGCAGAGATGACCAAGCATGCATTGAATGCGTTCTTGGCCACCTCGATCAGCTTCGCCAACGAGATCGGGAACATATGTGACCTGATAGGAGCAGACGGAATGAAGGTGGCTGAGGCGCTGAAATCGGATTCTAGGATCGGTGCAAGGGCCTTGCTTAGACCTGGTCTGGGTTTCTCTGGGGGAACCCTGGCACGCGACCTGATGGCTCTGCGAGAGATGGCTGAGCGGCTAGGGTACCAGCCCCTGCTTATGGATGGTGTGCTGAGTGTGAATCAGAGGCAGAATGCCTCGATCGTACCCAAGCTCGCCCAACTTGTTGGGAGACTGAAGGGAAAGTCTGTAGGTGTGCTTGGGTTGACCTACAAGGCAGGAACTAGTACTCTCCGGAGATCTGCTGCCCTCGAGATCGCTAGACTCCTAGAACACGCAGGGGCTTATGTGAAGGCCTTCGATCCTCATGTTTCAAGACGTGATCTTTCCTCTGATTCCCTGTCTATTTGTGATGATCCCTACGGGGCTTGCACAAACGCAGATGTCTTGCTGATCCTCAACGACTGGCCTGGTTTCACTGAGCTGGATTTCGAGAGAATCCGGAGCATAATGAATGAGCCGGTCGTGCTTGATGCTCAGAATCTACTGGACCCGGAGAGAATGGCGAAGTATGGATTCACCTACATGGGTGTGGGCAGAGGGGCCAAGAGAGCGCCCCTTGACAGTTGAAACGGTTGTGGGCTTTTGATTGCGTCTCCCAAGGTTAGCGTGGTAATTCCCGTTTTGGATACGGAGGCTTACCTCCGAGAGGCGATAGACAGCATTCTGGGTCAAACCTTTCAGGATTTTGAGTTGGTCATCATAAGCGAGCACGGAACAAGCAGGCAAAGCATTGCAGTAATCGAGAGCTACTCTGATGATCGGATTCGCCACATCCACAACTCGAGAAAACTCGGCATTCCGAAGTCTCGAAACGTAGGGATTCGAGAAGCCAGAGGCGAGTACATTGCTTGGATGGACGCCGATGACGTGAGTGTGCGAGAACGACTTGAAAGAGAGGTAGAATTCCTGGATGAACATCCAGACATCGGTGTGGTGGGAACGGGATTCGAGGTCATAGATGGCAATGGGCGAGTTGTTTCTAGAGAGATACTCCCGAGCGGACCCGCACTGACGAAGTGGTTACTGCCGTTCAGGGATGCCAATGTCATCGCAAACCCAACGTCAATGGTTAGGCGTACGGTCTGTGTCGCGCTCAAAGGCTATGGGGAAAGTGAGCAGGCAGAAGACTATGACTTCTGGCTTCGTGCTTCCGAAATAACCAAGCTTGATAATCTTGCGGATATCTTGCTGCGCTACAGAAGACACAAGGGGAATATCGGGCACCTGCTTTTCCAGGAGGTGGATCCGAAGGAGTCGATATGGATGTCCCGCGTGGCATTGGCTGGGAGGTTTGGTCGAGACCTGCCTCCCAGCGTCGTGCGCACTCTATTCAAGCCATATCTGGATTTCGTGCCGAAGACGAAGGATGTACTCAGTGCTGCGTTTGTGCTTCGCCAAGGATGCGTGCGGTATGCAAGTTCAGAGCCAATGTTGAAACGGGAGAGAACTCTGGTCCATCGTGACGCGGCAAATAGGCTACTTGGTCTATCAATAACGTGCGCTACAAGGAATCCCGTTTTCTCGGTAGTCATTTGTTGCCTGATGATTCAGTTGTGCAGGGAACAAATCCCGTGGGCTGTTGGCTTGATTGTGCGGAGAATCATCAGGGTGCTCCGTCGCAAGGCTCGGATGAACAAGTAGCTGCCCTTTCAATCGATTCGGGTCACGACCCAGTTCTGATACTGAAAGTCTTCGAACCTCTGGTCATATCGCTCAACCCGCCGCAGTTCCTTGGGGTAGATCTTGTAGAACGCATAGCCGTGTGGCTGGAAGAAATCGAAGAAGTCTTTCAAGAGCACCCGGGCGTCGATGTTGCAGCCTCCATACTCAAACTGGATGATCTTGATCCTTCGCTTCGCTAGCATCTGTTTTGCGCCTTTGAAGACTTCCAGTTCATGTCCTTCCACGTCGGCCTTCAAAAGATCGATGTCGAAGACCCCATGCTCCTGGCAGTAGTGGTCGAGTGTGTCTAAGTGTGCTGTTTCCGTGCGCTGCTGGGGCGAGAGCCCATATCCGGCCTCGAGGCCTTGGCGCCTATACAGGGAATTGAGGCCAGATCCTTCATCGAACACATACAACGTTCGTTCCCCTTGAGCTGAACCCAGCCCAAAGGGATTGCAGACCACGTGGGGAGGAAACGCTTTCGCCAACAATCGCAGAAACGTCGGTTGGCTCGGCTCAAAACAGTGTAGCCTGAGCCTGGGGTTGATTTGCAGCGCAAGCTCCGCCCAATTCCCAACATTCGCTCCGACGTCAAAAACCGTCTCACAATTGGTCAGCGTCTGGCGCAAGAAGTGCAGTTCGCCGTTGGTTCGCATGTCATCGTTGTTTTCGCCGCTATAGGCGTCCACGTAACGCCGACAAAGGCGGTACCAGTGGACGTTATCAGGAGGCAAACGCCTAAGAAGGAACGACCCCAGGCGAGCAAGCACCTTCAAATGGCCCTACCACAGCGTAGATTACATCGACAGCTTGCAGCACGGGTTGGTATTAAGCGAAACGCCATTTCCATAGTGGCCCAGGTCGAGGCAAAACCCCGGCCAAGAATGACTGCGCGGTAAGTGTCGTGAGCTTGGGATGTCGCGGATGAGCACTGAGAATATTGGTTCCAAATGCGCCAGAGCGCTTGAGGCGCTGAGAAATGCGCTGGTCGAAGTTGAAATATGGAGATCGCGATACCTGTCGAGCAGGCTCTTCCGGGAGAAGACCAGCGCCACTGAGCACGTAGAAGGATTTCTTACAGTCTGTAGATTGGCCACCCGTTATGACGGCTTTTTCAGGGGATTCAAGAGAAACCGGCACTACAGAAGCGTCCTAGAGCATGTCAGCGAGGAGTTGGGGCAAGAGTACCTAAAGAATATCCGGGAAGAGGGCGAGGATTTTTTGAAGTACGTATCGAGATTCCAAGAGAACGACTTGCTCGGAAGCCCGATCACGTTTGAATACGACGTGGGCAGATTCTCGCCAACAACGTTGCGCTATGTAAGCGTATTGGTTGACCTGAAGAACTTTTTTGGGGACCTGACCGGCTTTGATATTTGTGAGATAGGCGCGGGATACGGGGGTCAATGCAAGATCATTACAGACGTTTCCAACCTAGGGTCGTATACAATCGTTGATCTCGAAGCCGTGTTGCCACTCATCCGGAAATACTTGGGGAGACTTGGAGTGAAGAATGTTGTGTACCTAATGCAAGACCAGATCACAGAGGGCAAAGAGTTTGATCTGGTCGTCAGTAACTATGCCTTCTCAGAGTGCATAAGACGTGTACAGGATTACTATGTTGACAGGATCTTGAGCAAAGCACACAGGGGCTATATCACGTATAATTACGGGGGCGCGGCATATGAAACGTCGCCCTACAACAAGCATGAGATAGTAGAGCGGCTTTCCGAGAAACATGCCGTCCGCATTCTGGATGAAAAGCCCAAGACGGCGCCGATGAATTTCACACTTGTCTGGGATGATACTAGGTTGTCGTTGTAGGTTGACTGCAATGAAGGGGAACTACGAGGGTTTGATAAATCATCGCCGAAAAGTAACGTCCGCGGATGGCGAAGATGGTCTCATTGAGGAGGTTCTTCGGCGGGTCGGAGCAACAAACAAATGTTGCGTGGAATTGGGTGCGAATGATGGCAAGTGGCTCAGCAATATCTACCACCTTTGGCACGACTTGGGATGGAAAGGGCTCTTGATCGAAGGGAATCGAGAATACTACGAAGCGCTGAAAATGAATGCTCGTGGCAGGAATGTTCGCATAGTCAATGTGATGGTGGCTAATAGTGGAGAGCGGACGCTGGATCGCATCCTTCTCACGGAAGGCGCACCTTTGGACGTTGATCTATTGTCACTAGACGTTGATGGTGATGACTACTACATCTTGGAAAGCCTGAACCATCTGAAGCCACGTCTACTCATCGTTGAATACAACCCAACTATCCCTCCTCACATTGACATCGTGCAGGAGCCAGGGGAGCATTTCGGTGCCTCTGCAGCCGCCATAGTTCGTTTAGGGCACGAGAAGGGATACAGGTTCATCTGCCTCACACATACGAACTGTTTCTTGCTCCGTGAGGATGTGTTTCCTTCCATGCACATGCGCGAGCCAAAGCTAGATCAAGTATTTCGAGGAACTGAGCTGACATACGTGATTAGCTCCTATCATGGGCAAATGTTCCTGAGCCGTCAGCCGACATATGTCAATCGCCTCGAGAACGAACCGCTCATCGATTGGAGAAAGTTCACGAGATCAAGACATTCGAAACTAGCTGGTCGCGATTGCGCAACGCCGGTCCGGATCTTCAACGACCTATAGCCCCTTTCTAGCCAACCGGTCGATGCAGGACCGGACTTGGGTTGCTGCGCGGTCGAGAGAACCCTATTGTCAAAGATGCTCAGGGGGAGGCAATATCAAGCATCCCGCTCACCTCACGAGCGAATCTTCTCCACTCGAATCTCCTGATGTACTCTTTGTCGGGGTGGAATCTTTCCCCTATGAGACTTCTACTGCCGCATAACGACATCTACCCAGTACCCCTCGCGATTACACGTCTTTCCCGGTGCTTCTGAAGGAGCGGAATGTTCAATAAAGCATCGCAGCAGGAACGTTTGGCTGGTGCGGCATGTCTTTCCTGACGCCTGTTCGGCAACGGATTAGGCACTTCGTCAGTCCACTATTGAGGTCGGGGCAGCCCAAGCCGCTGCTTGGCAGTCAGCCTTGCGGTGGACCCAAAGACAGTCCGATCACTGTGGCGGTACTTTGCCGCAGAGGCTTCAACATCAATTTTCCCAGCGCAGCAACCACCATCCGTTTGGGTTTTTGCCACGGCTTTGCGCAAATTGGTGTGCGCTTTCGTCTGGTGAGTGTCTATGAAGTTGTTCGTGTCTTTCCTCAGTTGCGTCGGCCTGTAGCTTTCTTGAGTTGTCACGACTACGCGGACTTGGATGTAGCCGCTCGAAGACTTCTACGAGACATCCCGCATTTCATCTGGGTACCTCCCTGGTTCGAAGACCTCGAGACGGTTTACGCAAATCACAACTTGCCCGACCCAAGGATGCCGGCGGAGGTGACGCAGCGCATTCTTGAATCAGACGCGGCTTTTGTATGGGCGCCGGTGCCGCGTTCCTGTCTGGTGTTCTATGATGAGTGGCGGAAACGAGGACAGCGCTTGGAGTCCATCCCACTAGCCTGCGACACAACTCGCTACTATCCTGAGCCGGGGAACCGACGCTATGCTGATGTGAAGATGGCTTTTGTGGGGGGTTATTGGCCCTATAAGAACAGGCAATTCGACAAATACCTGAAACCCTACGAGAACATTCTTGCGGTTTATGGCTATAGTCGCTGGCCGTACGAGGGATATGGCGGCCTGCTGCCGGAAGGCGATGAGCGAGTGCTCTATCAAAACTCTCGAGTGTGTCCAGCACTCAGCGAACCTCACGCCGAAGTCATGGGCGACATTGTGGAGCGAGTCTTCAAGATAATGGGCAGCAGGGGACTTGCTGTCACGGATGTCACGCCGTTCTATCGAGATCTTTTTGCTTCAGATGAGTTACTGGTGCCAGGCAGTGTGGATGAGTACCATCACATCATCCGCCAAGCCTTGAGCGATGACGACTTCAACCGCCGGTATCGCGAAAAGGGTTACCGAGCGGTCCTCAAGCGGCATACCTACGCACACCGTGCCGAGCAAATCCTGGCCCTTCTAGGTCTGGGCGATCAGGTGGCTCTCAGCAGATAGGGGGCCAAGATTCATGCAGGGAAGCACACAGCAGAATGGGTCACATTTCTCGTACACTCGGTCAAGACTGTGCCCACATGATCAGGATTCTTCGTTTTCGGAAAAGGATTGTTTATAGGGCGTCGCGGCTCTTGAGAAATCAGGTGGATGTGTTGGTCACCAATGGAAGCCTAGTGTATAGGGCGTGGTACTATTTCCGGCTCGGCTACGGCACCTACGTCACTTTTCCGTTCTCGCTTGTCAGCTTCATAGTCACAACCTATTATCTGGCGATCAAGAACATACCTGACCTTGAAATCTTATTCCCTCGTCTGTACATCTTTGTCGTATTCACATTGGTGGTCGCCGGTCCGATTTCGGTGGCCTTCGGATGGTTTCATGTGAAGCGCAGTGGCATCTACAGCGTCGAGGCGGAGATCGGGTACGAGGCCAACCCGTACGTGTACAGACTCCCTGCCGGGTATTGGAAGGACGCGTTCGCCCCATTCTTCAGAGAGCAGCTAAGGCTAACAAGGCTGCTCTGTGCTCACGAGAATCTTCTAGGCGCTGAAGATACGGCTCGACTTCAAGAGATTGAAGGCAGGCTCCAACTTCTTTTGGAAGGTCACGCCGTTGGGGTTCCCAAGGGTAAAGGGGCCCGCGACCATCTGAAGAAGTCGGCCTAGTGGAGACGTTGTGCTTGGTGGCGTTCCGAGAACGATAGGAGCGACAGTCAACAACGCAGGCGTTGTCGCACTCATGTCCTAGGTGAGACCCAATCAACACCTCAGCTCTTTGCTGATGCAGCTTTTCCACGCGAACTTGCTAGTATGGGCTTGGCCAGAGCCAATAACCTTTTCAAGGCAATGTTCATGGTCGACTCTTGCACAATATCACGTCTGATCTGAGTAATCACGCGCCCATACCGCTTCAGATAATCTCTATCCACGATCACGCACAAGGCCATCGTCCACTCGAAACGGATCAGGTGCAGGTTGAAACCTGTCGCCCTTTCCCATTCTTGGACTGCCCGCCTCCCATGATTCCGTATGCTCTGATAACGATAGTCCGTGGGCGGCACGATTTCATCAAACAGCATTACGGTTCCAACTTGCACATGGGGTGTCAGCAGCTGTAGCGCATCACGATAGCCTTCGTATATGTCTGCGTCAATGTGGGCAAATCGCACTTTGCCTATGCCGTATTCGGCGAGCGGAGAGAGATCTCCAAAAAGGCCCTTTACTAGCTTCGCATTCACTCCATGCCTCTGCAAACGCTGCTGCGTAGTTTCCAAGGATGTGTCGCTGAAACTGCCTTTAGCCCAATCTTGCGCGCAGCCATCCTCTAGCGGAGCGCTTGTGGGTGGCATTCCTTCAAACGAATCGAAACCATACGCCGGCGGCATCTCAGGCAAATACTGGCGGGCGAGTCGAGCGAGTGCGATCAGCCCGTCTCCCTTGTAGACGCCGAATTCCAGCATGCATCCCTCAACGGGAGCGGCTGCCATCAACATGAACCCTCGCTCGGTCAAAGCTGTGGTCACTGGAACGACGCCTCATACCATTCAATCATTTCGGCAATTCCCTCGCGGAGGGAAACGCGCGGCACGTAGCTACCGGTGACCTCCCGTAGGCGAGTGGAGTCCGCACACTTGCGAAAACGCCCTTCCGGCTTAGACTTGTTAAAGACAATCTTGGGATGCCGACCAGAGATTTCGCAGATGAGGTTCACTAGCTCCACAATCTTCAGGTCATCCTCATAACCGATATTCACGGGCGTAGCGATCACATCTTCCTCGACCACTTTCATCATCAGACGAGTGGCGTCGCTGGCGTGCAGGAAGTTGCGGCGCTGCTGCCCGCTACCCCACACCTCGAGCGGATCTTCGCCATCCATGATACGCTTGACCAGTGAAGGGATCACGTGTGCTTTGTCGTCTCTGTCCCAGCGGTAATTGCCACCGTATGGATTGAAGGGGCGGACAATCGTCACCTTCATCCCATAGTCGTGAGCATAGTAAAGACCTGCCAGTTCCTGAATCCGCTTTGCCCAGCCATAACCCTCATTGACACTCTCCGGCATTCCAGTGAACATGGGCAGTTCCGGCGTGGGTATTACCGCGTCGTCAGGGTACACGCACGACGAACTGACAATCAAGTAGCGCTCCACCCCATTCTGCCTAGCAGCTTCCAAGGGCGTAAGAGTGGACAGCAGATTGTGGACTAGCATCTCGCCGTTGTGGACACGACTATACTCCATACCAAACGCTTTGGCGGCAAGGTTCAGCACCACGTCCCGGCAACGCGTGACCCGATCACAGACCCCCACATCGCGCAGGTCGGCCTGGATGAACTCCACCTTATCAGCGACAGGTTTGAGGTTGTCCACGCAGCCATTGTCCAGGTTGTCCACTACCGTAACTCGCGCACCAGCTTCTACCAGTTGTGGAACCAAGTACGAACCCAGAAAACCGCACCCGCCACCCACTAACACACGCCTATCTTGCCAGAAGGTCATCGTCGGCCAACTCCATCTGAACCAAACCCGAATGCAGGCTAGAATCGGTTAAGCTTCAAAAGCGTTGTCGTCCATCTTCTCGTGCGGCGCCTACTTCGATTCGATTGGCTATTCGTAGGAGCCGATTCTGGTGGTCGGTCGCGCATCTATCTCCGTGCTTTGTTTCAGCAAAGACCTGCCCAGGCAGGTCAGCCACTCCGGGAACGCCTTGCCGGAGCCACTGCGCTATACTTCTCGAATCAGTGGGCAGTCCGATTGGATTCAGCGTTCCATTAGAAGTTTCGCAAGATCTCGTCGTACGGCATCAGGATCCTTATGCGAACGATACCATTCGATCGTCCTCCTGAATCCTTCCTCATAGGAGACCTCCGGCTCCCAAGACAGGAGTGTCTTTGCCCTCGTCAGATCCGCTGCTCTGGACGCTACTCCCACAGGTTTTGAGAGATCGTGACTCACCCGTCCGGGCCGCCAGTCGAGAAGCCCGAACACAATCTCTGCTGCCTGATCCAAAGTGATCCTGTCTGCCCTTCCGGCGTTCACGGGCGACGCGTCCTCGATCTTCTGAGCCACCAGCATCATGGCGTCCACGATGTCGCTAGCATAGGTGAAATTCCGGTCCTGTTGACCGGTTCCCCATATCACAAAAGGATCCATCTTGACAAAGGCTTTCGCGATGAGCGCTACTATCGCGTGGGTTTCGTTTTCCCTTGGGCCATACGCGGTGAAAATCCTTACAGATGAAGTCTTCATTCCATACTCCTTGTGGTAGGCTTTCAATGTCATTTCTCCCATGAGCTTGGCCCACCCGTATTCCAAGTCAGCCAATGCCTTGTCTCTGACGAATGGATCTGCTTCATCCTCTCTGAGAAGGTGTTGTGAACCGGTTTCCTCTTGAAGATAAGGCGGATACACGCATGCCGAGCTTGCGTGACATACTCTGTCGATCCCGGCTCTCCAAGCTTCCTCGAAGACTATCTGGTCAAGGGCCATGTTCGTACAGCACTCTGCTGGGTGAGTGTCAATATAGCCGCGACCCCCGTGCTGTGCCGCCAAGTGGAAGACCACATCAACATCTCTCATCATATTTCGCGTGAGAGCCCGGTCCTTGAGGTCAACACGATGGACGGACAGACTCCGGCTCATCCATGTCCCCTTAGCCCGCCTTCTGAGTGGATACTCCAGGTTCTCGAGTTTTCCGCTTGAGAAGTCGTCGGCGACTCTGACTATGGCACCGTTCTTCAGTAACGAATCGACTAGATGACTTCCTAGGAAGGATGCGCCGCCCGTCACCAAGATCCGCAAGTCTTTCCACATTTCTCTTGCACTCAGCGTGTTTCTCGTGGCCCTCGTTGACAACGTACGCAAAGATAGCGTTTGCGCACACTTGCATCAACTCTGATTCTGGCAGTTCTTTCGTTTCGTGCTTGCACTTGTCGTACTGTCGAGCGTGAGCTGGCACTGCTTGAGCTTCTTGCCACCGATCAAGACCATCCGGAGAGCAGCCTTATCTCTCGCTTGGTAAGCCCCAAAGGACCGCATGCATATCAGGAGACGTCAGTAAGGGGCGATGGTCCATGTGGGAAGGTCGGACGATTCTGGTAACTGGCGGTGCCGGGTTCATAGGATCCAACCTTGCGAAGCGCCTGCTGGAACTCGGTGCTGATGTACGTATTGCAGATGACTTCTCGAGAGGGTCAGAGGACAATGTGCGGCCTTTTCTGAAACAAATCACTGTCCATAGGACTGACCTGACAAGGTTGGAGAATTGTCTGCAATCTGCTAGGGGTGTTGACTATGTCTTCCACCTCGCCGCCTCGGTTGGCGGCATTCAGTACATAACCAAGGAGAACGTCGGGGGATCCACGCCGAGTCTCCTCATGAACACTAGCATGTTGGAGGCGGCGAGAGAATGTGACGTGAAACGTTTCCTCTTCACGAGCTCGGCCTGCGTCTACAGAGAAAGGAGCTCTTCCATGAACAGGTTCAGAGAGGACGACGCCTACCCTGCCAATCCGTTAACAACGTACGGATGGAGCAAACTCATGGGAGAGATTCAGTGCAGATCATACTTCCTTGATTACGGAATCAAGTCGTCGGTTCCGCGGATCTTCAACGCCTACGGTGAGAACGAGAAACTGGACCCGAGGTCAGCCCACGTCATCCCTTCTTTGATTAGAAAAGCAATCCTGTACCCACACGAAGGATTCAGCGTTTTCGGAGACGGAAAACAAGAGAGAGCTTTCCTCTATATCCAGGACTGCGTGGACGGACTGATCCGGTGTATGGAAAGGACTACGAACGCCGAACCCGTGAACTTGGGAAGTGAAGAGGTGACGTCCATAGCCGACCTGGCCCATAAGATCGTTGGGCTTTCTGACAAATGCATTAGGATAGAGTACGATCTGCATGGTCCGCAGGGCACGCATAGATACAGCGCAGACACATCAAGGATGAGAAGTCTCCTAGACTGGGCCCCGAAGATATCGCTCCAAGAGGGTCTCAAGAGTGTGTTCGAGTGGGCAAGAGCCAGGCTGGAACGTTCCGCGAGCACCAGCGATCTTGAGTCTGCGTCAAGAGTATAGGACCGGCTTCTAGACCGATTGCTTTGCTTGCGCGGGAATTGCAGACCCCCTTCGTCCGGATCATGCTTCTACGCATCCATTTGATAGACTGACATGACGGAGCATTCCTATGACGATGCTCTGTCCCGGAGACCGTCTTCTTTCCTGCTCACGTGAACAATCCTGAGCGGCGGGTTCCACATATCCACATGCGCCACTTCATAGTTGTTTCGCGCGCATTTAATCATCATCGTACTGAACAGACGATCAGAATGCACCTCGACAATGTACTCCGGGACTCGGGTGAACACTTCGTCTTTGGTTCGGAACAGATTGTCTTCGGCACCCTCGATATCAACTTTGACTATGTCGGGGCGCCATCTCAATATTAGTTTCTCGACTTGGCGGGGATTGTCTATGTAAAGGTGGATTGAGACTATTCCTGGAATAGTGCTTGCGTTGCGCAATAGAGCGCGGAAAAGCGTTTTTGATCCCTCCACAGCGATGACCTGCCTTGCCCCCTTTCTGAGGAAGAAATCGGATGTGCTTCCCAGGTCAGCCCCGATGTCGAGAATCACCTTTCCTTTGTAGTCTGCAACTCCCCATTCGCGTTCGTAGTCATCGCGATCAGAGATTGGGGGTATCCTCACCCCCGAGCGCCTCTCTGGATTGCAGGGGCTCATATACCTATCAAGTATGCTGCGCATGCATTCCTCGTTGGAATGACGCTCGAAATGGTGTTGCACCAGTGTCGCAAGGTTTGGGAGTAATGGGGTCGCATGATAGACGTGGTCAAGCGCTTCAAACGCGAAGAAACTAGAAGTCTTCCTGAGGACAGGAAGTTCGGCGGAGATTGGTTCCGGGGAGGCTGCTATTATGTTGTTTACCACTCTGAAGTTGGAATAAACGGATGTCGAGCCTATCAGGTCCCTTAACTCTTGCATGGTCGGATAGTCATCACGACCTGTGAAGCAGTGGGCATCATCAATCAGAATCACGTGGCCTTTGATGGGATGCGCGAGAATGTGGCGCAATTCGTGCTCAATTGGAGTGTTGGTACGCCCTTTCACCGTGGTTCCGCCCGACCAGTGGGCATCCAGCCAGAATAGGCATGGTCTGCCAACGCGTCGGAGCACCATTGGCAAGAGATCGGCGCTATCCCCGTGGATTATCGCTACGTCCGGTCTGTCAGTGAATCTGCGTCTCGCCGCCTCATAGAGTTGTTGGCCAAGTTCTATCGAGTACACTTCATCAAATACATCCTGAATGGCTGCTATCATGTCGCCAAGATATGTCCCAGTTTCGATGAAGACGTGGAGTCTGAACTGCTTGGCGCATGCTCTGATAGTTCTCTGCTTCACGAAATCTGGCGGCGGAATTGGCCGACCCGCTTCTAGCCAGTTCCGGAATTCCCGGTTCAGCCTATACTGATGGATGACCTGATCCCAGATTGCATGCAGGGTCGTGCTTGCCGACATCATAGTTCAATTCCAAAACTATCTGCATTTCGTTGAGTGGTGTGATCAACACCGTGACCGGCTAATAGAACTAGTGCTACCGCCAAGTAGCATCGGAGTGCATTCGCGGCATGAGATCAAATCTAGGAATTGCGAGCACAGAAACGGCCTTGCGGCTGCCAAGGAGAAGAAACCGGAAATCGCTGCAATCCTGCTAGATCTTGATCCAGACTGCGCTTCCCGAGACTTTGAAGTGAGCTATCCAGCCTGATATGTCCCTCAATAAGTAGATTGCGAAAAGTTGAGTGAGTTCAGGAGTCAGTTTCCGCTAGAACATTCTCTCGAGGTGAGTTCAGGCTGAACTACACTCAAAGTTGAGCATCTCGATCTTGCTGAATCGCTCCACAAGAAACATACCGGGAGGGGCTTTCAAGACAAGATCGAGGGACACATCACAGTGGATAGAACACGAGACTTTGTGAAGCTAAACCCATAATAACAGCGCATTGCCACCTCAACATGCTGTCTTGCGGCCTCCGCAATGGAGCGCTTGGTCGCAGAGTCCTGACGACATCGCGTATTACTCGTGGGGGAGGTCGAATGTCAATCTCTGTGCTTTGCTTCAGCAAGGACCGGCCGCTTCAGTTGGAAGCATATCTTCGCTCCCTTTTCCGGTTTTCTAGGGAAACCTTGCCAGTCACTGTGCTGTACGCCTGCGAAAAACGCTTTGACCCAGCATACGCGAAATTGAGGTCGTTCTTCCCGAGCGTCGATTTTGTCAGGGAAACAGATTTCAAGGATCAGGTCCTTGGATGCCTGCGACAGATTGACACTCCCCTTTTCATGTTTGGCTGTGATGACGTCATTTTCAAACGGGCCTGGCAACCGAAGGAGATATGGAGAGTATTCCAGGTTCTGCCAGAACTCCTCGCTTTTTCTCTGCGTCTTGGCACAGAGATTACCTACTGTCAGCCGCTAGGCGCCAATATGTCAGAGCCCGATTTCTTGGAAGTCACCCCTTTTCTCCTGTGGCGCTGGCCCCTGGGGGACGCTGATTGGGGATATCCATGGGAGCTGGACTGTACGATATACACCACACAATTCGTGAGGAGGATGCTCTTGGCACTTGAAAGATTTGGCTGGGCACATCCAAACCTGCTTGAAGGCCACGGCGCTAATCTCATAGGCTCAACCATAGGGTTGGACCTCCTGGCCCAGGATCCTTACATCAGAGAGAGCGTCCTTGCGAGAATTGCAAAAACGATCTTGGTGGCCATGGGTAGGCGCCCTCTGAACCGGCTCGAAGACATCTCATTGTTCTCGGAACTGAATCGCTTCATGCGTGGTATGGTGGTTCGTCAAATCGGAGGCCGGGATTTGATGGCATCCTATGCTCAAGCTAGGGCGAGCGTCATAACCATCAACAGAGTGCAAGACGTGTCTCGGAATCCGGTTTATGAGGGAGACTTGACCGCTGAAGTGCTTCTGGACAAATGGAATGGCGGTACTGTACTTGATACCGACGCCTATGCCGAGCGCTCGTATTCGAGCATCCATGTTGGCGAGGCATATTTCTGCAAACGCTCGGAACAGACCCTGAGAATGTACCGGTCAGCACAATAGTCAAGGCAGGGACAACACTTCGAGAGTGGAACATGTTTCTCCGGATGCCTCCCTGTCAATCCGGGAGAGTCGGGGAGGTGATTCTCGATTCCTGAATCGTCCTCGCTCGATCACCATCGCGCGGAATATACACCAAGATTCGTTTGTCGATAGCCGTATGTTCTCAACGGTACTGCATTGCACAGCCATATGGAGACCAGAACATGTTGCTGCCAGTGATCGGGACTCTGAAAAGGAAAGTGCAAGGACTCCGCCTCGGACCCTATTCTCCCAAGTGAGTGGGGGGGTCTTCATCTCCCTTGAAGACAAAGTAGTTCGTCAGAGGGCAAGATCAGAAAAATGAGAGCACAAGAACTGGCAGCAACTGGGTGCAAGAATTGACGTGGCTCTTCCTGTTCGAATGTTGGGGACCTCTCCTGGAGCTCTCACTTCCTCGGCTGCGAGAAACAACAACAAGTCCAGGAGTCGGCCGGTCGAAGTCATCAAGGGCTTTGACCTTCCAGCCCCCCCTTGTCTTGTCTCGCACTATTCATGCACAGTTTCGTCAAAGATCCGTGCCATTTGCTGAGTCAATTCTCTGCGCTCGAACCTGGTGACATACTTCCGTTCCGATCTGAAGGCAGCGAGTCTTTTCTCGCTCAGTCTGCGAAAGATGGCGCTTAGTTGAGTCTTCATCTGTGTTTCGTCAAAATCCAGAACACAACCCGCCTTGCACTCCCGGACAATGCGAGCTGCATCTCCATCCGGAGGAACGAGTGCAAGAATCGGTTTTCCGATGCGAAGATAGTCGTACGTTTTCGATGGGGTCCACTTCGCAAACGGTGGCATGACCAAGAAAAGGAAATTGGAGCCCATTCCGAATTCGATCGCTCTTCTCATTGGAATGTGCATCATGCAAGTCGAGTTTGGTAGATTCAAGCGCTGCACGCTCGCTGCTCCACGTCCTATGAAGACCAGTTCAGCCTTCGCGTCAATCTGATGTACCAGTCTGCTGAATCTCGCAATGTACTCTCCAAAGAAATCATAGTAGTTTCCTAGGAAGGTAATTGTGATTCTATCATCGTATAACGCGCGCGCTCTGAGCCCGCGAAAAACTGTCTCATCATAGCCCTCAGTAATGACCTCTATCTTGGCCCTGTCGATCCGATGCAATTGGCACCATCGTTCTCTCACGTGCGGGTGTACAACTACGACTCTGTCGGCCAATTTCAGGATCTGTTTCTCTGCTTTCCTAATTCGCCATTTGTGAAGCCATCGCAAAGGCTGAACGAGTGTTTCATCTAGGTTTCTATCGAGGAAATCATTGACGGCCCACCCATCATGGAAGTCGGCAACCCAAGGGACACCAAATCTCTTTCTCAGTCTCTCGGCGACAAGCGCAGTTGTGAAGGTGGGTGAAGCACTGTAGATCAGGTCGAATCTCTCACGTCGCAATATGTTCGCGGCTCTCTTGTACGCTGGAGAGTACCAGGTCTTGTAGTAGTCTGGGAAATCTGCAGCAATCTTGAGGGTGTGCCGGAGGTACTGCCACCACCTCGGCGGCTCCCGATGGGCAACGCGGAAGACCCGTGACCCCTCCGGAATTTCCTCAAGCATATGATAGTCCTTGGAGTAGCTTACAGTCTCAGCCGCTGACAATACGACAGGTTCCCAGCCAAACTCGGGAAGATACTTGGTGAAAGCCACGCTCCTCCAGTGAGGGGTAAGCGGAGGGAAGAAGTATTCGATGAACAGGACCTTTTTCATCGAAGTGTACCCTCCTCACTAGCTACAAGTGCCGCGTTACTTTCGTCAATCGGACTATTGAAGTGATTGAAATTTCTGCGCGAAATGCTCTTTGTATGAAACGAGACGCTGTGCGAGTTTCTTCTGACTGCACTCGAGCGACAGCGGTTGGGGACATGTTCGTTAATGTCAGTGATTATATAGCCTAGTCTCCTCTGGTCTCTCGACACACTACACGACTGCCCAGGCGAACTCTTGCAGTACTTTGGGAGGGTGTACACGTGAAGATTGGCTTGGTTCAACCATTCTACAAATCGGTTTGGGAAGCGCTAGCCCTCGGATACATAGCGAGCTATTTGAGAAGTCATCTACCCGATTTGGAGTTCTATTTCGGGCAGGGTTTCTTCGACTCACGCGAAGAGATCGTAAAGAATTGTGGTGAATGTGACGTTGTCGGAATCAGCGCAACAGCGCCCGTATTCCCCGAAGCTACACGTATAGCACGAGCCATAAAGCAACGTAACCCCGAGGTGAGAACCGTGCTTGGCGGCTACATGGCATCGGCCATTCCAGATTGGTGCGCTCAGCATGAAGAATGGGATCACGTTGTTGTTGGTGAGGGGGAATGGGCAATGCTCTCGATTGCGAAAGGTGAAGCTAGAGAACGGATTATCCTCTCCAGAAACATCAACCCGCTAGATGACATCCCACCACCGGACCGACAATTGATCCAGAACGAACGCACAATTCAGCTGACGCTCAAGAACGATGGAGAGCGAATTACAAGCATTCTATCACAAAGGGGGTGTCCGTATGACTGCGTCTTCTGCTGTGACGGATCGGGGCCGTTTCGCGAGGCTGATGGCGTACGGACTGGACATTCGATGTGGACGAACAAGATGCGATACCACAGCATTGAGCGAACGTATGCAGAGATGAAACAGACGATTGACGATTGGCAGCTTGATCTATTGAAGTTCAGTGATATGACCACCAACTCCGACAAACGTCGTTTGAAGGATCTCTGTCGCCTCATTGTCAAGAACGGCGGATTCGGGAATTGTCAGATTGCGAGCAATCTCCACGCCGCTCCTGTTGACGAAGAATTGTGTCAGCTGCTTGCCAAGGCGGGTTGGCGGGAAGTGTGGTTCGGCGTCGAAGCCGCTACTGACAGACTCCTGGGGACGCTCGGGAAGCGGATTTCGGTTGAACAGGTGAAGAATGCTTTTCGATGGGCGTCTGAGGCTGGACTGAAAACCCGCGCCTACTTCCAAATAGGACACTGGCAGGAAACGGAGGATGATATCCGAGCGATTCCACAGTTGGTCCGGGAGATCAAGCCTGACATCTTCGGTTGTACGATTACATGTCCATATCCTGGCACGCAGACATTCCTGGAGCTGACACCTGAAGAGCGTGAGCGTTTTCTAGACTCGGAGTTTCTCCAGCAGATGGATGAATACGACAATCCTATCAGATATACGCCGAGTTTCTCGAATGCAGATCTCAAACACTGGCAGGCATGGCTTGTCAAGCAAGTAGCGGTGGAAACCCAGCTTTCGTGGAGAATGCGTCGAATGGAAGGCAGACAAGAAAAGGCTGCCTAAATGGGGGTCTAGTGCGACTGTGCAAAGAGGAAGGGAAGTTTAGCAAGCAGGTCGACAGTGTCGCACAAGTGAGAGTCGCTCGGAACCCCTTGAGTCAAGCTTTGAAATGCTCAATCTCTCTGGCCAACTCCTTCACAACGTCAATTGGCATCTTGCGGGCATCTATCCAGACAGCGTGCCGCACGATAGCTTCTGCTGTGGGGCAACCGGCTCGTAGGTATCGGAAAGCTGGAAGTTGATAGACAAGTTCACTGTAGCCTGGTCCTACAACATATCCCGGGACACCTTTGTTGAAGCGCTTGGTCTTGCGCAAGAATCTCGCTCGGGTCCTATGCGTCCCGTCGATGCGCGAGCCCACTATGTATCCGTTGGGCTCTGAGTTCTTCGGCCACCTTTGTGCAAGAAACCTTCGGGATGCGCGCATCGCTTCAGTAAGGATGCGCACTCGGTGGCGTTGGGCGCTGACAACCTTATCATAGTCTTTCAGTGCGTGGAGGGCAATCGCCGCTTGAATTTCAGTGAGCCGGTAGTTCGTAGCTATGATGTTGCGGAATCGTTTCTTGAATGGACCATACTTGTTACCGTGGTTTCGGATATGCCTGAGCATGTCGTAAACCTTCTCGTTATTCGTTACGATTACGCCGCCTTCTCCAGTTGATAGTGACTTGCTTTGCTGCAGGCTGAAGCACGCAACTAGTCCAAATTGCCCACACTTCTTCCCGCGGAAAACGCTTCCCAATGCTTGAGCCGCGTCCTCACAAATGACCAGCGATGACGGATTTCGCTCTTTCACAGTTCGCCTAAAGCCATCCATGTCGGCTGGGACGCCGAGGGGGTGCATGACGACAATCATTCTAGTCCTTGGACAAATCTTCTCCGCGGCCGAGCTGGGGCTAAGCGCGTAGGTTTCGGGGTCTATATCGCCGAAGACTGGCTTGATCTGAGCACGCACAAGTTCACTTATTGTTGCAACGAAAGTGTAAGGCGTGCTTATGGCTTCAGGCTCACGCCATGAGCGACCAGCGGCAATAGCTGTGTAGGCTGCGTTCAGAGCTAAGGTCCCGTTCGCTACACTTACAGCATACCTGGTGCCGACATAGCGCGCAAATTCCCGCTCGAACTCCCGGACGTATGGGCCGCCGTCAAAGTTGCGGAAGAAAGGAGATTGTTCTTCGCTGCGAAGGATTCTCGAGACATCCCTTAGTAGCGTATGGATCATTCTATTGCCCACCTCTTCACCCGAATGTTGGGTTGAGGTAGCTGTGCAACTTGATGTGGGCACATTGAAATTGCTCGCAACCGTTATGTGCCTTTCTCTTTTGGTTTCAGTTAGGCTCTTTGCGACACTAGCTTCTTAAAGACTCAATGCAGTCTTTCACGCGTGTAATCATGGGTCACCTTGACGTATGGGCCATGGGTAAGGGTGCGGCTGCGTCGTGAGAATATGTTATCTCGCTGATGGCGGATCCATTCATACACAAAAATGGGTAAACTACTTCGCCGAAAAAGGGTATGACGTTCATCTGATTTCACTGCCCTTCACGGGCGATCTTCATCGAAATGTGAAACTGCATCAGCTCAAACCGCTACGGCGGAAACGTCTATTCTCTCGAATCATCCCGGCAATTCCCACTAAAAGCCTAGTCGGCAGCATAAGGCCTGACATTCTTCACGCTCACTACATAACGGACTATGGGTTCTGGGGCAGCCTCACCGGATATCACCCATTCGTTCTAACCGCCTGGGGGTCCGACGTCCTGATCGATGTGACTGCATCCCGATTGTCCAGGTTGAGCGTTAGTTTCGCTCTAGCACGAGCTACTTGCATTACTTGTGACGGGCAGCGCGTACTCGAAAGGATAGTGCAACTCGGCGTGCCGAGACGAAAAATCCATCTTGTATGCCACGGAGTAGATACCGAGAATTTCAACTCGGACAAGAAGGACCCGGGTTTTAAGCACAAGCTCCAACTTCCGGCTGACTCGCTCACAGTGATCTCCCTTCGAAATCTGAGGCCGGTCTATGATGTAGAATCATTGATCAGAGCTGCACCGATTGTTCTGGCGAGAGTGCCCCGCACGAGGTTCATTGTCGCTGGAAATGGCGCACAAAGGAGCTACTTGGAGAGTCTGGCGCGATCTTTGGGGGTAGCTGATGCCATAAGATTCGTAGGACTCATTTCGAACGATGAAATGCCGCAATACCTTGCTTCATCCGACGTCTATGTCTCGCCGTCCCTTTCTGACTCTGGAATCTCCGCGAGCACAGCTGAGGCGATGGCGAGCCAGCTGCCTGTGGTTGTTACCGACGTGTCAGACAATAGGGAATGGGTCAAAGACGGAGAAGGAGGATTCGTTGTTCCCCCGAAGCAGCCAACTGCCTTGGCTCATGCAATAGTCTATCTGCTGCAGAACGAATCGGTCAGAACCGAGTTCGGAGCGATCAATAGGAAGATCATTCAGCAGCGGAATGAATACAAAGAGCAAATGAAGTTGGTTGAACGTCTATATCAAGAACTAATGCTGGGCTGAGAAGGTCACTATCTCAGGCCGCCTAGGGTTGCATAGGACCAAAGCGATTTATCAGAGGAACTACAGCTTATTCAAGAGACTAGCATCAAGGAGCTACGAAAGTGGCAAAGGGAATCAAGATCGCGATAACCGGGGGTGCGGGTTTCATAGGGAGTGCCTTGTGCGAGAAACTCGTGGGGGAGGGTCACACAGTTGTGTGTTTAGACAACTTCCTCAATGGGGAACTCGGGAACTTGCGCTCTCTGCTGCATCGGAATAACTTCAAGCTGGTTGTCGGAGACATCAGAGACTATGATCTTCTTGAGAGAAACCTAAGGGACGTGGAAGTTGTTATTCATCTGGCGGCCCAGATACATGTGGACAGATCGATAATTGAACCTCGATTGACCTATGACATCAACGTCATGGGCACGCTCAATCTCTTGGAGCTGGCACGACGATTTGACACAAGAAGATTCATCTACGCCTCATCAAGTGAGATATATGGGTCGGCCAACTACGCGCCGATGAACGAGGCTCACCCGCTCTGCGCGCCACACTTGTACGGAGCCACGAAAGCAGCGGCTGACCGGCTTTGTTTTGCATACATGCAAACCTACGGCACAGATGTGTGCATAATGAGGCCTTTCAACACGTTCGGCCCTCGGCAGAAGGATTCTGGGTATGGTGGGGCAATATCCATCTTCGTGAAGAGAGCACTTGCCGGTAGACCGCCCATAATCTACGGCGACGGTTCGCAAACTAGAGATTATACTTACGTGAATGACATGGTTCACGCCTTCGACCTGATACTAAACTATGATAAGCCTTTGCGAGAACCGCTCAACTTTGGAACAGGGCGCGAGGTTCGGATACTAGATTTGGCCAACCAGATAGTGAGCCTCTGTGATGCCCAAACCAAACCAGTTCATGTAGAAGGCAGACCAGGTGAAGTCAGAAGGCTAGTTGCAGACTACACAAAGGCGAAACAGATCTTGGGATGGGAACCCCAATACTCCCTCGACCAAGGACTGAGAGAGTTTGTGGCTTGGTACGCGAATTTCAAGTCGGAGCAATGGGAAAAACCCGGCTAGCCAGTCAGGTGCCCGATCCCGAATCCAGCATCGACTCCTCACATAGATTCCCGTGGAAGAGATGCGCGTTTCTCTCTGGTTGTGATGCCGCTGGATGTCCTCCGCCGGATCTAGCTGAAGCCTGTTGGCCTACAACGGAATCTTGTTCCTTTCCGCGGGAAAAAGCTGATGCCTTGCGCCGAAGACTGCGCTCATAATTGTTCATCTGATAAGGGGGCCAGGAAATGCAAAGTTCCGTTCCTATCCCGGACAAACGCTCAAAAACAACGGCCCTCGAGCAATGTGCGCAGATGACACTCTTGCTGCGTGTTGTCTCGATTGAGGATATGTGATAGATGTGAGAGTCTGTGTCATAGCACCTGTCGACTTGCATCAAGACCGTGCGGAGGCAGTACACCTGAGAGGGGTGTTTGAAGAAGTGGCGAGGAGGAGGCACTCGGTAATATTCATTGGAACTAGGGCACATGTTGAGACAGGGTCGTTGGTGCACGAGTATGCGGTGCTAGTCCCAAAGATACGGGGAATCTGGTGGCCGATGTTCTCGGCAGCAGCTGTCCTGTATGCGTTGGTTCTGGATTCTCGTTACAAGTTCGACCTCATCTATCTCAGGGACCTCGTAACGCCATTCTTTGCTGAACTGTTCCTCAGGATGCTTGTTCGCAGGAAGATAGTACTTGAGGTGAATGGTATCTTTTCGGAAGAACTCATTCGCGGGATCAGACCATGGAGCCGGGGTCTGATTGGGGGATTGATACGTGGGCTTGAGAGACATGTGCTCAGAAATGCGGATCTGTGCATATGCGTTTGCAGCTGGTTGATGCGAGAGATAATCAAGAGAGGAGCCGACCCTGTCAAAGTCGCTCTGGTGCCTAATGGAGTCAGTCTGGAAGCTTTCAGCCCGGTAATCGATGGGAGCGAAGTGGTCCATAACTACGGACTGGAGGGCCGTAAGATCGTCATCTTCGTGGGGTCTTTCACGAATCAGCACAATATCTCGTTGCTGATTAGGTCGATGAGATTGATCGTGGAAACCCGACGCGACGTGAGTTTGATCTTGGTGGGGGACGGACCCACGATGAACAACATGCAGAAATTGGCTGGAGAATCAGGAGTCACGGAAGACGTCCTATTTGCGGGAAGAGTGCCCCACAAGAGCATTCCCAAGCTATTGGCCGCATCACACGTGGCGGTCGTACCGTTGACGCGCAGTACAACAGTAGGAGAAATGATTCCACTCAAGGTTCTAGAGTATTGGGCAATGCAGAAGCCAGTCGTGACGACCCGGGCCGGCGTTGAAGGCATACCTGAGGCAAGAGATGGAGAGAACGTTTTGTTCGTCGAAGAAGATGATCGATCAATGGCTGACGGCATACTGAGGGTGCTAGGCGACGACCGGTTAGCGAAGAAGCTTGGCGAGAACGGTAGGAAAGCTGTCGAGACAAAGTACAACTGGCACAACATCGTCGACCAGACTGTAGCCATTCTACAGGAGAAGTTGTCGATAAGAGAGAGCCGAAGCTGATCACATGAAGGTTCTGATGATTAACGCTACGTACGGTGGAGTCAGCGGGTCAGGAAGAGCCGTCAGACTCCTATCAGAAGAACTGCTGAGAAGAGGCCTGGAGATTGAACTGTTCACGGAGAAGACGGTGGGCTGTCTCAAAGTCCCCAGGCTCAAATCGCTGTCCTTCACAGCCCTCGCTAGACTCAAGGAGAAGAAGGAGTATGATGTCATTCATGTTCATAGTCCCAAATTCTCAGAATCGGTCTCAGCACGGCGCAGGAACGTTCTGACGATCCACGGGGACTTTCTCACTGAGTTTCAGTGGCTGTATGGTAGGGCGATGGCGAAGTTCTTTGACAGGTGGTTCCGCCGCCAGCAAAGCAAGTTCAGGGTCATCACATGTGTCTCGCCATATTGGAGCAAACTCCGAGGGTGGAGATACATCCCGAACGGATTGGATCTGGAGAGAATCAACAAGATCCGCCCCTCGCATGAACGTTTTGTTCTGTTTGTTGGGAGAAAAAGCAGGATCAAAGGACATGGCCTCTTTCGTGATGCTGTGAAGAGAACAGGCTACCCGTACAAGATGCTGGGTGTGGATGAGATAGTTCCTTGGGAGAAGGTAATCTCTTACATGAAATCTGCCTACTGCCTTGTACTGCCAAGCAAACAAGAGGGGATGCCATACGTGATCCTGGAGGCGTTTGCGTGTGGCTGTCCAGTTGCCGCGACGGACCTGCCGCCCCTCAGAAGCTTTGGGGACGGAGCAATTGACTTCATGGAGAGGCCTAGCGTCGAGTGCATAGAGAAGGCGATCAAGGAATTAGTCGAGGGCCAAGCCCTTAGGCAAAGGTTGAGGAATAGCGGGCTGGAAAGAGCCAAAGAATACGATATCAAGAATGTCGCCGAACAGTACCTCTCAGTCTACAGAGAAGCGACAGCCGGCAGTCCCCTGTAGATTGTGGTGCAAGCCATCCTCTGAGAAGCTCGGAGAATGCATTGTCGACATGTCAAATGATGTCGGTCTTGTCTTCATTTCAGTTCTTGGTGCCTTTGTAGAAGCTGACGGGAGCCTTTGACCATCGTGCGCAAGCGAAACCCGCATCTAACATCTTTCTGACGATTTCCTTGTGGCTCCTCCAGTTGTGAGGTCCCTCGGGAAGCTTTAGGCCCAGTCTCTCGAGAACATTCAGTACCAGCTCATACTTGTTCTCAGCGGTGCTGAGTAGGAAGACACCCTGTCTCGACAGTATTCTGTTCGCTTCATCAATGACCCTCAGGGACGGCAGATGTTCCAGTACGTCAAGGCATAGTACCGAGTCAAAAGATTCATTTCGGAACGGACAGGCCTCCACGTCGGCCAGAACATAGTCAGGGCCTTCATGTGCCCGTCCTAGAAGTTCCTTTGAGAAATCGACACCAACTCGATCTCCATCGAACCAGGACAAAGCCAGACCAGTTCCGCATCCCAGGTCGACTATTCGGCGGCCTCCGAGCTGCTTAACGTTCTCTCTAATCATCCGTAGGTAGAAATCGCGCTTCCTTCTCTCATAGACTGGCGCGATCTTGTCATAGTGCGTCTGAACATCACGCTTCATGTCGTCGGTCTGGGTCTCGAACCTGTTGCCGATCCATACCTCTCTCAGGAGAAACTTGGTGAATGTCCATCCCATCTTTGCTGTGCTTGCGTAGCGTGCACCTCCAATCCTCTGTCCCTCGACCGTGGGAATCTCTGCGATCTTCATGTCGAGTTTCGCTGTGCGGATAGTCATCTGAAACTCGGTTTCATGGTAGGGCGAATCGATTCGGAGCCTGTTCCACGCGGACCTCCTGATCCCCCTCAAGCCATTAGTAGAATCAGTCACGTTTGCCTTCCAGATGGCGTTAACAAGAAACGTGAAGAACCTATTGCCAAATCGCCTAATGAGCAGGGGGTCATCTGAGTCATCGCTCCTCCCGCCTTTCATGAATCGCGAGGCGACCGCGACATCAGAGTCCTCCAACTTCTCGATCAGTCGGGGTATGGCAAGTGGGTCCTCATTTCCGTCGCTACTCAAGAATACGATAGCGTCGCCGGAGCTGTGTTCAACTCCTTCGATCGTGGCATTTCCTCTTCCCAGTTTCTGCTGCGATACAACCTTGACACCCTTGCTCTGGAGGTACTCAACACTGCCGTCGGTTGAGTGTCCATCGACGGCGATCAGTTCGTCGACATAGCTCAATGGAATCCTGGGGTAGACCTCTTTGAGTCCCTCGATCTCGTTGCGCGTGAAGAGTATGAGCGAGACCTTCAACCGGTCTTCTTCCTGTACCAGTCAATGGTCTCTTTCAATCCTTCTTCGAGCGTTATCTCTGCCTCGAATCCGATCTTGTCTTTTGCTTTTCGAGTGTCAACTCTCCTGCCGAGCTGCCCTAAGGGTTGCGTTTTGTCGAGAATTACCTTGGCCTTCTCGTGGCCGGAGAGTGTGAGGATGAGGTGGGCTAAATCTTTGATCTTGATCTCACGGCCCGTTCCCAAATTGAGCGGGTCGGCAAGAGGGTTCTTCTCCAAGGCAAGCATCATTCCCCGAGAGATATCCCGAGCGTGGATGAAGTCTCTCGAGACCTCGCCTGTGCCCCATACAACGTATGGATCCTGCCTCTCGACAGCCTTTCTCACAAGCGCCGGAATGACGTGAGAGTTCTCCAAATCGAAATTGTCGCGCGGGCCATAGGCGTTGGTTGGTCTGACAATGGCGATCTTCAATCCGTATTCCTCGGCGTAGGCTTGGCACTGGAGTTCGCCCATCCTCTTGACCCATCCGTATGACGCATTGGTTGCCTCTGGTGGCCCTTCCCAAGCCTTGTCTTCGCTCATCAACGACACATGCGCGGGATAGAGGCACACGCTACTTGTGTACAAGTAGCGCTCCACGTCCCTGAGGCGTGCTGCTTCAAGCATGTTGGTCTGCATCAGCATATTCGGGGTGTACATGCCTGCTGGGTGGGCCTTGTTTCGACCTACGCCTCCGACGAAAGCAGCCAAGTGAAAGACGTATCTCGCGTTTCCAATTGCTTCAACACAATCATCTAGCCGAGTTAGGTCTGCTCCGATTGTCTCGATGCGGTCTGAGAACTCCGGGAGCCGATGAGTGTGGACAACTGCACGAACCTGCGCTCCGTGTGCCAGGAGTTGCTCTGCCAGGTGTGAACCAATCAGTCCGCTGCCCCCGGTGACAAGGACGCGTCTTCCGTTGTAGACGCTCACGGTGCCTGCCTTCGGTACCATGCCGGGCAACCCCTGAAGGGAGACTTGAAAGCTATCGGATGCTGTTTGATCCAATCGACCGTTCTCCGCAATCCGTCTTCAAGTCGTATCTCGGGTTCCCATCCGAGAAGTCTATTGGCCTTGGAATTGTCACATACTAGCCTATCGACATCGTATGGACGCAAGCGGGAGCGGTCTGTCTCCAGACGGAACTTTGTCCCCAGGATCTCTGCAATATGATTTGCCAAATCTATGATCTTAGTGTCGTGGCCTGATCCTATGTTAATCACTTGGCCTATGGCCTCACGCCGCAGAGATGCGAGTATGATCGCTCTCGCCGTGTCCTCGACATATGTGAAATCCCTGGAGCTCTCCACATTTCCGAGTGTAAGATGATCGCCACCTTTGAGGAGTTGTGCGACTATCTCAGGAACAATGTAGGGCTGGGTGATGTTGGGTCCATATGCGTTGAAAGGGCGAAGGATTACAGCCGGAAAACCATGTTCCTTGTGCAACGTGAAGACAGTTCTATCTGCAGCCAGCTTGCTGACTGCGTACGTCGAATGTGGCTGGGTGGGATGGTCCTCGTTCATCGGAGTCGTCTGGGCTGTGCCGTAGATCTCAGATGATGATATGTACACAAGACGTTCTGCTGATTTCGACTGTATCGCTTCCCACATGATATTTATCGATCCCTCGACGTTGACTTTGAAGAACTGTTTTGGGTTGACGTAAGAGTCAGGTATGAATGGCAATGCCGCAAGATGATAGACGATCTCTTGGTCCTTCATGCAGCGGGTGACTTTTGCTCTGTCGCAAATGTCCGCTCTGACGATTCTCGCTGCCAAGTCCTTTACATATTGTCGCTTCCCTGACACAAAGCTATCCAATACGGTGACTTTCGCCCCGGCTCTGGCAAGTTGCCTAGTGAGTTCAGAACCAATGAAACCTGCTCCACCAGTGACTATCACGCGCATGTCTTGCATCGATTCCTGGACCATGAAGGATACACAAGGGTCGCTATTCCGACAACCCATATTTATGAGAAGCAGTTCGATGAACGAGCTTGAGACATCAGACTAATAGGGGCGCTGGGCAGCTGCCCTTGGCGAATGTGGCTTGGCAAACGTCAAAGAGTCAATGGTGTCAATTCTCTTCGGGTCTTGGAAGCTCCCGGTGCTTTTCGCTCTGTTTGAGGGGGTGACCCATTTCGGTGTCTGGCACCAAGACTCCATCGCATATGTCAGCATTCTGAAGTTCTTCCGTGGAGCCGCAAGCATTGAGGAAGCGCAGTTCGCACACTGGCATGGAATACTCAGACCGGTAGTCCCATTTCTTGCGCTACCTCTGTCATTTGTGATGAGCTACAACGATGCAATCGCCACTGTTAACCTTGGGTTCTTCGTGGTAGGCACACTATTCACCTATCTGTTTACCAAGAAATTGTTGGGCAACGAGGTGGCCTTCGTATCTGCGATATCATATGCTTCTGCGGCGCCAAATCTGAAATTCGGTACAGCCATTCTTACCGATGGCCCAGGATATGCGATGCAGATCGTCCTGCTCTACTTTGTCTTGTTCGTCTTGGAGAAGAGAAAGGATCTTGAGACCTCTGTGTTAGGGGGAATCCTGATCGGAATCGGCGTATTAACCAAGGAAACGAGTCTGACGATCCTGATTTTTCTTCTTCTTCGCTTCCTTGTCCAGAAGGACAAACCATCGATCGCAAATATGGTCATCATTCTCGTCGTGAGTGCGGCAATTCCGCTGGTATGGAGCCAAGTGGTCGGCTACAGCTATCTCGGGTTCTACGGAGAAGGACTTGCCTACAAGACCCCGGGCTACAAAGGCCCGCTTGTGAATCCACTGCAATTCATGGTCTCGGGTGGACTTGCTTTCTATCTTACCTTACCCTTTGCTTTCTTGGCATTCTTCACAATCGACGACGAGAGGTTCAAGACAATGTGCGAGATACTTCTCGCTGTTGGTGTTATCTTGATGCTGTGGCCGACCGGTCCGGAAGACCGGTTGACGTTCCTTGCCTTTCCAGCGGTTCTTCCTCTTGCGGCGTTGGGAATGAGTCAAGCCTCGCAGATTCTCGCTGGACGGCCTTGGTTCAAGCTTCTACGACGGGAGTTGTGGCTAGCCGTGATCATCATGGCTACAGTAGCCGCAACGAACATCGCCACTTTCAGGCTCTGGTTCAGGATTCCCTGATTTCCAATCTCTCGTTTGCATGACATGTACCGAGAGATCGAATGCGCTTGATGAGACGCTCGCTCCCTTCCTGATCCCAGTGAAATGCTTATAAGACGTGGACGATCCCTCGCGGACTAAGTTAGGTCTACAGTGGAAGGCTTGCTGTTAGCCGTAACGTGTATGCGTGTAGGCCAACGCTCCTTTTCCCTGTCCTAGCGTAGAACGACTGTGACCCTAACAGGGCGAGCGCAAGCTCCCGACTTTAGTCGTGGAGTAGGGAAACGAGAATCAGGGGTTGGTAGAGCAAATCTCTTATTGCAGACTTTGCATACAATGCATACGTGGACGGTTTGAAGGAAATCCCGCTATCGACCAGGGTTCCGAAACAAGTCTGGAGCGAGCTAGAGCAGTTCATGCG
>Ga0315296_10000420_pt1 | contig 38970 bp, 35 predicted proteins | sample YL17G14_18_MG_FD_203921 | JGI IMG/M metagenome (GOLD analysis project Ga0315296, IMG submission 203921) | Sediment microbial communities from Yellowstone Lake, YNP, Wyoming, USA - YL17G14_18 | ecosystem: Environmental > Aquatic > Freshwater > Lake > Sediment | place: USA: Wyoming | collected... | reverse complement strand
ATCTCTTTGCCTTCTCTATCTCCTCCCTCAACCTCAACTCAAAATATCTGGGCTGATAAAGTTCAGTCAACTCATCGGTGATCACTTCAGTATGTAATCGGGCATTTTCTATCGCTACTGCTGCCTGTGAGCCAAGACATTCCAAGATATCTATGTCTGCCTGGTTATATATCCCTCCGGACTGTTTGTTAGAAAGATTCAATATTCCCACTAAGTTATCCTTATAGAATAGAGGCAAGATGAATTCTGCTCCTATCTTCCCCAGGTCTCCATAGATGTTCTCAAATGCCTTTCCGGGCAGAGCCCTCTCCATCTCTTCCTTTATGAAGACTACCTTAGATTGTCTAAGCCAGGAAATAATCCCCTCATTTGGTTTCAAAACATAATTATCAACCACTCCCTCATCGAGCCCACAGGATGCTTTTATCTCATAATTTCGTTTACTTTCTTCTTCTAAAAACAAAGAAATCTTATCCACTCCCACACTCTCTGAAATTGTATTGACCATATAGTTCAAAAGCTGCCTCAAATCCAGCATACTAACCAGCGCCTTTGTAGACTCTTTAAGTACCTTCTGATAATCATATTTCCCTCGATAAATTAAAGCATCCACAAACCCGCCTAGCTTTCGCCTGAAAGGCGTAAAAAAGAGAACAAAAATTATTAATCCTAGAGATAAGCTAGTTGCACCACTATAGCCAATTGTATTTTTAAGCAAAGCGATGATACTGATATGTAAACCAAAAATCGAACCAATAAGAAGACCGAATAAGACAGTTTTGTTAATAACAATTTCAATATCCATGAAGCGATACCTTATTATCGTATACGCTATAATTGCAACAGCAAGGGCAACCAAAATATTACCAAAAGGAGGTACTGGAATGTTATACCATAACGGATAAGTCGTCGAACCACCAAAGAACCCTATCATTGTTCCAATCAAAACATATTGAATCTGATTGCGTCTTATTCCCGTAGAGTTTTGATATGACACAAAAAGGACGTACCACGAATAGATGACATATCCAAACCAGAAAAGGAGAAACGGTAGATAAAGGACACCGGCCCGTGGCCAATATTTAAAAGAGAGTATAGGAAATACTTCTTTTACAAATAATGGAGTGAAGTTAAAAATAAAAAAGATTAAAGAACAAATATATCCCCAAACAATTATCTTCTTCTTTTCTTTATAGAGATTCAGCCAAACCACTACAAAGTGCGCAAAAGTTGTGGGTACGAAAATTGATCCTCTCATAAGCATCCGACACCAAAAAAGAGCAGTTGCCTCACTGGTAGAAAGTTGCCAAATAAAAAAACTGTAACTCCAAAAGATTACAGTCAGGAGGAATATACAAAATCTTTTGTTTACAATAGCTTGCGTTTTTTTAAAATATACAAATATTCCCAAGAAAGTAGAAGTAATTCCATTTATTAAGGCACTTAATGCGTAATACGTCATATTCCTCACCCTGTTCCGGGATTCTCAGTCCCTTAAGATAAAACTATAGTCACCGCCTTCGGATGAAAAGAAAGATTTTTGTTTTCGATATTATACCTTATTTTGTGGGGAAGGTCAATTTTTAGATGAGAACTGGTTTGAATTTTTGGTGAGGTTACCTAGTAGGCAAGATTGGGAAGGCCTTTGATGATGGTATTCCAAAATTACAATATGAAGTCTATTAGCTAGGTACTCATAAACGATTTTTGGCGGGTAATTGTAGATTATTTATTTGTAAAGACCGAAAAGAAGAGAGGGTGTGACGCAGATAGGCAATTTCCTCTTTTGCTATACGTAAAGGGCCCCTGGACGTCTCAAAACATTCTATTGAGATATATCTATCATATCCCTTATCTATTAATCCCCTTAGAATTAAATCATAGTCCAAGTCTCCATTTGATAGATTTCTTATTCCAGTTAAATCACGATTTTTGTCCATTATATAACAAAATGGACTTATACGCCCTTTCGACAAAACAGCATTCTTAGCATGAATATGTACTACCCAAGGATATAACATATTCAAAAGTTTTAACGGGGAGATTCTTTCCGTTTCCCACATATTATAAAAATCTAAATTAACTTTAACATTATCTTCATTCACAGTCTCCACTAGCCTCATAGTTGATTCAATCGTGTCGGCGAGTGTGTTTGGATGTGTTTCTATAGCTAATGTGATATTTTCCTCTTTAGCAATCCCCGCGATATATTTTATGCCCTCAATACATCTCTTCCAGTGTCTTTCAGTTGCTAACTCGGAGGGGACTGCGCCAGTAAAACAACGGATCAAAGAACAATCCAATTCTTTAGCGAACTGGATAAATTTTCTTCCTGTAAGGATACTACTGTTCCATTTTTGAGTGCTACCAGTAAAGTCAAAATAAGGTGAAATCATGCTTACTTCAAGATTTTTCCAATACAAAAGTTTCTTTATTTTTTCCAATGAAGTCTCGTAACCTTTTAAATGGTCTCCCCATATTTCGATACCATCATAGCCTAATTCGCTAATTATAAATATCATATCTTCAAGTAACATCGGCCGATGACGAAAAGCAATAGAGCAAAAACTAATCTTCATATCCTCTCCTTAAGTAACTATAAAGCTTTTTCAACTAAATCACAAATGTATTGAACGAAGATGTTGAATATTGACCCATTCTTACAAATTGAGAACCCTGGTCTGGAAAAGTAAATCTCTTTTTCATATCAGCCTTTTGAAACTATCATTGAGATAATTGATCCACCCCGATATTCATAGCAATTTATTAAAACATTCGCGATTTCTTTTTTTTGTGCGAAATGAATTACATAATTCAACCCTTCACAATTTGGATCTACATGAATAAGATTAGCTATCGGGAAGACTAGATTGGTTTTAATAATTTGAAATGAAGCAATAGTACTAAGAATTCCACTTACCGAGCAAGTCTCTCCAATAAGAGATTTTATATTTGTAACTGGGACCTTATTGGCAAACTCTCCAAGAACATTTTTTATGGCTTCTGATTCTATTCTATCACAGACTCTATCTGAATATGCCCCAGATATGATACAGTGTATATCCTTGGACACCATGTTCGCATCATTAAGAGCTTTTTCTATGGCAAGTTCTATCCCTTTTCTAAATTGTTGCTCCCTTCCTTTTATATATCTACCAAAAGATATACCAATTCCTTTTATTTTACCATATATTTTTGCACTACGTTTTATAGCATGATCTTTTGTCTCCAAGACAAGTGCAGCTCCACCTTCGGAAATTATAGATCCGTTTCTCCTTGCATCGAAAGGACAAGAAATCTCGATACCATCTCCTTGAGGCGAAGTTTTTCCGAGATACCACTCAGCTATTGATCTCGTTTTTGTAAGTTCCTCTGAAGCAACCGCCACCATCCAATCTACCGAACCATCTTGTTGTAAAAAATCCGCTGCTTTAACTATTCCCAAAATCCCGCTTACACATCCAGTAGCAAATGCAAGGGTTGGACCTTTAATTTTATTACGGATACTACAGTGCGCGGCAGGCGCGTTAAATACAGTTTCTGGAAATAACCAAGTATGTATACCCAATATACCATCTTCAAGTAAGTTGCGAAAAATGTCCTCGGTTGCCTTCAAGACACCTGAATCGCTGCCATAAAATATTCCACCAGTTTCTACACTATGGTTTAAATCAGCATCCGAAAGAGCAGAAGCAGTTGCAACAATAGCAAGTTGAGACGCCTTCGGTAACCTTAAAAATCTAAAGTCTTTATCAAATTTGTCCAAATATAAACTTTCTATTTCGCCACCTAATTCTGATTTGCACTCTCTTGTATTAAAACCTGTTATTTTCCCAAACCTTGACCTACCCTCTTTTAGATGGTTCCAGAATAAATCTATTCCGACGCGAGAGGGCATAATTACTCCTGTTCCGGTTATTACAATTTCCTTTCGTCTATTGTTTTTACTCATACTTTTTTTGAATTTGAAATAATACTTCTCTTTTGAAATTCTTTCACCTAAATACTTCTTTGCAATAATTACGCAATTACTGCCACCAAAACCAAAAGAGTTTGACATTACTACATTGACTTGTTTTTCTATACTTCTGTTAGGGACATAAAAAAGATCACATTCTGAATCTGGAAATTCATAGTTTATTGTTGGAGGTATAAAGTCATAATTTAAGCCTAAAATAGCAGCAATAATTTCAATCGCACCACTCGCTCCTAAGGTATGTCCAACCATAGACTTCGTTGAGCTAATAGAGATTCTATAAGCTAAATCCCCAAAGACTTTTTTTATGGCTCTTGTCTCAATCAAATCTACCATTTTTATTCCTACACCATGAGCATTTACATATTCTATTTCTTTGAGTTTAATATTAGAATCTCTTATTGCTAACTCCATCGCTCTAATAAATCCTTTCCCTGCAGGATCTGAAATAGTCATAGAATAGGCATCACTGCTAGCGCCGTAACCGCACAGTTCACAATAAATATTAGCACCTCTTGCTAATGCATGTTCCAATAATTCAATGACTAGAATGCCTGCTCCTTCACCTAAAACAAAACCTTTCCGGTTCTTATCAAAAGGTTTAATATCAGATGACAATAACCCCAGTGATTCAAAACCAGCAAATGCAAATTCGGAAAGAACGTCAAACCCTCCAACTATCATCACATTCATTTTCTCATTTTGTATTTCGCGCATACCTAGTCCAATAGCATGTCCGCTTGAAGAACATGCTGTAGAGATAGTTTCCACTATTCCCCTGAGATTGTATTTTGAAGCCACATGATAAGCTGAGACATACGGAGGGTACTCTAATAATAAGAGGAAGTCCTTGTTGTTTGTACAATGATGGAATAACTTACGGTAAAATTTCTCTCCAGATAATACTCCTCCAAGAGTGGTCCCTAAGATTATTCCACATCGATCTTTATCTACTCTATCAAAACTTAACCCACTGTCCCTTACTGCCATGTCTGCGGATAGTAAAACTAACTGGGAAGCCCGATCTAACTTTCTTCGTTCTCTCTCGGAGAAATAATCCTCCAAAATTTCTTTGTCTATCTCTCCACCTCTTTTATTTTTGTAGGATTGTGTATCAAATAAGGTAATTTCTTTGATACCCGAAGTACCCTTTTTTAAGGCATCTATATATTCTATCTTATTAGCTGCAACAGATGTAAGAACTCCAATTCCTGTTACAACAACTTGTCGCCTCATTATGTACCTCTTGAAATGTCGTCCATTTACTCTTATAGTTATAAGGTGGGCGAGAATATGTCAACTTAAGTATATGATAACTACGATTCTTCTATATTCTTTTCAACTTCACCTAACCATACAAACTCAAAATCGGGGAAAATAAACTTAGCCAAAGGTTTGCACTCAATCACTTTCACTTCATTCTTAAGGTTGGGATATTTTAGAATCGAAGATGTGTCAAAAATAATATCTGGAACAGTAAATATGAATTCTCCTCTTTTATATGAAGTAGCGTATTCTCCTAGTTGGGAATGTTATTCCACATCTAACACTGATAAACTTTTTTACTAATGCGTTGGCACAAACCAATCCTCTAAAGCACGAAGCAATTATAATAACATCCCATTTTCTTCTCATCATTTTTCTTTAAGCCAATGTTTACATTATTATTCTTATAAAAATTACAACCACCCCTCTTCTTTCCAACATTCGTAATTAGCTTTAAAAATATTCTTATACTTGAGGATTCTCTCAGTTCCACGCTCATGTGATGTAATTTGCCGAGCGGTTTTGAGACATTTCCGTTTTTCATTAATAGATCTAACGATAGCTTTTCCTAGTTGCAGAGCACGTTCAAAAACAGCCTCTTTTTATTGAACATGGCCTGGTATAACTACCCTGGCACATAATCCTCCTACAGTTGTTACGCCCATAAATTGGGAAAACCCTTCCAAATATTTAAAGCTTCACCTCCCCAAAAGCCAGCAGAAACAGCTACGTTTCAGCCGTATTTGTCCTGAAGCAATGGTTTATGAGTAAAAAGGCATCTATCTTTGAATACCTTCTTCGGTGCAGTTACATTTAAAAGATAAACTGGACTGGCCAAAACTGTGCCACGCGCGTTTAACGATTTTTCTAAGACAAATCCATAATCGTCATTTTGAATGTAGACGCCGGTGCTCCTACAATTAGTACAAGCAACACAAAAATTTATTCTTAGATTGCTTAAATTAATACTTTCTGTTTCAGCTTAAAATTCTTCTGCTGTTCCAAAAATCTTTTTAACAAGTAAATTTGTATTGCCTTTTTATGTGAAGTGCCTATTCCACCTGACAATTTCATCTTAACGCCTTTCGATTATTCGTGGCCTGCGATTCGAAGCTTTTTATATAGCACTCTAGCGCTTTGCTACCCGTCCTTATATACTCTTTTCTCGCTTCCTGATCAAATTTTATTACCTTATCTGCCACCCTTTTACAATATCCACAATCCTTACAAGATATTAATCGGCAATTCACCTTTTTAAACCATTCTAAGAATCCATCTAAAGCTTGGTTATCAATATATGGATAACCTACTTTTTGAAAAACCAAAGGATCGATATTCTGATATTCGAGGGAAAGAATATTTACTAAATTACCTTCATATTTTCGACCATTATAGGCTTTAACCGCATTAAGTAACCACGGAGTACTTTTTGAACTATTTATTATTTTAAAACAATGGAAACCTAATTCTTCATAATACTTTAAGTCTTCAGGGCGAATCCAGCGAGATTTAATATATTCCTCAGGTTCTTTCAATCTCTTAAGAATACAATTATTCGAATAATATTCAACAAGTAAATTCTGCTTGATATTAGAAATATGTGACATAAAACAACTATGTTCTGTTGCACCTGGACAAAAATATAAACAAGCGTTCTGTACCAAAAGATGAAGCTCACATTTCACCTTTTCACGGATTTTCTTTAGCATTTCAAATTCTCTATTTATGAAATATGACACTTCAATGTAATCACAACCCTGGTCTTCAAAAATGCAAGCCATCCATACATCGATCACTTGATTATATACACTAACTCCTATTTTTAGCTTGGGAAATGATTTCTTCACCAATCGAATTAGAATCGGATTAGTTAGAGTTACTGCATCAACTTCTATATCCGAAAGCCAGCCTAGAAAATTATATATCTTACCTTGCTCTTCTGGCTTATGTTCAATATTTCCAAGACAATTAGCATTTAATAGATAAGTAAAAGTTAATCCTCTTTTGTGAGCTTCTTCTACGTGCCTCTTTACTCCTTCCTTATCTATAGTAGGTAAAACTTGATGTGCCCTCCCTCCCCCAATAATATCCAAAGGCATCTTGCCAAAAACATTCTTCACATGAGAAAGTTCCTTTAGCCCGTCAAGTAATTCTATATCCCAATTAGTAGCCACCGATAAATGCATCATATCTGTCATAGATACCAACTCCTTTTTATTGCTTAACTCTATCTCTCCTTGCCTGCAATTCAAAACTTTTTATATAGTCTTCTAAAGCATCGTTACTCAAGTGAACATATTCTTCTCTTCCCTCTTCGTTGAATCTTATTACCTTATCTGCTACCGTCTTGCAATATCTACAATCTTTACAAGATACCAATCGACAATTAATTTTTTTAAAATATTCTAAAAATCCATCTAAAGCCTGATTATCAATATAAGGACGACCTTCCCCTTTATTCGCTAATTCCAGCCATTTTCTCACATATGAAGGGATTCGGTCTATTTGATCTATAAACAATCTTCTTACATTTGGAACAATCGAAGGATGATAATGTTTGCTCTTGTAATCAGGACCCTCGATTGAAAGGATATCGGCCAGATTCCCTTCATATTTTCCATTATTATATGCTTTTGTCGTATTAAGCAACCAGGAAGTACTTCTAGATCTATCCGTTATTTTAAAACGGCTGTATCCTAAGCCTTTGTAAATCTTAAGATCTTCGGGCCGAATCCAACGAGACTTGATATATTCTTCAGGATTTTTTAGCTTTATTAAAGCGCAATTAGTTGCGTAATATTCCATAACTAAACCATTCCCTTGAGTTACTTGAGAAGCATGGGACATGAAACAACCATGGGCTGTAGCTGTCGTACAAGAATGCATACAAGCATTTTGTACAAAAAGTTGCAATTCACACTTCACTGCTTTTCTAATACTTTCCAAAAGTTTAAAGTCTCTGTTCAAAAAATAAGGTAAAGTAATCAAATCACAACCCATATCCTCATAAGCTTGGGCCATCTGTACACTATTAATTTGAGCAAATACACTAACTCCTATTTTTAGCTTGGGAAATGATTTCTTCACCAATCGAATTAGAATCGGATTAGTTAGAGTTACTGCATCAACTTCTATATCCGAAAGCCAGCCTAGAAAATTATATATCTTGCCTTGCTCTTCTGGCTTATGTTCAATATTTCCAAGACAATTAGCATTTAATAGATAAGTAAAAGTTAATCCTCTTTTGTGAGCTTCTTCTACGTGCCTCTTTACTCCTTCCTTATCTATAGTAGGTAAAACTTGATGTGCCCTCCCTCCCCCAATAATATCCAAAGGCATCTTGCCAAAAACATTCTTCACATGAGAAAGTTCCTTTAGCCCGTCAAGTAATTCTATATCCCAATTAGTAGCCACCGATAAACCCATTTCTTTATCCATCCTTAAGCTCCTCCTCAATTCTGGAATCATATTTTTGAGCCTCTTCCCTGCTTTTTTGCATTAGCTCTTTTATATACTCTGTCAAAGTATTAATCGAATAGAACTTAGCAGGTAAATCGTCTTGTTCATTAACTCTAACTCCCAATTCTTTCTCAATCCCTGCAGCAATATCTAAAGCATCTATGGACTCTAAACCTAATCCTTCTGGATCTTCTGGGCCAAAAAGCGCTGCATCATCTTTTATCTCCTGGGGGGGAGCTTTAAATTTTACCCGTTCAATAATTATCTTTTTTAATTTTTCTTTTATAGAATTTTCGCCAATCATTTCTCACCCCATAAGTTTAAAAATTATACATAACGTGACCACCAGAAACTTTGATAACCTCGCCGGTAATAAAGTTTGACATCTCAGATGCTAAAAAAACTACAGTTTGGGCTACCTCTTCAGCCTGACCCAGTCTACCTAAAGGAATGAACTTAAGATATCTCCATCGTACTCCTGCTAGTGAAACTTTTTTACTTAAGCCAGCTTCAATTGCACCAGGTGCTACAGCATTTACATAAATATTATACTTACTTAAGATATTAGCTACAGCTCGGGTATAACCAATCATACCAGCTTTAGAAGTTGCGTAGTTTGTTCGACCAGCTTCGCCACAAATCCCTGCTAAAGAAGTTATATTGATAATCTTCCCACTTCTTTGAGAAATCATAATCTCTTTTACTGCTTCTGTGCAATTATAAACACCACAGAGATTGGTATCTATTACTTTATGCCAAGCAGTTTCTTTTAGAAACGGGAGAAAAGCATCTTCCATAATTCCTGCATTGTTCACTAAAATGTCTATTCTTCCAAATCTATTTTTAACCTCTTGGACTATTTCTTGAACTTCTTTATATATTGTAACGTTTGCCTTAACAGAAATGGATTGTGGACTCTTTTTTCTTATCTCAGTAATAGTCTTTTCAGCAATTGAATGGTTCGAATGATAATTGACAACAACAATTGCACCTTTATTTGCAAAAGCTAATGAAATTGCCCGACCAACACCCTGAGATCCACCTGTAACAATAGCGATTTTTTTATCCAATAACATTTTGTGGCACATTTTAAATTAATAATCCTCCACTTACATTAAGTATATGTCCTGTAACAAAATTAGACATATCCGATGCCAAAAAAAGTACGGGTTGAACTACTTCTTGAAGTGTTCCCAGTCTCTGTATGGGCAAAATTTTTCTAATCAACTCTAATTCTCTTTTTTTGTCTCTGTCGCATAAATCTAAATCAATTAGACCAAAAGTAACAACATTTACACGTACTTCAGTTTTTAGTAATTCTCGAGCCAAAGATTTGGTAAAACCTATAATCGCACAATCAGAAACATTTACATAACTAGTGCCAGTTATTCCAACAATCCCCGCTATTGTTGCCATATTGATTATTTTACCTTTATTCTGGGCAAGCATAGCTCTTGATACCACTGCCTTACACCAGTAATAGAGACCATCTATGTCTCTGCTTACCATTTCTGACCAATCTTTGTAGTGTTTGTCAGCTTCTGGGAAGGCGTATTTTTTACACATGCTCCCCGCAGTATTATTAACAAAAATGTCAATTCTACCAAATTTATCTTTTACACTACTGACAGCGGAATCGATACAATCAAAATTTATTCTAGGAATTTCTATTTCCATTACGCTCTGCTTATCGTTGTCCTCAACATACTTAATTATTTCCCTAATAATCGCTGGATTTTCATTATAATGCGCCACCGCCAGATCAGCGCCTCTATTAACAAATTCCAAAGCAATTGCTTTGCCTAAGATATTATCAGCCCCAGCAATTAATGTTACCTTTCCTTCTAATATTTTTCCTATCATTCTTTGCTACACCACCTATCTATTGATATCAAAGGCAATGCTCATACTTTATGCTTCTTAATAATCACAGAACCATATATTCCTCCGCAGAGACTGCTCGGACCACCCCAACTAATGCAAATCGGGCTACCCTGGGAATCCTTTTAAATTTGGGATTCTTTACAAAATCTTCTATGCGGGAATTGAGAACTTCACGTGCAGTCTTAACTTTATATTCTAAGGTACTAGATTGTGTATTTTCCCGAAGACAACTTCCCCCTGAATGATACTTTTTTAAAACACTTCATTTTCTGTCCCGAAAGGAGAAATGATTCCGATACCATTGATTACTACTCTTTGATTCAGGCTCATAAATAGAATTTTTCTTGTTTTACTTTTAGAACTAAGTTATTGGTTTGTTGGCTCCTCAGGTATGGGCGGAAAAGTTTTCTCAAACTTAAACAATATTTCAAAGTCGCCCTCTACTTCCATTCTTTCATCAAGGAAAATATCGGATCCTTTCATTCTTCCATTTGCCAAAGATAGAAAATCTTGATCACTCATTCGAATTGTAACATCTGGATTCTCAATTTTTCCTTCTTGTAATTCTACTTCTCCATTTTTTACAGCTATCCACCATGTCCCACTTTGTTCGCCATTGATATCTACCTGTACCGTTCCTTCCCATGTTTTCACGGCCTCTCTATCATAAGTTTTAATCATTCCCTCCATTGCTTCTTTAACATTTGTAATCATATTATAATCTCCTTCTGATAAATTATTAATACAAAACTGGTACTTCTGGCAGATTCCTTTTATGTTCCGTAAGCATTATGAGCTCACTTATCCGTTCAACGTCGTCTTCGGTTATCCCTGCTTCTTTCACTATTAATTTTCTAGGAACACCTCTTTCAAGCCCTACTAATATGATATCAAGTTGGTCAAATTCCATACCTAGCACAGATAAATCTGTGAAACCAGGAAATAAATCAGGAGAAGGAGCCCTCTCAAGAATAGGACGAGGAACACCAATAAATTCAGAAAGAACTTTGATTTGAGTTTTATAAAGATTTTTAAGGGGCATTATATCTGCAACTCCACCGTACTTTACAGTAAGTCCTGTGAGATTGGTTGATTTATTCGTTGTTCCTGCAACTAGATAATTCATTTGTTCTGCATAATAATAATGAGTGATGCTTCTTACCCGATGTTTTATATTTATATATGCAAATAATTTTCTGAGTCTTTTAGGTTTAATTCCAAGTTGTGCTCTCATAAAAACATTTTGAGCTTCTGGTCCCCTTCTGAAGGTAAAAGCTGCTTTTGCCATTTCCCATTCTTGATTAGAAAGTAGGTCATAAATACCCCACTTTTCTAAAATTGGCCTATGATCTATGAGTTGTGTTTTTATTCCTAATTCGCGTGCAAGAAGATTGGCGTATTCTACACTCTCTTTGCTGCTATCCTGCTCAGGCATAAGAAGGCCAAATACTTTGTCAGGTCCCAAGGCTTTTACTGCTAGTACTGCTACACAAGAAGAATCAATTCCTCCTGAGAGTCCCATGATTACGCCTTCTCGGTCAAAGGCTTCTACTTTTTCCTTCATAAATTCTGTAATCTTTTCACTAATATCTTTCGGATCTATCTGCAAAAAGTCTTTTATGAACATTCAAATCCCTCCGTTTTTCTAGTTTTAAAATGAGGTTGGAACCTCAGGTAAAGACCTTTTATGATTGGTAATCTCCGTGAGCTTTTTTATTGATTCAATAGTAGAAATACTAACTCCAGTTTCCTCCATTATCAGCTTGCTGGGGACACCTTTTTCAATCCCAATGAGCACGGAATCAAGTTGTTCATAGCTCATCTCAAACACAAAGGTGTCCTTCAAACCAGGAAAGAAGTCCGGCATAGGTTCTCTTTCTAATATTGGTTGAGGTATATTAAGATACTTAGAAAGAGTTTTTATTTGAGTTTTATAAAGTCCCCTGATAGGCATTATATCTCTTGCTGAATCACCATATTTCACGAACCAACCCGTCGATGCCTCAGATTTATTGGAAGTACCTATTACAAGATAATTTAGTTGTTCTCCATAATAATAGAGAGTTACCGCTCTAATTCTATGTTTCATATTCATATATGCAAATAATTTTCTAAGTCTTTTTGGTTTGATCCCTTTTTGTACACTCATATAGCGCGCAAACGCACTTTCGCCTTGAATATCTCTTTTATGAGCAAAAGCTGCTTTTCCCATTTCCCAATCTTGTTTAGAAAGCAAATTATATAAATTCCATTTTTCCAAGATAGGAGCATGGTCTATGACTTGGGTCCTTATTTCTATTTGGTTTGCAAGCATCTCAGCATATTCTGCACTTTCTTTACTGCTGTCTTTTTCGGGCATAATAAGGCCATAAACATTATCTTTGCCCACTGCTTTTACTGACAAACCAGCAACACATGAAGAATCTAAACCGCCGGAGAGGCCTACAATTATTCCGTCCCTCTCAAAAGCCTCTACTTTCTGTCTGATAAAATTTACAATTTTATCACTTACCTCTATTGGATCGATTTGCAAAAAATCTTTAATTAGCATTTTCTTTCTGCCTGTTGTTCAAATGACTTTTTCTATCAAAAATATCTTCGTGTTGCATCAAAATTTCTGTGTTTCCTTTAGCTTTTAATTTCCCCTCCATGAATGCTTTCTCTCCCGAAATTTTCCCCTTAGCAATAGATAACCAAGTACTAACTTCAGTATGCATTTTTAGGTCGGGATTGTCATATTCTCCTGCGTAGAGGGAGCACTGTCCGTTTCTTATCTCCACATACCAACTACCTCCATTTTCCCCTTCTATTTCATATTGAATCACCGTTTTCAGGCCCGGAACAGCGTCTGGCTTAAAGTATTTAATCATTCCTTCCATCGATTTTTGTACTGTGGAAATATTTTCGTTTTCCATAAGATCCCTTGTAGATTCAAAATATAAAATCAAGCGAGGAATCAACCAATTATTAAACACAAATCCAAAGAAAACTACTAAAATTGGAGCAAGAATATACCAAGTATTTGGCATTAAAGCTATACTTAAATATAAACTAATCCCAAAAGTGAACACCCATAAAGAAGTAACAATATAATGAAGAATAGTTTTACTACGGATTACCTTACCTCCTTTAGAAAAATAAAGAAGTGAATAGGGGGTTTTAAAAATTAGGGAAATAAGAAATATTAAGCCAAAACCGGCATAAAAAAAAGAACCAGTATAAGGATAAAGAGCTTCCGGAGGTATTATAAGTGATCCTATTAAAAGACCAAAACTGCTAAAAAATGTTGGGAGACTAGTGGGATACATAAATTTCCGGGTCTTTAAAAGTTGTATTAAAACAAAACTACCAAAAAGGACAGTCCCTGCCAAGAAGAACCAGATAAATTGTCCTAGTAAAATTAACAATATAATTATCGCATAAGAAAATGTATAAAAGACTAACATCTGGTTAACTTTCATCTTATAGATTTTTTAAATTCCTCTAACAATTAAGGAGACGTTATTCCCTCCATAGGAAACCGAATTACACATGACTTTTTTTATTTCAGCTCTTCTTGGGGAATTAGATACATAATTTAAATCTAATCCTTGGTCTGCTTTTTCAAAACCAACTATAGGTATGATAAGGTCCTGGTTAATTGTAAATAAAGCAGCGATAATATTCAAAATTCCTCCAGCACTCAAAGACTCCCCTGCTATTGATTTTATACTACTTACTGATACATCCTTAAGTCTATTTCTAAATAAATTCTTTATGGAAGTTGCTTCTGCGGCATCTAATTTTTTACTACCATTGGCGGCAGCATAAATAGCATCAATATCTATTTTGTCCAATAGGCTATCTTGTAAAGCATACTCCATAGCTAATTCAAGATTTTTCCCAGTAGGGTCTATTCCACCCAAAGAAGAATCCGTGTCGTGTGAGCTGCCATACCCGGCAATTTCTCCGTAAATATTGGCTCCCCTGGCTTTAGCATGTTCGACCTCTTCTAATATCAAATAAGCTGCTGCTTCAGATAGAATCAATCCGTTTCTTTCCTTATCAAAAGGAACGCATTTTTCTTCAGCTTCGACTATGGGAGAGAGTTCCTCTAAGGAAGCATAATGAAGATAAGCGGTTCGAGATAAGACATCCGAAGCGCCTGCTATTACTATATTGCATCTTCCCGACCGAATAAATTCTAATCCCCATCCCACAGCATAAGAACCGGAAGCTTCTCCTGAACAAATAGTAAAAGTAGGCCCTTTTACTTTATTTCTTACACATATTAACCCCACCGCTACATGGGAATATATATATTGAGATCTTATAGGGTCTAACATATCTCCATACTGCTTTATTGTGGGATGGCCTAGGGCTGTGCCTCCAATTATCCCTATCTTACTGAAGTCCTGCTTAGAGGGCGATAACTTGGCATCTTTAACAGCATCTTCTCCAGCAATCGTAGATAACTTACAAAATTTATTACCCCTTTCAAATAAAGGATTGCTCTTTTCATAATTAAACTCAGATATTTCTCCTCCTAGTTTTGAGGGAAGAGGCGTAGTATTAACTGAAACTTCTTTAAAAACAGGCTTTCCGGCTAAAAGATTCTCCCAGAATAGATTGATTCCTCTCCCCCAAGGGGTGAGAATTCCTATCCCTGTAACTACAACTTTTCTTCTATTTTCTGTCATTGTATGAGTTTATACCCCTTGAGTTTGATTTAAGTTTTCTATTACCAGAGCTGTATTCACTCCTGTAAAGCCATCACTACAGACCAAAGCAAAATTTATTTTTTTAGATAGAGGTTTATCCATTACAAAATTTAAATTGAATTTAGGGTCAGGGTTCTCCAAATTTAAAGTAGGATAGATATGTCCCTCTTTCATCTGTAACAAGGTATTTATAAAATTCAAAATGCTACTCGCCCCCAAGGCGTATCCGGTATTTGCAATAATAGAATTGATTAATATTTTATCTGCTTTATCTTTTAATGCTCTCTTAATCCCACACACCTCTTTTAAATCACTATCTATTCCCCCTCTCCCGACTGGACAAAAATAATCTACAACATCAATATCAATCCCGGCATCCTTAACTGCTGAATCAATAGCTTGAGCATACTCAACTGCTAACGGAGAAGGAATCACTAGATGAAAAGCATCATTGGTAATTCCGTACCCCTTTATTTCTCCATAAACAAAAGCATCCCTCTCCCTGGCATTGTCTAATTCTTCTAATAAAACCACTCCGACCCCTTCACCTAGTTGAAACCCCTTTCTGTTCCTATCAAAGGGTTGGCACTTTTCTTTAGTTAACATTTTAAAATGAGAAAAAAGTCTGTTTTGTCTTGGATGAAAAAAATCAAATCCTCCGCATATGACAGCATCAAGACAATTATTTTTTATTAAATCCATGCCTAAACATAAAGTAATACTTCCCGAGGCACAAATACCGGTTATCCCCATCCCTCTTCCTTGAAGAGAATATTTTTTATGGATTACTTCTACAGGCGTTTCTATAAGAAATTCCATGAAACAAGACTGATATGGCTGAGGGTGGGGAAGAAAAGAAGTGTCTCCGCGGGAATAAGCCTTTAGACTTGGATTAAGTCGTACATAAGGAGGCCGCAAACCTACGGCTGTACCTAAAAGCACTCCTACTCTTTTTTTCTTATAGTCAATTTTGGAATCCTTAAGAGCTTCTTCAACCGCTTTTAAGATTAATAAGGTGGGATAATCCACTTGTGCAATTTCTTCTTTTGTAAAATAATTCTCAGGAAAAAAATATTTTATCCACCCGGCTTGATTAGGTTCATCCTTGCCACAAAGGTAATTAGGGAAATCTTCGGAGGAAAATTCTCTAATTCCAGAGACCCCAGTTTTAATTGAGCTAAAAAAAGAATCTTGGTCGTTACCAATTGACGATACAACTCCTATACCAGTTGCTACAACTCGCCTTTTCACTTAGACACTCCCCCTATTATTCCTAAACTCATAGGGTTTTCTACAACGTTCCAATCTTTTGTAAATGTGTCACTTGAAAGTATTTCTCTTATTTCTCCAAGAGTATAAGAAGCCTGCAAAGAAGCCTCAAAAAGCTGCCTCATAATTTTAGAGAGGATACTTTTAACAAATATAAGATTCTTTTCCTCTCTTTTAAGGTCAAAAATGACTATCAGTCCCCCATTCTTAACCACACGAAAAGCCTCTTTAAAAACTTCTAATGGATTACCAGACCAGTGATGTAAGGAAGCATAACTAACTGCAGCATCAAAAAAACTATCCTCTATAGGAACACACTTAGCATCCGCTTTAATGAACTTAATGTTGGCGGAATCATCTACAAAGCTCCTTACATTTTTTTTAGCTAACGTTAACATTTCTTCTGAAAGATCTATCCCCGTAACCTTATAATTTTTGCTTTTCTTTATCAGTTCAATCGCCAGCCAACCGCTTCCTGTTCCAATATCTATTATATTTCCTTGTAAAATATCTTCTTTTACAAGACAATCTATAACAGCTTCATAACCCCATTTAGTTAAATATTTCCTACATAGAAGGTTATATTCTGCCACCTCCTTAGGTGTTATCATGCTTTCTTCTTTCTCGGGTATTCTTTTACTCATCTTTTATTAAAGACATGCTATAAATATAAGAATTCATATCAGCGCTGATATATTGGTAGCGAAGTTTTTACAATTAATTTTCTTTATTACATATATTGGCCACCAGTAAGATTTATGACCGCTCCCGTTATGTATGAAGCAAGGTCAGATACTAAAAAGAGCAGGGTATTGGCTACTTCTTCTGGCTTGCCAATCCTTCCCAAGGGTATAAGCTTTATAAGTTCTTGTGATATTTCTCTCGGGAGCTGTTTTGTCATTCGTGTATCTATAAGTCCACAGGCTATTGCATTTACTCTAATATTATAACGTCCAAGTTCACGAGCAAGACATTTTGTAAAGCCAATAAGCCCTGCCTTGGCAGCACCATAGTTTGCTTGCGATTCCCTTCCAAATAATCCTGTGAGCGATGAGATATTTACAATCGAACCACTCTTTTGTGCAATCATTGTAGATATGATGTATTTTGTAAAATAAAATGGTCCTTTTAGGTTAACTGTTAGGACATCATCCCAATCTTTTTCAGATAACATCAACAGTGGTTTATCCCGTATAATACCTGCATTATTTACTAATATGTCTATTCTTTGCCATTTTTTCTTCACTTCTTCTATCATTGACCTCACAAAAGTTAAATCCGCCACCGAACCTTTGAATACCAGATATTCATACTTTAATTCATCCAGTTCCTTTATAACCTCACTTGCAGATTTATCATCTGATGAATAGTTAAATGCTACTCTAGCACCTTCGTTACCGAGTTTCAGTACGATTGCTTTACCAATGCCTCGAGATGCTCCTGTAACGATTGCGACTTTATTTCCCAATAATTTTTCCATCTTTCTTATCCTTTTCTTTTAATGAACTAATCCGACTTCATCCTCAATTTTGCATATCCGAGTTTTAATCCTTTTCTAATAACTTTCCCGCTTTCTGTTTTAGGAATCCTTTTAATAAATATAATTTCATCGGGTATCTTAAAAATGGGTAAACGGTCAGACAAAAATGCCCTTATCTTTTCCCTTCTAATATGACTATCTGTTGGTACAGCAAATGCTACAACTTTCTCTCCATATGTAGGATCGGGTGCTCCGATTACTCCCGAGCAAGAAATAAAGGGACATTCGTTAAGAACATTCTCAATTTCTGAAGGATAGATATTATTCCCTCCTCTATTGATCATATCATCCATCCTACCAAGAATTTTTAGATTGCGATTTTTGTCCAACATCCCATTATCTTTCGTATGGAACCATCCATCTCTAACCAGAGGAGATAAATTATTCTCAAGATAACCTGAGGTCATTGCTGGGCTCTTAACAAGTATTTCTCCATTTTTGGCAATTTGGAGGTTAATATCCTTTAGAGGTTTACCAACAGTACTAAAATCACCGTGGGTAGAGACAGACGTTACGGCGAGCAGTTCAGTCATTCCATAATGTGGATATAATTCAATTCCAGCTTTTTCCTCTATCTGTTGTACAAAGCCACCGGCTATAGTCGCCCCTGTCACAGTGCCACGAATCTTTTTTACCAAAATTTTTTGGTTTGTTTCATCTAAAAATCTCATAATTTTAATAAAGCTTGTCGGTGTTCCTATAATAAAACTCGTTTTCTCTTCATTGACCGCCTTGACTAAGGATATTGTTCCCCTACCTTCTGGTAGAACAAGTGTCTGTCCATAACAGAGACTTGGAATTAAAATACAACCTAAAGTAGCAGCGGAAAAAAGTGGAATACAGGACAAAAATCTTTCTTGTCCCCTAATTTCCCACACAGAAAAACATCTTTCACCAACAAAGATAAAATCCTGTTGACTGTGGTATACACCCTTAGGTGTATCGGTTGTCCCAGAAGTAAATAAAATAGCAAATGTATCTTTCTCTCTTGAAATTTTTCTATCCAACTCAAATGACAACAAGTGGATTCTTGAAGAAAATCTGATTGACTTTTTTATCTTATTTTTAAGTATCCCCAATTTAGGTATGAATAGAGGATCAACAATAAGCATTTTGGGTGTTGTTCTTAAAATGACCTCCTGTATTGTTCTTTTTGGATATTTCACATTGATTGAGAAAAAAGCGCCCCCTATTTTTGCTACAGCTAAGAGAGAATAAATAAGTTCTGGAGATTCTTTCAATAAAAATCCTACAACTGCAGATTTTTTACATCCAATTTTTTTCAATGACAATGCTAATTGCTCGGATATTTTCGCTAGCTTACCAAAAGAGATACAATCTCCTTTATAAACCACCGCAATTCTACTTGCCTCAACACTTTTAAAAAGCTCGAAAATATCCTCATTCATTTTTGGTCCAAGCTTTGAAGGATTACAACTGCAACCGCATAAGAATCCAAGTGTGATAAGGAAAGAAATATTTTATCAACATACTTCTCGTCGCATATCTCTTTCATGTGGTTATGTAAAATTACCTGGGGGGCGCCCGTGGCGTCATTTTCTATTTCTATACTCTTCCAATCAACACTACTCCATCCAAGATTAAAAGCTTTCAAAACTGCTTCCTTACCAGCAAACCGCGCGGCCAAATGCTGATATATATTTTTTCCCCTCCTACAACATTCCTGTTCTCCCTTAGTGAATACCTTATTGATGAATCCATCACCACTATTCTCTATCGCCTTTTTAATCCGATTGACTTGTATTATATCTACCCCTATCCCACTGATCATTTTCACCCCTAAAAGAAGAATCTTGTTTCAAAATAATAATAATTTTCCATGGGAGACAGACCGAATTCTGATTCTCCATCGCCCTTAAATACAGCCCCTCCAAGCCTCAACATCATAAAATCCTTTATCAATTTGTAGTCGGCTGTTGGTAAGATAACAAAACTTTTATCTTCAAGGTTCAGTAATATACCACAGGTAACGTCGAATCTATTATAAATTTCAGGATTCCAGAAGCGAGCAAATAAATAATGTCGCCTTAAATAACGGTATGTCATTAAGGAATTGGCTAAAGAAAGATTAAACTTGAACAAGTCCTCAGAAAAACCCGTTGGAACTGAAATGACTTTGCTGCTATTATCTCTAACTATCTCAATAAATTCTTCCCACTCGTTCTCATCGTATCCATCTTGATTATAAAAATATTCTACGATGTAATTAGTCTTATTTTCACATGTGTAATGTCCCCCGATGAGCGCCCTTAGAAAAACTTCGCCTTCCTCTTTGGGCTCATATATCTCATATTCAAATATTCCACTGCCGGGTACACCAACCTCACTTTTTTTTCGCAAATATTTTCTATCGCTACCGAATCGAAGCCCCGCCCCGCTGTGAACTTCAAACTTTTGTCCAACCGCCTTAGATATATTGAATCCTGTCCTTCCATAATTTGAATGGAAATAGGATATAGATAAGTCAGTATCATATACTAAGGTAGAAAATTTAAATTCTGCTCGTGTGTTTTCTTCTTGCAGATTATCGATTTCAGGTGCTATGATTGCTGTTAGAGTTACATTTTCTAATAAGAGTTCACTCCGTACAATATAATTCCCTTCTCGGTCAGAGCTCTGTTCTTCTTCTTTCAATGTAAAGTCTATTTCCTTTTTCTCGCTGAAAAAGTCAGATGGATAATAGCTAAACCCTACACCTTCGATCAAATTTTCTTTGCCCACAGATAAAAATAGACCCTTCCCTAAGTTGAAATTAATATAAGCATTGTCAAAATAATTTTTTCCCATTTCTTTATTTTCTTTTTTAATCCACGTTGGTCTCGTTTTTAATGCAAATTTGATATTCTCATTAAAAGATAAATTCATAGAAAGATTTAAATAAATTTTACTTTCGCACTCAGCGAGATTGAACACCCTAAAACCAGGATTAAGCGGATTATCTTTTCTAAATTTATTTTCAACCAATCTGGTCACAAAAGAGCCATAATATTCAATATCCATACAAAAAGCTATGTTAAAATATAAAATAGATAAAAATAGAAAAGAAAAAAATGCAGAACAATTCAATTTTTTTATTGATTTCATTGGAGATATTTCAGATGAGTTTTTTGAAAATAATACTCAGGAAACTCCTTTATCTCAAAGTTACTATATTTTATGATAGACGATTGACCTGTGCGAAGCTCATCAACTATTTTCATTTCTGTAGGTCTTTTCTTCTCTAATATTAGTTGGTAACTGCCATAGTATGCTGTTTTTAATAACTTGCCACTAATTGTGTAAAATTCAGCCTTATATGGGTTAAAAGTCTCTTTTTCCACAAAAAGTGTAACTTCCCCGTACGTAGCACTTTTATGCTTGGCTACAAGTTCCAATCTATACATCTTCTTATCATCTATCTCCCATTCATTAATAGATACGGGACTGTAGTCAACTGAATAAACAACCTTTGCTACATCTCCATTAGAAACTTCTCCTAAGAGTCTTTGCTGTGGAGTAATCCGTATCGGTTCTCTTATCCCTATTGTGTAAAACCAGAGATTTTCATCAACCATAAGGAGAAATTTTCCCTTATCTGCAGGGGGATAAACAAATTTGACCAAGGATTTTGTTTCATCTCCAACAAAAAGTTTAAGTTTTTTCGTCCTTTCTTCATCACCTCTTTTAGATATTATTTCTAAGTCGCAAGAAAAGTGTTTTGACGGTGCCCTTATTTCATCGGCCCTCTTTAATATTTCCTCTGCAGGAGGGAGCGCAAGGCCGGCATTATTTATCATCAAAATCAGCAAAGGCAAGAACAGTACTCTCTTCATAGAATCCTCCACTCAGCTATGACGCAGCGCCTCAACCACACTCAGGTTTGCTGCACGGAAAGCAGGATAGAAACTTGAAACTATAGAAACCAAGACCGTAGAAATATAAGAATATACTACCACTTTAGGCACTATCAAAATAAGTGCGCTGTATCCCTGTGTCATCATGGGTGGTGGAGGCACATAAATTCCTCCAGTTATGTTTATAACAGTCGCAACAACTATACCTGTGATTATTCCCAACATTCCTCCGATTATCCCAATAAGAAATCCTTCAGTGAAAAAGAGTAATATTGTTGTGGATTTTCTTGTTCCGATAGCCCGGATAGTCCCTATCTCCCTTGTCCGTTCAAAAATTGACATAGTCATTGTATTAGCGATGCTGAAAAAAACAATTACAGCAATTATGACCTTCATTACATTAAATATTCCTGTATACAAACGAACAACACTACGATAAAAACTCGCAAGTTCATCCCATTTCTTTAGTTCTAAATTCAATTTTTTAGCTTCAAAAATTTGTGTGAGTTGAGTTGCCACAGTAGGTGTATGTTCTGTCTTATCAAGAAGAAGTAAAATTTTTTCTACAGAATTTGTGTTCAACAATCTCTGGACTGTCGTAAGTGGAAGTTTAACTACAACAGAATCGTACTCTCGCGAGCCACTTTGAGATACCCCAACGACTTTTACATCTACAGCATTAATAGAACCATCGACCGTCATCGTCAATAATGTTACATAATTACCTATTTCTACTCCCAAGGACTTTTTTAAGGTGCTTCCAATCACTGCTTCATCTTCCCCGTAAATATCCTCTCCTTCTACCAATGCTTCAAAAGTCGCTAACTTAGATTCTTTTTCACGAACGCCACCTATTCCCAAACAGGTATGTGTGTTTTCACCACCGCTTATAAGCCCGGCGAATGAAAGTCTTGGAGCAGAAATTTCTATATTAGGCATTTTTCTCAATTCTTCTTCAACTTTATTAAAATTGTCAATTAAATATTCCAAGCGATTCTCTAATCCTTCTTGAGAATATCCTTTTTTGTATATCTGTATATGACCTAACTGTGACCTAATTGTTGACTCCCTTAACCCCCAAAATGAAAAATGAACAAAACCACCGAAAACGACCAAGGCAACCATACCTGAGATAATTGCAAAGAAGGTTAACGTAGTACGCCGTTTGTTTCGAAATATGTTTCTTAGTGCTAAGGAAAAAATTTTAGTGATTTTCATTAATCCTCCACATTTATTGTTCCTTAAGAGATATTCTTCCGTCTCTGAGATAATAGATTTTTTCTGCATAATTAAGAATTTTATGGTCATGTGTCGAAAAGATAAATGTGCTTGAATGTTCTTTGCTTATTTTACGCATAAGTTCAAGTATCGTCTCACCGGTCCTCGTATCTAAATTTGCTGTAGGTTCATCAGCCAGGACAATCTCTGGTAGAGTGACTAAAGCACGTGCTATAGAAACTCTCTGTCTCTGTCCCCCAGAAAGTTCTTCCGGTTTATGATTTCTAAATTCTATTAACCCAACTTCCTCTAACATCTGTAAAACCCTCCTTTTTCTTTCTCGCCCAGCAAGCCCTTTAATCAAAAGGGGATATTCAACATTTTCGTACGCCGTAAGTACTGGAATAAGATTAAATGTCTGAAAAATAAACCCGATATGTTCATTTCTGAGCTGAGACAGCTTGGTGTCTGAAAGTGTTAACACTTTCATATCTAGTATTATTATATCTCCTCTGGTAGGTCTATCCAGGCATCCAATGAGGTTAAGCAAGGTTGTTTTCCCGCTACCGGAAGGTCCGCAGATACATATAAATTTTCCTTTATTATTTATTTCTAAATTTACTCCTTGTAGTGCTTTTATTTCTGTTTTTCCAAGATAATATATCTTTTCAATATCTTTAATTTCTACCACTTTCTCCATGACAAACACTCCTTTTAATTGTATTTTTACAAAGAAAACATATCTTCTCTTCTCTAAAAGGCGGTAACACGAAAAACTTTCTCATATTTTTCCTCAAGGCAAATTTTACACTTTTCGCCAATGAAATAAAAATTGGTATGGAGAATGTTTTCCCCAAGTCTAAAATTGACTTTATATCAATTATCTTTTGATTTAATGAAGGCTCAAACTGATTATGAAAGTTTTTAGATACATTTGCAAATATGTAGCCTCCTTCCTTAGGATAGTTATTTTCTATTTTTACTACTGTATATGGATAGTGCTTCCTTTGTTGTAAATGTTCTAAGGATTCCATAACAATTACAACTGCTGATTCTGATATTGAATTCTTCTTAGCGAAATAATGTAAGCAAGTTTTTGATAGCTTTAACCATCCACCTGTCAAAACAATATCACAAATTTTATTTTTTAGCAGTTCCCCGGCAATAATTATTGCATCTATCTCGGCACATTGTGTAACTGAAAAAGTTATACATGGACCTTTTATTCCCCAGAATATAGAAATGGCCGATGCCGGACTGCTTGCCAAAGAATTAGAAAATGCATGAGGCTCCAAATTATTCTTAAGAATACCTTCCTCAAAAGATTCGTAGCTTAAGAAACTGCCAAAAGTTGTAGCAAATATGATACCTATCCTTGCCCTGTCAAACTTCTTAATATCAATTCCTGCATTATCTAGTGCTACCTTTGTTGTGACAAGCATCGTTTTAGCATCGTCGTTTGTCTGGCGAAACCTCTCCCATCTGTTGAAAAATGAGATCTCCTTAGATTGATGTATATTTATTATCTGCGAGTTTCTAGGGGGAAGTAACAACGCAATACCGCTTAAAGCGAATGTATTAAATCCGTTTAAGGACAATACAGGCATTATTTCCTCCAAAAGCAGCATTTGTAGAGATTGCTACATCTAGAAACTTTTTCCGGCCTTTTCTCGGGACAAAGTCGAAAGGAAAATCTTTTTCAGGAAATTCAAAATTAATCGTGGGGGGGATGAAACATCTTTCAATACAGAGTGCGCACAAAGCAGCCTCGATTACACCACACGCACCACTGGTATGACCAAGAATAGGCTTAGTCGAACTAACAGGAACTGTAAATGCATATTTCCCAAATAACTTTTTTATAGCAATGCATTCTGCTCGGTCATTAAGTTCTGTTCCTGTACCGTGAGCATTAATATAAGATACCTCCTCAACTTTTACATCAGCATCCTGTAAAGCATTTTTAATACATCTGTAAATACCTTCACCAGTAAGATCGGGGGCAGTAAAATGTCTGGCATCTGAACAAGCAGAGAACCCTTTTAACTCACAGTAGATTTTAGCATTACGTTTTTTAGCGTGATCCAAGTTTTCTATAACAAGCACAGCGGCCCCTTCCCCTAAGATCAGTCCATCTCTACTTTTATCAAACGGTTTACAACAAGTAGTAGTCAATGCTCGTAATGAATGAAAACCTGCAAAAATAAATTCGTTTAAAACATCCACACCTCCAACAATAGATATATCTGCTTTATTGTTCCTTATCGCCAAAAGTCCCAACCCCAAAGCAATTGTAGAAGAAGTACAAGCAGTAGAAATTGTTAAACCTCTATTTTTAAGTCCAAGAGCTCTCTGGCACCTAATAGATAAATCTTCCAAGGCAAGACCCCAAGAATCAGGTGGATCTATTTTCCTATACCAATTCTCCCAATCAATAAGAGAACCATGAGTTGTACCGGTAAAAAGTTTAGCATTTCCATTGGCTAAGGAAGTTTTTTCAATATCTGCATCAATTAATGCTTCATCAGTCGCTTTTTTCAAAAATGTATAGGCTCTATCGCTGGTATCAGTGATGTCCTTTACTTGACCCGCTTCTTTACAAAAGTATCTGGAAGTATCAAAAAGCGTAATCTTGGAAACTCCACTCTTCCCTTCCTGGATGCTGTTGAAAAAGGATTCCTTTTCTATGCCTGCCGAGGTTACCAATCCTATTCCTGTTATTACTCCTCTATTCATACACTACCATTTCTTAAACTTCTCCTGGTGTAATCAAACTCGTTCACGTTGAAAGTAGAAAAAATTGTTCTTTTGCGATCCATTTCAAGTAGCATGGCTTTTAATATTTTACCAGAACCGGTTTCAACAAAGATATCGACACCAAGTTCGCACATCTTTTGCATAGACTCAAGCCATCTAACAGGAGAAAGCATGTGTGTTTTAAGTTCTTCTTTTATTTTTTCTTTTTCAAATATAACCTCCCCCGAAGTGTTAGCTATTATGGGAGTTTTTGCATCACTTATTTTTATGTCTTGTAATATATTCTGAAAGTTCTCCTGTGCTTCTCGCATCAAGGGTGAATGAAATGCGCCACTTACAGGTAAAAAAACCACCCGTTTCGCCCCAGAATTGATTGCTATTTCACATACATTTCTGACCCCTCCTGACTCACCAGAAACAACAACTTGTGATGATGTATTATGATTTGCTATGTTTACAATGACATTATTTGATGAGACATTTTTACAGATTTCATTTACCCTATCAAAGGATAGCCCAATAATAGCAGCCATCTTACCAGGGCTATGAACACCGGCTTCCGTCATTAGCTCTCCACGTAGACGAATGAGTTTTAACCCCTCCCCGAATGATATCGCACCTGCAATGACTAGTGCGGAATGTTCACCAAGACTGTGTCCTGCAATGTAATTAGGAACAATTCCTTCTTCAAATAAAAGCGAGCTTACAACCATGCTATGTAAAAAGATTGCTATTTGAGCATTTTTGGTTTCTTTCAATTCTTGCTCGGGACCATTAAACATAATTTTAGTTATGTTTATTCCTAAGATTTCATTGGCCTCATCAAGCAATTTTCTCGCTTTATCAAAATGAAAATAAAAATCCATGCACATTCCTACGAATTGGGACCCTTGTCCTGGATACAGAAATGCTATCATTGTTCTTATCTATACAATAAATTTATCCCAATGATAATGAGTACCACTGGCCAAAACTTCCACGCAAAATTCACATTTATTCCAAGGTTTTGCAAAAATAGCAAGATTCCAACCATTATCAAAATTATTCCAACTAAACCTAAGAAAAATCGAGGCTTGAACCTACATACCCGAAACTTTTTGCCTACTTCATTTGTCACTTTTGTGAACCTCACTTATCCTCCTTTTAACGTCTACTAATTCTTCTTGGAGTTCTTTTTCATATTCTTCTAAGAATTCTAAATATTCCTTTTTGTCAAAACGATTAAGTCCCGGGCCACAAAAAATAAAACCAGTAGGAAACCTGCCAAAAAATCTAAATTTACATTTTTTGTTTCTAAACATCTTTTTCATTCAATATCCATGGTTGTGAATTTTGCCTTAGTTACTAACATGTTTTCTACTTTCACCTCAGCATAGAACATATTCATTTTACCTATCTTTTTGATAAATTTTACTTCCATAGCCATTTGGTCACCGACAGTAACCGGGTGTAAAAATTTTACGTCCATACTAATGAGAAATGATTCCTTAGGTGGTGATTCTTTTTCTTCTTTTGAAATTTCTTCTGGAGGAGGACCAACAAATGCAGCAGTCTGGGCTATTGCTTCCGCGATGAGCATTCCCGGCATAATTGCCTGTTGTGGGAAATGACCTATAAATTGCCATTCGTTGATTGTAACATTTTTTATCCCCTTACAATAACCCGGTTTTTGTTCTATGATTTTGTCGACTAGCAGGAATGGAAATCTATGGGGCAATCTTCGTCTGATATCTTCAATATCAAAAATCAAGTTCTTACGTCTTATCTTTTCCATAATAACTCTCTTCAAAATATTTACCAACAACTATACTACAATTATTCCCACCAAAACCAAAGGTGTTAGACATTGCAAAATCAACCCGTTTTTCTCGTGATGCATTAGTTACATAATCAAGGTCACATTTAGGATCTGGAGTTTCATAATTGATTGTCGGTGGCACAAAATTGTAATTCATTGCTAAAATTGTTGCTATCAACTCAATAGCACCGCAGGCACCTAAAGTATGTCCTATCATCGATTTAGTAGAACTTATAGGAATTTTATAAGCGTAATCTTTGAAAATCTTTTTTATTGCTATTGTCTCAATTAAATCGTTATATAAAGTGCCTGTTCCATGAGCATTTATATAATCAATTTTTTCATAACTAATCACAGCAGATTCCAAAGCCACGCTCATCGAAGTAGCTGGACCTTTACCGGAAATATCTGGTGCCGTCATATGGTAGGCATCAGAAGACATTCCATAACTCAAAATTTCAGCAAAAATAGGCGCATTTCTTCCTTTTGCATGTTCTAACTCTTCAAAAATCAAAATACCAACACCCTCACCTAAAATTAACCCTTCACGATTTTTATCAAAAGGACTGCAGATTCTTGTAGAAACATTCCTTAGAACACCAAATCCAGCCCAGGTAAGTTCGGCCATTGTATCAAACCCACCTGTAACCATTACATCTGTTTCTCCAAAACGTACTAAATCAAAAGCACAACTCATGGCGACATTTGCTGAACTACAAGCAGTTGAAGTAACGATATTAGGTCCCAATAAACCATAATTAACACAAATCCTTGTTCCTGCAGAATATAAGGGATAATCTAATAAATAGCTCACAAAATGCCTTGAGGTTGCAGAAAGCTTTTTGTAATATTTTCCTGCAAGTATCGTGCCTCCAAGCGTTGTTCCTAAACAGACCCCGCATCTGTTTTTATCTTCCTTAGAAAAATCCAACATACTTTTTTCTATCGCTTCCTTGCAAGCTACTAAAGAAATCTGTGAAGCGCGATCCATCCTTTTCAATTCTTTTTTTGAAAAATATATAGATGGATCAAATTTTTTTATTTCTGCACCGTATTGATACTTCCATCCCCTTGTATCAAATGCTGTAACCTTTTCTATACCACAGATTCCTTTTTTTAATCCCTCACAATAACTTTCTATTGTGTTCCCTATAGGCGAAAGAATACCCATACCCGTTACTACCACCCTTCTTTTATCCTTCATTTTTCTTCCCTAACAGTATATCTGACGTTTTTAATAACAATCTACCATCTTTTATAGTTATTACATTGACGGCCTTTCCTACAGCTAAGAGCCGTTTAGTTCTTTTATGTAATACTTCATAATCGACCTGAATTTTGGGAATCGAGGTAAGCTCTGTTGTTGCTTTTATGATCACGACATCACCATATCGGGGCTGGATATTTATAGTGACAACGAACCTCAACTACAGGAAATAGGTATCCAAGACCTTCCCCTTTAGTGACCAACACTGCGAACTGGTGTATAAGTTCATCTCTTGATATATTAAACCATATTATATATAGTTAGCATGATATACAAGACCCATCTGATCCGTTTCTGAATATCTCACTTTAATTTCGACTTCACAACTATACTTCATAGCTTTTTATATCTTATTGAGTATATGCTTTTTTTAGCCGTTCTGATGCCTTCTTTCCAGATGGCGATTCCGGGGAAACTTCCGCTGCTTTTCTCCAATATTCCTGTGCTGAGTTTATTTCTTCTTTATCTTTAAGGACTTCTCCTTTCAGATAATAAACTTCTGCTAATAAGCCTGACGGAAAAAGCAATGGTTCTTTTTCAGCAAATTCAAGCAAGAATTCTAAATCTATCTCTACAAACTTATACCTACCAAAAAAACCAGGAAGAGCTCTACTATTACTAATTCGCAGTATACGCATTACTATATTGTTCGGTTCGTTTTTAATTGCTTTATCTATAAGTTTTGTCCCATCCGACACATGCCTTATTTTGTTAATTGGGTTAAAAGAATCGCGCCCCAAGATAGTTGTGGCACTGCCAAGATATGCTAAAGTTTCGATATCACCAGGCAAGGTATTATGTAGCTTCTCTAAATATCTCACACTATGTTTGGCTACCTCTCTGTTTCCTAAAGCAGCCAAGTTATGATACGCTATCCCCAAAATCTTTAACACTTCCGTTGATTTTTCGACGCTGTATTTATTTTCATAATCTTTTACAATCTCTCTGAGTTCCTTTTCATCCCAGACATTATAAGGATAATCAACTCTAATTTGTTCTCCAATAGAGAAACATGGAAAAATTATGAAAAGAATGTTCACCAGTACCAAAAGTTTCGATAAATTTAGTTTCATTGTGTAATACCTCCTTCATCTCCTTTTTCTTTGCCCTCTAACCGTTCCATAGTGAAGTCTACAATCGTATTTATAGAACGGAATGCCTGCATATCTTCATCTGTAATAGATATTCCGAATTCCTGTTCAATACCAACAACAATTTCTAACGCATCAACAGAATCTAACCCCAATCCAAGCCCAAATAATGGACTATCATCAGCAATTTCATCCGGCTCCAAATCTAATCTCAATCTCTCAATCAAAACTTTTTTTACGCGCTCAAGAATCTCCTTTCTCTGTTCAGCCCTTTCCTTCACCTTTTCTTTTCTAATACCTTCTTTACTGTTTATAGTTACACCTCCTTTAAAAGATTGCTGTTCAGAGGCAAAAGGCTTCGCATGAAAAAACTTCGGCAATAAACTGAATTATTGCACTCCAATTGCTGCGGTTTCTATGCAAAGAGGCTCTATTTTTTCACTAAAGGAAAATATTCTTTAAAAATTTCTATCTTTTTTGGGCATATCCAACGCCAACTTCGTAAGCGTTTTCCTGTAATTTACTACCAAGGATAAACGACTTAAGATATCATTAGCACAGGAGAAGTGCCTAAGAATAAAATATACTTTTCTATTTTACTGATTTTCCTCTTCCTTTATTCCCGTTACTGTCTTAGTTAAGAATAATGGGGCAGATATAGTATGAAGGATTTCCCTAATATTGGGTTGTACTTCTATTTCAAAATCGATACCAGAATATGCGTATTCTCTCTTAATGTAAGCGCACCCAATAGTTCTTTTTAATTTTGGAGAATATCCTGAGTGAATAACAAATCCTACATTTTCTTCCTCAATATAAAGTTTATTATTTCTCTGAATCCTTTCTGATTCTGAAGTAAACATTGTCAATTTTTGAATTGGCTTTGCTTGCTTTTCTTTAAAGATAGCATCTTTACCAATAAATCGTTCCTTACGGAAATTTACCATCCAGTGCAGCCCTGCTCGCAAAAGCGTAGTATCGGGCAACAGATCTTTTTGTTGATTTACTGATCTCATTTCTAACATTGGTATTTCCAAAGAATCTAATCCACAGCAAAGTAAGTTAAAATCTTTGCCCACTTCAATTATCTTTTCCCAAACTCTTAATGTCTTATCAGGCAGTAATAAAAATTTATATTCATATTCTCCTGATAGCCCGCATCTATAAAGTATACAATCTATGTCGTCAATTTTATAATGCTCAAATCCAAGATAGGGAAGTCCTAATATGTCTTCACTGATGGCTGTTTTAGGTATCTCTGTCGCCTTAGGCCCATTTATTGAAATACAACTAAACTCTTCACTTATGTCCTTTATTTCTACTCTGTCTTGTCTATGTCCATTTAACCAATCCAGTAAAGTTCTCCTTTTCTCCGGGTCCGTAAAAATCAAATAGTCATCTGCATCTTTCAACACATGAACCAAGGCAATTATCGTTCCATTATCTCCACAAATAGCGGTATAAATAGATTTCCCCTCTGAAAGCGAAAGGATATTACCTGTACAGATATAATCTAAATAGTCGGTAGCGCCTTCACCTGCTATTCTTACCTTTGCCACTCCTGAAACATCCATTAAGGCAATATCATTTCTAATTGCCCAATATTCTTTTTCAAACTCATGATACTTGCTTACCATTTCCCAATCTCCATAAATTTTAAATTCTGCCTTGTTCTTTAAATGAAATTCATACAACGGTCTTTTTACCATTTGGTTAACACCTCTTTAGTATCTTATTTCTTATGTGCAAATGCTTCTTCAAATTTGAATAATATTCTAAGTCTCCATTTACGTCTATTTCATCCTAACTTCCTAAAATACCAGGCTTTTTTCTCTTTTGTAATTAGTGTTTCTCACTATACTGCCCCCGATGTAGTCATTTCTAAAATTTTCTATCAGTTAGATTTGGTTTATCCCTCCATTTTCCTTAACCTAGTAATTTCCTAAGGCCAAATATTCCATTTGTGTTGATAAAAGGGCATTTAATGAATTTTTAAGGGGATCCCTTTCGACACAGAATGTTTATGTCCTGTAATACGTTCAGACTCAATTGCTACCACAATTTCTCCGTCCTTCAAAAGACAATCAGAGAAGTCATGCATAACAAAAGCAATGCCCAAAATATACATTGATTATACCTTCCTTAGAATAAATGAATTATAAATGCCACCCCAACAATATCCCTCAACCAAGACAGTTTTCAACTTGGCTATCTTTGGATTATTGGTCACGAGATTTAAATTGCATTCAGGATCAAAATGCTTGTAGTTGATTGTGGGAGGTATAACATTATGCTTAATTGCCAAACACGAAATGATAATGTTGTAAAATAAACCCGTTGCCCCCAGCATCCCTGTTGCGCCTTTTATACTACTGACAGGGCATTTATACGCATAATCACCAAGAGCAGCCTTAATGCCTTTTGCTTCCACCAAATCTAAATCTCTTAGTGAATTTGCAAAGGCGCAAATATAGTCTATAACCTCTTTTTTTATCTTAGCGGAATTTAATGCTTTCTTAATCACCATCGCCACTCCTATACCTGTTGGGTCGCAATCCGCTAAACGATAACCATCACTGCACATCCCAAATCCAATAATCTCTCCATAAATATGCGCATTTCGTTTTTCTGCATTACTGAGCGTTTCCAGCATAACGAATGCACCACCTTCGGAAAGCACCATTCCATTTCGTGTTTTATCAAATGGTCTTGAACCTTCTGGTTTTGTATCGCAAGGAGATAGGACTCCTAAATGAAAATATGCTTCCCTTACTGCCTCGCTTAATTCATCAGCAGCACCTACCAATGCACAATCAATTAATCCAGTCCTCAAATAATAGATAGCATAAGCAAGGACAAATCCACTCCCCCCGCCACCCATAGGCATAACCACACAAGGTCCTCGAATCCCTAACTTAATACTCAATAAACTTGCGGGAGCATTAAATACTGTTTCTGCAAATAATAATGGGTCTACACTCTGTGGTCCCATGCCAAGCAAATTTTTATGAATTTTCTCAATTGCGTTAATTGAACCTTGAGAAGTTGCAAAAAAAATACCTGTTTTAGATGAATTATCTTTTGTGATTTTGATTTTCGCATCCTCAACACACAGAATACCAGCTGCTAATGCGATTTGTGAAATAAATGTTGTCCTTAATAAACGTTCGTCACGAATTACATTCCTTAGAAATTCAGATGAAATTTCACCACCCAGTTTGGATGGAATTTTTCGATTTGGAAATTTTGTTATTTCTCTAATGCAACTTCTACCCGAAACAATATTTTCGAAAAAGTTGTTCTTATCTATGCCAAATGTCGTTACTGTACTTGCTCCTGTGATAACTATTCTTTGTTTCATCTATGAATCTCTAAGTTTATTTGTGAATCTACTAAAGGTTTTGCTTAAGTGACCCTTACAATTTTCAACACGATAGGGATAACAAATCCCTTTAGTATTTTGAAAATGAAACAAGATCCCATTTGGCCAGATGGTGTCCATGCTAACTCCCTTTTACTAAATTCTCTAATACCGGTAGTGCACATCCTGTCCGAAATTCTACGCGCTGTCCGGACGAAAAAGCCTGGAGCCTATCTGAAAACACAGAATATATTTTGGATGTGGACACCATGAAAATCGGGAGACGAACTCCCTGGGAGAGACTGGAGTCCTTCCGAAAGGGAGCATCTATAAGATGGCCAACTTCGCTTTCGCAAGAACCCCGAATAAATTCCGCTATCCATATTTTGGTTCTGTTTAGAAATTAGCGTTTTGAATTTAGAATTTTGGCCAAGGAAGTCAAGAATAAAGTCAAAAATATCGCTTTAAGGTTATAATATCCATATGATGTTTGGGTGAAAATTTTGTGAAATTTTCGTGAAATTTGAAACAGGCTTAATTACAGAGCTCTTTTGGTGGGTTTTTACTGCAGGAATGAGCCTTTTGCCAGAAAGGGGAGCCACGCATCAATCAGTGTGGGGCGGCCGTCCCATTACTCTTCATCAGTGAATTTGTAGCCGATGCCTTCGATGGTCTTGATCTTCTTGCCTTCACTGCCTAACTTCTGCCTTAGTAGCTTGATGTGGGAATCTACTGTCCTTGTGGTGCCAAAATATTCATATCCCCATATGCTCTCTGTTAAGAAACTCCTGTTTAATACCCTTCCCTTCTTCTTCATCAGAAGGCAGAGCAAATCGAATGCTTTGGGAGTCAACTTGACTGGCTTCCCCTTAACCTCAACAATATGTTTAACTAAATCTACACATATATCTTCAGAGACCAGAGTCTCCTCTGTCTCCCTTATCCATTCAAGTACTTCTGTCGATATTTCCTTCCTTAATTTCTCATCATAGAATACTTTTACTGTGCCCCCTTCCCTTTTCGCCTGAGATAGCGCTTCTTTAGCTTGCTTAATCAGTGCCTCTCTCTTCATCTCTCTATCCTGTCCATCAAAGCTCGCTATCCCTATACTTATGGCCACACCTAACTTTTCTTCCCCCACTCTCCTCCTTAGCCTTTCTCCTATCTCCACTGTCTCTTTTATTTGTCTTTTCAGTCTCTCCTTGATATTTTCCCTGGGCTCTTCCGTGATTTCAGGTAGGATTATCCCAAACCCATCCTCCCCACACCGACAGGCTATATCTCCCATCCTTAGATTCTTGCTGACTATTCCTGCCATATCCTTCAATAATTTATCCCCTTCTTTTTCTCCCGATCTCTTTTTAAATTCTTCAAAATTATCTATCTCCACCATCATTAACGAGAGACAGTGTCTATATCTCTTTGCCTTCTCTATCTCCTCCCTCAACCTCAACTCAAAATATCTGGGCTGATAAAGTTCAGTCAACTCATCGGTGATCACTTCAGTATGTAATCGGGCATTTTCTATCGCTACTGCTGCCTGCGACCCAAGACACTCCAGGATATCTATGTCCATCTGGTTGTATATGCCTCCCGACTGTTTGTTAGAAAGATTCAACACTCCCACTAAGTTATCCTTGTAGAATAGAGGCAAGATGAATTCTGCTCCGATCTTTCCCAGGTCTCCATAAATATTTTCAAATGCTTTTCCAGGTAAAGCTCTCTCCATCTCTTCTTTAATAAAGACTGCTTTAGATTGTTTAAGCCAGGAGATAATTCCTTCGTTTGGCTTTAAAACATAATTATCAACTAATTCCTCATCCAGACCGTATGATGTTTTTATCTCATATCTCCGTTTGCTTTCTTCTTTTAAAAATAGCGAAATTTTCTCCACTCCCACAATCTCTGAAATTGTATTGACAATATAGTTCAAAAGCTGCGTCAAATCCAGCATAGTAACCAGCGCCTTTGTAGACTCTTTAAGTACCTTCTGATAGTCGTACTTCCCCCGATAGACTACTGTTTCTACCAAGCTCCTTAATTTTTGTCTGAAAGGAGTCAGGAAAAAAATTGCTACAATTAAGCCCGCAGAAATTAAAGAAGATGGAATGTATCCGAAATGTGGATAAAGAAGCCAGACAGAAACTGTATAAAAAAGAAAAATAAACCCTGTTAAGAGAAAAAATAAAAGCGTCTTACTTATTACGAGCCCAATATCCATAAGCCGATAACGAACGATCGCATAAGTAGTGAGCAATAACCATGGAAAACTGGCGTAAGCTGGGTATGCTGGCAAGCATTTTCTAAACGCAAGTGGAGTTACAACTGTGAATATAGCCCCCAATCCTCCATACATAAGTGCACCAAAAATAAAATATTTCAATCTAACCCTTTTGCTTCCCTGGCTCCTAGAATAAATGGAAATCAAATTTACAATTACGAAACATATGATAATACCCATATAAATTCTAATAAATGGTTCCACTGGTCCCCAAACAATTTTTTCAGGCCAAAGGGAGATTATTTCTCTTATAACTAATTTGGTATGTCCCATAACAGTTATACATGCCATCGTAATGTAAACGAGAAGACCTTTTGTTAACAAGTAAGTCGGTCTCCTATCGTAAAGATGGAACACTCCCATCATTAAACTTGATATAGTCAGACACCCGGCCCAGTTCATCCTGTTCCAAAAACCTTCTAACGTTATGTACTGCATTCCCACTACAAAACAAAAAATTGAAGAAAAGAGCGCAGCCAAAGCGAAATAGATATTCACAGGACTTTTCGTTGGATTTTTCAGTAATAACAAAGAGCCCAAAATTATATGCCCTCCGGCTATCACGATTAAAGGGCCCCCAACCCATAGTGGAGTATTCATCTCTTGTTACCTCTCAAATCTCTGAGTTTAATAGTTGCTTATGGAATATGAATTATGGGAAAAGAGGTGGGAAAAAAGACTTTTACGGCAACATTATACTTTATTTTGTGGGGGAGGTCAATTCTTAGTAAAACTTGATTTGAATCTTTGATGGGATTGCCTGTCAGGCAATATTGGAAGGCGCCCGCAAGAAAATATGAATGTTTCAAGGGGCAAATCGCAGAATGGAAAGTGAGCGAGGGTCGAAATATAGTTCGGCTACGAGTAAAAAATATAGTTATTTAAAATCCATGACTTCCATTACTACTTGGGCGGTACCGCGGCCGCTTTCTAATCTTTCGTATCGAATCCAGTTATGGGGTTCGTCTGCAGTATACCAGAAATATGTCTTGGGGACAAATATCTTCAAAAGACCTATGTGAAAAATTATTTCCACCTTATAACATTCAACTTCTTTCCCAGCAGCAATAATGTTCTCCTTCCGCAAGCATTTTGCCGTTACTTTATATAATTTGGGCTCATCTGTACATATGTAAAACTCAGTCTTGTATCCCTCGACAAGATCTGTGCCTCCCTAATGCCAAGCTTATATTTTCTGGACCTATTACCGTTGAACCTGGTCTAAAGGAGTCACTGTAAACTTTACCTGAAATCAAATCCGTACGTTCAAATTCTACCGCGCCTTGCACGACGTCAAACTTTTTCGATACTATCTCAATAGCTTTCCCTCCTATATTTTTTATTTCCTGCCTCGAACGGACCATCTGCAGAGAGTCGCCATATTCTAAAAACCTTTCCGTAGACCAGCTTATCTTTTCTTCCCGGCTACCATAAACTCCATATCCATACTCCTTCATTTCCAGAATTATTTTGCCATTCTTCTGAACTTTTTCCATGCTCCAGTCTACACGCCATCGCTCAGTCCCCGAATCTTTCCCCAGACACTGATAACTACCCTCTGCATAATCAGAGGTCACAGGCATTTCAAAACCATATCCCGATGAGGCCATTATCACCATTATCAAAAAAGAGAGTAGCCTGGCTTTTCTATCTTCTAATAGAGTCGCTAAAACTCTGTAAATTTGGCGCATCTGCCACCCCCTCAGAAAGAGTTTTCTCTAAAGGAAAAAACCTATTATCCCTCCTTCCAACCTTATGTATCATACCAAGATCCGACACTTGATATAGAGATAGAAACAATCTGTAAAATTAATCCAGTAAATATAACCACTACAACAGGGGGTTTCCCTTTACTCATCATTATCCTTTTTTGTTTCTAAAGACCAATACAAATTGGTATAAGTTCGCCATGAGTTTTTAGAAATACCATAGTCGCTTGATATAGATTTTAAAATTACTTTGGAAACTTTGCCTTTCTCAACCAGTTCTTTTCCTGCTTGCTTCAAGCTTGCTAGAACTTCTCTCAAATAGTTTCTACATGTAGGGCGACCATATAAAGCTTGTGCACCGGGTCGCAATATAGTGGCAATAAGCGGCCTATGTGAATTGCTCGCTATCCCTTGAAAAGTCTCAACTACAGGACGGAAATGCTCAATTTCGGGAAAACCATTAATAGAAAAGAGCGCCATATACCTCTCCTTGGTATTCCGTAATGGATGTCTGGTCAAGTTATTGTAAGGCACAAAAACAGGCATAACACTGATAAACTGTCTGTCAAGAAATGCCTTCAATTTAGCAGGAATTGAATTAATATATAGTGGAAAGGCAAAAATATTCAGGTCTGTATCATTAACCTTGTCTATTAACTCATTTGCTCCATCTTCAATCACACATTCTCCATTCGTTTTGGTCCAGCAGGCAAAACATCCTCTGCAAGGCTCAATATTGAACTTCGTATCATAGATATCAACAACTTCCACCCCTGTGCCTGTTTGCTCAATGCCCTTAATCAAATACTGCAAATAGAAGTAGGTAAAACCTTCTTCTCTACGTGGACTCCCATTTATGATCAGAATCTTATCGGGTTTTTTCCAAATCCTTTTCTTCGAGATTTCAAAATCCTGAATTTTGTCTTCTATCCCTGGTATATCCTCATTAGTAAAATTCTTCCCAAATACCTTATTAAGCATCTTCAGATAATAAATCCGCCCCTGAATACGATATTTTCTAGTAAACCATCCCCAGCTTGCGTTAAGTTTACCATTAGCAATATCGAACCAGACCGAAACTGGAGAATAAATTGTGATAGAGGGAGACTTATGTTTCCCTTCACCGTATTCTGCTTTTCCTCCTGATACCGAAAGATAAAAGTAATAAGTCTCTCCCTCATCTTCTAAAAAGAACTGGTAAACCGCCTTAAAATCTGGGAAACGTTTACTATCGTATAGCTTACTCCAATAGTAAAAAAACCTAGATAAATTTTCTTTTGTTGAGAGCATTTCAATCATATTTTTCTCCTCCTAAAGTGTGGAGTCTGGGTTCGATTCCCAACTTTCGTCGGAATTCCAGGCTATTTTGAGTGGGATTCCAGGCGGCCTGGCTTTTCCCGGCCCTAATTTATCTTATTCAGAATGGAGATATCAATAGAGGAATAAACTACCTGTTTATCTACGACGAGTCTTGTGCTTACGCTACCTTCAGGAAGGATTAGCTGCTTACTTAAGTAGCTTGACAATTCCTTGATTTGTT
>Ga0315296_10000419_pt1 | contig 38980 bp, 34 predicted proteins | sample YL17G14_18_MG_FD_203921 | JGI IMG/M metagenome (GOLD analysis project Ga0315296, IMG submission 203921) | Sediment microbial communities from Yellowstone Lake, YNP, Wyoming, USA - YL17G14_18 | ecosystem: Environmental > Aquatic > Freshwater > Lake > Sediment | place: USA: Wyoming | collected... | reverse complement strand
TTTGGGATCTTGATTTCTCTGCTATAGATCCTCCCCCATCTGAGGAGGAAGCGATGATGAGGATCAGGGAGCTCCTTTTCAAGGCTGTGGAGAAAAGGCTTGTTTCGGATGTCCCACTTGGTGCCTTTCTAAGCGGTGGGGTGGACTCAAGCATAGTAGTGGGAATAATGAGCCAGATCATGAAGGAGAGGGTCAAGACATTCAGCATAGGATTCATCGGCGATGACACCTTTGATGAGACCAGGTATTCAAGGCTTGTAGCAGAGAAGTTCCACACGGACCACACGGAATTCAAGGTGAAGCCATCGGCATTTGATCTCGTGGAAAAACTCCTCTGGCATCATGATGAGCCATACGGCGACTCCTCTGCTATTCCGACATACATTGTTTCCAAGCTGACGCGTGAGCATGTGACCGTAGCCCTCAATGGCGACGGCGGCGATGAGCTTTTCGCCGGATACCTCAGGTTCTTTGCATGGGTTCTTTATGAGAAAATCCCTCCGGTTGTGAACAGGTTTGGTCTTGCCCTGCTCAGGCTAATTCCCTGGAAAGAGAGCCAGCGGGGTCTTTTTTCAAGGGCGAGGAGGTTTTTTGAGGCTGCCTCCCTTTCTCCTGTTGAGAGGCAGGTAAGGTTGGTTTCCTTTTTCTACGGGGATGCCCTATCCGGGCTTATAAGAGAGGAATTCGCCCATCTCATTGACCCGGAAGGGATATCTCAAAGTGTCAGGGAATGCATGGAAAAGGCTGGCGGCTGGAGCCCTCTCAGCAGGTTCCTCTATCTTAATATGAAAACCAGCCTTGTTGATGACCTCATCGTTAAGATGGACAGAATGTCTATGGCGAACTCCCTTGAGAACAGGGCTCCGTTTCTGGACAAGGACCTTATAGCTTATGTGACATCCCTCCCTGATGCCATGAAGCTCAGGGGGTGGAGGACCAAATATATCCTCAAGAAGGCATTTTCGGATATTCTTCCTATAGAGGTTCAAACGAGGGGGAAAATGGGCTTTGGGGTGCCCCTCGGAGCATGGTTTCGGAGCGAACTCAGGGACTATGTCCACGATGCCCTCCTATCTGCCTCCTCACGGGTGAAGGAATACCTCAATCAGGATCGGATAAGGGAGATCATTCAGGATCATGAGGCTTTGAAGAGGGACTACGGCCTTCCGCTCTGGAGCCTCCTTCAGCTTGAGCTCTGGCTCCGGAAGTTCCCTCCAGGGTGAGGGAGTGTTAGGTGAGTGCAATGCGCAAGTTATTGATTGTCATGCTGATCCTGGTCGTTGCCTCCATTGGCTTTCTGAGCCAGGCAGCCAGGTTTCTTGTCAAAGTAGATCCCCTGACAAAGGCCGATGCAGCCATCGTATTCAGTGGGGATCCCGGCTACGAGAGAACAATTGAGGCTGCAAGACTATACAGGGAGGGCAGGGTCAGGAAGCTGATCCTCACAGGGCATGGGTATGGGGGGGACGATGCCCGTTACATGAAGAAGGTTGCCGTGGGAGAGGGTGTTTTGCCAAGGGATATCATCATAGAGAACAGCTCCACAAGCACCTATACGAACATTCTACGGACGCAGGAAATCGTCCTCTCCCAGGGATTTACCACGGTAGCCCTTGTCTCTTCGCCCTATCACATGAGGAGGATAAGGGTGCTTGTCAGCGAAATCTATAAGGATAATAATAACATAGGGTTCATCTGCTCCCCTGTAAGGGATAGCTTCTGGAGTCCTAAGGGATGGTGGAAGACTTATAATGGGAGAAGGCCGGTATATTTAGAATATTCAAAACTTCTGTCCTTTTGGCTCCTTGGAATTATTGACCAAAATGATCGTGGAATTGTATGGAAATATCATGGGGAAAAGTGGTAAAATTTAAATTCTGACATGAAGTATCTAATTACGGGCGGAGCTGGATTCATTGGGTCTCATCTTGCCGAGGCACTCCTTAAAAGCGGAGATGAGGTCTATATCATTGATGACCTTTCAACCGGCAGCATTGAGAATATCAAGGGGATCAAGGACCACCCGAAATTCCATTACACCGTTGAAACCATCCTGAATCTGCCTGTCCTTGCAGAACTTGTGGATCCCTGTGATGTTGTATTTCATCTTGCCGCAGCGGTCGGCGTAAGGCTCATAGTTGAAAGCCCGGTGAGGACCATAGAAACCAATATAAGGGGAACAGAGGCTGTCCTATCCATAGCCAACAAGAAGAAGAAAAAGGTTATCATTACTTCAACCTCAGAGGTCTATGGGAAGAGTTTAGATGTTCCCTTCAAAGAGGATGCTGACCTGGTCATGGGACCGACCTACAAGGGACGCTGGAGCTATGCATGCAGCAAGGCCATAGATGAATTTCTGGCCCTGTCCTATTTCAGGGAGAAGAGGCTTCCTACCGTGATCGTGAGGATCTTCAATACAATCGGCCCAAGACAGACGGGCAGATATGGTATGGTGGTTCCCACATTCGTCAAGCAGGCACTCTCGGGCCATCCCATTACTGTGTTTGGTGACGGAAAGCAGAGCCGGTGCTTCACTTCTGTTAACGATACTGTCAAGGCTCTAATAGCCCTTGCCAATCATCCCAGGGCCCCAGGATGGGTTTACAACATAGGGGGCAGCACCGAGATCACCATTGAGGATCTTGCCAATAAGATCAAACAGATGACCGGTAGCGATTCTCCTATTGTATATGTGCCGTATGACAAGGCATACGAGGCAGGCTTTGAGGACATGAGGAGGAGGGTTCCGGACATCTCAAGGATCAAAAACCTCATTGGATTTGCACCGAACTCCAGCCTTGATGAGTCCCTTAAAAAGATAATAGAGCATTTCCGGACATAGGTCATGTTGAGCATCGTGTTTCCATTTGCTGCGGCTTTTATCATTTCCGTTCTCCTGACCCCGACATTAAGGGCAGTGGCATTGCACTATGGTTTTATGGCCGAACCCAGCATGGGCCGCTGGCATAGAAAGCCCAAACCCCTGCTCGGAGGTGTAGCCATTGCCATTTCTTTCTATATTGGAGCGCTCCTTTTCGTGAAGGCTGTAGCGCCGGTGTGGATCGCCATTCTCATCCCCCTTATCCCGTTCTCTGTGGGCCTTTTGGACGATCTACATGAGATGAGTCCACAGACAAAGCTTGTGGGGATCATCGTGGCCGCTGCTGTCCTCCTCACACTCGGCTACCAGCTCACATTCACCCGCATCCCACCCCTAAACATTTTCATCACAATAATCTGGATCTTGGGAATCACAAATGCCATGAACCTGCTTGACAATATGGATGGCCTTTCCGCAGGGATAGCGTTTATTGCCACGATCTTCCTCCTTTATTTCTTTGCCGCCAATGGCCGCTGGGAGATGGTCACGGTTGCTGCCCTCTTCTCGGGGTCTCTGCTCGGGTTCCTTGTTTATAATTTCCATCCCGCTTCCATCTTTATGGGGGACGCAGGCAGCCTCTTCATAGGATTTTTGCTAAGCACCCTTCCTATGGCCACAGGATTCCAACCTACCACGTCCCTTCTCTCTGTCCTGATAGTCCCTGCGCTCATACTCCTCATCCCCATCTTTGACACCACATTCGTCACCATTATGAGGATCCTCACTGGCAGGGCAGTGTCGCAGGGGGGTAGGGATCATACCTCGCACCGGCTTGTGGCCATCGGCCTGACGGAAAAGGAGGCTGTGCTAACACTCTATGGTCTGTCCTTTTTTACCGGCGGGCTTGCCCTCCTTGTCAGGGTCCTTCAACTTCACATTGCTATCGCCGTAATCCCCCTCTTTTTGCTTGTCCTCGTTTTCCTGGGGGCCTATCTTGGCCGGATGAAGCCCTATTCCGTTTATAAAAAGGGAAAGGGCCCGGTGTTTCCCGTCCTTGTGGACATTGCATATAAGCGCCGAATGTTTGAGGTAATAATGGATTTCTTCCTTGTGGGAATCTCCTATTATTCCGCATACCTTATCCGCTTTGAGGGGACGCTTGTCCCTTATAACCTATCCCTTCTGCTTAGCTCACTCCCGATTGTCATAGCTTCCAAGATGACTGCCTTCTTTGTCCTTGGGATGTATAAAGGGGTATGGAGATATGCAGGATTAAGCGACATCGTGACATATATTAAGGCCACTATACTTGGCTCCGTCATCTCGCTCTTCGCCATCCTCTTCATCTTTCACTTTTCCGGTTTTTCCAGGTCGGTGTTCATAATTGACTGGCTTATCCTGTTTGTAGCCGTGTTGGGTTCCCGATTCTCTTACCAGCTGCTTGATAGAGTATCAAGGATGAGGAGGAAGGGAAAAAAGGTCCTTATTTATGGTGCAGGTGACGGAGGCTCCTTCGCCCTTCTTGAAATGCTCAACAACCAGGCCCTCGGCATGGTGCCGGTCGGTTTCATTGACGACGATAATGCCAAGGTTGGCAGGAAGATCCATGGCTACACAGTCCTGGGAAGGAGCAGTCAGCTTGCCGGAATAATCAAAAAGAAGGGCATATCAGAGCTGATAATCTCTAGCCCCAAGATCAATGGTGATCGAATCAAACACATTGAAGCGGTGTGCAATATGAAGGGTGTTCCTATCCGGACCATGAATATCCAATGGAGCAACCACCGCCCCGGGGCCGGGGCTTGAATTTGAAATTGGGAGTATGAATATCCGTTTGGATGGGAAAGTAGCAATTGTTACAGGCGGCGGAAGGGGACTTGGTAAGGCTGCTGCAATGGCCGTGGCTGATGCCGGGGCTGATGTTGTTGTTGCATCAAGGAACATGCAGAATATCCAGGCTGTGGCCGAGGCGATCCGCGCAAAAGGGAGGAGGGCGCTTGCCGTTTCCGTAGATGTTACGCGGCCCGAAGAGGTTGATGCCGCAGTAGAAAAAACTATTAAGGACTTCGGCCGGATTGACATCCTTGTGAACAATTCAGGGATTGCTGTTGTCAAGCCCCTCATAGAGCTTACCGAAGAGGAATGGCGTGGGATCATAGAGACGAACCTTACAGGGATATACCACTGCACAAGGTCTGTGGGGAAATTCATGATCAAACAGGGGAAGGGAAGGGTCATTAATATTGCCTCAGTGGATGGGTTTGTCGGCGTGCCCAATCTGGTGGGCTACTGCGCCAGCAAGGGGGGTGTTATTCAGTTCACCAGGGCTCTGGCAGCAGAATGGGCCAGATACAACATAACCGTGAATGCAGTGGCTCCTGGATATTTTTATACCGACATGTCAAGGGAGGCTTTGGACGACGAAGTAATGAAGCAGAGGCTTTTGAAGAACATTCCCCTGAGGAGGGTGGGGCAGCCTGGGGAATTGGGACCATTGGTTGTTTATCTTGCCTCTGATGAGTCCTCCTTCATGACGGGCTCCGTGATAGTCATTGACGGAGGAGAATCAATCAGATAGTGCAGAATGCCTGAAATACTTCGCCGGTGTAGGCGACAGACGATATAATACGCCAGAATAAACCCCGCCTTCTCTTGCGGAACGATTTCTTTGCCTCCCTTGTTTTTATGCTTTTTTCTTGAATAATTTTAAACCCCTCTTTGATCAGGAGGCTCTTTATGGATGCGAAGCTGAACATGCAAGGATGTGCCCTGAATATTTCAATCGGGGGAAGTATTCCCATATAGTTTAAGCTCAAAGATGAGAGTGCCTCGTATATTCTGCTTGCGATCCTGAGGGGAAAAGGGTAGATATTCACTCCTATGTAGAGAACTCCGTCCTCCTTCATGATCCTTCTTATTTCCTTGAGGATAGATGAAGGGTCATCGGTGTGATCGATCGTATTGTTAAGGATGACGAAGTCAAAGGAGCGGCCGGATATAGGGAGGAATTCCCCCATGCCCTCAATTATTTTGACCGCCTTCCCTTGAATTTTTCTGAACTCCCCGCGTAAATGAAGGGCCAGGGGGTCGAGTGCAAACCTCCTTCCACTTTTCAGGAAGAAGATAAACCCCATCGGACCTGACCCTATCTCAACGATCCTTGTAGAACGGTTTATAGGTTTTATCAAAGAGATGGATTTTTCAAACCACATGCCCAGGTCGGTAAATCCTCGGTCCAACTCCTTCCATTTCTTGAGTAATATGGTCTTCTGAAGCTGATATTCAAGCTGGTGCTTCTGGGCAATGAGCCATCTTTTTGAGGGCATATGTAGGAATTTTATCACGCGCTATGCCCGAATAAAATAATCATTTAATAGGATGTTGTTGTCATTGCGATCCGCCAGAGGCGGAGAAGCAATCTCGTTTTTAGGAATGAAGGAATCCCTTAGATTGCTTCGTCGGCTTTGCCTCCTCGCAATGACAAAAAAATGGTCCTCGCAATGAAAAATGAAGGACTCCTCGAGATGACAGAAAAAGCGAAAACGGGGTTGACAGAATCTATGGCCTGGACATAAAATAATTTTGGATCAATGAATAATTCATTCGGCTACATATCTCTTCTCCTCCTGTGCGGTCTGGCCAATGCGGTTGATGTGCATGCTCAGGAGGTTGCTCCTGCAAGGGAACACAAGGGCTTTGTCCAGGTTGACTTGAAGGTGTCAGGGGTTTCCAGGGGCATCGTTCAGGATCTGGGGGGAGGCATGAAAGATAGTTACTCCGTGGATTCTACCAGGCTCTTTGTCCAGGCATCCATCAAGCCCCTGAGTATGCTTGAGGTCTATGCTCTTGGGGGCGGGGCAGATGCGCGTATCACGGATGTCTATGAGAATAAATTTTATGGAGGACTCGGCCCATATTATGGGGCGGGCCTGCGCCTGAGGCTGTATGAATCCATCCAGAGGAGAGCCCTAAGCCTCTTCCTTGACGGAAGCTTTTCACAGTTTGTTTCACGGGAGCCAGCGACACTCAAGAGATTTGAGGGGGCGGGGTATTTTAATGTTGACGAGAAATTCCTCTGGAGGGAGTATGGGATATCGTTGTTGGGCAAGTGGCGTCTTGCCTTTTCCGGAGCACCTGAAGGATTTGTTGGTCTGAGAATATCATGGGTGGACGGAGAGGATTCCTTTTCTGGCCAGATATCCCAGAAATATGACTTCGTGCAGGAGGGGCTTATTGCCCTTCTCCTGGGCACGGATATTTTTCTTGATTCAAAGGAAAATGTTGCAATTACAATAGAGCTTGGAATTGGCGAGCCAACCTCTCTCTCTGGGGGGGTCAGGCTCTGGTTCTGAAGAAAGGAAGCCCGGGCATGATTAGGGCTTTCTTCGTTCTATTATTGCTGATGTCCCTTGTTTCCGGCTGTGTTGGCTATGTTCGTTACTCTCAGCCGCAAGAGCAGGAGGAAGCCATTCGCCCATATCCCATGTATTATTCCGAACCATCATGGTGGGAGCCCTGCTGGCTTGGTGCATCGTGGTGCTGGGTCGGCCCTCCCCACATATATTATCCAGTGCCCCCTCCACCCTCCCGGAGATTATACCGTTAGAAGTTTCCCTCAGGGCTCCCAGTATTTATTTTCAAGAGTCCTCAGAAAAATTTCCTGCTGATCCCTGTTGTATTTGTGGGCGCTCGTGATGGCTGAAAGAATATTCCCGCCATACCAACCGGTTTCAAAAAATAGCAGGATTCCGAAGGCCCCGTATATTTTATTGTTGTAAGCCTCCACAGCACCGTAGATAAATGCTGCATTTATTATGAGGGCGGCCATCCCATCCATGTATCTGCCAGCATAGAACTGGCCTGTGCCCGGGATAACAGCCGACATTGCACCACTTAGGGCCGGCGACTTCCGGCCCAAGCTGTCGAATCCGGCCAGATCTTTTAGGAACCCCTGGGCGGGTTCATGGTAGGGACTGCTGTTTTCCACAAGGCTCAGCTCTTTCCTGACTGTCTGGTAATCTCCTGTTCTGGCAGAGCACCAGGCGATCCTCATCTGGGCCTTGGAGGCAAGGCTTTCCTCAGGAAATGATTCCCGGAAGTATTTGTATTGTGAGGCTGCACGGGTGAACTGGCCGCTTTTATAATATGTCTCTCCAAGCTCCCATGCGGCCTGCCTTTCATAAGGCGATCCCTTATAGTCTCTGATCACAGCCCCTAATTCATCCTCTGCCTGCCTCCATTTTTGTCCCCTCTGGTATGCCAGTCCAATCTTAATCCTTGCCCTGGGCGCATCGGTGTTCTCTGGAAAATTAAACAGGAATCTCTCGTATTCAGTGATGGCCCTGTAATAATCCCCCTCGTCAAAAAGGTGGTCTGCAAATGAAAGCAGCTGCTTCTCTTCGGAGTAGCTTGCAGGAGAAGAGGCAATAAAAATCAGGAGGCAGATTAGGGCAGGGAAGTCCACCAGAAGTCGTTGTCCTCAACAGGATCGTAGAACCGGAATGTTCCGTGGATTGGTATGATTGGATAGAATTCCTCAACAGAGATGTTGTCCCTCATTAGCCTGTCCGCTGTCATGAATAAGCCGACAATGGGGCCGTGCTTTTTAAATGCCAGATAACCGTACTGGGAGCAGGTGGGATACATCATGCACCGTGGCCCGTCGGCATTTGTCACAAATATCTGGAAAAAGCGTATTGCCCAGATAAAGGGAGCGGTCACGGAAGGGAAGATTTGCTCCCTCGGGGTTTCTTTGTGTGCCTCAGCCCCAATGGCAAGGACAGGATATCGTTCTGTTACGGACCATGGCCCCCAAAAGGGTTCATTCCAGGGAGACATACTGAGGAAGGTTATGAACAAAAGCGATATCATCGTTTTTCCTTTCTCAACATATTCAAATATTCCAGGATTTTTTTCTCATATCCCTCCCCATCCGGCTTGTAATATCTGCTTCCCTTAAGTTTATCAGGGAGATAGTCTTCCTTCACATGGTGTCCTGGAAAGCTGTGTGGATACTGATACCCCTGTCCGTATCCCTCTTTTTTCATGAGTGGGGTGACCGGGTTCCTCAAATGAAACGGGACAGGGAGCGGGCCTTTTTTCTCTACATCCTCCTTGGCTGAGAGATAACCCTGATATGAGGCGTTGCTCTTTGACGCAGAGGCAAGGTAGGTTGCTGCCTGCGCCAGAGGGATCCATCCCTCTGGCATGCCGACGAAATCAAATGCCTGCATGGCAGAAACAGCCACACTCAGTGCCTGTGGGTCTGCATTGCCAATATCCTCCGAGGCGAAGATCACCATCCTCCTGGCAATGAACAGGGGGTCTTCTCCTCCATCAATCATTCGTGCAAGGTAATAGAGGGCTGCGTCCGGATCGCTTCCCCTCATACTCTTAATGAAGGCAGATATAAGGTTGTAGTGCTCTTCTCCTGATTTGTCATAAAGAATGCTTCTCTTCTGCATGGCTTCTTTGACGGACTCAATTGTGACTTTTCTCGCTCCGTCCTTTTCCATGGATAAGGAAAGGACAGCCGTTTCAAGTGCGTTGAGGGCTGCCCGTGCGTCTCCAAATGAGAACCGCGCCAGAAAACTGAGTGCGTCCTCCTCCAAGACGACCTTTAGCGATCCAAATCCTCTCTCGGAGTCCTTAAGCGCCCTCAATATGATCTCCCTCATCTCGTCCTCTGCCAGCATCTTCAGGACAAACACCTGACACCTTGAAAGCAAAGGGGAAGTCACCTCAAAGCTGGGATTCTCTGTTGTAGCCCCTATCAGGATAATTGTCCCCTTCTCCACATGGGGCAGGAATGAGTCCTGCTGAGCCTTATTGAACCGGTGGATCTCGTCAACAAATAGGATCGTCCTCCTGCGATGGTATGAGAGCTGGTCTCTTGCTGTCCTGATGACTTCGCGTATCTCTTTCACTCCAGAGAGGACGGCCGAGAAGGAAATGAAATGAGACTCTGTTGAGGAGGCGATGATCTGCGCCAGTGAAGTTTTTCCTGTTCCTGGAGGCCCCCAAAAGATCAGTGATGGAATATTTTTGCTCTCGATTATTGCCCTGAGCGCCCTTCCTTTGTCCAAAAGGTGCTTCTGTCCTTCAAATTGGTCAAGGCTCCTGGGGCGCATCCTGTCGGCGAGCGGGGCGTTTTTCTCCTGGAGCTGGGCCGAGCCCTGATCAAAGATGTCCAAAGAGTCGCCCTGACGGACCCCATCTGTTCCTATCTTGTTGAATTTGCTCATAATATCTGGCTTTTCCGTGATTCGGTGTACTTTTCAAATATTATATTATATTGACAGGATATGTGGAAGGTGATATGAGGATGTAAATTTAAGATGCCAGTGTCCCTTGATACAATTGTGTCCCTGTGCAAACGGAGGGGATTTATCTTCCAGAACAGCGAGGTCTACGGGGGCCTTGCCAATACCTGGGATTATGGCTCCATCGGGGTTGAGCTGAAGAAAAATATCAAAGAGGCTTGGTGGAGAGCCATGGTCTATGAGAGGGATGATATGGAGGGCCTTGATTCCGCAATTTTCAATCATCCGAGGGTCTGGGAGGCATCAGGGCATGTAGAGAGCTTTGTCGATCCACTTGTGGATTGCAAGGGGTGCAAAAAAAGATTCAGGGCAGATGACCCCTCCATTGTTTCAGATGGCGGCGCGAAGAAGTGTCCTGAGTGCGGGGGGATGCTCACAGAACCGCGTAAATTCAATCTTATGTTCAGAACATTCATGGGCCCTGTGGAGAGTGATTCCAATGTAATCTTTCTCAGGCCCGAGACGGCCCAGGGGATCTTTGTGAACTTCGTCAACATACTGACAACGATGAGGAGGAAGATCCCATTCGGGATTGCCCAGATCGGAAAGGCTTTCAGAAACGAGATCACTCCCGGAAATTTCATCTTCAGGACAAGGGAGTTCGAGCAGATGGAGATAGAGTTTTTTGTGAAGCCAGGCACAGACAGGGAATGGTATGAACGATGGATCAACGAGCGGCAAGACTGGTATCTCAAATTGGGAATAAGGAAAGAGAACCTGCGTGTCAGGGAGCATCCCAAGGAGGAGCTTGCCCACTATGCCATATCATGCTCGGATATTGAGTATCTGTTCCCCATGGGCTGGGCTGAGCTTGAGGGTGTTGCCAATCGGGGGGATTACGATCTAAAACGCCATTCGCAATTCAGCGGCCGTGACTTGAGCTATTACGATGATGCGACGAAGGAGCGCTACATTCCCTATGTCATAGAGCCATCTGCCGGTGCAGACAGGGCCGCGCTGGCATTTCTTGTAGATGCATACAGGGAAGAGAAAGTGAAGGGAGAGAAAAGGGTTGTCCTTGGACTACACAACTCCCTTGCCCCTATCAAGGTGGCGGTCCTTCCCCTCCTAAAAAACCGTCCCGAGATTGTTTCAATGGCTTCAGAGATCGCAAAAGACCTCAAAGGACTTTTTGCAACAGATATGGACGACAGCGGCTCCATTGGCAGGCTCTATCGGAGACAGGACGAGATAGGCACTCCTTACTGCGTCACGGTAGATGTTCAGTCGCTTCAGGATAAGGCCGTTACCATAAGGGACAGGGATACAATGCTGCAGGATAGGATTAATGCGACAGAGCTGAAGAATTATCTCCTTAAAAAGCTCTTTTCAGCCCATAAGTAAGGAGAAGGGAGGCTTCAATGGCGGCGAAAAAGTTCATTTATTTATTTGGGGGTGGGAAGGCTGACGGAAAAGCAGAGATGAAGGACCTTTTGGGCGGAAAGGGTGCCAACCTTGCAGAGATGACGAATATCGGCGCACCTGTTCCCCCTGGCTTCACTATTTCCACCGAAGCGTGCCGTTATTACGATCAAAACGCCCATAAGTTCCCTCCGACGCTGGAGGCGGAGATTGATAAAAGCCTTAAGAAGCTCCAGCACCTGACAGGAAAGGAATTCGGTTCCTCAACAAATCCACTTCTTCTTTCAGTCCGATCGGGCGCCAAATTTTCCATGCCGGGCATGATGGATACAATCCTTAATCTTGGGCTTAATGATGATACGGTGAAGGTGCTCCTTGGAAAGACCAGAAATGCGAGGTTTGCGCATGATACCTACAGGCGCTTCATCTCCATGTTCGGTGATGTGGTCCTCGGAATTGAAAAAAAGGAATTTGAAGACATCCTGCAGACGTTCAAGAGACGGCTTGGGGTTAAGGATGACACCGAGCTTACAGCCGACACCCTTAAGGACATTGTTGAGGAATATAAGACCCTTGTGAAGGAGAAGACAGGGAAGCATTTTCCCCAGGAGCCGCGCAGGCAGCTCCTGATGTCCATAGAGGCTGTCTTCAAGTCCTGGAACAATCCTCGAGCTATTACCTACAGGAACATTTATCGCATACAACATGATCTTGGCACTGCGGTCAATGTCCAGGTCATGGTTTTTGGCAACACCGGAGAGAACTCTGCCACCGGAGTCGGATTTACGAGAGACCCGGGGACAGGCGAAAACCGTTTCTATGGAGAATATCTGACAAATGCCCAGGGTGAAGATGTGGTTGCAGGGATAAGGACTCCAAAGCCGATCTGCGAGCTGGAGAAACAGATGCCGGAGGTTTACAGAAAGCTGACAATGATTACCGGCCGGCTCGAGAAGCATTACAGGGATATCCAGGATTTTGAGTTCACGGTGGAGGATGGAAAGTTATACATGCTTCAGACAAGGTCGGGTAAGAGGACGGGTTTGGCCGCAATCAAGATAGCTGTGGATATGGTCGCAGAGAAACTCATATCAAAAGAAGAGGCGATCATGAGGGTTGATCCCGATGCCCTGGCACAATATCTCTTTCCGATATTCGACACGAAGGAAGAGGGAAGACTGAAGCCCCTGGCCAAAGGCCTGCCGGCAGGCCCCGGTGCTGCCTCAGGAAAGGTCGTCCTTTCAGCAAACAGGGCTGTGGAGCAGGGAAGCCGCGGGGAGAAGATTGTGCTCGTCAGGACCGAAACCAGCGCAGATGACATCCATGGCATGAAGGCTTCTCAGGGTTTCCTCACAACCACCGGGGGAATGACCTGCATTGCCGGTGACACACGAATCCTGACCAATCAAGGTATGATGACGGCTGAGAACTGCTTTGATTTGCTGGAGAAAAGTGGGGCATTGCGTATCCTCTCCTTTGACAGTCGAACGCTGCGACCTGTATGGCGCCCCATCATTGCTACTGGATGCAGGCCAGCGGAAGTCATTACAATTGCTGTCTCACAGACCGGGCGTGCAGAACACAATATACTTCGCCTCACAGCAGACCATAAGATGTTTACGATCAAGAACCGCAGACAGACCAAGAAGCGTCTCGACGCCATACTGGACGATGAAGACTTCTTGACAGTTGTTGATCAAATACCACCGTTGGATGAAACAGACACAATGCCGGATCTGGCGTATATTGCTGGCGCTATCCTTTCGGATGGTTATATTAATCTAAAACCTACCAAGGGGTCGGTTACCTTTATCCAGAAACCGACACCTGAAAAGACTGAATTCATTGCTGCTGTGCAACAAGCCTTCGAGCAGGCGTTTGGAGTGCCTTTCAGCTATGTCCGCGAACGAAAAACTGAAAGTACATTAGAAGGCCGTCAGATTCATGGCAATGTTGAGGATCGGATCTGTTATCATCGGGGGCCGGCAGAGCACTTAGCCAAGATTCGGGACGACATAAGCGCCTGGGTGCTTAAACTGGATCGTACGGCATTACTCAATTTCCTGGCTGGCTATGTGGATGGTGATGGCACCTATGCAAAGGAATCCAGTGCTGTACGGCTTCAGATTGTCGTTTCGGAGAATAAGCCAGCGGTGGTTGAAGGCCTTGCATTGGCATGTTTGCGGCTGGGCATTGTGCCCCAGATCACTAACAATCGAGACCACTATGCCGTCCAACTCGCCGAACATGTTGAGGAAATTCTTGCCTTTACACACCGTATCAAGGCAGAGCTACCTCCGCGTCAGTATGAGTCCAAGTGCTTTGCATTGCGAGCACTTTTCGAAGATGTTGTAGACGATGTTAACTTCATGGGACGCATACGAGAGGGAATAAAACGAAATATTATGTTTGGCGTTGAAAAGATACGCCGAGATGTGCTTCCATTGTGCTCAGGCGCTGTCTATCAAGAAGTTCAGGAGCTGCTTGATTCACCACTGCGATCTTATCGTGCCGTTCGTCTGAGTGGCCGGGGAAAAACGCAGGTGTACAATTTTGAAGTAGAAGCCGCCAATGAGCTGGATAAAAACTTCGTTATTTTCACCAGCCGAATGACCCCTGTGATCGTATCGAACAGTCATGCGGCAGTTGTAGCCAGGCAGATGGGAAAGGTGTGTGTGGCAGGCGCTGGAGATGTTCAGGTGGATGAGAGGAATAAAACGGTCAAGATCGGAAAGGTGACCATCAAAGAGGGGGATTCAATAGCCATCAACGGATTCACTGGTGCTGTCTATGCCCTGGATATACCCCGTGAGGTTCCTTCAGAGGTAATTCAGGTTCTTCAGGGAAAGAAAAGGCCGGAGGAATCGCCCACATTCCGATATTTCTCCACCTTTCTGAAGTGGACAGACGAATTCAGAAGGCTTAAGGTCAGGGCCAATGCAGATACACCGGAGCAGGCCCGTGAGGCCCTGGAGCTCGGAGGAGAGGGTATTGGGCTCTGCCGCACCGAGCACATGTTTTTTGCCAAAGACCGGGTACCTATCATGCAGAAGATGATCATGGCTGAGACTCCAGAGGAACGCGAAAAATATCTCGCATTGCTCCTTCCCATGCAGAAGGATGATTTCCTCGGAATATTCAAGGAGATGGATGGGCGTCCGGTTACAATAAGGCTGCTCGATCCGCCGCTCCATGAGTTCCTTCCAAAAAAGGAGAACCTTCTCCTGGAGATTGATAGGCTTGAGCGGGCCGGAGAAAACAGTCGTGATCTTCTCAATGAAAAGAGGAGGATTCTGAGAAGGGTTGAGGGACTTCACGAATTCAATCCAATGCTCGGCTTAAGAGGGTGCCGACTGGGCATCCTTATGCCTGAGATCTCCAGGATGCAGACAAGGGCCATTATAGAGGCGGCGATTCAGGCCTCTCAGGAGGGAATCAAGGTCATACCCGAGATCATGGTCCCCCTTGTGGGAATGGCCTCGGAGATGAGAGCCCAGAAGGAGCTAATTGCCGCAGTCCTTGACGAAGTCATGAAAAAATCCAAGAAAAAGATCCGGTGCAGCATCGGGACAATGATCGAGCTGCCACGTGCCGCCATAACGGCGGATGAGATTGCAAAGGAGGCAGAGTTTTTCTCCTTCGGAACTAACGACCTGACGCAGACAACCTTTGGATTCTCCAGGGATGATACAGGACGGATCATCCAAAATTATATTTCAGAGTCACACATCCTCAGGGAGGATCCATTTGCCACACTCGATGAGATAGGGGTGGGGTTCCTGATGAGGATTGGCGTAGAGAAGGGAAGGGCGGTCCGCAAGGATCTAAAGGTAGGAATTTGTGGAGAGCACGGAGGAGACCCGGCCTCTGTTGAGTTTTGCCACAGGGTCGGGCTGAACTATGTCAGCTGTGCTCCGAAGAGGATTCCCATTGCCAGGCTTGCTGCTGCTCGTGCTGCGTTACGAGAAAAGAGGCAGAAAAAGGCTAAGAGCGGTTGACCCGAGATGAAATAAAGGTGATACTAAACACAAGGAAGCAGGATGACATGGCAAAGATAAAACCTTTGAGGGAAAACGAACTTTTCAAGGATTTCTCCGACAAGGAAATAGCTGTTGTTTCACAGATTGTCAGCGAAAAGGTATATCCCAAGGGCACACCGATTTTTGTGGAGAACATGCTCGGTGAATCACTTTTCATAGTCAAGAGCGGATCTGTTGAGATAAAGAAAAATCTGGGCGCCGGTGGAGATAATCTTGTTGCTGTCATTGGGCCGGGAGAATTATTTGGTGAAATGGCCATACTTGAAGGGGGCCCAAGGCTTGTCTCTGCAAAGGCTCAGGAAGAAACAGAGCTCCTCATGATATCAGGGGACGATTTCAAGGCTTTCATGGAGAAGGAGCCAGTTGTCTGTTTGAAGCTTTTCCTCGGCATCATCAAGATGTTCACGAGACGGATCAGGGAGTTAATGCCGCTCGCAGAGGAATTCCTTTCCTGGAAATCCAAAAAGAAATGAAGGCTGCTTCGCTTGACCTGGGGACCAATACCTTCAGGTTGCTTATTGCGGAGGTCGGGGATGGAAATTCCCTTAAGCCCATCCTAATAAAAAGGGAGATCGCAAGGCTCGGGGGTGGTTCGGGCACCCGGCCGGGAAGTGTCCCTTTAATTCAGAGGGATGCTCTCCATAGAGCCAGGAAGGCGCTCAGGGAATTCAGAACTATCATTGATAAACACAAGTTAGAGCGAATAGAGGCGGTTGCCACTCATATTGTGCGGGAGGCCTCTAACAGGGACGAATTTGTTGATCTCGTCAGAAACGAGCTCGGATGTGAGGTCAGGGTGATCTCGCCTCAAGAAGAGGCCGAGCTCGCCCTTCGTGGTGCGCTCACTGTGCTTGGAAAGCATGATACTATACTTCTTCTGGACATAGGCGGCGGAAGCTCAGAGTATATTCTCTCTCGCAATCGTAAAATAACGGCGATGATATCAACCGACCTTGGGGTTGTGTCTATTACCGAGAGATTTCTCAGGACAGACCCGCCAGGGAAAGACGATCTAAACGAGCTTCATAATTATATTGAAAAAAGGCTGCAGGAGGTCTATACTGACCTTAATAAAAATGTAATGGATGCAACGCTCTCTGGCACGGCCGGGACAGCGACAACGCTGGCTATGATGGATATGGGCGTTGGAGAATACAGACCCGACAAGATCAACGGATATATACTTACTTATGACGCAGTCTCGGCTCTGTATAGAAAGCTTGCAGGGATTACAGCGAAAGAAAGGCTTGCCTTCCCGGGCCTTGAAAGGGGAAGGGAGGATGTCATAGTAGCAGGGGCTCTTCTTATTGCTATGAGCATGGAGGTGTTTAGATGTCAGACAATGACAGTGAGCGACGCAGGAATTTTAGAGGGGATTCTCCTCAATGGAGAATCACGGGCGGCATGAGGATCTGGATTATCACAATATGTTTTCTATTCATGTGGTATGGTTGGGCTAGTGCTCAGGAACCTTCAGAGGAACCTTTTGAGGAGGGACCTGTTATAGAAGAGGAGGCCCCACTTCCAGAGGAGGAGTTCGCCCCTCCAACTGCAATTGAGGCTCCCCCTGAGGAAGCTCCACCCGTTGTTGAAGCCCCCCCAGGAGAGGAAGCTGCCCCTCCAGCAGCGGTAGAGGCTGCACCACCCACACCGGCAGAAGCTCCCCCACCCGCAGCGGTAGAAGCCGCACCACCCGCTGAAGAGGCTGTTCCACCCCCGGCAGGAGTTTCTGCGGAGGCGCCAGCCGCTCCCAAAGAGGTGCCCTTGACTGAGGAGGCACCACCCGCGCCGGTAAAAGCGCCTCAAATTCCAGTGACAGCTACTGCGAAGCTGGTTCCAGGGACTATCGTTCGCGGGATGCCACGCTTCATCAATGTCCAAACGAAACACAGGGTTGAGGCTGGGGATGACCTTCATTTAATTGCTGCTCGTTACTATGGAAACGCCAGGTTGTGGACAAAGATCCTGGAGGCCAACAGTTCGGAAGTTCGCAATCCTAATGTTCTGGAGGTTGGTCAGGTCCTCGTGATACCCTCCCCGTAGGTGACTGTCCGGAATACCATTCCAGAGGGACTGACCTTTGACGATCTGCTCCTTGTTCCTGCCGAGTCAAAGGTATTTCCAAGGGATGTCTCACTTGTTACAAAGCTGACCCCGGAGATCACCCTTAATATTCCCCTGGCAAGTGCAGCCATGGACACCGTGACAGAGGCGTGGACCGCTATTGTTATGGCCCAGGAGGGGGGAATCGGAATCATTCACAGAAATGTCACGATAGAAAACCAGATTGCGGAGGTGATCAAGGTAAAGCGGTATGAGAGCTTTACTATTTCTGATCCAATAACGGTGGCGCCAGGCCAAGTCCTTCACGATGCATTTGTCCTCATGAAGAAGCACGCCATATCGGGTTTCCCTGTGGTGAAAAATGGTAAACTCGTTGGAATCCTTACCAACAGGGACCTCAGATTCGAAAGAAACCTACAGAGGAAGGTGTCAGAGGTGATGACGAAAAAGCCTGTGACAGCACGGACGGGGATCACGTTGGGGGAGGCAGAGGAAATCCTTAACAGGCATAAGATCGAGAAGCTTCCTGTTGTTGACGAAAAGGGGAATTTAAAGGGTTTGATCACGGTCAAGGACATTGAGAAGACCATAAAATATCCCTTTGCAACCAAGGATTCCCAGGGCAGGCTGAGGGTGGGCGCTGCAATGGGGGTGGGCAAGGACTACATGGAAAGGGCAGAAGCGTTGATCAAGGCCGAAGCCGACTGCCTGGTTGTCGATACAGCACATGGCCACACAAGATCTGTGATAGACGCCGTAAAAGGGCTCAAGAGAAGGTTCCCTGACTGTCAGCTCATTGCTGGTAACATTGCGACTGGAGAGGCGGCCGACGCCCTTACTAAGGCCGGCGCTGATGCACTCAAGATCGGCATGGGTCCCGGCTCGATCTGCACCACGCGGGTTATTGCGGGCGTTGGTGTTCCGCAGATGACTGCGATCTTTGAGGTTTCACATGCGACCAGGAAGAGGAAAACCCCCCTGATCGCTGACGGAGGGATCAAATTTTCCGGGGACATCACAAAGGCCATGGCCGCCGGAGCCCATGTTGTAATGGTTGGAAATCTTTTTGCTGGAACAGATGAAAGCCCCGGCGAGACGATCCTGTTTCAGGGCCGTCCCTGGAAGGTATATAGGGGTATGGGCTCTCAGGAGGCGATGAAGAGTGGGGGCGGAGATCGATACTTCCAGTTTCAGGACGAGGCGGATGAGGTGAAATTCGTTCCAGAAGGCATTGAGGGCCGGGTTCCCTACAGGGGCCCTCTCTCGACGATCATTTACCAGCTCATTGGCGGCCTGAAGGCAGGGATGGGTTATACAGGATGCCGGACGATTCCCGAGCTTCAGATAAAGAGCAGGTTCGTCAGAGTCACCAATGCAGGGCTCAGGGAGAGCCATGTGCATGATGTTATAATTACAAGGGAGGCCCCGAATTACCGCCTCGATTAGTGCAATGAATGATGCTGGAAGATCTTTTTAAGGAAAAAATCCTAATTTTAGACTTTGGTTCTCAATATACGCAGCTAATTGCCAGAAGGGTCAGGGAACTGCGGACATACTGCGAGATCCATCCGTATTCAATTTCTCCGGAAGCAATCCGGCGGTTTGCCCCCAGGGGGATCATCCTCTCCGGGAGTCCTTTCAGCGTCTATTCCCGGCATGCTCCCCGCTGCTCAGCACAGATATTTGAGATGGGATACCCGGTTATGGGAATCTGCTATGGGATGCAGCTCATGGCGGATCTTTTGGGGGGCCGCGTTGAGCGCTCCCTGAGAAGGGAATACGGCAGGTCTGAAATTAAAGTTGATGACGGCATGCCGCTTTTCGACGGCCTCCAGGGGCGCAGCCCCCTCATCGTCTGGATGAGCCACGGGGACAGGATCGAATCTCTTCCCCCCCGGTTCAGGAGCATTGCCTCAAGCGTAAATGCACCTGTTGCTGCCATGGCAGATGAATCTTGCAGGCTTTTTGGCCTTCAGTTTCATCCTGAGGTGGTCCACACCCCCCAGGGGAAAGCAATCCTGAAGAATTTTCTATTTCGCATCTGTTTATGCAAAGGCACATGGGACATGAAGTCGTTCATACAACATGAGGTGGAAAGTATAGCAACTACAGTGGGTCAGAGGAAGGTTATCGCCGCCCTGAGCGGAGGTGTTGATTCATCTGTCTCGGCTGTTCTTACATATCGCGCAGTAGGAAGTAAACTCTCGTGCATTTTTGTGGACAATGGGCTATTAAGGGAAGGTGAGGCGGACAGACTTCGCAGGCTTGTCAGCAATGGTTTTTTTCCTAAGACGATCTTCGTTGACGAAAGGAAGAGGTTCCTGAAGGCCCTGAAGGGTGTCTATGCTCCTGAGAGAAAGAGGAAGATCATTGGCAGGGAGTTTGTCAGGATTTTCGAAGAACAGCTCCAGAAGCTCAGTGGGCGAAAAAGACGCCAAGCGCGTGCATCGGGCAGGGACTTCCTTGTTCAGGGAACGATCTATCCTGATGTAATAGAAAGCAGCCCGGCGGGATCACGCCGCGGCCCCTCTTCTACAATCAAGAGCCATCACAATGTCGGCGGTCTTCCCAGGAAGATGAATCTGGCCCTTATTGAGCCGTTGAGGGAGCTCTTCAAGGACGAAGTCCGGGCCATCGGACTTGAACTCGGCCTTCCTTTGGACATTGTCTCACGCCAGCCATTCCCGGGCCCAGGCCTTGCAGTAAGGATTGTTGGGGAGGTCACTGAGAAGCGTATTAAGATGGTGAGAAAGGCCGATGCCATCGTGGAGGAGGAGATCAGGAAGGCCGGGCTCTATTCCTCTCTCTGGCAGTCGTTTGCTCTCCTTCTTCCCCTGAGGAGCGTGGGGGTCATGGGCGATGAAAGGACTTATGAACATACCATTGCCATTCGGGCTGTATCCAGCGTGGATGGGATGACGGCGGATTGGGCCAGGCTTCCGGAAAATGTCCTGGGAACCATGTCATCGAGAATCGTCAACGAGGTAAAGGGTGTCAATAGGGTTGTCTATGACATCAGCTCCAAACCTCCTGCTACAATAGAGTGGGAATGAAACATTCTGATTTTGTCCATCTTCATGTCCATACCCAGTACAGCCTTCTGGATGGCGCCAACCGTCTTGACTATCTCTTTAAAAAGGCAAGTGATTTTAAGATGGATGCACTTGCGATCACAGACCATGGAAATCTTTTTGGTGTCATTGACTTCTACTCAATGGCCCAGGAACGCGGGATCGCTCCAATAATCGGATGCGAGGTCTATGTCGCTGCAGGAAGCCGCCTTGATAGGGAGAAGGGCGTAGAGTCCTTTGAGGGGACAAACCACTTGATCCTCATTGCTATGAATGACGATGGCTATAAAAATCTCATCAAGCTTTCCACCCTGGCCCATCTCGAGGGTTTTTATTACAAACCCAGGGTGGATAAGGAGATACTGAGCAAGTATAATTCCGGACTCATAGCCACAAGCGCTTGTCTAAACGGAGTTCTCTCGCGCAGCATTCTGGATGGAGAGATCTCCAAGGCAAGGGCTCTTGCCGGAGAATACGCCGAGATTTTCAAGGACAGATTCTATCTCGAGCTCCAGAGGAACGGTCTTCCTGACCAGGACAGGCTGAATGCCGGACTCCTGGAGATAAAGAAGAGCCTCGGGCTCCCACTTGTAGCCACGAACGACTGCCATTATTTGCTTAAGGAACACGCCCCGGCCCACGATGTCCTGCTGTGCATACAGACAAGGAAGACCCGTCAGGATCAAGACCGTCTTCGTTTTGCCACCGAGGAGCTCTATTTCAAGTCTCCCCAGGAGATGGAGGCTCTTTTTGCAGAGCTGCCTGAGGCTGTTCGGCATACCCGGGAGATTGCGGAGCGGTGCACGCTCAAACTTCGGTTCGGTGAGTTCAATATCCCCAAGTTTCCTCTCCCGGGCAGTGAGACTGTGGACTCCTACCTTGAAAAACTTGCCCAGAGCGGTCTTGAGGAGAGGATGAAAGCGATACTTTCGCGAAACCCCAAAGAGCCCGAGAAAGTGGAGGGGCTCTATCGGTGCAGACTCAGGGAGGAGTTGGATACCATAAAATCCATGGGCTTCTCAGGATATTTTCTCATCGTTGCGGATGTGATCGGGCATGCCCGCTCTCGGGGCATCCCTGTTGGGCCAGGACGGGGCTCTGCCGCAGGGAGCCTCACGGCCTATGCCCTGAGGATCACGAACATAGATCCGATTCCCCATTCGCTCCTTTTTGAGAGGTTCCTGAATCCTCATCGGAAGACGCTCCCGGACATTGATGTGGATTTCTGCGAAGAAAGGAGGGGGGAGGTCTTTCGGTATGTCGTGGACAAATATGGCTCGGAACGGGTGGCGCATATCACGACCTTTGGGACCTTGAAGCCAAGGGCTGTTGTTAAGGATGTCGGCCGGGCCATGGGACTGCCATATGGGGATGTTGACAGGATCACCAAGCTTATCCCAATGGGTGCAAAAGACATAGAAGAGGCCCTGAGGAACGAGCCGAGGCTTAAGGAAATTCAGGAGAAGGAAGCAAAGATTGCGGAGCTGTTGGCTACAGCAAGCTCCCTCCAGGGCCTCTACAGACATTCCTCAACCCATGCAGCCGGAGTGGTGTTCTCTGATTCTCCGCTAACCGAGCACCTTCCCCTCTGCCAGGACAAGGACGGCCAGACCGTGACCCAGTATGACATGAAGGCAATAGAGAAGATCGGCCTGGTGAAATTTGATTTTCTCGGCCTTAAAACCCTTACGCTTATTGAAAGGGCCAAGCATCTTATTGAGAAAAGAAGGGGAATCAGGGTTAACATGGATGAGATTCCCCACGATGATCCAGCCATTTATACCCTCCTGTGCTCCGGAGAAACGATGGGGGTCTTTCAGCTCGAGGGACAGGGGATGACCAATGTTGTTGTATCTCTCAAGCCTGAACGCTTTGATGAGCTCGTCGCCCTGGTTGCACTTTATCGTCCCGGCCCGATGATGATGATAGAGGATTTCATTAAGAGGAAGCAGGGGAAGGTTCCCGTGGAATACGAGTTTCCTGCCCTTGAGGAGATCTTGAAAGACACCTATGGTGTCATGATCTACCAGGAACAGGTCATGCAGATATTCAATAAAATCGGTGGCTTTTCCCTGGCCGAGGCCGACACCATCAGGTCTGCCATAGGGAAAAAAAAGAAGCATATAATGAAGAAAAGCGAGGATAAGTTCCTTCAGGGAGCGGTGAAGAGGGGCATACCCATGGCTGCAGCCAGGAGGGTCTTCGAACAGATGGAGAGCTTTGGCGAATACGGCTTCAACAAGAGCCACAGCGTTGCCTATGCAACGGTGGCGTTCCAAACGGCTTACCTCAAGGCAAATTATCCGGAAGAGTTCATGGCGGCTCTTCTCTCAAGCGAGATAGGAGATACCGATAAAGTCAAGTCATACATCTCTGAATGCAGGAGGATGGGGATCAATGTGCTCCCTCCGGACATAAATGAGAGCGACAAGGATTTCACTGTTGTTGCGGATAAGACCATCCGGTTTGGCCTTGGGGCCGTGAAGAATGTCGGAGGTTCCGCTGTAGATGCAGTAATCAGTACAAGAAAAGGAGGCGGGCCATTCGCCAGCATTTTTGACTTCTGTGCGAGGGTGGAGATGAGGAAGGTCAACAGGAGGGCGCTGGAAAGCTTTGTGAGGTGTGGGGTTTTTGATTCAACCGGTGCGAGGCGCAGCCAACTCATGGCTGTCCTGAACGAAGCCATGGAGATGGGTCATGATAAGCAGAAAGAGCGGGCTGAGGGGCAATTGAACATTTTTCAAGCATCAGGTCCTTCTGCAATTGCACACGAGCTCCCTGATATTGAGGAATGGTCTGAGGAACAGATCCTGAAATTCGAGAAGGATACTATCGGCACATATGTAACAGGACATCCCCTAAGGCAATATACGGATGAGATCGGGAAATACATTACGGCAGACTCCTCCTCTCTCCATGAGCTCCCCGATGGGGAAGAGGCCTGCATTGGGGGGCTTCCGGCAGCCCTCAAGGAGATCACCAACCGCAAGGGGGAGAGAATGGGGTTTTTGACCCTGGAGGATCTAAAGGGTTCTGTTGAGGTGGTTGTATTTGCGGATATATTCCGGAAATCCAGCCATTGCCTCCGCATAGATGCGCCCATCATTGTGAGAGGCAGGACAAACAGGGGTGAAGACAAGTCCAAGCTTCTCGCCATGGATATTGTTCCTCTTTCTGAGGCGCGATATAAGTTGGCCCGCTGTGTCCATATCAAAATATCGGATTCCCCCTCGTTCCAGGACAATCTGGAGAAGCTCAGGGAGATCATTCTTACGCACCGGGGAAAAAGCAAAACCATCCTTCATCTCATCGTTCCAAAGAGAAGCGAGACGATCGTCTCGCTTCCTGATGACTACTGCCTGGATCCAAGCGATGTTCTTGTGAAAAAGGTTGAAGATCTCCTTGGGCCCGGAGTTATAGAGTTCTAACAGATATGGGAGGTGGGACATGACGCTCAAATACAAGGTGGGAGAAATGCTCAACGAGAGGAAAGCCAACACAGGGCCGCCGGCGACCGAGGGACACGGGGAACGAAACAAAAGGGTCCCCTTTAATGCCCAGGATATTTTCCTCAATCACTTGAGGAGGGAGAAGATAGATGTGGAGCTGCAGCTTCTTTCAGGAGAGAAACTAAACGGGAGGATACTGGGGTTCGACAATTTCTCCATTATTATTGAAAATACCCGCCAGCAGTTGATCTATAAGCACAGCGTATCCGTCATTACTCCTCTGTTGAAGAAGGCCCCCGGAGAGGGTGGAGATGCTCCACAAGATCAGCAGGAACATGACAGGGAACGGAAAGTCCCATAATAGATTGATTCCCTCATCTCTCAGGGTTCCCAGGGAAAAAGCTTTCCTTGTGGGGGTGCGTCCCAAGAGTCGCATTCCTTTGGATGGGGAAAGGGGCTCCCTTGAGGAGCTGGAGAGGCTCGTTGAGGCCGCAGGCGCAATGGTGGCAGGGAAGGCCTACCAGGTACTCCAGGAGCCCACGCCAAATTATTATGTGGGGAGAGGAAAGGCTGATGAGATCGCTCACTTAGTCAATGATGAGGATGTAGATCTGGTTGTTTTTGACGAAGAGTTGAGCCCGAGCCAGCAGAGGAATCTGGAAGACCTTATCAATAAAAAGGTGGTGGATAGGACAAGGTTAATCCTTGATATCTTTGCACAGAGGGCCAAGTCGAGAGAAGGAAAGCTTCAGGTGGAGCTGGCACAGCTCTCATATATGCTTCCAAGACTAACAGGCCGGGGCAGAGAGTTCTCTCAGCTTGCAGGTGGAATCGGGACACGGGGCCCCGGTGAGACCCAGCTTGAGGTTGACAGGCGGAAGGTCAGGGCCAAGATTTCAAAGATCAGGCGTGAGTTGGAGAAAGTGCGGAAGACCAGGAGGGTTCACAGAGAGAGAAGGAGAGAGCGCCTCTTTCCCACGGCTGCCATTGTGGGCTATACCAATGCAGGGAAGTCAACGCTGCTCAATGCCCTAACAGGCTCCACCGTAACAGTAGCGGACAGGCTGTTCTCAACCCTGGATCCCACTGTCAGGCTCATGGCCATTAAGAAGGGAAGAAATGTTCTTCTTTCGGACACCGTTGGGTTCATTTCCAAGCTTCCCCATCAGCTCGTTGAGGCCTTCAGGGCTACCCTGGAAGAGGTTGAGAACGCTGAGCTTATCATTCATATCGTGGATGTGAGTCATCCTGAATATTCACATCAGATTGATGCCGTCAATACTGTGCTTGACGAGATCGGGGTAAAGCAAACCCCTATCATTTATGCCCTTAACAAGATAGACCTGTTGGGGGAAAGAGCATTGCTCCATTCTCTCAGGCTGACACTTCCGACATCAGTGGGTGTTTCCGCCCTCACCGGAGAGGGCCTCGACGATCTCAAATCTCTCATTACTTCTTCGCTTGATGTGCCCCGCCGTGCCAGCCAGGCCGTTCTTGTCTAATTGGGTTGACAACAGCTCATACTTGAATTATGGATGTTGGAGGATGACGTGCTTAAGATCAGGTTGTTTGATGGCAAGAATTATTGTCTGGGCGGTCCTTGCGGCAGGGTGCCGTGTTCCGAGCGAGGAGACCAGCAAATATAATGACGATTCTCTCTGGCTCTGCAAGCCGGGATTGACACACGATTACTGCTTTGACGACCTGTCAGCGACAGAGATTCTTTCGGATAACAGCCGCGCCCCTCAGACTCATGAACCTGCACAGAAGACCGACGTTGACTGCTTTTACATCTACCCCACGGTTGATCTGACAGGATTTATTGGGAACCATACCGATTTTTCAGATGTGACGCCCATGCTTTTTCCCATCATGAACCAGGCTGCGTGGTTCAACCAAACGTGCACGGTCTATGCGCCACTTTACCGTCAGGTCACTATTGCCACCTTGGGCAGTCCACAGGCTGACAAATACAAGGAGATTGCCTACGAAGATGTCCGTGAGGCATTCCAGTATTTTCTGAAGCACCATAATGCAGGACGCCCCTTTATCCTCATGGGACATTCCCAGGGCTCAATGATGCTCCGCATGCTCATTCAGAGAGAAATAGAAAACAACAAGGCCCTCCTTTCCAAAATGGTTGTTGCCCTTCTTATAGGAGGCGATGTGATTGTTCCCGAGGGCGATGTTGTCGGCGAGACTTTTAAGGCGATTCCCTTGTGCACATCGGAGGAAGAGACCGGCTGCGTCATTGCCTACAGGTCGTATGAGGAGGGATCTCCTCCAACAGAGGGATTGATGTCTGATTATCCGGAGGGGACGGATGCCGCCTGCACTAATCCTGCAGATCTCACCGGTGAAAAGCACACCCTGTCCGCTGTCTATTTTCCAAACGAATACGATTTTGCTTTTGCAGAAAAGACACTCATGACAGGGGTTACAACCCCTTTTGTCCTTTACAGGAATTTATATACAGCCAGGTGCGCCAAAGACAGCAATGGGATCAGTTACCTTGAGATCGGAATACAGCAGGGGCCTGAGGATATAAGGGAAATCCCAATAACCCATGATGACCTTGGTATCGCATCATCCCTTGGCCTGCATGTCATTGACTACAATCTTGGGATGGGAGATCTGCTTCGTCTTGTTGAGGTGAAATCAAAGGCCTTTTTAGGCCAATGAGACAGGCAAAGGATTTTTTGCAGTGCCCCGCTTGTTTTACGGTTTTCATATCTGTTGTCTTGCTTAATTCAGCCCTGACCGTTAGTAGGAATAACTTCTGGGTGAACGAGTATCTTCTTTTTTCCGACGCAATTGAGAAGTCGCCTCACAAGGCAAGACCACACAATGTCCTGGCCAAGGCGCATATAGATTTGGGTGATATTGATGGCGCTATTGAGGAACTTGGGAAGGCGATATCCCTGCCATCCCTGGCCTCTGATTTTGACGAAGCTATAATAACCAGCTACCTTGATCTGGGGCGCGCATACTTCAAAAAGAAAATGTTTTCAAGGGCCATTGAAAAGTATAACGAAGTACTAACGCTCTATCCCATCACCAGGGAATATCTGGATGTAATAGGAATGATCTATGGGCAGACAACAGTAGAAATAATATCAAAGCTGTATTCCGAGATATATGATAGCCTGGCCATGGCATACTACAATGTCCACGATCGCGCACGGGAGATGAATGCATATTTGATGAGCATTTCGTTAAATCCGGAGAACGATGCTGCCTATACGAACCTCGGAGTCCTTAATTTTGAAATGGGGAGGAGAGAAGAGGCATACAGGAGCTTTCAACGGGCATTACAGATTAATCCCCTGAATGAGGTTGCCAGGCGCAATCTTAAAAATCTATCCAGATAATTGAGGCTATGTTTCGATGGCGACGACGATGGCAGTGATATTGTCGTCGCCGCCCTTATCTATGGCGGACGAGAGCAGGCGCAGGCAGGCCTCCTTGACCGGAGATGTTGTGATAATCTTCAGGATATCTTCATCCTTCACATTGTTTGACATGCCGTCACTGCACAGGACGTAGGTGTCCCCGGGCTGGATGTCTTTTGTGAAGGTGTCTATCTTCACATCTTCTTCAAATCCGACAGACCTGGTGATTATGTTCTTATAGCTGTGGAGCTTCGCCTCCTCAGGTGAGAGAAGCCCAGCCTTGACCTGCTCCCTTACCCAGGAGTGATCTTCGGTGACCTGCTGGATTGTTCCTCCCCTAACGAGATAGGCACGCGAGTCTCCAACATGGGCAATGTGGACATGGTTGTTTCTAATCCAGAGCGCCGTGCAAGTAGTCCCCATTCCTTTAAGGATAGGATCGTTCTTACTCTTCTCGTAGATCTGGTTGCTGGCCTTCTTGATGGCATATTTGAGCATATTGACGGCTTCGGGAAGGTCTTTCTCTGAGGAAGAGAATGTCAGATTTCTGGAGGATGATAGTGTTTTCAGGACATCGCCGATGGTTTCAACAGCAGTTGAGCTTGCCTGTTCTCCTCCTGCATGGCCACCCATGCCGTCGCAAACAATATAGAGGGAAATATCGTGATCAATGAGGAAGCTGTCCTCGTTGTTCTTCCTCTTCTTTCCGATATCGCTCTGTCCGTATGAGGTGATCCGCATTGTTTTTCAGATTTCCCAGACGTGCTTTGCTCCAGTCTTCTCCTCTATGAGGAAAAGGAAGGTGGACTCGCCCAGCTGAAGCTTGTCGCCGTGTTTGAGGACCATTTCATCTATCTTCGCGCCGTTAAGGAATGTCCCGTTGGTGCTCTCGAGGTCACGGACAAAAAACTTGTTATTCTTGTAAAAAATAAGGCAGTGTCTGCGGGAGATGCCCTGCTCGGGGATCCTTATGTCCACATCGTTACCCCGTCCTATCTCCATATTATCCCGTGCCAATTCATGCCGAATCCCTGCTTGCTTTCCCTCCAGGACAACCAGGACTGCGCGGACGTTATGGGGCAGGTTCCCTTTGCTGGCGACCTTTCGGATGATGGCAGTCTTTTCATCTTTTGGCATATTTGCCATTATCTACCACTCAGGCTTACTCTTTCAAGCAGAATGCTCGGTGAACCCCAGGGTCCGTAGAAACGATGATCGCTTCCCACGCATTTCACGCCCCGGAACAGTTCAAAGAGGTTTCCTGACACGGCCATTCCCCTGACAGGGAAGCCCAACTTCCCTCTTTTTATCCGCCGGCCTGTGACGCCGAGCGAGAAATCCCCTGATACAGGATCGGCTGTGTGAACACCCACGAGCTCGGTGATATATAGGCCGGACCAGGCCTCCCTGAGCATATCTTCCAAAGATCGGGCTCCGGGCTCAATGGAAAGGTTGGAGGAGCCGACCCCGGGGGGGAGTTTCATGCTTGTCCTCGAAGAACTGCCCGTTGAGCATGTTTTAGCTTTTCTGGCATAGAAGGTATCGTATAGGAATCCGAGCAGCTTCCCTTCCTTAACAAGCTCTGTCCTCCCTGTTTTGACCCCCTCGCCGTCGAACGGAAAACAGGCCGCTCCCTTCTCATTGAGGCCATTATCGGAGATCGTCATGATTTTGGAAAATACCTGTGTGCCCTCTTTACCCCTGAGGAATGACCTCCTCTTCAGGACAGATTCGGACGAAAGGGATGGTGAGAGGATAGAGAGAAGGTCTGCAGCGGTCTCCCTGTCAAAGACAGCAGGGCAGTAGAGGCTTTTGATCCTCCTGGCGCCAAGTGACGAAACGGCCTTCTTTGCTGCTGTTCGGCCGATCTTTTCCGGGTTCAGGTCGGCAAGGAAATGAGAAAAGTCCGATTCCCATCCCATCTGGGAGTCACCCCTTTCCTCGGCGACAGCCATTATGGACAGGCTGACAATTGTGGAACTGCCATTCCTCCAAAGGCCAAGGGAGTTCATCACCGATGCATCCATAATGTATTCAGAATAGGTAGCCTTCCTGACCCTTTTCACCCTTCGCGAGAAAGAGCGGGCGGAATGTTCAAGGGCCCTGACAATGTCCACCTTTTTCTGCCTGGGTATGTTCTCAATGGATGGGTCATAGATCCTCAGGCTCTGGGGAAGGCCGTTTTTGCACGGGAATCCATACGCCGGGTCGGGGTCGGTTCCTCTGGCGCCCTGAAGGGCATTGTCCACCATTGTCCTCATAGAGTCGGGGTTGAGTCTAAAGCTGTATGAGAATCCGAGCCTATTGTTACGGATGGTGCGCAGGCAAGCCCCCATACTGCGCGCCTGCTTAAGGGTCTCGAGCCGGCTGTCCTTCACCTCTATGGAGAGTGTGGATGTTCTGAGGAGAAATGCCTCAAAGGAATCCGCTCTCCTCCCGATGTTCGTTTCTATCCTGTCATATATCTGTTCTATGTCCATCATTGGCGCTTGTCCGTTTCGTTTAGTTCCAGCATGAGAGCAATTTCGCCGCAGTCTGGAAATTCCGGACACTTGATGCAGTCTCCCCATATTTTCTGGGGAAGGATGGTCTTTTCTACAATCGTGAAGCCGAGATGTGAGAAAAATTCAGGTTTGTATGTCAGACAGAAGAGCTTGGCGATCCCATAGCTCTTTGCCTCAGTGATGCATGACTCCACCAGCCTTGATCCAATTCCCTTTCCCTGTTGCTCCTCCCGGACTGCAAGGCTGCGGATTTCAGCCATGTTCTCCCAGCAGAAATGTAGTGCGCAGACTCCATAGATGGGAAATCCATCATCCTCCTGAAAAACAAAGTAATCCCTTAAATATTCGTAGATCTCAACGAGTGATCGGGGGAGCATCTCCCCCCGTTTGGCGAAGTTCTCAATGAGCTTGTGTATCTCCTTTACATCTTCCATTCTGGCTTTTCTGATCATTACTCTCTTTGCCTCACTAACCTCGTGCCCCGTTGAGCATTTCTTTTGCATGCTCCCTTGTTTTCCCTGTGATCTTCATTCCGGCGAGCATCCTGGATATCTCCCCAACCCTTTCTTCCTCGGTGAGCTTCTTGATCCCTGCGAGCGTCCTTTTCCCTATTACATCCTTTGTTACCTTGAAGTGAGCATCGGCGTAAACAGCGATCTGAGGAAGGTGCGTGACGCAGAGGACCTGATGTGATGCCGAAACCTCCTTGAGCTTTCTTCCCACAACCTCTGCGGTTGCCCCTCCTATGCCTGAGTCAACTTCATCAAAGATCATTATGGGAATGCCCTTAAAGACTGTCTTCAGGGCGAGCATAATCCTGGATAGCTCTCCTCCCGATGCGATCCTGGTGAGGGGTTTTGGCTCTTCTCCCACATTGGGAGAGATGAGGAACTCTGCCCGGTCTATCCCTTTCTGTTCCACGGGCAAGCCTTGAACCTCCATGCCGGGGCCCGGGATTGGAAGGGTTGAAAGGTCGATCTTAAACACTGTTTTCTTCATGCCGAGGGTGGCGAGCTCTTCCTCTACGCTCTTCATGAGTTGCCTGGCTGCATCCCTCCTTTTCCCGGAGAGTTTTTTTGCAGATGAGAGATATGCCTCTCCAGACTCTTTCAGGAGCCTTTCACATTCAGCAATCCTCTCCGTATTGGTCTCCATATCCTTGAGCTCTTTTCGCACCCTATCGTGGAATTTCCTGACCTCCCCGGCTGTCCCTCCATATTTCTTCTTTAGCCTTGAGAGAAGCTCAAGACGCGATTCTATGGCCTCAAGTTTCCTGGAATCGAAGGAGATCTTTCCAGCGTAATCCCTGAGCGACAGGCCAACCTCCTCGGCCTGAACCAGAGAAGATGAGAGGTTTTCGTGCAGTGGAGAACAGCTCGGATCAATCTTTTTCAGCTCTTCAAGGCTCTTTAAGACCGATGACAGGACTTCAGAGACCGATCCCTCTCTGGCATATAGGGCCTCATGGCCTTGTTGGGCAAGGCTGTGGAGTTTTTCAGCATTGAGAAGGATCTGTCTCTCGGATCTCAATTCCTCCTCTTCTCCGTCTTTAAGATGCGCTGAGGCGATCTCCTCTGACTGAAATTTCAGAAGCTCCTCCATCTGAGCCCTCTGTTTCTCCCTTTCATTCAGGAGCCCCAGTTCCCGGACAGTATTGAGGAATGTCTGGGCCCTCTCTCCCACCTCTGCCCTGAGTGCCTCCAGATTTCCGGCCTGATCCAGTATGTCAAGGTGTGTTTCCTGCCTGAGGAGAGTCTGGTGTTCGTGCTGGCCGTGGATGTCCACGAGGGAATCGCCTATCTCCGAGAGAAGGGACAGTGTAACCAGGCTTCCGTTTATGTATGCCCGTCCCTTTCCAGATATCGGAATGCTCCTTTTAAGTATGAGATCGTCGCTTGTCTCAATTCCCTTGTCTTTCAAAGGGCGGAGCGCTTCTGCGTGTGGACCCAGTGAGAACATTCCCTCAATAATGGCCTCATTGCTTCCTGCCCGTACCACATCAGTGTCTGCCCGTCCGCCCAGGAGAAGCTCCACTGCATCCACGATGATAGATTTTCCAGCGCCGGTTTCTCCTGTAAGGATATTAAGACCCTTGTGGAATGAAACCTCAAGAGATTCAATTATGGCAAAGTTTCCGATCCTCAGCTCGGCGAGCATTTCCTAAGCCTGTCCCCAGGCAAGCTTCTCTCTGAGGAGCCTGTAGTAGCTCCTTTCAAGGGTTCTGATAAGACGGACAGTGTCCTTTCCCTGCCTTACCACCATATAATCCCCTACCTCCAACGGATGCCCTTTCTGTCCGTCAAGGGTCAAATAAACATCCCCATCTTTTTTTATAACCGTGACCTTGACGTTTGAAGCATCCGGGATGACAAGCGGCCTTATAGTCAGGGTATGGGGGCAAATTGGAGTGATAATAATGCAGCCGAGAGAGGGCGTGACAATAGGCCCTCCTGCAGACAGGGAGTATGCCGTTGACCCTGTTGGGGTGGCGAGGATTAGGCCATCGGCCCTGAATGTCTCCAGGAACTCACCGTTGACCTCTGCCCTGATCTGGATGATTCTGGCAAGTGCGCCCTTTGTAATTACTGCATCATTGAGTACAGTGTGTTCTCCTATCCTAAGGTTTTTCCTGAAGACCGATGCCTGAAGCGTTGTTCTCTCCTCTACATAGAATTCTCCAGAGAGGATCCTGGGCATGACAGTCATAAGCTCATTCATGCTTACTGCAGTCAGGAATCCCAGCCCGCCGATGTTAACCCCAAGGATCGGGACCTTGCGTCCTTTGACGAGACGAGCAGCTGAGAGCATGGTTCCATCCCCACCGAGCACTACCAATAGATCGATGAGATGGGGTATCTTCCCCCTTTCATATCCCTTTCGTCTTCCCAGGGCGCGCGCCACGCTTCGTTCCATGACAGGCTCTATCCCCCTTTTTGAAAGCCAGGTGGAGAGCTTCCCTGCCCCGACGAGGGCCTCCTTCACCCCGCTCTTTACAATGATCCCTATCCGTTTCATCAGGAGATCACTTTATCACGGGTGAAAAATGAACTCCAGAAATAGCATTATGATGAGCCCGCCCACGACACCAATTGTCGCTTCCCTTTCATTCTTATGGCTATAGCTTTCCGGGATCAGTTGAAGAAAAGTGACATACAACATGGCCCCACCGGCAAAGCTGAGGGCATATGGGAGAAGGAATTTTAAGAAAGAGACGAGAAGGATCCCGATGAATCCGGCCACGGGCTCTGCGAGGCCAGAGGCCAGGGTAATGAAAAATATTTTTGCCCTGCTTGTTCCTCCCCTCCATATGGGAAGGGCAACGGCAAGGCCTTCAGGGATGTTCTGGATTGCGATCCCCACGGCCAGGGCAAGACCATGGCCAGGAGGAAGTGAGTAATATCCAACCCCGCTTGAAAAACCCTCGGGGAAGTTATGGATGGTGATCGCCGTTGCCACCAGTATGCCCCTGCGGAGCGTTGGCGTCAGCGCCTTCCGGCTGAAGTGGGGCTCAAGGTGAGGGAGGGAATTTTCAAGGACAAGCATGAAGAGGACGCCAAGGGTGAAGCCTATTACGAACTGATAGAGGTATCCTGCATGCAGGGCCGGAGAGATCAAAGAGAAAGCGGATGCGGAGAGCATGATCCCGGCTGACATTCCGAGGAGACCGTCATATATCCTGTGAGGGATCCTTTTGAAGAAAAATAGGGGAAGGGAGCCGAGACATGTTGCAGAGCCTGCAAAGGTGCTTGCTAGGAATGCTTCGATCATATCAGGAGTCCTTCATATCATAAGTGTATGCCATTCACAATACAAAATATTGTCATTGCGAGCCCGCAATAGGCGGGCGTGGCAATCTCTTGTTGTCAATGAATTATGAGATTGCGGAGCCTGTTCCGAATCCGCCTTGCGCCAAAGGCGCATCTCCGCCGGAGGCGGATCTGCCTAAGGCATGAAGCCTCAGGCTGAGAGGCGGATGAAGGAATCTCCTGGTTTGCTTCGGCATTGCCTCGCAACCGCTGCGCTCCTCGCAATGACCCAGAGGGGTTTTGTTTGACCCATGTCGAAGGATTGACTGTCATATCACCAACAAGTAATATTAAAATAAAAAGGGGGTGCTTATGGCAACAGGTGGATATATTGTCCTCGGTATAATTGTCGTTTTGATCCTGTGGATTGTCTTAACATACAACAGGCTCATCAGCCTTAAAAATCAGGTCCTCAACGGATGGAAGCAGATAGATGTTCAGCTCAAGCGCAGGCACGACCTTATTCCCAACCTCGTTTCTACGGTGAAGGGAGCCATGGACTTTGAGAGGGGTACCCTGGAAAAGGTCATGGAGGCACGGGCAAAGGCAATGGGAGCCAAGGGTGTGGCAGAAAGCGCACAGAGGGAAGGGGAGCTGTCCCAGGTCCTTGGCAAGTTTTTCGCTGTCATGGAAAACTATCCTCAATTGAGATCCAATGAGAATATCTCGCAGCTTCAGGAAGAGCTCACATCTACGGAAAACCGCATCGGCTTCGCACGGCAGTTCTATAACGATATTGCCACCAAATTCAACATCGCCCAGCAGGTCTTTCCCTCTTCAATCATTGCGGGGATGTCAGGGTTTCAAGCCGCCGAGCTTTTTGAGATCCAGGCGGCAGCAGAGAGGGAGGTTCCCAAGGTTGATCTTTCTATGAAGCAATGATCCGGCATGAACATCTTTGAGCAGCAGAGAGGCAACCAGCGTAAAACCTGGATTATCCTCGTTGTCTTCATACTATTTTTTCTCTTCCTGGGATATGGATTTGATGCCCTATATTTCGGGTTCAATCCGTCCACCCTCCTGACAGCAAGCCCCCAGTTCCCCTTTGCGACATTGTTTGCCCTGGGGGTTTCAGGTTTCACCTCGTGGCTGGGGTTTTCTTCCGGAGACAAGGCTGTCCTGGCCTCAGCCCATGCTGTCCCTGCCAATCCCGCGAACCTGAAGGAAAAACAGGCAGAGAACATTGTTGCGGAGATGGCCATAGCCGCTGGCCTGCCCCCGCCGAAGCTCTATATCGTCGCCGAGCAAGATCCAAATGCCTTCGCCACCGGGACGAACCCTGAGCATTCAAGCATCGCGGTCACCCATGGGCTGCTGGATGTCCTGAATCGGGAAGAGCTGCAAGGGGTGATTGCCCATGAGATGAGCCATATAAGGAACTACGATACCCAGATGATGACGATTGTCGCCGCCCTTGTAGGGGGAGTGGCCCTGCTGGCCGATTGGGCCAGGAGGGGAATGAGGTTCGTCAGTCCAAGGGGACGCGGAAGGCAAAAGGGAGCTGCCCCCCTGGTCTTCCTCGTTGTATGGATGACGGCTGTGCTCCTTGCCCCTATACTTTCACAGTTGCTGGCCATGGCCGTCTCCAGGAAGAGAGAATACCTGGCCGATGCCTCAGGAGCAGAGTTGACGCGAAATCCAATGGCCCTGGCCCAGGCACTAAAGAAGATCGAGTTTTCCGCAGCGCCGACCGTCAGTATAAGCAGGGGAACCGCGCACCTCTGCATATGCGACCCCCTGGGTAGGAAGATGGGATTGAAGGAGGGATTCGTGGCCGATCTCCTGGCCACCCATCCGCCCATGGTGAAGAGGATCACTGCATTGAGAGAAATGGCCTTTGCTGGGGCGCGGGAGGGGCTTGGCAGAGAGGCGGGGGTGGTGGGCGGGGGTGGCCCATAAAAGGGTGGAATAATAGAAGCGAGCAACCGACATGAAGCGCTGTCTACTGCTTTTTGACCTGGATGGGACGCTTCTCCTTACCGGAGGGGCAGGGACGCGTTCCTTTGAGAGGTCATTCCTTAAACATTATGGGGTCCGGGTGGACACACAGAGGGTAAGAATGGATGGGAAGACCGATCCTGCCATAGCCAGGGAGCTCCTTTCACTTTATGGCCTTCCTTCAGACGACCCCGCCGTCCAGAAAGTCCTTTCAGGATATGTGGAGGCACTTGACTCTGAGGTGGCAGCATCGCCGGGCTACCATGTCCTGCAGGGCGTTGAAGTGGCGCTGAAGGAGCTTTCACAACGGAGCGATGTGGTCATTGGTTTGGCCACAGGCAACCTTGAATCAGGGGCGCGGATCAAGCTGGAGAGGGGGAAGCTCAACCAATTTTTCCCCTTTGGGGGGTTCGGGTCGGATTCGGAGAACAGGCCTGAGATTGTCCGGATCGCCGTAAGGCGTGGAAAAGAGTATGCCAAAGAAGACTTCGGCCCCGGGGATATTGTTGTAATCGGGGATACGCCCAGGGATATTGATGCTGGAAAGGCAGCGAGCGTTAAGGTCCTGGCTGTGGCCAGCGGGTCATTCGATCTGGAAGCCCTCAGGGCATGCTCCCCTGATGCGGTCGTCAAGAGCCTGTCCCCTGTTTCAGAGTGGCTCTCCTCCCTTTTCCCTGAAATTTAGCATGTTGCTTTTACATGATCGATTTGTGGTTATTGTGATCGCCGTTACAGCGGTGATAATTGCAGTGATGGCCGTCATTCATTTAATACAGAGTAGTAAGGCAGGTCCTACCTTCGAATCGAGGTCATCTCCTTCGGTAAGTACGCTGTCAGAGCAACAATCAGGATATGGAAACCTTCAACCATTGCCATCCAGGGGGCCGTTTCGCGTCACGCGTGTCCTCGATGGAGACACAATAGTTCTTGATAATGGCGAGACAGTCCGTCTGATCGGAGTAGATGCACCAGAAATCCATCACCCGGAGATCCCTGTGCAAAGGTTTGGAGAGGAGGCAAAAGAGTTTCTTCGGCGTCTTGTTGAAGGTTTTGAGTGCAACCTGGAATACGAGCCAGGGGAGATTCGTGACCAATATGGGAGGCTTCTTGCCTATGTGTTCGTGGAAGGCAGGCTTGTGAACGCTGAGATCATCCGGCGCGGGTATGCCTACGCCTATACCAGATTTCCCTTCAGGCGACAGAAGGAATTCATGATGTTGGAGCAGGAGGCCAGGGAGAAACAGTATGGTCTGTGGCACCTCTCCTTACGGGATGGACGGATTACCAATCTTGTCAAACGGTATGAATCGCTGAGCATGGATGGGCGTAGGAAGCTCGATGAAATATTGGAAAAACTTGTCAACGATTATTCCTTTGAAGGGAAGGAGACATTGCCAAAGGAGGAGAAACCGTGACAACAGAACAGAATCAGGATTTAAAAAGGTTCCTTATCAGGATAGGGGTTGTAACCGCTGCGGTCCTTGCGATTCTGTATGTAGCCAAGGTGTGGTTCTTTGATCAGCGACCGTCTCATGTGTCCCAACAAGGGGCTGCGGTAGAAGATATAGGGGAACTTTCTTCGGAGGAGCGCGCAGCAGGAACATCCAGAATTATTCCCTGGCAAGAGGCCGCCAAACACTACGGAGAATATGCATCGGTTGAAGGGACCATTGTCCTTACCCATAATTCCGGGAAAGCCTGTTTCCTCAACTTTCACCCGGATTACAAACGATACTTTACAGCAGTTATTTTTGCATCCGCTTTTCCCAGCTTCCCTCCGAATCCGGAAAAATACTACTACGGGAAGAGAGTTCGTGTTTCAGGTTACATAAAGGATTACAAAGGAAAACCAGAGATTATTTTAGAGAATCCAGGCCAGATAGAAGTTTTGAAAAAATAAGTTTATCCAGAGCCCTATAATTTGTCATTCAACCTTGGTCTAATAATACATGTCTGTTCCTCAGTAGGTCCATACCGGTGTGCCAGCACAATGCCCTTCTCCTTGAAAAACTCTTGGAGGACTTCGGAGAAGTCTCTTCGATCATTTTCAATCATTGCTTGAGAGATTAGGTAAGTCTTGGTTTCTTGCGTGGATGGCCTCTTATTCTGATCTTTAGATAGACAGCGAAGAATCAATTTTCGGAGGGAAGAAGGGGCATTTCTTTTCAGTTGCTCCGACTCGGGAGGGCTTACTTGAATGATATTCGTAATAATTTCATGAAGGCTTTCACGCCCATAAGGGTGTTCACCGGAAAATATCTTATATAGGACAACCCCCAGAGAGTAAATGTCGCTTCGTTCATCTATATTCCGTCCGTCAAGCTGCTCAGGGGTCATATGTGTAGATGCCCCGTTTACCTCACCTGTATGTGTTTGGCCAGGTGATGGTCTATGTATAGCAATTTCGAAGCCTGTGAGCTTAATCTTCCCCTCTTTGGAAATAAGGATGTGAGAAGGCTTTATGTTCCTCTGAATTATTCCCTTCTCGTGGATATATTCCAAAGCACTAATAATACGAGAAGCAATAATAAGGCCAATATTCAGGGGGAGAGCGCCTATCTGTTTCAAGATCCAGGACAAATCAGACCCGTCCATATATTCCAAAACAATGAAATGAGAGTTCCCATCTTTGCCATAATCAACGATATTGATAATATTCACATGGTGGAGGACACCTAAAATCTTAGCTTCGTTTTCGAACCTGCATATGAACTCGGGGTCATCGGCCAGGTGGACATGAAGTTCTTTGATAATGACGAACCTGTCTATGTTCGTCTGTTTGGCTTTATAAATGACAGCCAACCCTCCTCTGCCAATTTCTTCGAGGATACTATAAGAGCCGATGTTTTTTATGATTCGCTCCATTCTTTCTCCAGTATTTATGAAGTATGTAGGCTTATTTCATCTCTTCTAAAATTTGTGAAATTTTTGACTTCAATTTTGGTAGGTCCTTCTCTATAACTATCCATATCCGCTCCATATTTACTCCAAAATATCCATGGATGAGGACATCTCTCATCCCCGCAATCTGTGTCCACCGAATGTCCGGGTGTTTAGTTCTTAACTCCTCCGGAAGATTTTTTAGAAGGTGTGCCATTGTTAGTTGATCTTTGCTGAAGCGGCCCCCAGTGTGGTGAAATAAGTGTGTGTTTTTTCAGGAAAAACCACAAAAGGAGGCCGCAATGAGAAAGGTACTACGGATTGGCAGCAA
>Ga0315296_10000418_pt1 | contig 38993 bp, 53 predicted proteins | sample YL17G14_18_MG_FD_203921 | JGI IMG/M metagenome (GOLD analysis project Ga0315296, IMG submission 203921) | Sediment microbial communities from Yellowstone Lake, YNP, Wyoming, USA - YL17G14_18 | ecosystem: Environmental > Aquatic > Freshwater > Lake > Sediment | place: USA: Wyoming | collected... | reverse complement strand
GGACGCACTACTAAACCGGCCCATCAAGCAAGGCTCTGATTTTTTCTTCGATTTCGTCTCTGATCTCTCTAACTTTCTCTATCGGTTTGCCTTTCGGGTCTTCAATTCCCCAATCTACTGCATGCATCAGCGTGCCCTTATGCAGTTAACGGTGGAGACATCTTCCGCACCTCTCTTTTTTCTATTGTTGGTACTGAAGAACACAAGCATAAATGTGATTATAGCCAAGATTGCTTACAGCCAAGAGTTGTGCGGAGGGCAAAGTCTGGGAGAGATGGCGTACTTCATCATCTTGAAGAAAGCTCCTAAGATAAAGCAAATGAAAGGCTTGGAAACAACAATCTTGACAGGCTTGCACGGAGAGAAAATGATGATGGTTCTAAGCGCCACCTTGCCAGGTCACAGCGTTCCTCTACATTCTCATCCACATGAACAAATCGGCATGGTCTACAACGGTAAAGCCGTTCTAAGAATTGGTGACGAGAAGAAAAGGGTGAAGAAAGGTGACTTCTACCGCATTCCAGCTAACGTGCCACACGGAGACACATGCATTGGAGAGAAAACGTTTGTAATGCTGGACATTTTCTGTCCGGTGCGTGAAGATTTTGTTCGAAAACTAAAGGAACAAGCCCATGTGTGAGGAAATGACTTTCAAAGCTTTGACAAATGGCGATGTCTCCAGAAACTCCCACTTTTTCAGCGGTCATCTTTAGATCCTTCAAACACTTCTTTAGCTTTTTTGTTTAAAGATTGTGATTTTCTGAAAGTTGGCAAAGTTACAACGTGGACTGTTACGACAATCGCTACTGCAAAAAGGACTATCTGCACAACATAGCTACTCACCATGAAGAGTGCTGAATAACCTATTGTTATCCAGAGTAAAAACAAAGTGAAGATTTTGCCAGTTTGTGAGATTCCCTTTCCCTCGTTATAGTTTCTTATGTAGCTTCCGAACAGCTTGTTATTGAGCAGCCACTGATGCATCCGTTCTGAACCTTTGTAGTAACATGCAGCTGAGAGCAAGAGAAACGGGGTGGTAGGCAGGATAGGCAAAAATACGCCTGCAGCCCCCAACCCCAAAGAAATAGTTCCAGCTACTACAAATATTCCCTTCTTGAAACTGCTCGGTCTGCGCATGCTACCAGATTGGTTCATAACGATAATTCAGCTTCTGGACTTGTTTAATCTTGTTATCACTCGCCTGCACGGCATTCAACGGTCGTGACCGTCTCGGCTCAACTATTACTATCTTCATGTGTTATTGCATCAAAAGCCCAAAATGAGTTTATTTTCGCATAATAAGGCAGAATTGAGCTTGGTGGGGTCGCTGGGATTTGAACCCCCACAGTGGAGACATCTCCCGCACAACCCCTCTTTTCTTTGTGCAAAAGTGACAAACCAATCAAGTCAATTCTGGCTCAGGTTTTCTTAGAAGCCAACCTAAGAAGACTAAGAAACACACGCATTGTCTCTGTGACTGGCGCCAGAGTAATGGATGATTGTGTTAGTAGAATATAATTAAGAAGGGAGTGAGAAGCGAAAACACCAAGTAGCTTGTCTGCACCCATGTTTGCTTTCACTATGGGCAAGGCAGCATTTCCAATCACTACATCATTTGAGAAGTCGAGCAGCAAATCCCATGACTTAACATTGTCCAAAAGCATTTTTACTACAGTGTCACCTGCAACGCTTGATTCATAGTAAAGAAGCGTCTTGATGGGCCTATCTATTGAAAACTGTCCAGTAAAGGAAATGCCAAAGCGCCCAGAACAGTCGAACGAAATCAGCTTTCCTAACTTCTCCAAGTCTTTCGCTAAATTCTCTTTGTTTAGCGTCTGTTTTACTTCGATTATGAAAGCGGCCGCGTCGAAAGGGATGAAATTAGTGTCGCCAACCCTAAGAACTATTTTAGGGCATGCATTCTTGAATGTTGCAACAACATCAAAATCATTCTCACCAGTGCTGAATACTTCAAATGCTTGGCCCCGGTAGTTTCGGGATAGCTTCAAACTCTCACCAAGCATACTCAGTATGCTTTTTTACCGGTAAACTTGGGTGGGGGTCCCACCCCCAGCACCAATGGATAATCCAGAAGGTATTTGGGAATTTTTGAAGTTTTGTGGAAAATGAGGAAAGGCGTGGATGTTAAAGATCTTCTTAATAGATTTTATGAGTACCTACTGCCAAAAACTGGATTGCTTTTTTCTCAAACTTTACCTTGCATATTAACCGATGCTTTAACCCTATCTCATACGAGTAGCATCCTTCCCATGGACCGTGTAGCATATGCCCCTCCTTTCTGGGATCATCACTGGTCACAGCATTTCTATCGCCTTTTCAACCCTTCGCCTCACTTCTGTGCTCAGCCTTTTATAGCCTCTCTTGAAGGTCCTCGTGAACTCAGCGGTCCAAATTGATGTCAGTTTAATCCCAATACTTGTGGTGGATTTGTGAAAATCAGATCAGGACCTAAGCCACTCTAGTGCCTCTTTGGTGTTTCGGAACCTCATGACTTTTCCTTCACTAATCTCTCTCAAGCTTTTTGTAATGTCAGCTTGAAGTTCCTTGTTAGACATAACTTCAAGAGTAGCCCAGATTTCATCTTCGGGGACTCCATCCCTCATTGCTTTCATTACAAATCTAACCATTTCATCAAAGGCCTTCTTCTCAATAAGCAAAGTCTCAACCATAGGCAAACCACACACCATCTAATAAGCTTCCCAAAATATATCAGTTTCTAATACCCCGACAAGCCTTCCGTCCTACCGTTATTTTTAAGTAGTTTGACGAACAGGGTTTGGATTTTATAATGAATTAATCTGTAACGAAAGAGGTTAGAAAGCGTAGCCGAAACCGATATAATCCCAGCTCATAACCGCTATGAAGGCGAGGGTTCGAACGAGGGTGATAACCTAATGTGCGCGCTGAAACCGTCGACAATAATTCACCCTCTAAAACCATGGCTCTCACCCTTGCGATAGTTTCTACAAAATCAGAATATTGGATGCTATCAAACTCCAATCCCAAATTCTCACACAATTTTTCTACAATTAATCTCTCCAAAAAAAAGGCGCCATCCTTGAAAATCAATCTCAAGGCGTTATCAAACTCTTCAACTTTCTCTGGAATTTCCTTTCGTCTTACCTGGAACCTTATTCTAAGATGAAAATACAAGGCTTGCCGGCAAGATTTCCCAAGCGAATAAAATGCAAAGTCAACAGCCTTCAGCAAAGCATCATTAAATCTTTTACTTTCCATTAACATCCAACCATAGAGTCAAGCTTTGCACTAAAGGTTTGATATGGCAAGATAAATCCCTTATGAACCGCAAATTCGAATCATTAATATCGCTGATACAGATTCCAAATCCGAACATAAACATCAATTCACGACTCCTCCTAACAAGCTACTTGGGCTCAAAAATAGAGAAACAACCAGGCAAAACACTTGTTTCTCTGTTTCCGTAACAAATTCAAGCTCTATTAAGAAGGCTTCCTCGTTGAATGTTATGGCGAAACCAGTCGCGTAAAACACGTGCAACTTTCTCACCCCACAAGAAAAAACGTTTATTAAACATTACGACACAATATATCGGGATAAAATGCCACGCCTAACCTCTCAACTGAAAAGCCTAACCGATGAAGAGTTGACACGCATCCGCTTGCAAATAATCCTTAAAATGCTTGAAATAGACCCTAAGCTTAAACGCATCCTAAAACTGTATCTCCACGAACAACGTTAAGAGTGTAGCCCTCAGGGGCTCAAAAGCTGGGCAGGCACCCCAAAACAAAAAAGGGAAAAGTGAGTTTATGGTTTTGTCAGAAGTGGTGAATTATTTCCATTACAACCCGGTAGCCTACCAATTCACCCACAGACAAGAAATACTAAACCCAGGCGTCGGCGGGCACATCATGAGCTACGCAAGCAACAACAAAATCTACCTAAGAGAAAACTCTGAACCGAACAAAACGATAGCCACACTAATAGACACCACGTTGGTTTCGTTGCCTCATCAGGTCGACGGCGACACGGATGAGCTGTGAGGCATGCCCTCACCGTTACTACTGCTCAGATCCGTAGAAGGCGGGCGGTGAAAAAACCATGAATAAAATTTTAGCAAAGATTCTGGCTTGGATATTCGGTTTCGACTCTAAAGAATATAGAACTTATATAATGGCAAAATTAGGAGGAGAGCGAAACCATGAAACTAAAAATAAACGAAAGAGAGAAAAAGACTAGAGATAAAAAAGAGAAACTGCATAGGTTACTTATGGAACTGGGGCCCTTCATAATCGACATTGATGGAAGTCGAAGGTATTGGATGGAAAGGTTGGCGAAGGAGTTGAATCTAGAAGAAAGGAAAAAAGAGGACACAGAAAAAGCTCGAATAAATATAATGGAAAACGTGAAATTCATTTCTTTTGGAACAGAAAGAGAAAAATGGGCATGGCTAGGAGCCTTTATAGATGCTGAATGTTCAATCGGCTTATACAAGAATAAATGCAAAGGTGGAAAAGGGTGGTTCTGGGTTCCAAGATTAGCGGCAAAGTCAACAACACCCATTTTGCTTGTTCAAGCGAGAAGAGCGTGTAATGGGGGCAACATATGGAGTGTGGCTGTAAGAGGCAATCGTAAACCTCAAAAGTTCTTCTCGGTGCATTCAAAAACTCTCCGATATATCTTACCCAACGTCCTGCCATTTCTTTGTGCAAAGAGGAAAAATGCTGAATTATTGTTGGAGGCATTAGAATTAATCGGAAAACGCAGAATTGAGGATGATGAGAACCGATTGGAACAAATTTATAGAGCCCTTCAAGTGCTAAATAAAAGAGGAAACTCGGGTAGTAATGAATCGTAAGAGGTGATTAAGGTTGAGGTGTAATGTTAGAGTTTGCGTAGGAAAACGGGGAAACGCATTATACTGTCTTTGCTGAGTTGGTAATAGCGGACTTCAACCTTCAAGCTTGTTTTACAGCCGTGTAGGGTTCTCCGATGTCGAAGGCTTAGGCACTTGTGGACTTGCCCTCAATAAATTGGTGAACGCCCTCAGCTGAGCCTTTGTAAGCGCGCGCTAATGATATTTTAGAAATTATGTTAATGTCGGAATTCGAATTAACTAGAACAATCTTCTATAATTTTCTTTCATAAGTCAAATTAGATCGAGCTCGGTTATTACTAGTGGAGAGATTAAAATGCCCAAGAATGCAATTATTGTTATTTCTCTCGTTGAGGAAAGTGTTGAAAAGTCAAGTGAAGAAATTGAGAGGGAGATATTTGATGAGCTTTCAAGGGGCTTGCCTACGATTCCTTGGTGTAAAAAAGTGGAGAAGGTTACGGTTAGGGAGGCCTAAACCGCTTTATTTTGCTTGCAAAAGTTTTGCCATGAAATTTTGAATGTGCCTATTGCTGTTTTGGATAACTTTGATGGTTTCTTTTCCTTTATCAGTTAGTGTGTAGACCCTTTTTCTGCTATTCCAGCAGCCTTCAATAAGTCCGTCTCTTTCCATAGAATATAAGAGAGAGTAGACGGTGCCAGAACTGATTAAGAAACCGAATTCGTCATGGACGTGTTGGAGTATGTCGTAACCACTCAGGTCGTTGCTCTCCATTTCTGCGAGGACCAATACATCTAGGAAGTTTTTTAGCAATCTCTCAAGCATGCTACTCAAAATTTCTTTTTCCAAGTCCGCACCCGAACTTAACATATTTTGCTATGAATAAGAAATAAATTTTGTTTAATTCAGATTCTGAATTTAACAATAGTATTTTAAACATACTCTAGTGGCATAACAAAAGGGCGGCGGATATTTTAAAATCTTGTCTCGGGTTATCAATTTGTTGATTGCAACGACCTTTCCAAACGCAGATTGCGTAGCCAGTTTTAGGCTGAGACGATTTTTTCTCAGGGATTATTTTTTTAAAGTCGCATTCATCCTCGAAGGCACAGAAAATCCGCTTATTTTTTACAAAAACCGTTCCAGTTGTCATCTATACACTTTCCAAAGTTTTTATCTATTTTATAACTATTCTATTTTGACTTAACCATTATTCAAAGCGGTGTTACAATGACTGTGTCGAAAACTGACAAGGTTAAATGACTTGCGGCTTCATCAACATTGAAAATCGAGCACGGGCTACGCAGTACTACAAGTTGCTCTTCGAGTGGCAATATTCGGATTCGGATAGTGTCTTAATTGTTTAAGACTATATGCAGATCGTTAGCATTACGGTTTTAAACATATTTTTCAAAAACGATTATGTGAAAGTGTTTTTGTTAATAGGTAGGAGTATATCTGCATATTAACAAATTATTCATGCTGTGCAGTTAAAGGAGTTTTAAGGAAAATTAAGGAGGCAGGAGGTTGAAAAAACACTTTATTGCCAAAGTTGTTGCAGGTCATCGTGTTACCGTACCTAAAGAGGTATGCCAAGTTCTCGGAATTAAAGATGGAGACCTTGTCGAGGTTGACTTAGACGTAGCAAAGATACCTCAGGAATCTGAAAATAAACCTGTGAGGGGAAAATAAAATGGAAGCGAATGTGGAAGCGATAAAGCCAAGTCCGTATCAGCCTAGGTACATTTTTAATCTTGACTATTTAGAGTCGGAAATAAAGAAGGACGGTCTCCTAAGCGATCTAGTTGTTCGCAGGAAAGGCGATTTTTATGAGATAATCGACGGTGAAAGAAGATGGAGAGTTCTTAAGAAGCTGGGATGGAAAAATGTGCCAGTTAGAGTGGTCAATGCAGACGACGAAAAGGCGAGGTTATTAATATACAAACTGAACAAAATTCGGGAAAACTATTCGATTGAAGAGGAAGCGCGGTACTTCAAGAAGCTTGCAGATGAAGGCATGACGCCGTTGGAGATAAGCAAACAATTGAATGTGGACTTTCACTGGGTTTTAGCGCATCTTAACGTATTCAAATTTCCTGATGGTATTCAAAAAGCCATGTGGACCAGGCAGATCAGCGTATCCCACATAGTAGCGCTCGAAAGCGTGATAGAGAGAAACATCAAGGAAGCAGTGTTAACTGCAAAGGAGATTCTCGAGAGGAAGCTAGCAGTGTCTGAAACTAGAAAGATAACTCAAAAGCGTGAAGAGGAGCTTAAGGCGAGGGTTGATGAGATGCGCATTAAAGCGGTTGAGAAGGTGTTGCCTGCGATTGCGCCCAAGGTTCCCAAGCTGGAAACTCCAGAAGAGCTAGAAAAAGCCGCGGAGGCTCTTAAGGGAAAAGCGATATTGATGCGTGAAGGGGCTTTGATGCCTGAGGAAATTGCGAAAATGACAGCACCCTTTGAAGGAAGGGAATCAAGAGTTGAAATTAGGGAAGATATCACGGGATCAATGCAAACCGTAAAGAGCTTGCGAGAGAAAATCCAAGCCTTAGAAAAGGAGAAGGAGGATCTTCTACAGAAAAAGGGCTTCCTCACGGAAGCATTAAGCTTCAATTGTCCCCACTGCAATAATCCTTGTGTTGTCTACAGAGAGGGTGACAGCTATTGGGTAGAGTAACCACAACAATTGCAAGGTGAGAAATGTTGTTGGAAAAAGAGCGAAAGTTTGAAGAAGGGATTACGGAAAGACACGTTAAGGCATTTCTAGACCTGTTGATTTTGGCGATCTTGAACGGCAAACCCATGTATGGCTATAAGATTATTGCGGCTGTTCACAAAGAATTTGGCGTTTTGCTCAGCCCGGGTTCCCTTTATCCCCTTCTCCACACGCTAGAAGAAAAGGGAATGGTAGACTCCCAATTTCAAGGAGGAAGAATATTTTATTCGGTGACTTCTGATGGGAAGAAAATATTCCAAAACACATTCACAGAGTATAAAGCAACGATACGACAGATGGACAATTTCATAAACTCTAATACAAGAAACCCTTCTCAGGGTTTGTAGGCATTCCAAATAAGTGTTATAGTAAGCCCCAAACCTATCTTTCTCCACGGACCGCTTCTAACAGAGTTACCATCTCTTTCAGTTTTTTCATCTCTTTTCCAGCGTCTTTGTAGGGCACCTCTTCAAGCCTCTTAACCGTTTCTCTGATCTTTCTTATCTCTTCACCGAACGCTTTGTCACTCAGTCTTTTCTCTACAGAGCACATCAAGATCTTAGCTTGACTTACTGTTTTCACTTTCATCGTCACTCCATTCACAAGCTCCAACAGTTCGTCAGTGTACTCTTTGATGATCTGGGCATTACCGCCATTTAACGCCGCCTTAAGTTTTTCTAAAGTTTCTTCCAGAGTCTTTTTCTCCCTTTCAGAAATCTTACCATTCATCTTTTCTACCGCTTTTTCCGTCTCGTAGATTACAGCCTTTGCCCTGTTACAAGCTTCAATGATTTCCTTTTTCCTTTCGTCTACCTCGCTAAATCTGGTCGCCTCAATGATCATTCTGGTGATTTCCTCTGCTGACAGCGCTGTTGGCTTCGTTATTTTTATCGCTTCTTCTTTCCCAGTTTCTAGAATTTCGGCAGAGACGCTTAGTATGCCATCAGCGTCGATCTTGAAGGCTACCTCAACTTTCTGTTCGTATCTGGGCGCGGGTGGAATGCCGTCTAGCTTGAATAAGCCTAGGGATACGTTGTCCTTAGTCATTTCCCTTTCTCCCTGTAGAACGTGGATCATCATTGAAGTTTGGCCATCTTCTTCTGTTGCAAAGATCATGCTTGCTTCCGCTGGGATGATGGTGTTTCTCTTGATTAATCTCGTAAATATTCCACCCGAAGTCTCGACACCTAAAGAGAGAGGAGTAACATCCAGCAAGAGCAGATTTTTTATCTCACCTTTCAGAACGCTAGCTTGGACACAGGCACCAACAGCAACAATTCCCATGGGATCTATGCCCTCTTCAGGTTCCAATCCTAAGAAGAAATCTTTGAAGTATCTCCTAACAACTGGCATTCTAGTCGACCCGCCTACGAAAACAAGTTTATCTACATCTTGAGGCTGTAGCCCTGCGTCTTTCAAAGCCTTTTTTAAGGGATCCAGTAGTCTATCGAGCTCTGGTCTTATGAGTCCCTCCAGTTTGCCTCGTGTTAGAACGATATATGGGTTAATCTCAGACCCATCTATGTTTAGCTGAGTCTTTATGGTTGTTGAAAGTTTACTAGATAGATGAATCTTTGCTAATTCCCCCGCGTCCCTGAGCTTGTTCAAGTTTTTTTGGTCGCCTCTTAAGTTAATGCCGTATTTTTCCTCAATTTCGTCGACGAGACAATTTAGAATTCTATCGTCCATGTCTTTGCCGCCTAGATGGGTGTCTCCATTCGTGGATATGACTTTGAAGATGCCGTTGTTCATTTGTAAAATGGTTACGTCGAAGGTTCCTGCGCCTAAGTCTAGCACTGCTATCTTCAGGTTTTTTCTTATTTTGTCTAAACCATAGGCTAACGAAGCGGCTGTCGGTTCGCTGACGATTCTCAAAACTTCAAGTCCCGCTATTTCTCCTGCCTCTTTTGTGGCGTTTCTTTGGTTGTTGTTGAAGTACGCTGGCGCTGAAATCACTACTTTATCTATCTTCTCTCCTAGATAAGTTTCTGCATCCCCTTTTATCTTTTTTATTATCAGGGCGGAAATCTCTTGGGCGGTATACTTGTAACCGTCTATCTCTATAGTGTAATTCGTCCCCATTTTTCTTTTAATCCATCTTACCGTCCTTTCTGGATTAACATAGGCGTATTCCTTTGCATTTTTCCCCACAACTATTTCGCCGCCTTCTTTGAACGCTACAATGGAGGGAAACATTTTTCCGTAGGGAGTTGGCCCTTCAGCTGCTGGGACAAGCCTTATTTTTCCATCTTTCATAACGGCGCCAGCGGAGTTTGTGGTTCCAAGATCAATTCCTATTGTTCGTCCCATAGGAGTCTTCCTTTTGGAGTGGTTCAGCTGGTCTTTTCTTGTATTACAAGGGTTTCTTCGATCTTTGTTTTCTCGAGCGAGCAGAGGTAATGCTCACAGTACTTCGTCAATACTTCATGTGCATTCTTTATTTTCTTAAACTTCTCTTCGGCGAGGGGACCATCGGGATGCAGGTCTGGGTGGTATTTTCGCGCAAGCTGATCGTATGCAGAATTTATTTCAGACACGCTTACATCTCGACCTAACCCTAAAGTTTTTCTCGCGTCGTCTACAGTCTTAAAATCGATCTTCTTTATCTCAATCTCCGTGAAATTGTATGGTGGCAAGGGACCGACGCAAAGAAACTTAAGTTTTTTCTCGTACTTTTTCTCCAGTTCTTCTAGTTTGCCGTAAAATTTCTGTTCTTTTTCTTTGTCTACTAGAAAAGAAGCACTCATTATGGTGTCTTGATCTGTGATTTTGTTTTGTTTGGACCCATTTGACAGATCTCCTAGAATGCTATATATGTCCTTCATGTATTCGTTTTTTCTTTCATCCAAAGCTGACTTAACCTTTTTTCCCAGTTCAATTTTGAGGGATTGATTAGCAGTCTTCTTCACTTTCGCGCTTAATGTTTGTATTTCTTCATCTTCTTTTAAGATGTCCGTTAGGATGGTGTTGTACCATGAAATCTTGACGTTGATCTGCAACTTGTTGTCTATTTTCTCCAGCGTGTTCTTGAACTTCATTCGACCCCGCTTAAGGATGTTGATTATCTCTGATTCGTTCCCAGCTATAACTCCGAAACCCATAGGGATAATCGTGTGAGTCTCCATAATTTTTCGCAAAGTCTTCTCGTGGGTCACGGCTTCTTCTATTTCGACTATGTAATCCACTGGGATGTCGCTAACTACCGCCCCAATATCCGCGTATTGAATGGTATATACCTCGCTGTTGCCCACTCCAATGTTCCCGAAGTTTTCCCTACTCTCTGTTTCTATTATTCCGTACAGGTACCTTCCAGTTTCCACTCACTTCACGTCCTGTCTCCCTTTTGACCCGCCAATCTCCGCTACAAAAGAATATGGAGGCCAAGGTCCAGTGAATCTGACAGCAAAGCCTTCTCTCCTGTTAACCTCTTCCAGCAATGTTGTTAACTTTTGAACTCTGTCTTTGCGCACTAAACAGAAGAGGTTTAAAATCATCAGTTTGTCTCGCCATTTTTCTGAAGCTTTTTTATCAACTAGTTCAATTCCAACTTCATCTACAAGGTCTCTGATCTCATTGCACAGCCTTCTGGCGTGACATTCGATTAGTGCTAGTCTTTTCTCTTGTTGCTTTCTAAGGAGGTAAGCTGCTCCCTTGGTTCTGTTCTCTATCTCCTTTCTTAGATTCTGAATTTCCTCGTTTTCCTCTATTGTTTTTCTGACAAATTCGTTCTCAAGGAAGACTTGAACTTCATACTGTTCTTTTCCTTCAAGTCTTTCTAATAGCGTCTTAAGTTGGGTGTAGTGCCCGTCAAGCCACTTCCTCACGGCTTCGTCGTCTCCCGCCAAAATGTTGTTAAAGGCTAAGGGGATCAGTGTGCCAAATTCCTTGGTAGCCAGGTCAATTACATATTGATGGGTTAAAAGCCACTCTAGTGCTTTTTCCTTATCCTCTGTTTTGTAGAGCTCGATCTCACAGCGGTGGACGATAGCGCCTATATCTTTAACGGGCAAAGTGACGACAAAACTATTTTCGACTCCCATATGCCCAAAATCTGTTTCTTTGCCGGAATTTATTACACAGTAAACGTATCTTCCCTCATGGGTGTTCTTAGTGGACATTTCAATCCTCCAGTCGCAATTTACGTTTTCATCACAGTGCTTGGAACTAGAGGTTTCAGAAAGATCTCTTGGATCGCGGATTCCATTTCGCAAAGTTTTTCCACTTTCCCGTAGAACAATGCACGACCGCCGTCGTACGTCACGTTAAGAATTTTGTCTTCAGCTTCGATTCCCGGCGCCAAAACATGGGCTTTCACGTTTGCACCAGTGACTTTGTCCAACGGCACTTCAAACATTTTTTGGTTATCCACTCGGTACACCCAGAACAGCCTTTTATTTGTTAGGCATAAACGTCCAGGTCTCCAGGTCTCGCCTGATATACCCTGTGCGGGGAACAGATACCATAGCTTCTCTTCTCTGATGATTTCTTCCCCTTTAGGTAGAGGCGTACGTTCGGATGGAATCACGATTCTATTCTCTAGTTCTTTCCCTACTATCATTTTGATCGTTTGCTTAAGTTCTGCGACGTTTGAAACGTGGATGCGGGCAACCTCTCCACAATCGAACTGAAGATAAAGTTCCTCCCTCTCTTTTTTGAAGTGATTTTCTTTCTTTACCATAAGTCCTTCAATCTTGTCTAACGAAACCTCAAAAAGCATTTCAGGAGGTTCCTTTCTCCATAGGAAAATCCTATTATTTGTAAGGTACAAAAAGCCTGGCTTCCACGTGTTAATGATGCCTTGGCTGCTCCAGATAGATCCAAACGTTCTGATGATTACTTCCTCACCCATGACCAGTGGCGCCGCCATTCTTCCCGCGAATTCTTTTGTATACCATTCTCTCGTGCTTTTGTCCCATGCCTCCATCATCCCGTATTCAAGCATAGTCTCCATGCCTGCAATCGCCGCTCTGAGATTCACCCCCAATAGTGGGATGCCTGCAACCGATATGATCAAGTCTGCGTTTAGCACGAGCCCTTTGTTTAATAGTTTGTCTAGAATGTCGTTGATGTCACACTCTAAGCGGCTGGGCTCCATTGTCAGATTTCCCCAGGCTTGACGAAGCTAAAGGGTGCCCATGGTCCAGTGAAGCGAACCGCATAACCTTCTTGACTGTTTATTCCGCCGAGTACCTCACCGAGCCTTTTGACTTTTTCCTTGTGGACTAAGCAGGAGAACGCTGCGATTAGTTTCTTGTCTTTGTAGCTTTCTGGCACATGTGAAACCTTTTCCTCAACCTTCACTTCTTCTACACGTTCCTTTATCTTTGAGGAGAACTCTTCAGCAAGCTTAACCCGCATCACATTATAGTCATCCTTTACTTGTAGCTCAAACTTTCGCTGAAGCAGGTACGCGGCTCGTTTGGGCATCTTTTCGATTTTCTCCTTCAGTTCCCTTAAGCCCTGATTTTCGCCTACGATTTTGTCCGTTAACCTGTTTTGGTCGCAGAAGATCTGCACCGTATACTCCGCTTTGTCCCGGAGTTTCTCGAGCTCTTGTTTGAGCTTCTCGTAATCCTTGCTCAGCCAGTCTTTGACGGTGCCATCATCGCCTTTAACGATGGCGTCAAAGGAAAACGGCAAGACCGTGCCGAAACGTTCTGAGGCTTTATCAATTACATTGTTATGGCTGAGAATCCACTCTTTGACTTTATTTTCGTCCCTAGACTCGTATGGTTGGGATTGACAGGCATGCACGACTGCCGCGATATCTTTATGGGAGACCGTATAGACCTCTGCGTGTTCTATCCCTATGTTACCTAAGCTCATCTCGTCTGCACCGCTGATGATACAGTAAGCGTATCTTCCTTGTGTAACCTCGGTTTCTCGGGCTAACTCTGCCTCGCTCATGCTTTCTTCAGCTCCTTCTCCCACCTTTCCGGGTTTAGAAATATGTCAGCCACCTCGGTGAGTCCGTCATTAACAGATTTGACAACATCTTCGAGGTCGTTTTCCCTCTTTATGTGTTCAAGCGCCTCATCGAGGTCTGCTAATGCCTCGCTGAGCCTTGCTTCTTCATCGGCACTTAGCTTGCCGCTCTCAATTCGCCTTAGGGCTTGCCTTTCGAGTGCCTCCTTTATTATCTCAACCAGGGCAACTACGAGACCTAACAAACCTTGTTTGAGGTTGTCTTCATCAATGTTTATTACCATGTCTCCTCACCTAAGTTTGTTCAGTGTGACTTCTAAGACGCCGTTGTTGATGGTTCTCCTTACTTCGCTTTTAACTGAGCAGAAGAGTGGAACCTTTTGGTAGTATTTTTTCCCGGATATTATGAGAAAATTTTCTTTCACTTCGACTTTAACGTCTTTCTCCTCTAAGGGCAGAGAAGCTATGACCCTTAAGGCGTTCTTCTCGTCGAGGATGTCTAGTAATTTATCGTTACGTGCGTTATCTATCAGTTCTTCGTTCAGCCACCACGAAAAGGCGATTTTTTCACCCGTGAAGGGATCGATCTTTGAACGTTCAAAGGTGATGAGGGGTCCTCCTATGATCTGTTGTGCTTTTGGGTTTATGATCTCTCTAATCCTGATCAATACTTCCATATCGGAGGAGGCGTGGATTAGATCCGCTAGCTTTCTGATTCCAGCATGCCGCTCTCTCAAAAAATATGTTGTAATTTGCCTGCTTTTCTCGTCTACCGCGTTTATGAGCTGGTCCATGTTTCCTGACCGTAGCTGTGAACTTAATGGTTTATGAGCCATTTCATCACCTGTTAACCGGCTTGAGGTTTAACTTAGTAAACATTTACCTTCGCAGTGGTCTTCTCTCTCATCTTGGCCATCGCGCTCTCCCATCCACACCATGGGCACATGTCATTGAGCAATTGTTCTCTCTCCACCATTTTGCCGCATTGTGGACACTCCTCCTTATCTTTCATGGCTTCTTTCCAAGCTCCTGTTTCTAGGTTTGTTCCGGACGGAAACTCTAACCCGTATCTTGCTGCCGTCTCGAAAGAAGCTAAGGCTGCCCTTATCTTGATTCCGAGTAGTTCAACGCCGGCAACGGAAACGGCGATGTCAGCGTTGATCACCAGTCCTTTGTCTAAAATCTTGTTTATAGCTTCTGCCAAGCCTTCCGTAGAGTTTTCTTTTTGAGGACTTAATATTGACATTCCTTCATCTCCTATGGGGTCTGTAGTTCCATCCGCACCATGGACAGCCTTCTTCTTTGAGGCCTTCTGGTTTAGATTTCATGCCGCAAATTGGGCATGGTTGTTTTGTTATCAGTTCTCGCCATCCTGGCGCGTCAAAATTTGTTCCTTTGGGGAGGTCTAGACCTATTTCCGCTGCTGTTTTGAAGGAGCTGAGGATCGTGCGGGCGTTTATCCCTAGAAGATCGGTGCCAACAAGGTTGACTCTGACATTTGCGTCGACTGCCACTCCTTTGTCTAGGATTCTATCAAGCACCTCCTTCAAGCTTGACTGTTTCGGGCTTAATATCACCATCTTGAGACCTCTATTTCGGCTTTCGTTACCTTTCTTGCTGTCTTACAAGCCTTGCCGTTCTGCATGCTTTGCACACTCTTGCGGGCTTTGCTGCTTTGCTGGCTTTTCCTCCTCGTTTTGAGGTAAACAGTGACATTTTGATTCACCAATCTCGTTTATGTTGGTCGATTTGTAGATAAGTGATATTCAAAAAGCTGATACGAAATTTGTGTCAAAAGCTGAAAACGCAACTCGGAAAAATTTACTGGAACAATCCATCTTAGAAGCTATGGCCTCCTTTTATCCTTTGGGTTTTTTCTTCTCTCGCTTTCTAGTTTCTTCAGCTGTTTCTCGAATTGTTTCCAGCGTTTTGGTTCCCATGTGACTAACCGCCCGTGCTGTCGCTGAGCTTAATCCTATCAAGGCTCCAGCAGATCCAGCTATGGCCGATCCGAGAAGGGCCTCTGCAGTTGCATCAACCTCTTGGGGTGCACCTGTGGGATGAGGCTTCTGTATTTCTTTTCTTCTCCTCGGAATAGGATTTCTACTGAACTGAGGTTTGACTAGTATGTCATTTTTTCGAGGTTTGGAAATTCGTTCAACTGTCTTCAGTTTTTTGCATTTACAGTTCAAACTTGCTTACCTCCTTCAAACAGAACCTTTCCGAAATTAAATAAGTCTTCGATTCCTCTAATCTCGTGTGGAAACATAGGCATTCCCACGATTTTGTAAGGAGCGAATTTCTCGCAGGAGCTTTGAAGCTCTTTCTGTTGCATCTCCCTTTTTGATATGCAATAGGGGCAGTCAGGGTTGTGCGGGTTGATGCCGTTGCAGACGATTTGTCTCACTTGCATTTTGTATGATGTTAGGGTCTGCAGCAATCGTTCGCTTTCTTTGATCGCCATTTCTTCCAAAATGGTGACAGGGACAAACTCGGTGTTTCGGCTCTTGAGAATAGCTTTTATAATGTCTATGTCCCTCATCGTTTGCTCCAGAAAAATCTCTGGTTTCCTCTGCAGGCGCTGCGCGCGTCTACCAAAAAATGTTTGTAATATGTATCGGGTCTTGGAGTGCATCTGCACCAAGACTCTCACCCACTTCGACATCATGTCAGGAAGCTCCAAGAAACGGAGGGTGTGCCCAGTTGGAGCAGTATCTAAAATATATAGGTCGTATTCCGCCTTTCTCATGAGACGCTGAAGTTCCCTTTGTGCCATAAGTTCGTCCATTCCGGGGAGAGACAGATCAAGGAACTGAGATATATCCTCTCTTTCCATGTAGGTTGCATTTTCTGCAATCTCTATAAGTGCTTCTCTGTTCTCTTCTCTCCATTCTTTCAAAAGCTTCTCCGCGTCGATTTCCATGGCATAAAGGTTGTTTACGCCCTTTATTGGAGTAATCTCATAGCCTACCTCTTGGTCGAAGCTGTCAGACAACGAATGTTGCGGGTCGGTAGAAAGAACCAGCGTTTTCTTACCGTGGCTGGCCATGTAAATCCCGGTTGCAGCTGAACACGTTGTCTTTCCGCACCCTCCTTTTCCACCGAATAATACAAGATTCTTGTCTGGGAGCCCCAGACGCGGACTTTCCTCTATTCTTGGCAAGAGGCTCTTTGAGGTCTCAGCTTCAACAGAAGAAATTTTCGGCTTGGAGTTTCCTCCAAATAAGATCTCTGCAAAATTACTCAAAGTTTCTATTCCCATGACTTGGTGTGGGAACTGCGGCATCTCGATGATATTACACTCTGGAAATTTTTCCTGGATCTCGCTGATTCTTTTCATCTGCCCTTGTCTTCTCAAGAGGCAATAGTTGCACTTTACATCTGATGGAACAACGAAGTTGACGATGATGTTAGTACAGGATATTCCACAAGATTTGAAGCCTTTAATCATATGTTCGGCTACGGAGATCCCCAGCGCCTCTGGAATCGTTATGGCGACAAGCACAGCTCGCTTAGGATTCAGAACGCTTTCACTTAACCTCTTCAGTTTTAATCTTTGTTCCAGTAAGAATAAACGAACTTCGTCTAGACTCATCATGTTCTCAAACTTTTTGACGAGCCTGAACGCTGTCTCCAGCCATTTATCAACTATGCCGGGAAGTTCTATCAACCGGATTGCATGCGCACCTGCAGCTGTGTCGATGACGACACGGTCGAATTCATAGTCCGTCAAGATATCATTTAGTTTTGACAGAGCCATAAGCTCATCCAATCCAGGCGGGGAGAAATCCATGATGTCGTGAAGAAGCTGTCTCTCAAACGGTAGGTCTAATCCTCTACGTAGGAATTGGTTTAGGGCTTTCTCGATTATATCTCTGTACCTTTCCTTAAGGTCTTCCAAGACTTTCTGGGAGCTCATCTCAAAGCCATAAAGGTTGCCCGCCTCATCTATTTGAGTGAGTCTGTTCCCTATCTTAACATTAAAAGCGTCGGATAGAGAGTGTGCAGGATCTGTGGAAAAAATCAGCGTTTTCTCCCCATGCCTCACCGTCCAGAGTCCGATCGCCGCGGAAACGATGGTTTTTCCGACCCCGCCCTTCCCCCCGCAGAATACGAATCGCACATCCCTTCCCAAAAGATCCGAAAGTGACATTTCGCCTTCACTTATCCTAATATGTTTATCCTTTTGTTGAGGTTCGTTCTGTTTATTCGGTTGTTCATTTGCAGTTTGTTGCCTAGTTCCCCGTTTCTCTTCTCGTACTCCTCTTTCGTTATTTCACCTAGCTCATAGAGCAGCCTGTTCTCCTTTATTTTGCTAGTAATCTTTTCGTGGCTCTCCTTCTCTCCTATATCCTCAACGTAATCCAAAATTGTTTCCATGAGCCAGATCATGTCAAATGGCGGTATGGAGATACCGAGCATTCGCAGAAAGATGTCGTCTATGAGAAAGGGCATTCGTTTCGCCTATTTTTTGGTGGTTTCCATGCCCTCTGCCCCGATTTTTATATAAACAAAATTGTATGGTGCCCATGGTCCGCTATACAGAAGTTTTAGCATTGGGTATTTTTCCTGCAGGCTCATCACCTCGTTTGAAAATGTGTTTATGTCTTCTTTGTTGACCAGAAATGATGCGTTTAAGATCAGCCTGTCGCTGAATAAGTCGCCTGCGACTGTTTGCTTTGCAATGGTGCTTAGCGACGCTAAAATGTCTGAAGCGTATTCCTTTCTTTTTTCTGGGTCAGCGAACACGATGTCTCCGTTTAGAACTACTTTTACTCCTAGTTCAACCATGTTGTCCACCAACCTTAGACATTCTCTTGTGGGCTCGTAAGCCTTTGTCAGTAGGCGCCCCAATACTTTTTCGTTTTTTGTCGTGGTGCCAAATTCTGCCGGTACAACCGTATGGTTCTCCATTACCTGCCTTAAAACTGCTTCATGCCTCCTTATGTTGTCCTCGGTCATTTCATAATCCATCATGGGGGAATTGCTAACTACGGCTGCGATGTCTCTGTAAGGAATAGTGTAGACTTCCTCGCTGTTCACCCCTATTTGTCCAAAGCTTTTTTCTTCGTCACACGGTATCACGCAATAGAAATATTTCCCCTCTTCCTCCCTTCTCTTCTCCTTTTTCTCAGGTTTTTTCAAAGCCTCTAAGCGTGCGTTCTCCAAAAGTTCCGTGATTTCATGTGAGAGCTTGACTGTTTTCTCGTAGTCTACTGACTCAAAGCTTTTATCCGCATCCATCCGCATCTCGTTTATTTTCTTCATTGTTTCAGGAGCGTATATGGATGCTTTTCTCTCGATCTTTTCCAATGCTTTTTTCACGCCACATAATGCGTCCTTTGCTTTCTCCTGTCTTTCCTTCTCTAATCTTGTTTTCTCTAACAGGGGCTTTTCAATTTCTCTTCTACGCGCCACCAACTCGGTCCATTTTTTCAGCCTGAGTATCTGCTCTTTTTCCTTCAGCTTCCTGATCCTTTCCTTTTCTCTCCTGAACCGTTCTTCTCGCTCTCTCAACCTCTTTTTCCTAAGCTCCACGTATTTTTCCTTTGTCAATTCAAGTGACCTCCTTAATGATCAGTTCTTGCTGTAAGTATTGGTTCAGAAGTTTGCGAATTTGAATATGTTCATCAATTATGCTTCTTATTTTCGGTTCAGCGTTTTTAGCGGGGACATATACCTTTGCCTTGCCATTTTGCTCAATGTTCAACAATCCTTTGTCTTTTAATGACTGAAGCAGAGGATAGATCGTTCCTGGGCTGAGTAACACGTTGAATTCCAGATGTATGTTTCCTATTATTTCGGTTCCGCACATGGGTTTCTTTTGAAGCAGAGCAAGAATTATAGCCTCTAGATTGTCTTTCACCATTTTTTCGATGGATTTGTCTGACAACTTGGATTTGTCGATGAGGTCCCCGGAGAGAAGTGTTAGGTCGCTGGTTGTGAGTTGAAGGTGGTTGTGGTGAGTTGCCAGTTGCTTGATTGTTTCTGGGTTGAGTTTAGTAACGTCGTAAGTGCACAAGCAGTTTATGGAGTGCCTTTTGCTAAGCTCGTTTATGTAATGTTCCCTCTCTTCAATTCCAGCATGTTCTTGATTAGGTGTTGATCCAGCGTCTATGATGACCCGTAGTTTACAGTTCTTTTCGTTTTCAAGATCCTTGATTTCTTCTGGTTTGATAATTTCTAATTCAACATTCATGGGGCTGAATTCTTGAATAAGGGATGCAGGGTCATCTGTGGTTACATACACTACCTTTTCATCTTTCCCAATAAAGGCTAAGAAGGCTCTTTGAATCGAGTATTTATTCACTTTTGAGGTGTATAGATGGAGGGTATGGTTTACGCCTTTAACATTTGCATTAGGCTGTGATTGCGAGTTGATTGGCTTCATTTTCCCTAACCATCCTTATCAGAAAAAACAACAAGAAATGGGTGTTCATAACTGGCGTTTCAGAGTTTTAGGCCACCTGCTTCTCTGTATTGCCCATTTTCTCTCTGCAGCTTTCCTGCTCGCGTTGATTCTCATTGCCGACTTTTTCGTTCGTAGCTCCATTTTCCCTATGAGGCATCGTAGCTTTGCGGCTGACTTTTGCTGTTTTTGCTGTGACCTCCATAGATTGTAGTCCATTTTATTCTCAAACATTACCACTTATCTCACCTTCCTTTTCGCCGATGACTACCCATACCATTCTTTTTCAAATTTTTCCATTCGTTTTTCTATTTCCTTTACCCCTGCGGCTACTGTTGCTTCCTTCTCTTGGATTCCTGCTGCTATCTCTGCGGCGCCAAGTTCTATTGCCTTGGCCTTCTCTTGGATACCCTTTTGTATCTCGTGTATTGCGTGTTCTTTGCGTTCAGTCATCTCTTTTATTCCCTTTTGTATCTCCTTTATCGCACGTTCTTTGCGTCCAGTATATTCTCTGACTGAAGGCATGTTCAATTCCTCCTTCTTACGTGTATTTTCTAGCCCATGAGTTGAATTTGGCCCTTCTTCTGTCCCATTCCGCTCTCCACCTCAACTCTCTACCTATCTTTTTTCTCTCCAGTGCGTCCACACCAGTTACGGCTTCGCCTCTTGTCCTTGCCCCCTCTACTCTTTTGAGCGCGGTCTCCTGTTGCTCCAATATTCGATTCTTTTGAGCCTTGATGCGATTCTCTTCTATTCTTCGCCTTTGTTCTATTCCGTCTCTGCGCCCTGTTTGCGCCCTGATCCTTTCCGTCTGCTTCTTGAGCCTCTCTTTCTGTTTGAACAGTCTATCCGCGTACTCTAACACCATTTTCCGTAACCTCTTTCTATTCACCGCTTATGCGGGGCTAGCCTCTCGGCATATCTGTTAACATCTTCCTGAAACTTTTCGATGTACCCCTTGGTTTCTTCTCTGAGCTCTTTGATTCGGTTTGTGAACTCCTTTTGTAACTCGCGAGGATCACGTTTCCTCTCAGACCTTCCTTCTAAGAAGCGAAAGTGTCTGTTTAGGCTTCTTTGCCACCAGCTTCTTTTTCCCATCGTTGTTTTCCTCAGCCAGTTACTAGCCACTCTTCATCTGCTAGTATCATTCTATCAGCACGTCTTCTGACCATTTTCTGTGTCCAGCCGATTAATTCGCCATTCTTGCTGAGCCTGATCTCGTATCTTCCTAGAAGGTCTTGGGTGTCCGGTACTGCCTTTCTCTCTAGTGCTTCAACCATGACTTTCCATTCTCCCTCTTTTTCTTCGACACCTACGACGGTCTCTGGCTCCTTGGATATGTACTTCTTCGCTATGTTAAGTGCTAGGTCAATGATCTTTTCTATCGATGCCTTAGACTTTTCTGTTGCCATTTTTTCTTCCCTCCTATGGAACATAAATAAAGCTTGAATCGCCGACCTTTATAGCGGAAACTTCTACTCCCTTCCACTGCTTTATTCCTTCTTTTAGGTTGTATTCATCCACATTACCGGTTATTTTGTAGTGTTTGAGAAAACTGGCGAGCCTTCGTCGCCTTGCACCGCTATTATCTTTGCTCACGGTGTTTATGTTGAACGTTCCATCTGGCTTGAGGCAGAAGTAGAAGGTTTCCTTTATTGTGCTTCCATCTTAGGCTCTTAAAGTGATAACAAGGGCGTCTGTGTCATTGAACTTGAGTCCCCTTGGCTTCCTGCGCCAAAGGTCGGAGATTTTGTAGATCTTAGCGTCCTGGATTGTGGCACTTACCTTTTCCAACTTAGGCATCTCCATAAGTTTCCGCCAGTATTTCTTTTATGAGGTCGCTTTTCTTCAAGAGTTCTTTTGGATCATCTATTTTTGTGGCGAGGACATCCATGTAAATCTGCTCAAGGTCTTCCTGAGAATAGCCGTCCATTGCTTTCAGTCCTTGGCAGATCATTATTTCTGCCCTTGTTCCAGGTTTAAGAGGGGCGGGCATTTCTTCTCTGATTGTTCTAACTACTTTCACTACTTTTTTCGCTTCAGGGAGTGGCATGCCAGTGTGTGCCTGAACGATTTTTACTTCGGTGTCGAAGTCGTAGTAATCCATGTAGATGTCTACCATTCTGTCGAGTAAGGCATCTTGAGGCCTATGTACCCCCGCGTACTCTATGGAGTTACTTGTGAATATTACGTTGAAATTTGGATGGACTTTGATGTATCTTTCTTCTCCGAAGAAAGTTGGGAGTTCAAGGATGCGCTCCTCCAGCACCGACAGAAGAACATTGTTTGCCTCTGGCTTGGCTCTTGAGAACTCGTTGTAAACCAGCGTGTAGCCGTATTTACACGCGAGTGTTAAGGGGTTGTCCACCCATGTGAATTTTGTTCTGTCTTTTGCCAACAGTACGGTGTGAATGAATCTGTCTCTCACACTCTCGGTCTCCATCTCTGAGTATCCTCCAATCAGGTTTGTTGTCGTCATTTGTTCGTCACCATTTATCCACACGACAGGCATTCCCAGCTCTTTGGCTACCTGCAGCGCCAGTGTTGTTTTTCCGCAGCCTGTTGGTCCAACTATGTGTGGAGGATATCCAGTTTTGATCCACAGTTTGACTCTGTCCTTTAGCTTTCCAACTTCGTCTGTCTCGACAAAATTTTCGCTAGTTGGCACCAGAAACTCTGCTTCGACGCGTTCGATTGACAATTCTACGGGGTTTTCGTCCCTTTCCTGCCTTGAAAGTTTTTCTTGCATCGTGTCATGAATTCTCTTTCCTCTTACTTCCCTTTCATGCATAGGTTGATACCTCATCTTTCAGAATCACTCCTTTTAGAGAGGTGTTATGTATGTTTACTTAAGCAATATTCAAAAGCTTGATACGAAATTTGTGTCAAAAACTGAAAAGAGTTGACTATTCATTTTGGTTATTCGATTTCGGTTTTCCTCTTAAGCCTGTGAATCATCCAAGGCTTTGGCCATGCTTTGGTAGCCAGGCTTTGACCACACGCCTCTTTTTAGTCCCATCTTCTTCCAAAATCCTATGGCCTCCTCAAGTGAGATTACGGTAATTTTCTTTATTCCCCTCTCTTTTGCGTAACTCTCAGTCCACTCGTAGATCTCTCTTCCATACCCTTTTTTCTTTCTAAACGGTTCATATACTTCTAAGAAATCTATGTTTAGCTCTCCTCTGTCTCCGAAATTAAGTCTGACGTAGCCTACAGCGTGTGTGCTATTGGCTTTAGGTTGGAAATATATGGTGTCATCATGTTGCTTGTATTTAACCGCTTGTAGCCGCTTAGAAGTAATCTCATACCTGTACGAAATAGTTGCCCCCACGTGTGGAGGCGTGCGGCGAACAGTTTCTTTCGCGCTCTGTTGTGGAAGCCTTTCTGATTTCAACAACGAACTTAGAGGTTTGCGATGCATTTTTCATCGCCTGCGCCAGTCGCACAGAACGTAATTCTCATTTTTATTGTAAACGTATTTCCATCTGCATGTAAAACATGAATGGTATACGTTGACTTCCTTTTTCTCCTTGGGACATTGACAAACAGGGCCTTCGTCAGTTTCTTTGGCTGGAATGTGTCGCATTTTATCAGACTCAGGTTAAGGTGTCTTACTGACACTTAACGCTCTTTCAACCGCTACTTTCCCTGTCTTTGGATACATGCACCATAGCTTGACTACTTTCCGGCCTTCCTTTGTTACTCTTTCAGGTGAGATGTATAAGTGTGGGGGTAAGTTACTACGTATTGCCCCTATCATTTTCTTGTACACGTCGTAGTCCAATTCAACAACTACTTTTCCCCTCTCTTTCATCTCTCTAGTAACCATTTTTTATCACCTGTTTCTTTGCTAACTTTTGCCTTACAGTTAGGGTAAATAACAACACGCTAACCTCACTGATCTTAATTTATCTCCAGCTTGGTTCATAAATAAGTAATATTCAAAAAACTGATACGAAACTTGTATCGAAAACTGAAAAATCACGTAGGCAAGCAGGAATTTCCAAACTAACTGTGATCGAAATTTAAAAAAGGACAATCCCTAAAGAATGTTTCGCGCGTACCTGAGGCGGACAACACGGAATAGGGTGAAGTCCAAAGAGGGCTAGGGTCTTCATTCGACTAAGATCTTCATACCTTTCTTATGAGTGAATCTCATCCACATCATGCGAACCATTTGTGGTCGAAAGGCAATGGAAAGGTGCTGTGTCCTTTCTCTAAGTTGCCTCAACCATCTTAGCTGTTTGTTCCTCTCTACGTTTTTGGTTTGAGGCCGCATAATAACCAGTTTTTTCACCTCCTCAAATGTTGGCTCAATTATTACAGGTTAAATAAAAGGGGGAGGAAAATGTATGGCTTTTGTTTATGTCCTAATGGAGGCTGCTTACCCGTAGAAATTCTTTACGTATGCGTTGTTTTCGTTTATCTGTTCTTCAACACTTGATTGGATGGTTGCGACGGCTGCGTTGTTTTCGTTTATCTGCTCTCTAATGCCTGCCTGCATAGCAGCAACGACTTCTTGGTTTTCTTCCATCTGCTCTGCAACGCCTGATTGTAAAGCGACAAGACCTCCTTGGTTCTCCTTCACCTGCTCTGCAATGCCTGATTGTAAATCGGCGACAGCTTTCTGGTTTTCTTCCATCTGCTCTCTAGTATTTGATTGCACGGCGGCGATAGCTTTTTGGTTCTCCTTCATCTGCTCTCTAACACTTGAATGGATAGCACGTGCACCCGCGTAAATTCTGGGAGCAAACTTCTGGATTGCTTCTATTTTGCCTTTAACGGTTCTTGGACTTGGTTCTTTCGGCATTTCTTTCATTGGCATAGCGGCCCTTCGCATGGGCTTCGCAGCTACTCTTTCAGGTTTTGCCGCCTTTTCTTCTTTTTTCTCTTCTTTAGACATTTTTCGTCTCCTATATGAGCCGCGTGCCCTCGGCTGTTTATGCGGTTGCAGGCACTCCGATGGCTGCTTGTTCTATCTTCGTGATCTCTTCAGCGTAGTGTAGGAATGTGTCTACTGATGCAACTACCACTCTAGCCTCGATGGTTAGGAGTTCAATGCCAACCAGTGAAACTCTAGCCCACAGGTCAACGACGATTCCCTTGTCAAGTATTCTGTCAAGAACTTCCGCCAGACTCGATACACTCGGACTTTGTGTTACCATTTTTTTATCACCTCATTTATTTTCTAAACGTAGTACCGTATCTTACTATTTAAGATATATTCAACAGAATGTAACCGTTTTCGTATCGAACACCGATATTCAGTAACCAGGTCACAATTTACATCGCATTACTAATTTGAAAAAGCCTACTCGCACTTTTCCCCATTTAATTTGCCAGTTGCATGTTACAGACTTCGATAGCTAATGGCTTCGGAAATATGGGTTATATCACAAAGGAGGAGTGCGTCACAATTGTGGGCGAGCAATGCATAAGCCATGTTTCGGTGAATACTGCGCTTTCAACGACAACTGCGACCGTTGCCATGAGCTGGACCGATATTGCAAAATATGGAAAAACAACATATTTAACTTCAAGCGTAAACGGAATTTATTGATGTTCATAAGCTTCATACTCCTTGTAGCATGGAACTTCAAGGTCGGATTTGACTTCTTGAAGGCAGATTTAAACTTGTTTGCTGTTCTCAATTTCCTAGTTGTACTATTGTTTTTCACCACGTTAGGATCAAGCATTAAATCAAGAAACAAAGCAATGGAAGCCTACCAAGTATATTTAGGAAACGCTGGAAAAAGCCAAAGGAGGCTATAACCCAAACACAAATTAAGTTATGAAACTGGTTTTTCTAAAACAAAAAAGAAGATTAAACTTATTTCTTCCTTGCCAGTTCGTAGACCATTTTTGTTGCGAGTATAATGGCAGCCGGAGCCACGAAGGACGCTATATTGAACAGAATGCTATTTATTACTGTCCCAAGTTCAGCCACCGCCTCATTGATAACCAAGAACCAACCACCAGAACTTGCGACCGTCAAAGCTATCGCAGCCAGAAGAAATGGTGTAACTTCCTTCTCAGTGATGGTAGTGAAGCCCACTATCACGCCAAGAACGACTAACACCAACGCAATCCATCCGGTACTAAAATCTGCGAAGCCAGCCGCTATTCCAGCAACGATCGCTATCACAATGCACGCTACAAATGCATATTCGCCTAATTTTTCAAATGTCTCCATTTTTCAACCTCATCCAAAACAGCGCATGTTATTATTTAAGAAGTATTCAAGAGAATGAAACTGCCTTCGTATCGAAAACCGATATATAATAAGACGACTTACACTTTGCGGCATATATCAAATTTAGAAACAAACCCTATGCAGTCTTTTTGCCATCTCTACACTCGGTATTGCGCGCGGGTAACCTAAACATGTTGAGTGTGAAGGAGAGGGCTTTTCAGTGTGGCTGATTTGTCGAGCAACTTTTGGAAGAGAAAAAAACAAGCTCCTAGTTAGAGGCGTCAAAGGAGTTGAATGGGTTTTCTGCCCCGCCATCAAAGGCATAAAAAGAGACAGAGTCAGCATTGAACAATGTCAGAAGTGCAAATACCTCGTCTGCTTTGAACAAACTCATGCCCCTGAAACACGTTCAACAATGAGAAAATTCCTCTTAGGAGCAACCCCATCAAAGGCCACCTTCCACGTCGCGCGACCACACCGCAGATCGAGGATCACTCATCCACACTCTGCATTATTCCCTCATATACCGAGCTTGATGAGCGAAAGGGAACCACTTATCGATGTCTTTGAAGAGGAAGACCACCTAATAGTTTTAGCAGAGCTACCTGGCATAGATGAGAAAAACGTGAAAATAAAAACAAACGAAAACACTATAACGATAACAGCGGAAAATGCAAAGAAAAAATACTTAAAGATAGTCAGACTCCCAACGCGCGTCAACAAAGACACAATCCAATACACCTACAGAAACAACATTCTACAAGTAAGACTAGAAAAGCTCTGAAAAAGGCTCTGAGCTTTTTAAGTTATCGATAGAAGGCTAGCGAAAAGCGTTAAAAATAGCTTACTTCCCAAGTTTTTCTTCAGATGTATTCAACATAGGTAGCAATAAACTCCTCTATTTCCTTTTTCTTTCTGATGTTAAGCGAAACCTCTCTCCCATAGGCAGTTGGCTTGACATGCAAAAATCCCCTTTTGATGAGTTTAGGAATCAATTTTCTAACATCTCCTCGCTTGTGCCTTGGAAAACCCTTGACCAGATTGTCAATGGAAGTATAGGCATGTTCCCACTTTCCCAACCTCATCAACTTGTAAAGTATTTTCGCCTCATCCAGAGACTTGTTGTTCATATTTTAATCATTGAAGTAAAAACTTTAAATATCTTTTCATGTCTAACTTTATTAGGGTAAAAACAGTGACATACGAAAAAAGCCTATTTGTGAAATACTTGGGAGATTCACCACATATAAGAGTTTTAGATTACCTCATAGCTAATGACATCTACGACTGCTCATTACAAGATGTTGCCAACGCGACAGAACTGTCGAGGAACACGGTGCGCAAAGTAGTAAAAGAAATGTTAGAACTTGAAATCATAAAGCCGACAAGGAGCGTGGGTAGGGCAAGGATGTTCCAGATAAATAAAGGAAACGCGTACGTAAGGCACCTAATAAACCTCGACATCAGTCTATCAAAGCAGTATTCTGATGCGCTGGAAGGAAAAGTTGAGGCGGTAGCGGAGAAAGGGTAATCCTTTTACCCACCCTCTTCGGCCTGCTTGCCCGCTTAAACTTACCTATTTTCTTAATCATAGCACTTCTCAACTCCTTAACAGTAAAGGCAATTTATGAATACTACCAGAAAATCGCCCACAACATGAGCTACTTTGGCAATAAGCCGGACATAAGCTGGTTTATCGTCTCCGTTAACCTGCGAATCCCAGATTCAATATCCCCTCGTGACACATGTAATATGATTTCTGAAGCATCTTTCCTCAGCGACGCAACTCTACGACAGTTTTCACAGTTCCAATTTCCCTCATCATAGTCTTTACACGATAAAAGACCGTCTGCCATCTGCGACAATTTCTGCGCCTTAACTGCTTTCAAGGAAACATCCTGTGTACTGTTGATTTCCTCTGTCAACTGTCCAATCACCCTTTCCATCTCCAAACACTTTGGACAACTCATCCTTTGGGGGTGCCTTGCCACTTTGAAACGCTGTGGATTAATGGCTATTTCTAAGCCAACAGAATCACAGATCCTATAATATTTTCTCGCCGCACCTAACGGACTCTTTCTCCAGAAGCCCTCTATTAAACCAGCCCCCTCAAGAACGCTGAGGTGCTTGAGAATGGCCGGTTGTGTCACGTCAAGCTTTTTGGCTATTTGAGAGATGTAGTGAGGCTCCTTAGAGAGCAGGGTAAGTATTTTTCTCCTGTTTTCGTTTCCAATGATTTGTAGAACCCCGCCCATTGACTTCATAGGTGTGCACTTCACAAATACACTAATAACAAAAGGTTTATATACCTTTCGTTATAAACTAAAAGTTAGTAACTGGAGCTCACTCACATGCCAGAGCCTATACAGAAAATAAAGGTCCTAACACTTCGGGTCGCTGAGGCGGCCCAAAGGGACTTCGGACGAGGAATAGCCAGAATAGACCCGGAAGACATGAAAAGAATAGGCGTGGAAACCGGCGACGTGGTCCAGATCACTGGGAAGAAGAGAACAGCTGCCAAGGTCATACCAGCATACCCAGAAAACCGAGGAAAAGGCCTCATCCCAATTGACGGGATAATAAGAAACAACGCGTTCGTGGGAATAGACGACAACGTCTACATCGAGAAAGTCGAAGCTCAAAAAGCAGAAAAAGTTGTTTTGGCCCCTCTAGAGCAAACACAGCCGTGGCTCGGAGAGGCTTATGAAAAACATGTCGGGAGACTGCTAGAAGGGCTACCGCTCAGTGAAGGCGACCAGGTGAGGCTGAATCTTTTAGGAACAACCATTTCCTTTGTCGTAGCTCAATTGGGACCGAAGAGCAGCGCTGTGATAGTTTATCCAACAACCGAAATAACCATTCAGAAAAAGGCGGTGGAAACCAGACGAAAAATTGGTGTTACATACGAAGACATCGGCGGACTCGATGAACAGATCCAGAGAATAAGAGAGATGATAGAACTTCCACTGCGACACCCGGAGGTTTTCGACAGACTAGGCATAGAACCACCCAAAGGCGTGTTGCTACACGGGCCCCCAGGAACCGGAAAAACCCTGATAGCCAAAGCTGTAGCAAACGAGACCTTCGCCACATTCATAAGCCTAAGCGGCGCTGAGATCCACGGCAAATACTACGGAGAATCAGAAGCCAGAGTAAGAGAAATCTTCAACGCAGCAGAACAAAACAAACCATGCATCATCTTCATAGACGAAATTGACGCCATAGCCCCGAAAAGGGAAGAAGTACAAGGGGAAGTCGAGAAAAGAGTGGTCTCCCAACTGTTGGCACTAATGGACGGGTTAGAACCAAGGGGACAGATAATAGTCATAGGAGCCACAAACCGACCCAACGCCCTCGACCCCGCCATCAGAAGAGCTGGAAGATTCGACAGAGAAATAGAGATAGGGGTACCCAACAGGGCAGGAAGATTCGAAATCCTTCAAATCCACACCCGAGGAATGCCGCTGACCGGGGATGTAGACCTACAAAAACTTGCCGACATAACCCACGGATTCACGGGTGCCGATATGTCAGAACTATGTAAAGAAGCAGCTATGAAAGCCCTACGAAGAGTTTTGCCCGAAATAGATTTTGAAGCAGACTACATACCAATAGAGGTGCTCAACAAACTCGTAGTAACCATGAACGACTTTCTGGATGCCTTGAGATTTGTAGAGCCCTCAGCCATGAGAGAAGTGCTCGTCCAAACACCTAACATCAGATGGGAGGACATAGGAGGCCTCGAAGAAGTAAAACAGACGCTAAAGGAAGCTATTGAATGGCCGTTGAAATATCCCAAGCTGTTCGAAGAAGCCGGAGCCAAGCCTCCAAAGGGTATACTGCTCCGCGGGCCTTCTGGCTCGGGCAAAACCCTCCTAGCCAAAGCCGTGGCCAACGAAAGCGGAGTAAACTTCATCAGCGTTAAGGGTCCAGAACTTATGAGCAAGTTTGTAGGCGAATCAGAGAAAGGAGTAAGAGAAACCTTTAAGAGAGCAAAACAAACAGCGCCCTGCATCATATTTTTCGACGAAATCGACGCTCTAGCACCAAGACGGGGAACCGGAATAACGGATTCCCATGTTTCTGAACGGGTTATAAGCCAGCTTCTCACGGAAATGGATGGCCTTGAAGAACTCCGCGGAGTCATAATTCTAGCCGCAACAAACCGAACAGACCTGATCGATCCAGCTCTGCTAAGAGCCGGAAGATTTGACCAGATTCTCTACGTTCCACCACCAGATCAAGAGGCAAGATTAGAGATCTTCAAAATCCACACTAAGAAAAACCCCCTCGTTAAAAACGTTTCCTTACAAAAGCTCGCCGCAGAAACCGATGGGTACATGGGATCGGATATAGAAGCAATCTGCAGAGAAGCCACAATGCTAGCTATCAGAAAATACATAAAGAACAACAAAGAGCGAGAAGCAAGTGAAAAATCTCCTAAACTCCATGTAACCATGGAAGAGTTTGAACAAGCAATCAAGAGGATCAAAGAACATCAAAAGAACAAAAATGAAACAGAAGAGACGATTTTATGAAAAATGTAACCATCCAGAAAGACAACGAATCAGTCGAAGAGTGGATCCACCAAACACTTAAGAAAATCCATAGAAAAATGGTAGAATCATTTAACATCAATTTCACATACTTTAGAGACATCAAAATAATCAAACAGTCAGACATTCTCAAACAACTAACCCAACGCATGCGGAACAACCTCAAAGAAAACGGCATAGTATACAGTGACAACCAGTGGAAACAAATCTGTGAAATCCTTTCAAAAAACCAAGTCACAGGTTTCTTCGAAAACTTCGCATTTTACAACCCGAAAGATGAAGTTTTGTACATGAACGAAAAAATGATAAGAAACCATCCACAAAAAATAATTTCAGTATGCGCTCACGAGCTCTCAGAGAAACTTCTCTCAACCTACCTTTCATCATCCCTGGAAACGCCTATACAAGCTCTAGTTAAAATGTACACTGAAACCAAAAAGACGAACAATACAAAGAAGCTCTATGAATTTATGGATACATACACAGGCATCGTTTTCAAGAGTGTTTTCAAGGAAGGATGCTGCGAGGCAATGGCGCTTCAAACCTTGCGTAGTATGGGCTACGAAATAGAAGTAGCATCCTTGGAAAAGGAGTTACAGATAGGGCACTCAAAATGTATAAACCTTCTCTTTGATGTAGATAACGCAAGAAGAAGTCAAGAGGGCATAAGAAAAGTTCGAATGCGCCCAGATTATGAAAGATGCATAGCCCCAGTGGGTGAAGAGAAACTTGTCAAAGAAGTCCTCAAATGGTCCCAGATAATTAAAGGGGTCTCATATTACTTGGGCTATCCACTTGCAAGGGCTGTTCTGGAGAAATATGGAGTTAAGGGAGTAAAGCTTGCTCTAGAAAAACACCCGCCGCTTAAAGCCCAATATTTTGCCAATCCACAGGCGTATCTAACTCTGTTAGAAAAACTGACAAGAGTTATCGAACAAAGGAGGTGAAAAAATGAAGAAAAAAATTGAAGCAGAAAAAGACTTGGAACAACTGAAGAAAGAGGTCGCACAAAAAGGAAAAGAAATTGAACAACTGAAGAAAACGGTAGAAGAGATGAGAACACAAATCCAGGAAAAAGAAAAAACAGGCGAAGCAGCAGAGTTAAACAAAATATTTGATAATGTTACAGAACTGCTCGATGTCGGTTTCAGCATATTTGGCACATCCGGCAAAATCCAAGGTGAAAAATCAAAAGGCGAAGGATTAGTTGGACTAATCAACGATTTAGCTAAGCTTGCAGAAAAGTCTCAGACATACCAAAAAAGAATTAATCTCGGGAAAAAGGGAGTAGTTGAACTTCATGTGAGCTCTCGTCCGATAAAAGGATACACGACCAAGCCAACTAATCGCCTGAAGATAAGTAAACCTAAGAATAAAACCTTACCCACGAGTGTACCGATGCCTCCAACGGTTTTCTCAATAGAGGAAAAGGAGCCGATCGTCGATGTCTTCGAAGATGGAGACAACGTAAACGTTATGGCAGAGTTACCCGGCGTTGAAGAAAACGACGTAAACTTAAAGATGAAGAGCAATCTCTTAACAATAAGCGCTGACACCCCAGTAAGAAAATACTACAAAGAAGTAAAACTTCCAACATCCATCAAATGTGACCTCATTGAATCCAAGTTGAGGAACGGTATTTTGGAAGTTAAGCTAAGGAAAGCAAAGGACCCTGGAGAGGCAAATACGTAAAATAAAGTCCTAGTAGCTCTAGAGACTACTACTCTGGTCTCTGCTCAATTAATCTCAGTATAACATATCAATTGATTTACATTGGTATCAGACAATCGCAGACTTGAACCTAAAACGGTTTAAGTCTACTTATGGACCGGGGGGGATTTGAACCCCCGACCTCCTGAGTGCAAGTCAGGCGTTCATACCAAACTGAACTACCGGCCCGTCTATGCTTTTCTGAATTGCTTTCACATCTTGCCAATATTTAGGTTTCGTTTTGAAATAAGATTTAAAGAAGACAAAACTCGTTGCCACTCAAAAGAAGCCTCACAGAAAAGCCATTTGCAAAAACGGCAAATTCTTAATATAACAAATTTAACAATTTTCATCATTCTATTACACTCAAACTAAAAATACTCAACATCGACAGATAAGCCACAATGTGGCTATTTTAATGAAAAAAGCCAATGCATCTTTCAGGAATGTTTTCTTCAATCTGAGCGTTTTTCAATTTCTAACATTTGTTAGAAGAGGCGTATTCTACACTTTCATGATAAATTATCTTTACACACTTATGCAATCAGCAACATTAACAGCCGCGCTTGGAACACTAAACATGGTGGCTTCTGCCTTAGGTCAGAACTTGCTATGGGGAAGAATAAGCGACCGCTACAAATTAAGGACTAAACTAATAATGACTGGCGAATCAATCGCAGGATTTGCCTATATAATCGTGTTTATCATCCACAAATCCCTAATTCAGACTGGAGACCACTTCCTCGCAGGCTTAGCAATAATTTTCGGTTTATCAATCCTAGAGTTCTTTTGGTCGATGTCAGACGTTGGATGGGCAACGCTGCTAACTGATGTAACAACTCCCGAAATCCGTGGAAGAATCATAGGCACATTAAACTTTATTGCTTCTCTAGGCAGAATGGTCGGCATACTATTCGCGGGATTCCTCTATGCTGACGGTGAAGGCTTCAAAAATGGGACCATCTTTTACATAGTAACCATTCTGCTGTTCATTGGCGCGGCAATGATGGCTTTGATGTCAAGGCATACTGCTGTGAAAAGTGCCACGCAAAAAAATCTAAGTGTAAAAGAAAAAGAGGAACATAAAGGTAAACTTACTGACGAAAATGAAAAAACATACAGTTGGTTTCTAGCATCCCTCATAATAATAGTTTTAGGTGCGGCTTCAATCAACCAGATATTCCTCCTCTTCATAAAGCTTACAGAAGGATTAAACGCAAGCGACCCTGAAATGAGCCTTATACTGGGCACTTGGACCATAGGCGGCATGATTGCTAGCATCGTATTGGGAAGATTGGCGGATAAGGTTGGAAGAAACAAAGTCATGTTCTTGGGACTAATCCTAGCGGCAATCACGCCCCTGCTTTATGGTGTCGCTCTAACTGTTCCTTTGATGGCTTTGATTTATGGATTAAACGGTGTGTCATTCTGGACCATCCAAACCGTGGGCTTTGCCATCGCAGGAGATATAATTCCAGAGCATAAAAGAGGGCGTTTGCTCAGCAGATATAATGCTGTAATGGCTATAGGTTGGGGACCAGCGGGATTTCTGGTTGGTGGGCCACTTGCAGATATTCAAGTTAAAATCCTAGGATTGCCCGCCTATACAGGCTATTTGAACACTTTCTTTACCTCATCAATCATAGTGATTCTGGGAACAATATTATTTGCTGTAAAAGTTGCAAAAATGAAGCTTGAAAATACCGTTTAAGTTTTAAACCAATCCCTATAAAAACAACACATAGTGATGGCGATGCTGCAATTTAAAACTGTTAAAATCGAAGCGCTAGAAAACTGCAATGTAATTTTGGGCATGGCGCATTTCATCAAAACGGTTGAGGACCTATACGAGGCGCTAGTCAATGCTGTCCCTAACATAAAGTTTGGGATAGGCTTCTGCGAAAGCTCCGGACCTTGTTTAGTAAGGCACGAGGGAAACGATGAAGAGCTAAGGCGGTTGGCAGCGGAAAAAGCCTTTGAAATTGCCTGCGGCCATAGCTTCATAATTTTCTTAAAGAACGCCTATCCAATAAATGTTTTAGACAAAATTAAGAAAGTGCCCGAAGTTTGCACAATTTATGCTGCTACTTCAAATCCCTTAGAGGTTATAATTGCGGAAACGAAGCAAGGTAGAGGAATAGTAGGTGTAATTGATGGATTAAAGAGCAAAGGCATAGAAACCGAAAAGGGCATAAGAGCTAGAAAAGAATTTTTGCGGAAGGTAGGCTATAAGCTTGGATAGATAAATATCGCATGTGTTATAAAAGACAAGCAGTGCAGGGTGCAATTGCCTTTGATGTTGCGTTGTCCCGTGGAATTATCGACTCATGAATGGTATAAATTGACTTTGATTTTATGTTTCATCTGTGCGCCATTAATTTTTGTTGTAGTTCAAAAGGAATTTTTTCTTCAATTCTTTCAGACGCGTAAGCAACAAGCTGTTTAAACTGTCTTTCTGTTAGGACATTGCGTGCCCTTGACAAAATTTCAAGGCATACTTCTTTAAAAACGAGATCGGCGCAGCCCATTTTTGCGTCGTCAATTAATTCTTTGCAAGCTTGAAGGATTTGTTCGCTCAAGGCAATTCCACCCTGCAATCAGATATCTTAACTGTAAAGCATTAAAACTCTTATGAATTTATAAACAGAATTAAAAATCCATTTTCTGAATGGGCAGTGCTACATGTAATTTGTTATATTTACCTAAGGATTGCGAATCGCTTGCATCGAAAATGTTAGGCGAATCTAATCAGAGAGCACGTTTGAATAAGATAGTGATTATTTCTCCCAAACATCGAGAGGAGGCTTATGATCTGGAGGTATCGGTGACCTATATTTCTTATTGCTTATCCTTTGTCCATGTTCCTCTCTTGCTTTCGTTAAGGCACCGCCATTTGTCAAGAGATCAATAACTGTAGCAGCCATCACCTTTGCTGCAAATATTAATGACACATGTCCAATTCCAACTCCACTTTGCGCTACGGCTTGCCAAGAATGTGCAGGTGTACCTAAAACCCAAGTAGCAGTGCCAAATTCTACACTGGGTGTTTGCCAACTCACGTCGGCTACATCGGTGCTACCATGGCTAACTTCACCTTCACCCCAAGGATCAGGGACTTCATCGTCTATCAATTTATCCACAAGTCTCTCCCATCCGGGACGCTTAGATTTCCTTAATTGCGCAATCTTCATTTCAGAAGTAATTGTCTTAGCAATTTCCTCTACAAACTTTAAATCTTCATCACTGTATTTGGGAAGCCCAATTTCTTGCATGTTCTTAACGATCAGCTCCGCGATGGTTCTGTTAGGAATTACATTATAACTTCCTTCAAGGAACTCTGTTTTTAACTCGGTTCTTGTCATAATTGCTGCTCCTTTTGCTATGTCAAGAATCCAATCGTATATGAATTCCATCTGATCTCTTTCTGGTGCTCTTACGTAGTACCAGCTTCTAGCGTATGGTGGCACAATATTCGGCTGGTCTCCGCCCTTTTCAATTATATAATGTATTCTTGCGTCTTGAATTACATGTTCCCTCAAATAGTTTACACCCATGTTCATTAATTCCACTGCATCCAATGCGCTCCTACCCTGCTCAGGAGAAGCGCCAGCGTGAGAAGCCTTACCATAAAAGTGAAACTTAACCGAGTTAATAGCTAAGCTGCTTATCAAGGAAGCTTCGTTCATGGCGCCTGGATGATGGCTAATTACAGCATCCACATCATTAAAATATCCATCTCTAACCATATACACTTTACCAGAAAAATTCTCCTCAGCTGGACATCCAAAGAATTTGATGGTGCCCATTATTTTATGTTGTTCCATGGCTTTTTTTACTGCTATCGCGGCTGCCATGCCGCTTGATCCGTGAATGTTGTGTCCGCATCCGTGTCCCGGTTTTCCTGATTCTAATTGTTCTTGCCATGGAACCTTTTTCTGCGATAACCCGGGTAGTGCATCGTATTCGCCCATTATTCCTATAACTGGTTTTCCTTCACCCCAAGTGGCTAAGAAGGCTGTTGGCATGCCTGCGATTCCTCGTTCAACCTTAAACCCATGTTTCTCTAGCTCTTCTGCTAGAAGCGCTGAAGACTTAGATTCAATTAAGCCCAGCTCAGCAAACTCCCACACCTTGTCGCTTATTTCAATAATTGACTTCTTATTGTTCTCAATCCAATCAAAAGCACATTCCTTATCAGCAGACATGAATGACACCTAGAATATACAAATAGAATGCCCATCTGGTTTTTATGATTTTCTGAGGCTTTACTCTACAATCCAGAAATGAATGCCGCCTATTGATTTACTCAGACAAAAACTATTTAGTGCGGCTTATGCATCAAACTCCAACATCAAGACAACATCGAGGTGTTCTTGTAAGTATGGAAAGTAATGCACGTACAATTGATGATGGAAGAAGGCAAATTCTAGAACAAGAAAAAAAGCAAAAGGCTAGGGATGCCTAATATGGACGTAAAAAGTGAACTTCGCTTTATCGGAGTTGTGGAAAAAGCTGGGGAACAAGAGGCTAAAGTACGCATTTTCCCTGAATTCTGCGCTGGACTCAAGGGCATAGAGGATTTTTCTCATCTAATTATTTTATACTGGATTCACTTGCGTGACAACGAAGAGGAAAGGCGAACCCTGCTGGTTTTTCCGCGGCGGCATGCGGTGAAAGTGGAAACTGGTGTTTTTGCCTGTAGAAGCCCATCCCGCCCAAACCCAATAGGTTTATGCGTAGTAGAACTGTTGAAAATTGAAAAGTGCGTTTTAACAGTGAAAGATCTTGACGCTTTTGAAGGTTCACCAATAATTGACATCAAGCCATACATCCCAAGGGCCGATTCCATTCCAAACGCACGAGTTCCAGAGTGGACTTTACAGGGCCCTAAAACATGAAAGAAACGAGTCTAGGCCGATTATTTACTTAAGATTAATATGCGTCAACGAATCATAAAAAAAGCGGTGGATAAGATGGGTGTCTTCGTAAAATGGTTGGCTCATGCCAGCTTTCAGATTAAGGCTGAAGGAAAAATCATCTATGTCGACTTGGAGAAATATGGCGAAGCGACTGAAAAGGCAGATTTGATATTGGTGACGCATTCTCATACTGACCACTGTGATCCAGATAAGATCAAGAATGTTCAGAAGGAGGACACTGTGATTATTGCTCCTGAAGACTGTGCTTCAATAATCGGTCGAAGTGTTAAGACGCTTAGGCCTGGAGAAGAGACAAGTGTTGGTAATATAAGGGTTAAGGCTGTTGAGGCGTATAATTATAAGCGTTTTAGGTCTCCTGGAAACCCTTATCATCCTAAGGGGTTTGGAGTTGGCTACTTGATAAAGGTAGAGGGCAAGACGATTTATCATGCTGGAGACACGGACTTTATCCCTGAAATGCGAAAGGTTGGCCCCGTAGATGTGGTTTTGCTTCCCAGCGGAGGCACCTACACCATGGATAATGCAGAGGCTGCTGAAGCTGCAATAGCAATTAACCCTAAAATTGTTATACCCATGCACCGTTGGGACACAAACCCTGAAGAGTTTAAAAAGAAAGTGGAAGCCAATTCAAACATCAAGGTTATGGTTTTGCAGGAAGGCGAAGAGTTTCAATTGGCTTAGATCTCAGGCTACGGTTGTTCATTTCCAAATTGGTTAAGTGAAAGAGTGCAAGGGGTGTGGTTTGAACCCTTGGTCAGGTGGCGACGTCTCCCGCAACTTCCCTCTTTTTCTACAGTCAAACATAGAACTCTTAATGATATATGCGGGTTTCTTTCCTCATTATGCAGTGCATTCTTTCGCTTTGGATGACTGTGAATCCATATTTTGTGTAAAGCCGTTGAGCCGGAATATTCTCCCTCAAAACAAGAGTTTCCAGCCATCTCTTACCCATGTGTTTAGCAATTGTTTCGATGTAGCCAAGGATGCACGTGCCTATTCCGAGTCGTCTGTACCCTTTTGCGACGCCTAGACTCGCCACAAGCAGGCTTTCGTGATGTTCTTGGATGGCCAACAATCCGACAATTCTCGTTTCTAGTTTGACAAAATAGCAGGGAAGTCTGAGGAGCGTAAGCGCGCGGCTCTTAACAATATGAAGCATTAGAGACAATGGAGAGAGAGGCCAAGGCAGGCTCAGAGGTAGAGCAGTACCTTCTTTGCTGTCCTTAAAGAAACGATATTCGAGCAAGATAAACTGGAGACGCTTGATCCCCCTTATAGCTTCGAACTGCAACTTCCTGCAGATATCTGGCTCAGCTCCAATCTCTTTCTTCAAGCATAAACCTCGGTTCAGCGCATCTGTTACACGCTCGTGAGTTCTTTTCATGCTAATGCTCGTCTTTATCTTTTTTCTTAATTTAAGGACAGAAAGATCTTGTTCTAGGCTCCATGTCAAGAAAAAGGATGCACCAAAACTGCTGGCAGATAAGCACACATATTTTCGACATTGTAGTGCGGGGGATGGGGCCCCCACCCGACTTTACCGGTAAAAAAGCATATTAGATATGTTTGGCGAGAGTTTGAATCTCTCCCGGGCTACTATCAAAACTGCTATGATTTAATCGCATTTTGCAGGTGAAATTGCTATTATTTGAAGTGCACGCTGTTGCTAGTAGCGTGGAAGAAGCGAAGAAACTTGTTGAAGCTGG
>Ga0315296_10000417_pt1 | contig 39008 bp, 34 predicted proteins | sample YL17G14_18_MG_FD_203921 | JGI IMG/M metagenome (GOLD analysis project Ga0315296, IMG submission 203921) | Sediment microbial communities from Yellowstone Lake, YNP, Wyoming, USA - YL17G14_18 | ecosystem: Environmental > Aquatic > Freshwater > Lake > Sediment | place: USA: Wyoming | collected... | reverse complement strand
GGGGTCCGGCTTGTCGCGGCGCTGGGTTACGCAGCCCACGATGCGCGCCCCCGCGCTGCGCGCGAGCGCGGCGAGTTCCTCGAGCGACTGCTCCCAGTCGCGGCGCGGGGAGGCGATCCCCAGCAGGAGCGCGGGCTGGCCGGAGGCGCGCGGGGATGCTGTGCCCGGTGTTACTGCCACGAAGCCTTGACCCTGTCCTTGATGCGCGAAACTGCTTCTCGCACGCGCGCTTCGGCGCCCTGGTCGCCGCCTTCGACCGTGAGCGAGAAGCGCACGAATCCCTCGCCGTGTTTCCCGTAGGCGCTTCCCGGCGTGCAGATGATGCCCGCCCCGGCGAGGAGCGTCTCTGCAAAGGCCGCTGAGTCGGCGCCCGATGGAACAGGCGCCCAGACGTAGAAAGTGCCCCGGGGCTTCTCTACCGGGCAGCCAAGCGCTCGCAGGCCGTCAACGAGGATATCGCGCCGGACGCGATATTCTTCGCGCATTCTCTGCACGCAATCCTGGGCGCCTGTGAGCGCGGCAACGCCCGCTTGCTGGATAGCCGCAAAAACGCCGGAGTCAACGTTCGACTTCAGGTCGCCCAGCGCCTTGATCGCGGCGGCATTGCCGACAGCAAACCCGATTCTCCAGCCCGTCATGTTGTATGTCTTGGAGAGCGAGTGAAACTCGATCGCGATTTCCTTCGCGCCGTCAACCTGCAAGATCGAAGGGGCGACATAGCCGTCGAATGTTACCTCGCTGTATGCGAGATCGAGGGCGACGAGGATGTTGTGGCGCTGGGCGAATTGAACGACGCGCCGGTAGAAATCGAGATCGCACACGGCGGCGGTCGGCTGGTTGGGGTAGCAAAGCCACATCAGTCTCGCCTTGGAGGCGATGTCTTTGGGAATCGCGTCGAGGTCAGGCAAGTAGCCGGCCTGCGGAAGAAGGGGCATGATGTGCGGCTCCCCTCCTGCGAAGCGGACAGCGCGCAGATAGACGGGATAGGCCGGGTCGGGAATGAGCGCGACATCACCGGGGTTTATCACCGCCCAGGGGAGATGAGCGATGCCGTCCTTCGAGCCGATGAGGCGCAGGATCTCGCGGTCGGGGTCGAGAGCGACGCCGAAGCGCTTCTGATACCGGTCAGCAACCGCGCGCCTGAACTCCGGGATGCCAAGGCCGGATTCATCATAGCGATGAGTCGCCGGGTCGTGCGCCGCGCGGCAGAGAGCCTCGACGATGTGCTGCGGCGTAGGCTGATCCGGGTCTCCGATGCCGAAGTCAATCAGATCGGCACCCTTTGCGACAAGTTCCCGCTTCTTCGCGGCGAGGGCAATGAACGGGTACGGCGGGGTTTCGAGAAGGCGATCGGATGGTCGCAGTTCCACGTCAGGCTCCTGTCACAAGAGATCGAGATGCGGCTGTGCGTTCAGCGTGGTCATGCTGTCAGGGGCCACTGCCCTCGAAAGACTTCTTCGGCGGGGCCGCTGATGATAACGCGGCCTGATTGCTCGTTCCATTCGACCTCCAGGTCGCCGCCGAGGAGATGAGCGATGATCTTTCTGGCAGTCCGGCCGTTTAGCGTGCCCGCCACCACTGCCGCAGCAGCGCCCGAGCCGCAGGCGAGCGTCTCGCCCACGCCGCGCTCCCAGACTCTCATGCGAACCTCGTTGGCACCGATGCACTGGATGAACTCGACGTTCGTGCGTTTCGGGAAGAGGTCGTGATTCTCGATCGCCGGGCCGATGCTGGCGACCGGGAAGTGCTCGACGTCGTCAACGAATAGAGCGCAGTGGGGATTGCCCATCGAGAGCGCGGTTATCTCGTAGCGCTTGCCGCCCACCTTCAGTTTTTCAGCGACGACGCGCCCCGGTTTGCCTTTCATCGGTATTTCCTTGCGCTCCAGGCGCGGCGCGCCCATATCAACCCGAACCGATTCGACCTTGCCTCCCTTGACGATCAGCCTTGGGCGCACTATGCCGCCGAGGGTTTCGATTTCGAGTTCCCTGGCATCGGTCAGTTGAGTTTCGTAGAGATACTTCGCAAAGCAGCGGATGCCGTTGCCGCACATCTCGGCCTCGCTGCCGTCGGCATTGAAGATGCGCATGCGGAACTGGGCGATGCGAGACGGCAGCACCAGCAGCAGGCCGTCGGCCCCCACGCCGAAGTGCCTGTCGCAGATTCTCTTAGCCAGGTCTGGCAGAGATGACTCGGGCAATTGAGTCTCGAGCAGGTCCACCAGCGCGAAATCATTGCCCAGGCCCTGCATCTTTACGAACGGCAGAGTTCGCATTGTCGTCATGCCTTTATCTCACCGAACTGCGCGCGGCCCTTCAGGGTCGCCCGAACGGGCGGCAGGCTTGTTCTATCTCATCAGCCAGGCTTTCCACGGGACGCGACGCGTCCAGCCAGCGGATGCGATCATCGGAACGGAACCACGTGATCTGGCGCTTGGCAAACCGGCGCGTGTCGCGCTTGAAGAGGCGAACGGCCTCGTCCATCCCACAGCAGCCCGACAGATAACTCGCGACGTGGCGGTATCCCAGGGCCTGCATCGAGGTCATGCTGGCATTGCAGCCGCGAGCCAGAAGCCCCTGCACCTCCTGCACAAGGCCGCGAGCGATCATCCCGTCAATTCGGCGCTCAATGCGCTGGTATAACTCATCCCTGCTGAGCGTGAGTCCGAATGCGAGAGAATTGTAACGTAGAACACGTTGGCGGTCAAGAGAAAGGTAATGATGATAGCGCGAAAACGGCCTGCCGGTGAGCGCGTGCACCTCGAGCGCGCGAATCGTGCGGCGGATGTTCGCAGGGTGAATGCGACCCGCAGCCTGCGGATCAATCGCCGCCAGGCGGGAGTAAAGGAACTGACTTCCGCGCTCGGCAGCTTCTCGTTCAAGCGCCTGACGCAGCGCGCTGTCGGAGCCGACGATGGGCAGGTCGAGCCGGTAGATCACGGCGCGGATGTAAAGGCCCGTGCCCCCGCAAAGGATGGGAAGGCGGCCGCGCTTGTGTATCTCGGCAATGACGCGCAGGGCGTCGGCCTGATAGCGGGCGACGTTATACTGCTCCGTCGGGTCAACGCAGTCAATCAGATGGAAGGCTGCTGCGGCGCGCTCTTCTGCCGACGGCTTGGCCGTCCCGATGTCCATCCCACGATAGACCTGCAGCGCATCCGCGTTCACGATCTCTCCGCCAAGCCGCGTTGCGCAGGCGACGGCCAGTTGCGTCTTTCCGGTCGCCGTCGGGCCGCAAATGACGAGCAGCGGCGCAAGCGATTGGCTCATATCAGTCAACAACAATCCGGTGCGAGAGCGCGAGGCCGTCATGTTCCAGGGAATGAGATTCTTCGCTGCGCTCGGAATGACATTCTCGTCTCAGACTCAGTGCTCGGCCGGAGAGACTCAGCGCAGCAACCTGCGGTCGAGTTCGCCCCGGGGGAAGGTGATCAGAAGAGGCGCGCCGTGAGGGCAGGAGAACGGCTGAGAAGTCTGCGCAAACTCCGCCAGCAGTCTTTCCATCTCTTCGCGCGCGAGTGGATCTCCCGCCCGCACCGCCGAATGGCAGGCCAGGCTGGCCAAAAGCGCAGCCATCGGGTCCGATCGCGCCGACGGCGGGGCTGCGAGCAACTCCTCGACAAGATCGTGAATCAACGACTCGGGATCCAGTTTCGCAAGCAGCGCGGGAATGGCCCGCAGCAGGAACGTGCCCGAACCGAAAGGCTCGATCTCGAAGCCCAGCCGCTCGAATCGGCCCAGGTTCTTTTCCAGCGCCGCGGCCTCGGCGGGAGAAAAGTGGAGCGTCAATGGCGCGACCAGGTGCTGTCGCTCGGGCTGGCCGGATGAACTCGCGCGCTCGAGTTTCTCATATAGAACGCGCTCGTGGGCGCGGTGCTGGTTGATGAGCACCAACCCTTCCGGGCTGTCCGCAACGATATATGTGTTGCGCCACTGGCCGACAGCGGTAAGCGAGGGCTGGCGGGCCGGCTCTGCGCCCGGTTGAACAGGTAGGGGAGCCTGCGGCATCGCGGCCGGGGCTTCGCGCGGCGGCCGCGCTTGTGAGGCTTGCCGCGAATGACCGGATGTCAAAGACGGTCGTGGTGCCGCTGCACGAGTGTCGGCCGCAGCAGGGACGGATTGTGGGGCGGCCAGTCTCCTCTCGAGCGCATCGCGCGTAGCCTGCACGACGCTTCGATAGACATCCGACTCGCGCGCGAAGCGCACCTCTGCCTTCGCCGGATGAACATTGACATCCACCATCTGCGGGTCCATGTCCAGCAAGAGAACAGCGATCGGGAACCTGCCCGATGGAAGCGCCCCGCGGTAGGCTTCCTGCAAAGCGCGCGAAATGATGCGGCTCTGTATCGGCCTGCGATTGACGAGCATGTGCTGCGCGTGCCGGGTGGACCTTGTCAATTCAGGTCCGCTGATGAAGCCGGTGATTGCAAAGTCGGGCTGCGAGAGCTCGACGGGGGCCATGGCCTCGAGCACCTGCCTCCCATAGACGGCCAACACGGCGGCGGCGAGGTCCTTGCCCGCCGGGCGGCTGAATGTCTCGCGTCCGTTGTGCAGCAGGCGCAGCGCAATGTGAGGGAACGCGAGCGCATAGCGCGTAACCACGTCGGCGATGTGCGCGAATTCCGTCGCATCGCTGCGCAAAAACTTCAGCCGCGCGGGCACGTTGAAGAAAAGGTTGGCCACCGAGACCTGCGTCCCGGCGGGAGCGCCCACCTCGACGAGTTCGGTTACCGTGCCTGCCTGGGCGTATAGCCGGATCCCCGAGGCAGCGCCCGTGGGAGCGGTTACCATCTCGAAAATGCTGACGGCGGCGATGCTGGGCAGTGCCTCTCCCCTGAATCCAAGGGTGGATATCGCCGCCAGGTCTTCTGCAGTTCGGATCTTGCTCGTGGCGTGTCGCTGGAGGGACAGCACCGCGTCCTGCTTGCCCATCCCGCAGCCGTCATCGGTAACCTTTATCAGGCGGCGCCCGCCGTCAGCGACCTCGACGGTGATGCTGTTCGCTCCCGCGTCAATCGAGTTCTCCATCAGTTCCTTCGCCACCGACGCAGGCCGTTCGATCACCTCGCCCGCGGCGATCTTGTTGGCGACGCTCTCGTCAAGGATGATGATTGACATCACGGGGCCGTGCCGAAAGTGGCGTCGGGAGCCGACAAAGAGACAACCGCAAACAGGCTAACAGCCGCCTTCATCCCGCCTCTGTTCAGTCTGACTTCGCTTCGCTTTCAGACGCATAGGCAAGCGCCGCCTGAATGCCTTCCCTCGTCAACTGCGGGTAGGCGCGCAGCAACTCATCTTCGCTCACCCCCTCGGCCAGGTTCTCCAGGATCAGCGCGACCCAAATGCGCGTGCCCCGTATCACGGGCCTCCCAGAACAGACCTTGGGGTCTATGGAAATGTGCCTTGCCAGTTCTTCACGGGTCATCAGCGCTCTCCACTTCACACCTCGTCAGTGTCTGAAATCGCTGCACGTTCCCGTCAGATTACTCTCTTGCCGGCAGATCGTGCAAGCAGCGCTGCTACCCTATGTTCCTTCGTGTTCCTCTGCGCTGCTCTTCCGCCCGCGGGCCTTCGCCTGCAGTTCTGCCAGTTTGTTGAGGGCCTGTAATGGAGTCAGGTTCTCCAGTTCCAGCGCCTTCAGTTCCTCAACCAGCGGGTCCGAGGCCCCCTCGAAAAGCCTCAACTGAGTAACGGGAATGGGCGCGGGAACGTTCAATGCCTTGCCGCGCTGCAGCATCCCCATCGAATTGCCCTGCTCGATGGTCCACAACACCTGCTTCGCGCGCTCGATGACCTCTACGGGCAGGCCCGCCAGCCGTGCCACCTCGATGCCGTAGGAACGATCAGTTCCCCCCGGGACTATCTTGCGCAGGAAGATGATGCGCCCGCCTTCCTCCTTCACAGCGACGCGATAATTCTTCACCCTCGGCAGCGTCTTCTCGAGTTCGTTGAGTTGATGGTAGTGCGTTGCGAACAGAGTCTTCGCGCCCATGCGCGGGCTGTTGTGTATGAACTCGGCCACCGCCCACGCGATCGAGAGGCCGTCGAATGTGCTCGTGCCGCGGCCGATCTCGTCCAGGATAACGAGGCTGCGCCGCGTCGCATTGTGAAGGATATTCGCGGTCTCGTTCATCTCCACCATGAATGTGCTGCGCCCGGCGGCGAGATCATCCGATGCTCCCACCCGCGTGAAAATCCGGTCAACGATGCCGATGCTGGCGGAATCCGCGGGCACGAAACTCCCCATCTGCGCCATCAGGCAGATGAGCGCAACCTGGCGCAGGTAGGTTGACTTGCCCGCCATGTTGGGGCCGGTCAGCACGATCACTTGATGGTCGCTGCAGTCCAGGTAGGCGTCATTGGGAACGAACCGCTCGTCAGTCTGCGTTACCTCGACCACCGGATGGCGCGCCGACCTGATGTCAATCATCTCCCCGTCGTGCACCTGCGGGCGCACGTAGCGGTTCCGCGCCGCGACTTCGGCCAGGGAGGCGAGAACATCTATCGTTGCCAGAGTGCGCGCGAGAGCCTGGATCTCGCTGGAGCGCCCCGCAACCTGGGCGCGAATGCTGCAGAAGATGTCGTATTCCAGGTCGCAAATGCGTTCCTCGGCCCCCAGCACGCGCGCCTCGTATTCCTTCAGGTCGGGCGTGATGAAGCGCTCCGCATTCGCGATCGTCTGCTTGCGGATGTAGTCCTGCGGCACCAATCGCAGGTTCGGCTTGCTGACCTCGATGTAATATCCGAAAACCTGGTTGAACCCGACCTTCAGCGACTTGACGCCCGTTCTGCCGCGTTCCTTCTGTTCCAGGCTTGCTATCCAGTCTTTCGCTCCCTTGCTCGCCTGGCGCAGCGAATCCAGTTCCTCGCTGTATCCCTCGCGGATCAGGCCGCCCTCCTTGAGCGTTGCGGGCGGGTCATCGGCGAGCGCCTTTTCGAGCACCGCCGGCAGATCGCCGAGCGTTTCGGGCCCAAGTTCTCCCGCCGCCGCGCGAACCGGGGCCGCCTCGTCCCCGCTCAAGGCTTCGCCGAGTTCCGGCAGCAGGCGCAGAGAGTCGCGCAACGCCAGCAGGTCGCGCGCGGTCGCAGCATTCGCTGCCGCTCTCGCGGTCAACCGCTCCATGTCGTGCATCGGCTTCAGCGCATCGCGCACCTGCGCCCGCAGCAGAGCGTTGTTCACGAACGCCTCCACCGCGTCTTGCCTTCGTGAGATTTCGGCCGGGTCGAGAAGCGGAGCAATAACCCAGCGCCTCAACATGCGCGCACCTGCCGCAGTGCAGGTCGCATCCAACAGCCACAGCAGGCTGTGCTCCCTCGTGCCCTCCCGCAGCGATTCGACCAGTTCCAGGTTGCGCCGCGTGGGAGCGTCCAGCGTCATGAACTCTGAAAGCGAATAAGTTGTCAGGCCGCGAATTTGCTGCAGGGCCGATCGGTGCGTATCCTGCAGATAGTGCAACACCCCGGCTGCTGCCACCACACCCAGCGGCATGTCCTCGCACCCGAAACCGTGAAGCGATGTCGTGCCGAAGTGCTTGAGCAGCGCGTCGCGCGGCGATGTCAGCGCGAAGGTCCCTCCATCCAGCGCCGTCACCCGTCCCGGCGCAAGCGCCTCCAACCTCTCCATCAACTGCTGATCGGAAACATCCTGCGGCGCTATAATCTCCGACGGCTGAAGCCGGGACAGTTCCTCCGCCAGTCTCTCAATGCAGTTCGGCCCTGCGATCTGGGTGACGAAGAAGTCGCCTGTGCTTCCATCGGCGAGCGCCAGCCCTGCCCTGCCTTCTTCACATGCTACGCCCGCCAGGAAATTGTTGCGCCGCTCGTCGAGCAGATAGTCCTCGACCACCGTCCCCGGCGTCAGGATGCGCGTTACCTCGCGCCGCACGAGGCCCCGCGCTTGCCTGGGGTCCTCCATCTGGTCGCAGATCGCAGCCTTCAGCCCCTTCGCCAGCAGCCGCCCCAGGTACCGGTCGAGAGCGTGATAGGGAATCCCGCACATCGGGATGCGCCGCCCCTTGCCGATCTCGCGGCTGGTGAGAACAAGGTCGAGTTCCTTCGATGCGACCTTGGCGTCCTCGCCGAACATCTCGTAGAAGTCGCCCAGGCGGAAAAGAAGAACGATGTCCTGGTGCTCGCGCTTGATGGCCTGATACTGCGCCCAAAGCGGCGTCAACCTATCCACGCTCGCCTTGCCTTCGTGCCCCATCGTTTCCCTTGGTGCCTATCTCGTAGGGGCGGCCCTCTGCCTGCCCTGAGCGCAGCCGAAGGGTGGCCGCCCGATTTCAGGGAGCCCCCAGAGGGGCTCCCCTACGTTGATTTCTCCTCGTCGGGGGCGTCGTGCACCTCTTCCGGCCTCGCCGTTGACGAGCCGGCACCGCGCTCGCTGAGAATCTGCGCCAGGGACTCCCACGAGACGCGATGAGGGCGCTCGGCGATTTCGTCCAGTCGCCGATAAACCTCTGCCGAATCGGTAATCCGCTCGCGACGCTCGATGTCATGGCGGGCCAGTTCGCGGAAGTATTCGCTACGGGTCTGATGGCGCGACCTGGCCACCTGGTCAATCTGGGCCAGGAAATCGTCGGGTATCGAGATCATTACTTTGGCCATTTCGCACCTCCACAGGCCAATTATATAGCAAGTGTATATCCTCTGTCAATAAGGATTATTGATCGCCACACAGTCGGCGGCTGGCCTAGCCCTGGCCTGCTACCTCCCCCTCGAGGCCCCACAGGTGCCCTGCAGTTACCGTCAGTTGCAGCGTCTTGCCACACATGCTGACAGGGCCGTCGAAGATAACCAGGCGGTGGCACCTGGTGCGCCTGGAAAGCCTTCTGCCGCCCTTCTCATCAGGTCCCTCGATGAGGACTTCAACGGTCTTGCCCTCGAAACTGCGGTTGATTTCGGCGGTTATCCCGTTCTGTAGTTCGATTAGCCGCCGCAATCGCTCACGTTTCACAACGTAGGGCACCTGGTCGGGCATCGTTGCGGCAAGCGTTCCTGGCCGGGGAGAGAACGCGAACATGAACGCCTGATCGGAGCGCAGATTGGCATATGTCTCGAGGCTGGCCTCGAATTCGTCCTCCGTCTCGCCCGGAAAGCCGACCATCATGTCGCTTGTAATGCTCGATCCGGGCAGGATTTCGCGGATTTTAGCGGCCATTTCGGCGTATTGCTGCACCGTGCAGCGCCGTTTCATGTCGCGCAGGATGCGGTCGTGCCCTGCCTGGATCGGCACGTGGAAATGGCGGCAAACCTTGGGCAGGACGGCGATTGTCTGCAGTAGCCGGTCATCAACATCGCGCGGATGGCCGGTCGTGAAGCGAATGCGCTCGATCCCGGCGATTTCGTGCACGATCTGCAGCAGATCGGCGAGGCGAAACGATCGGTCCCTGTCCTTCCCGTAAGCCAGGATATTCTGGCCCAGCAGCATCACCTCTCTGCAGCCCGACTCGGCCACGCGCCTGACTTCCTGAACGATCTGTTCGGGCGGGTGGCTCACGGCGTTTCCGCGCACATATGGCACAATGCAGTATGCGCAGCAGTAAGAACACCCTTGCATAACTGTAACATAGGCGGAAACGGGGTTGTAGCGCGCCGATTCGACGCGCGATCCCGCTGCTTCGAGATACATGTCCCACGTGGGTATTGGCTGGTGATCGAGCGAGATTGCGACCTGTCGCTCTCCGGTCTGGCGCACCTCCTCGACCAGACGGGCCAGGCGGTGCAGTTGCCTGGGGCCGATCACGATGTCAACGTGGGGCAGGTGCTTGAGGATTTTGTCGCCCAGGCGCTGCGCCATGCAGCCCGCGAATACGATGATCGCGCCGGGGCGCTCTTCCTTCAGGCTGCGCAGTTCCCCCAGGCGGCTGTAGGCCTTCTGCTCGGGCTTCTCGCGCACGGAGCAGGTGTTCAGGAAGATGATGTCGGCGTCTTTCGGGCTGGCGGCCTGTTCGTATCCGGCGGCCTCCAGCAGACGCGCAGCCATGCCCGAGTCTGCCTGATTCATCTGGCATCCCCAGGTGAACTGATAGTACTTCCCCAGCGCGCTTCCCACGGGGGATATATTATCACAAACGGGAAGCCGGACGTAAGGCAGTAATGGCCAGCAACGCGCGGCGTGGAGTGCGGCGATTTATCGCCGCTTTAGAAAGCGGGGGTAAACCCCCGCAGTCCAAAGTAGGGGCGAAGCGCTGCCTGCACTTGACCCGTTGGCGGCGGCCGTCCAAGGAGTACGCGGCATCCTTGGATGTGGGTGACAATACGCTCCGTCAGAATGATATAGACCGCACCAAAGTCTGCCCGAGATGCCCCTCCGGGTAGCCAAAGGCCCAGAAGAGGTCATCAGCAGCTCGGGTCGCCAGCGCCTCTATAGCCTCGGGCAATGCTGCGGCTAGCACCTCCTCCTCGTGCTGCCACTGCTCGTCCGAGCAATGCTGGCGCTCCCAGGCATAGCAACGCTCCCCTGGTTCAGTCAGTGAGCGCCCTGCCATAGGGCCGATGTCCACATGGACTAGCACTGCGCCGGGAGTCCCAATCTCACCGTACAGATCGCTGGCTAGACGTAAGACGTCAATGAGTTCCACCACTGTCCTGATGGGACTCACGTCGCCCTGTGCCCCATCGCCCAGCGGGGCTTGGCCCCTTGTGCCTTCGTCCTTCCTCACGAATCGGCGGTGGAAGACCAAGCCATGTTGTCCTGCCTCCCAGTACTCGGACTCTCGCGGCGGGTACAATCGGACGCCGCCGCTGACAGGCGAGGCGTAGTTTGCCAACCGCTTGCCTACTTCAAGGAGCTTGTGGGGGGTAGCTAGCGGCTCCCGCGGGAACTTAGGAGTCACCGATACCGTCCTCTTGCAGCCGTCGTGGGTCTCTGAGTTGAGAACCAGCACACGGTCAGCTCGCGCCGTCGCATCACTGATGAGCCGTTTGCGGAGATCGACGGACTTCTGCCGCCGATCCAGGAACCACTCAATCGTATCGTCCTGCGCCTGGATGGGTTCGTAAGCCTTATTCCGGCCAGGCCCTCTCAGGTAGAGCCTCGTCCGGTTGTGCGTCCAATGCCCCAGATCGCTTTCGTGTAGCCTCACTACCACCACCGCACGGTCACACCGATCTGGGATGTCTACGACCTGCACCTCCTCGTCTATGATTGGGGGATAGATGGCGTCCATACAGATATTGGTGATCCGGTCGCGGATGTTCGCCTCTTTCGGGATGCCGTCGAGGGGAAGCACAGGGCAGGCCTGCCCATCGTCCCTGACGCCCAAAAGGATTAGTCCTCCCTGCGTGTTGGCGAACGATGCTATGGTGTCCTGAAAATCGTTGTCCGGGAAGTTCGACTTGTAGTCGAGCGCTATGTGCTCTGCAGCCTTGGCGTTGCAGAATTCCTGGATGTCTGCGAACTCGATCTGGCCTATCGGCTTTGTGTATAGGTTCATGTCGTCTCCCTCGGCCGGCCAGGCACCCACAGTCAGACGGCTACGAGCGTTACGTCTGGCCCTCCGTCCGCTGTTCCTCCTCGCGGTATTCGCACCCTTCGCAGAGCGATTCGGTCACAGGAGGACACCGGCCGAGCTTCGCTTCGATTTTGGGGTGTGTGCATATTCGCGCCCCCATGCGGCCCGGTCCCGGGGCCAAGGTGCCCCTGACGTGCTCCGGGTAGTGCGGCCGCGGCCCCTCTCCCCACACGCAAGGCGGATAACTCATCGCATCACCCTCCTGCTCGCTCGATCTTGCAGAGACTGTGAGTATGGTTGAACTAGATCAGCCCCACTCCATCATTGCACACGTTGATTTCGGCTGTCAGTACTTCCCTAGCGGGCGACTCTCCACGCCGCCTATATTATCACAAACAGCCAGATGAAACGTAGGGCAGGACCTCGCGTCCTGCCGAGAAAAGCATCACGGCGGGGAAGGCACTGGGGCAGGGGGCAAGCCCCTGCCCTACGATCGAAGACCCGTGGGGCAATACCCTGCGTTCCGCCCAATGCGCCTTACTGTCACGACTTGTAGGGGACGGGAACAGGTGGGATGTGCGCGTGGCACTTCGCGCGTCCATAGGTGTGCTTGAGCGTCAACTTCATTGTGACTACGTCACGTGCCATCATCCATTCCTCCGGGACGTCAACAAGGACCTCCAGGTCAGCGCTGCGCCCTTCACCAATGTGCACGTCGCTTCTGGACCGTTCTCGACCGTTCAGCAGTTCGATGCTGGGTCGGTGCTTGTGCCACCTCCACCCTGCGCGCCTAGCGTAACTGTCTCCCACAAGAATCGTGGTCGGACGTGCTCCCGAATGAACAGCCTTGAGCCTGACCACTGCCGTTGACCATAGGCCGATGTACTCGCCACCTGGAACGTCGGTGCGCATCGGTCCCCACATGGCCCCCTGTAGATTCAGACGCAGCCGCGGGCGGTCAGCTCTGCGGAAATATGACTGCACGAGCAAGGCCAAGAAAGCACCTATGGAGGCCGAGGCGGCTCTGTCAATCCAAGTCGAGATGAGCGGCGGCAGCGGCATATTAGAGCCGCCGGGCGTGTTGGAGGATTTGCAGGTGGAGGCGGAGGTTGTGGAGGGCGTGGGAGGAGGTGGCGAGGGGTTCGGCGTTGCCCTGGGCGGCGGCGACGAAGCGCTTGATGGAGGTGTGCACGAGGTCGTCGCACTGCTTTTGGTTGGAGTCCCAGCGCAGGAAGGTGCGATAGACGCCGCTCGCGTCAGGGCCTGCGCCGATGTCAACGACGCGGCCATTGATGCCCATGCGCCGCGCAGGAGAGCCCTCGAAAATGTTTTGCAGCAGTATTTCGATCGGCACGCTTTCTTGTTCCGGGTTGCGCGCCAGGAACCTGGCAAGAACCCGGTGGTGCTCGATGGTGCAGTCAATGGAGCCGGGAATGATCTCCGCTCCCGGCAGGAACGCAAGCAACATGCTGATCGGATGGGAGGCGAGGTCTATCCATATCTCGTCATACTCGTTCGGGCCGCCGCGTCCGCCCTTGGACTCCATCTGTAGGAAGACGCTCTTGATGGGCCTCGGCTCACCCCAGTTCTGCCGGTAGACCTCCTGGTAGGGCACGACGGCGGCGACGTATTGCGTGTTGACAGCCAGCACTCTGTTCGCCTTCTCCGCTTCGGCGATCATGTGCGCGGCGTGCGAGAGCATTTCCTCTGCCGACATGGAGGTGTCCCAGAAGATGGGCTTTTCGCAGAGGACGTGAGCGCCGGCGCGCAGGGCGGCGACTGTGTGCGCGTGGTGCAAATGGTGAGGGGAGCAGACGCTGACCGCATCGGGTTTCTCGCGGTCAAGCATTTCAGCGACATCGGTGTAGGCGCGGCCGGAGAAAGAGAAGAGGTCACGGAGAGCCTTCTCCGCGGCCTTCACAGTTTCAGGGGTGCGCCCCACGAAGGCGGTTACCTCGCAGCCTTCGGAGGCAAACCATTTTGCGTGGTGTTTGCCGATTCCAGAGGCACCGATTATTGCGATGCGCATGACTTGTGTTTGTACCTCCCGTCCCAGGCGGGCGGCCACCCTTCGGCTTCGCTCAGGGCAGGCGGGGGGCCGCCCCTACGATTATTTGCACAGGCTGACAACCTGTCGGACAGGTTGAAAACCTGTCCGACCATGTGTTTCGGTAGGACAGGATTCTATCCTGTCCGTGAACAGGTTGAAAACCTGTGCTACCGTCTGCACAGCCGAGGGCGGCTGTGCCAGACTGTGGGGGCGCGGCGTGCGCCCATTGCAGCGGGCGGCCACGGGGGGCCGCCCCTACATCAAGAACAATACAGGCTAGAGGGCTTCGGTGCGCTCCCACTTGAAGGCGGATTTGAAGCACTCGGCAGGTCCGTCCTCGTCAGACTTGACGGGCTTGTCGAAGTCGGCGCACCACATCTCGTCGGGGCCTAGTTTCTTGCCTGGCGGCGGGTAGGGCGTGGCGCGGACGCAGAACTTGTGCTCCAGGCCCGTAGCCGTCTTCGGCTTGGGCGGAGCGGCCAAGTCCTGCTCACACTGGTAGCACTTGTCCCGCTTCTCGGAGTTGGCGGCTCCGCAATGCGGGCAAGACACCATCTTCATGGCCCGACCCTCCGGTGCTGCAGGCTTGCCCGGCCATTGATATTGTAGCACGAATCGGCCTGTTAGGCAAGGCGCCAGGAGGAGGGGATTACATCATGTGCCCGCGGCCGACCAGCCCGCGCAGTTCGTCGGGGTCGGGAGAGGCCATCACCGCAACATCGAAGACAACCATTCTGTTGAGCACCAGATCGCGCAGAACCTGGTTCAGCGTCTGCATGCCGAACTCGCCGCCCGACTGCACTACGGAGTTCATCTGATGGGTCTTGCCTTCGCGGATGAGGTTGCGAATGGCGGAGGTGGCGATCATGATTTCCTGGGCGCAAACCCTGCCTTTGCCGTCAACGAGCGGCAGCAAGGTCTGACAGACGACGGCCTCCAGCACCGTGGAGAGCTGCAGGCGGATCTGCTCCTGCTGGTAGGGAGGGAAGACGTCAATCACGCGGTCCACGGTCTGGGCTGCGCCGGTGGTATGAAGGGTGGCAAAGACTAGGTGACCCGTCTCGGCGGCAGTTACGGCGGCGGATATCGTCTCGAGGTCGCGCATCTCGCCTATCAGGATGACGTCGGGGTCCTGGCGCAGGACATGGCGCAGGGCGTTCGCGAAGGAGTGGGTGTCGGAGCCCACCTCGCGCTGGCGGATGATGCTTTCCTGGTTGCGGTGCAGGAATTCTATCGGGTCCTCGATGGTAACGACGTGGCAGCGGCGGGAGTAGTTTATCTCGCGCACCATCGCGGCGAGTGTTGTGGATTTGCCACTGCCCGTGGGGCCGGTTACCAGCACCAGGCCGCGCGGCTTCTGGCAGATGGACTTGAGGACCTTGGGCATGCGCAGGTCATCCAGGCTGGGCGGGTTCACGGGCACCGCGCGGAAGACGGCGCCCGTCGTGTTGCGCTGCCTGTGGACGTTCACGCGGAAGCGGCACAGGCCGGGCACGCTGTAGGCGAAGTCCAGTTCCCATTCGCGCTCGTAGCGCTCGACGCGGTCGTCGGTCAGTATCGAGTAGATAAGTTCTTGCATCACTGTCGGGGTAAGACGCTGATAGGACAGGGCAACCAGTTGCCCGTCCACGCGTATGATCGGCGGTGAGCCCACGGTCATGTGCAGGTCGGAGCCGCGCCTCTCGATGAGTATGTTGAGCAGTTCGTCCACGTGCGCGGGGACGGGAAGCGGCTCGGCAGGCTGTGCTGCGGACAGCGCCGGCGCCTGCTTGATCGAAGGCTGGGCGCGCTGTCTGATCTTCGCGTAAACGCGCTCGATGGCCTGGGCGATCTCCCTTTCGGAAGCCGCCAGGGGCTCGACCTCCAGGCCAGTCTTGTTGGCAATCTCCTGGCAGGCGGCGGCGTCGGCAGGGTTGGCCATGGCGAGCAGCAACTTTTCGGTCGTCTTGCCCACGGCGAGAAAGAGGCCCTGACGGCATTCTTCCTCGCTCAGCATGGCAACGACTTCCAGGTCAACGGGATAACTGCTGAGGTCAATGGGCTGAAACGAGGAGGTCTGATCTGGGCCTGCGCGGCGATTGGGATCGGCTATGATGACTGCGGGGCGGTCTGGGGAGGCGGTCTGCAAGGCGGGTCTCCTGGTCTGGAAGGACAGGGGATCGCGTGGATGTCCGTCCTCGCGATCCCCCGATGGCTCAAACAAAGTCTTGCGATTACCAGTCGCTGTAGTTGGTGCCGTCCAAGGCTGTCAGCGTCGAAGCGCTGTGCACGTCGCCCGAAGTCGCGACGTAGGTCCAGTCGGCTGCGGCGGTGAACGGGTCCTTCGGCAAGCCGTTGTCCGACGTGCGCATGTAGGGGCCCTTCCAGGCGCCCACGTCGAGGGCGATGCCGTTGCCGCCGTTGCTGCCAGCAGCAGGAGCAGTCATCAAGTCCCCGATCGCGGCGGGGAAGTCGCCGCAGTCGGCCTCGAACTGCTGGATCGAGTTGCGCAACTGCTGCAGGTCTCCCTTGAGCGCCGACTCCTTGGCCTTTCTTCCAGCACCGAGCAAGCGCGGGATAACGATCATCGCAAGGATCGCGATCACGACGATCACGATCAGCATTTCGATCAACGTGAACCCGCGGGTGCCCTTCTTTACCATCCGGCTCATCATTCTCTTTTGCACCTCCTCCTTTTAATGGCTCCGAGGTCAGGGGAACCTGCCAGCCTGCCCTACAAGCCTAGGGCCGACTTTGCCCTTCCTCTAGGGCAGGCTGGCTGCCTGTCCCTCCAGGTCTGATTATTCCATACCTGGGAGTTGGTTTGAGATGCAGCCGGCGCAGGTGCGATTGGAGGGCGAAGAAGGGAGGGCAGGGGACAAGGCGCTAGCCTTGCTGTCCTGCGCGCACGATGCTTCCGCTTCCGCTGGTGCACGCTTGGGCAAGGGCGCGCTGGGCGCCGGAGAAAAGCGCCTCCGCGCTGTCCGCGTCGGCGGGATAGACGGCATAGCCCAGTCTGACAGCAGACTGATCAGATGCCGTCTGCAGCAGGCGCTGCGCGATGACCTGCACCTGCGCCCCGACGCCGGGCAGCATCAGGCCCAGCGCGGTGTCGGAGACGCGGGCCAGCACGTCGTAGGCGCGGATCGTCTTCTGGACGAGCGCCACCAGTTCGTGCAGGGCGCCGCTTGCGCACTGAACCAGGAGCAGCGCCAGGTTGGCCTGGCCTTTGTGCGCGTAACGCTGGGCGCGCGCCACCTCCTGGCGCAACCTGTCCTTCAGGTAGGCGCCAGCGGGCAAGCCGGTCTCCGCGTCCGCGGCTTCGCTGACCATGGGCGGCGGCTCATCCCGGGCAACCGGGAGCGCCTGCGCAGCGGCCTGTTCGAACACTTCTCGCAGTTTCGCCTGCGCGCGTCTCAGCAGGTAGGAGGCGTAGTTGACCGAGATGCCCAGTCGCCTGGCGATCTCGGTCTGGTTCAGTTCCTGGAAGAAGAAGTAGCGCACCACTTTGCGTTCCAGGTCCTTGAGGCGAGAGACAGCGGATTCCAGCAGCACCCTGTCTTCGACCGTCATACACGAGGCGGGCAAGGCAAGGAGCAGTTTCTCGGGGTTGATGGCCGGCGTTCCCTCGGCCTCGTCTGCGGCATCAATGGAGGAAACCTTGACCCCTTCCTTGGCCTTGAGCACGCGCTGGACGGTGGTCGTGGGTATCCCCATGCGCTGGGCTATCTCCTCGGGTGTGGCCGTGCGCTGCAGTTCGTGTTCCAGCCCCTCGGTGGCCCTGGTGATCTTGGTGGTCAGTTCCTGCACCCACGCAGGCTGGCGGATCAGGCGGCCGCGGTCGCGCAGGTAGTGCTGTATTTGCCCGACGATCAGGTGGGTGGCATAGGTTGTGAACTTGACGGCGCGGCGGGGATCATACCAGTCAACGGCATTGATCAGGCCCATGGTGCCTTCCTGCACCAGGTCTTCGGTGGCCTCGCCCAGGCCGGAGAACCTGCGCGCAATGGCCTGCACCAGGTCGAGGTGCTGGCATATCAGGCGGTCGCGCAGTGCCGGGTCGCGCGTGGCACGATAGGTGGCAAACAGCGCGCTCGTGTCGCAATCCTTGCTCTGCAAGCGTTTCTCCCGAGCGTTGCCGCTCGCCCGGCTGCTCTTGGCGCCCTGTTTCCGCTTCCGCGCCGACAACTCCTGCCGGCCGATCATTTGTGCTCTCGCTGCTGCTGTCACTGGATGGAGCCGACCAACTGGTAGATGGGCGAGATCACGGATACCGCGATGAAGCCCACGATGGCTCCCAGGCCCACGATCATCAGCGGCTCGATCAGCGAGGTGAGCCCCTTGAGGGTGGCCTCCACCTCGCCGTCATAGAAATCGGCGACCTTGGTGAGCATCTGGTCCAGCCGTCCTGTTTCCTCGCCCACGGAGATCATCTGGGTGACCATCACGGGGAAGATGCGGTTGGTGAGCAGCGGCGCGCTGATCTTCTCCCCCTCTTTCACGCTCGCACGAGCGCGGTTGACGGCGTCGGACAGCACCCGGTTGCCGGCCGTGTCGGCCACTATTTCCAGCGCCCGCAGCACGGGCACGCCGCTGGCGATCAGGGTTCCGAAGGTGCGCGCGAACCTGGAGACGCCGGTCTTGAGCGCCAGGTCGCCCAGCAGGGGAACTTTCAATTTGAAGCGGTCTATCTGGTAGCGCCCGGTCTCAGTGCGGGCGAAGAGCCTGTAGGCGATGACAAGCGCAACGCCAACCAGCAGGAAGATGTACCAGAACCTGGTCGCGAACCCGGAGAATCCCAAGAGGAACTTGGTGGTCGGGGGCAGTTTCATTTCCATGCTCTCGAATATGTCTTTGAACTTGGGCAGGACGAAGAAGAGCAAGGCCATCAACATCAGCATCGCGAACAGCAGCACCATCGAGGGATACATCATCGCGGACTTGATCTTGTTGCGCACCTCCTGTTCCTTCTCGAGGAAGGTGGACAGGCGGTCGAGCACGCGGTCCAGGATTCCGCCCGCCTCGGCAGAGCGAATCATGTTGACGTACAGGGGAGAGAAGACGCGGGGGTGCTTTGAGATCGCCTCGGTGAGGCTGGCGCCCGCGGCAACGTCGTGCTTGGTGACGGCGATGACTTCCTTCAACTTGGGATCCTTGCACTGCAGTTGCAGGATATCGAGGCACTTGACGACGCTGAGGCCCGCGTCAATCATGGTGGCGAACTGGCGGCTGAAGAGCACCAGTTCTCTCAGTTTGACGCGCTGCAAGCCGGAAAGCAGGCCCTTCGCCCACGGAGTCGGCTTCGACTCGCGTATCGAAAGGACGTGATAGCGCAACTCTCCCAGTTTGGTCCTGACGGACTCGAAGTTATCTGCTTCCAGCACCCCGCTCACGGTGCGGCCAGAGGCATCCATCGCGCTGTAACGGAAACTCGGCATGATACGGCTCCTTGCTTTTTCCTACAGATTTCTGATCCAGCGGTTGTAGTTATCGGCATCCAGCGCCCTGATCGCCGCCTCCTCGTAGGAAACGACGCCCCTCTTGGCGAGCGATGCGAGCGCCTTGTCCATCGTCTGCATACCTTGTTCGGCGCCGGTATCCATCAGGGAGTAGATCTGGTGGGTCTTCGCCTCGCGGATCAGGTTGCGCACCGCGGCGTTGACCACCAGGATCTCGACGGTCGGGACGCGCCCGCGGCCGCCGTATCTGGGCAGCAACTGCTGTGCGATCACAGCCTCCAGCGTGTTGGCCAGCAACACTCTTATTTGCTCCTGCTGGTGGGGTGGGAAAACGTCAATGATGCGGTCAACGGACTGCGGCGCGCTGCGCGTGTGCAGCGTGCCCAGCACCAGGTGGCCAGTCTCCGCGATGGTCAGCGCGGTGGCGATGGTCTCCAGGTCCCGCATCTCTCCGATCAGCACCACGTCCGGGTCCTCGCGCAAGACTGCGCGCAGCGCCTGCCCAAAGGAATAGGTGTCGCTGCCCACTTCGCGCTGGTTGATCATTGCCTTGTGGTGGCGGTGGAGATACTCGATCGGGTCCTCGATGGTTACGATGTGACACTCGCGCGTGCGGTTGATGTGGTTGATCATGCAGGCTTGGGTGGTTGACTTGCCGCACCCTGTCGGTCCGGTGACCAGTATCATGCCGCTGTTGCGACAGGCCAACTCCTGCACCACCCCAGGCAGCGCCAGTTCGTCGAAATCGGGGATCTCGGTCGAGATCAGGCGCAGCGCGCCGCTGACGGAACCGCGCTGCATATACAGGTTCACTCGAAAACGGCCCAGGCTGGGCGCCCCGTAGGATAGGTCCAGTTCGTGGTTGAGTTCGAAATCGGTTATCTGCTTATCGGTCAGGATGTCGTAAAGCAAGCGCTTAGTGTCCAGGGGGATGAGCGGCTCGAAGTCCAGGGGCACCAATCGGCCGTCAACGCGCAGCATGGGCGGCAGGCCGGCGGTGACGTGCAGGTCGCTGGCGCGGCGTTTGAGCGCGATGCTCAGCAATTCGTGCAGGCTAACATCAACTATCAGTTCGGGCAACCCGTCCTCCTCTTGGAGCGCTACTCGCTGTAGACGACGCGAAGCGCCTCCTCCATGGTTGTTATGCCTTCCAGGATCTTCTGCATGCCGTCCTGCTTGAGCGTGATCATGCCCGATCCCAAGGCCTCCTGCCGGATCACGTGGCTGGCCGCTTTCTTCAGGATCAGTTCGCGGACGCTGTCGTTCACCGACATCAACTCGAACACGCCCGTGCGGCCCTTGTAGCCGGTGTGCATGCAATTCTCGCAGCCGCGCCCGCGGTAGAAGGTTACGGACTCCAGGTCCATGGCCAGGTTCAGCCGGCGGAACGCCTCCACCGGCGGAGTGTAAGATTCCTTGCACTTGGAGCAAATGACGCGCACCAGGCGCTGGGCCATCACCCCTATCACCGAGGAGGCGATCAGGAACGGCTCGATTCCCATCTCCAGCAGCCGCGCGATCGCGCCCGGGGCGTCGTTGGTGTGCAGCGTGCTGAAAACCAGGTGCCCGGTGAGCGCGGCCTCGATCGCGATGGTGGCGGTCTCGGTATCTCTCATCTCCCCGACCAGGATGATGTTGGGGTCCTGGCGCAGCATCGTCCTCAGTGCATTGGCGAACGTCACCCCGGCGCGCGGGTTCACCTGGCCCTGGGTCAGCCCGGACAACTGGTATTCCACCGGGTCCTCGATGGTCATGATGTTCTTCTCGGGGCTGTTGATCTTGTTGAGCACGGAATACAGGGTGGTTGACTTGCCGCTGCCTGTGGGGCCGCTCACGCAGATGATCCCATAACTGCGGTTGATCAAGGCGTCGAATTCTTCCAGCATCGTGGCCGCCATGCCCAGGCGATTCAGGTGCACCATCACCCCGCGCTTGTCCAGCACCCGCATCACGACTTTTTCGCCGTTGACGCCGGGGAAGGTTGAGACGCGGAAATCATATTCGCGCTGATTGAATCTGAGGCTGATGCGCCCATCCTGCGGAGCGCGCTTCTCGGCGATGTCCATGTCGGCCATCACCTTGATGCGCGAGATGAGGGCCGCCTGCACCTGCTTGGGCACCGCCATCTTGTCGTGCAGGATGCCGTCTACGCGGAAGCGCACCCGCAGTTTGTTCTCCTCGGGCTGCAGGTGGATGTCGCTGGCGCTGGCCCTGATCGCCTGGCGCACGACCAGGTTGACCAGCCGGATGACGGGCGCGTCATCCATCATCTCCTTCAACTGGTCAATGCTGACCTCTTCTTCCTTCGGCTTCTCGAACGATAGGTCTCCCGCTTCGCCGCTGTATTCCTCCTGCACCTGCTGCAGGGCCTGCCCCAGTTCCTCGCCCGCGCCGGCATCCTGCGACAGCGCATTGGCGATGTCCTCCTCGCCGGCGATCACGGGGTCAACCTCGAAACCAGTTACCAGGCGCAGCTGGTCAACGGCATAGATGTCCAGGGGATTGGCCATCGCCACCACCAGCCGACGGCCCTCCTGCTGCAGCGGCACGGCCCGCAGGCGCTGCATCAGGTGACGGGGGACTATCTTGTGCAACTCCTTGTCGGGGGGGCGCTCCGAGAGGTCAACAAACGGTATCCCCCACTGCCGGCCAAGGCACCTGGCCTTGTCCTTATCGCTCATCAGGCCCATGTTGACAAGGATGTGGACCAGGGGCTCGTTCGTCTCCATCTGGATGCGCAGCGCCTGCTTCAGCTGCTCATCGCTGATGCCCACCACCTCTTTTATCAATTCCGGGAGGCTCTGTTGGCCCTGCGCCGCGATCATCGCACTGCGCTCCTGCCCACATTCGAAGGGGGTGGGCTGGCGAGCCCACCCCCGTCGTTCAACAAGGGCGGTCTAGCCTTTCTCTTCCTTTATTGTCGGGGTGATCGCAATCACGATCTCCGTGTGCTGCGGCTGCTTCCTCTCGTATCGGAACAGCCGGCCCACAATCGGAAGGTCACCCAACAGCGGGACGCGCGTACTGGTAACGATCTCGTCATCGCGCACCAGCCCGGCGAGCACCAAGGTCTCGCCGCTCTTCACGCGCACTGTCGTTACCGTTGAGCGCTCCAGGGTTGCCGGGTAGTCCGGGAACCACATGTTCTCGACGAGTGCGCTCACGGTGGGCACGAGCGTCAGGGTAATGTCCCCGTTGTCGCTCACTTGCGGCCTTACGGCAAGCATCACGCCGACGTCAATCTGTGTCGTGGTATAGATAGGCTTGCCCTGAAAGTCCAGGCCAACCTGCTGCCCGTAGTAGATCTTTTCGCCCGCGTGGATGCTCGCCTGCGTGCCCTCCAGCAGCGTGATCGTCGGATTGGCGAGGATCTTGGCCCGGTTCCTGCTGACCAGCGCGCTGATCACCCCGTTGAACTGCAACTGGGAGCGCATAAACTTTCCGAGTTTCAGTTCACGCGAGCCCGTGGTGCTGGGTATCGGCTCGCCGACGATGATCCCGGTCTTTGCTCCCAGGCCCTGCCAGTCAATTCCCAACTGGCTCAGCGCGCCTTTCTGTACCTCGCTGATCGTGGCGCTGATGGTCAACTGCCTGGGCGCCGTGTCCAGTTCCTTCAGGAGTTCGAGGGCGCTGTCCAGGGTGGGCCGCGAGCCGACCAGAATCAGGGTCGTAACCGTGGACAATTGAACCCTGGCCCCGCCAGCGCCGCCCGATGACGCGCCGTAGCCCGCCGCGGCGCCGGCTCCCGATGTCGTCATCTGGGGGGCCGCCACGTTTGCCAGCGCCGACGCGCTCGCGCCGCTGGTTGAACTCGTGACCGTCGGGGTCGCCGACCTAGGGCCCAAGGTGACCTTGAGGTCCGGGAGCAGTTCCGTCAGTTTCTCCTGCAGCTCGTACGGCTCTGCGTACTTGATGCGGTAGATCACGCGTTCTGCCGCCCCAGCCGAAGGCACCACGTCCACTCCGGAGAGGACCGCCCTGGCCTTGGCTATCTCCAAGGGGTCGCCGGTGAGCAGGATGGTGCCGGTCGTGCCTGGGCTGACCTGCACGGCCGGAACTGCGCCTCGCACGATCTCCAAGGCCTGGCTTGCAGGCATGTGCTTGAGTTGCGCGATTTCCGTTGCAGGCGGGGCTGTCGAGGCAGTGGAGTCCATCTCGCGCAGGATGGCTTCCGCCTTCTGCACGCCAGAGGGCGGGCCGAGCAGCAGCACAGTGGGGGTGCCCGGCTGCGAGGAAATGCTCACATCCGGGGCGACCTTGGTCACGGTCTGCTGTGCATCGGCGGGCTTGAGCCGTGAGAGCGTAACCGCTCGGCTGATGAAAGTCGCCGCCTTCAGGGCCGCGATTTCGTCGGGCTTGCCCACCACGTAGGTGCCGTCGAGCACCGCGTACTCAAGCCCGTTCAGTCGCGTGACGATCGTCAGCGCCTGTTCCAGGGTTACGTTGTTCAAGCGCAACGTGACCGTGCCCTGGGCAGAGCCGTTGGTCGCGATGTTGACCCCGCTCTGGGCAGCCAGCGCCTTGATCACGTCAACCATCTCGGTCTGCACGAAATCGAGGCTGAACTGCCTGGGCTTTTCCGCGGCCGGCAGCGCGCAGGTGGCGGCTGTCAGCGTCACCAGGGCCGCGATGAACACGGCCGCGGCACGCTGCCATACGGCGGTTGCGACTAGTGTGCGTCTCATTGCTAGAACCTCCCTTCGAGGAATAGGTCTGTCCTTCGGCCGCCGGCCGCCAGAACGACTCGCCGGCCGCTGATTGATTCCACAGTGTATCCTGCTGCAGAGTCACCGGGCTGCACCACCCAGCGGGCGGGCCCCTTCCTGATGATCGCCACCGTTGGGTCGCCGTAGATGATCCCGGTAACTCGCAGGCGGTTGTCTTGCTGCGCCGCTGCTTGAGCAGGCCGCGCCTGCTGGCCCGCAAGAGGCGGGGCAGTCCCAGGCAGCCCGATCGGCATCACGCTGAACGTCGCCGGGGTCAAGGGGCTCATGGCGACTGTCTGCCGCGGCGGCAGCAGTTGCCACGGCTTGTTCGCGCTCGCCCCAGGGACCCGAGCCACAACAGTGGGGACGCGCGGGACGAAGGGGTCGCGCCCCGGAGCACCCCTGGCGGCCTTCGGTTCTGCGGCCGATGCCGCTTCGTCGGCCTGCTTTGCCCCTGACATGTTGGGCGCTTCATCGGACTGGGTCGGCCCGGCTTCCGTAGTGGAAACGGCAGGTGTCTTTGCCGACGTCTGCGCGCTGGCCGACTGCGCCCTGGGCTTGAAGGTCATGTAGAGCGCCACGGCGAGGATGACCGCTCCAACCGACAACAGAATCAGCTCTTTGCGCCGCTTTTCCATTTCTTGGACTCCTGTCTCTGAATCAGAGCAACTAGGTCGAGTTTGCCGGTGAAAGTGTGAACGCTGGGCTGTGCCTGCCGAGCAGACTGGGCGGCCGGGCTAAGCGACATCTCGTTCACCGCGATCATCTTCGGGAAGGTGCTCAGCCGCTGCAGCAGAGCAAGCAGGGTGTGATAGTTGCTCTCGAGGTTCAGTTCGATAGGCAACCGTTCGTAGCGCTCGGGTCGCGCCTTGGCCTGTTGCTTGCTGACGGCCGGCGCCTCTTGGCCGTTTTCCGAAGGCCTGGGGGCGACGGCCACTTTCAACACCGGCTCCGGCTTGAGGCCCACCATCGTGTTGCCTGTGTCTTTGGCAAGGCCTTCCATCTGGCGCAGCAAGGTCGGCACGTAGGCGCCGGAGGACACCGCAGGCTCGAGCACGGCCAGTGTCTTGACCAGCGTCTGGTGGCGCACCTCCAGTTTGGGCAGTTGCCTGACTCGCGTCTGCAGGGTCGCCAGAGTGGTCTCCCGCTCTCGCAGCGTGCGGTTGGCGCGGTCAAGTTTGGCGGTTCCCGAACGAGTGACGCTGATCAGCAGCGCCAACAGCGCCATTGCCAGGATGCCTGCGGCCGCGTAAGCGTGCTGCGCGGTAATCCTAGATCTTGGTTTCATTGCAAGTCACTCCCTATCGAGGTCTTCAGAGGGACCTTGATCTCGAAGTTCACGAGGGCAACGCCCCTCGTGGACACCATCTGCGTGAACGACAGTTCGGGCGGGTTGGCCCAACCGGAGGCCTTCAGGTTCAGCATGAAGTCCCCGACCTCGCGCTGGCAAGAAGCGGATCCGCTTATGCTGAGCGACTGCCCCTGAACGTCTCGCTTGGAGCTCAATCCGGTCAGCCAGACGCCCGTTGGCATGCTGGCACTGATGTCGGAAAAGACCTGGCGCCAGCGACTGTGGCTGCGGCCCACTTTTTGCAGCGTCTCCACTCGCGGCGCTAGTTCCTTGTTCTCTGTGTCCAGAAGGTCAATGCGCGCCAATTTCTTTGCCAGCGCGGGGTCGTTCAATTGGCCCTCGCACTGCGAAATGCGCGCTTCCGCGGCGCTGACGGTCAAGGTGAAGTAGGCGAACAAGGCGCCCGTCATTACCGCTAGCCCAATCACTCCGTAGAAGGTGAGCCGCAGCACTCTGGCGGCTCGCCTCTGCTGGGCTCTGCGTGCCGCAATCAGGTTGATGTCTATCATCACTTTGCCCCTTTCCGGCGGCCCTTGCTATTGAGCACCAACTCCCTGAGGGCCAAGCCCGTGCCGACCACCAGCCCGGGGCTGTGTGCTTGCAGGTATTCCCGGCTGGAGGTGTCGGTTTCTATTCCTCCGTCTCGGAACGGATTCGCTATCTCGACAGGCACGCCCAGTTGGGCCTGCAGATACTCTCGCAGGCCGGACATGAGAGCGCTGCCTCCGCTGAGCAACACGCGGCTCACGCTAGGCGGCTTTCCCTGTTCCTCGCTGCCCTGCTGTTGATAGTCGTAGTAGGCGAGCGAACGGCGGATCTCGCGCACCAGTTCCTCCAGCAGGGGCTCGACGGCGCGGCTGGCCTGCTGGGCGAAGGGGTCCAGGGTCGCCCGTTCATCCTCGCTGAGCACCACCCGCATCGAACTCTCCTTCAGGTTCGCCGCCGCGGCCGGGTCCATCCCCAAGGCCCCGGACACCGCTTCCGTGAACGCGTTGCCGGCAAGCGGTATCATCCTGGTGAGCACGAACTTGCCGCCCTGCACCAGGTCTATGTCGGTGAACGACGCGCCCACGCCCACCAGGGCTACGGTGTCCGAGTTGCCATCGCCGTTGGCGCCCCACTCGACCAAGCAGCGCATCGCGGCAAACACCTCGATCTCGATGGCCAGCGGTTCCATGCCCGCCAGTTCCAGCGTCTCCACGCGGCTCTCCACCATGTCGCGCGGCGATGCTACCAGCATCACTTCCATGTGGCCGCTGCGGCTGTCGCCCGGCTGGATCTGGAACTCCAGCACGCTGTCCTCCACGGGGAAGGATATGTAGTTGCGCGCTTCCCACTGGATGGACCGCCGCAGGTGCCGCTCGGACATCACCGGAAGTTGCACCTGGCGCACCACCACGGCCGGCCCCGCAACGCCGACCACCGCGCCGCAGGTGCCGATGTTCAGCGCCGAGGCCATCTCCCTCATCGCATCCGCCACCGCGCGCGGGTTGGTGATCACGCCCGCCTTGATGGCGTCCGCCGGCACGGGCTTGGAGCCTGCCTTGTGCAGCACAAAGCCCTGCCGCGACTCGCGCAGCTGCACCATCTTCATGCTGTGGCTTCCGATGTCAACACCGACCACCTCAGCCGAGCCTGAAAGTCTGTTCAAGATTCCCATCGCAGTCCGCTCCTTTAGTCTGCCTTCGCTATCCGGTCTGTGGTTTTGCTTTCTCGCGCTGGTGCCCGAAGTAGTCGCCCTTCCTGATGCCGCCGGGGTGCGCGGGCTTCGCCTGCGCGGCCGCAACTGCGGTCGCCTCGACCTCGTGATCCGACACGCGAAGCCCCTGCCATTTCTCCAGCAGCCCCGAGCCGATCATCTCGGTAAGCACCAGCAGAGCGCGGGCTGGCTCCAGCCCGCTCTCGCGAATTACTGTGCCAACGTCTCGCCGCGCATCCACCAGCCGCAGCAAAGCCTTGGCGTCGTCGTCCAAGTCTTCGAACTTCTCCGCTATCACGTCCGCGCGCGCTCGCAGCACAACGTGGAGATTGTCGAACTCCTTCTCGATCTGCTGCCACTCGTCAATGCGCTTCATTCCCTCCAGGATCAGCGCCTCGGTGCCCATGCGGATCGAGCGCTTCACCGCCTTTGCGGTGCGCGCGAACTCGAACTCTCCTTGCCGCCACCCCAGCAGGCGAAAGATGACGTCCGGGCCCTCGATCATGTCTGCCACGGCGTCCACGACCTCGCCGTCGCGCAGGTGAACGATCGCCTCTTGCTGCCCATTCCTGACGGTCAGCATTCCCGTCTTTCGCCCCAGGTTCAGCAACTGGAGCACCTCGGCGAAACTGAGGTCTTCAAATGTCCCGCAAAGTGCCATCGCTTTTCCCGCCTAACTTCACAGCATCCTCACAGCGCCCTCACAACATTCCCTGCCGTTGCTTGTAGCGCAGGTTCGCCAGCACGTGCTGGCACGCACAGGCCAGGGACTCCAGAACGCCGTAGCCCTGGGTGGCGGTCACCTCGAACCAGGGCACGTCTCTGGGGTTGATCACGTATTGCAGGTACTCCACCGGAGCAACGTCCGCCAGGTCGCGCTTGTTGTACTGAATGACGTAGGGCGTAGTCTCCAGGCTGTAACCGTAGGAGTTCAGGTTCTCGCACATGTTGCGGAAACTCTCGACGTTCTCGGCCATCTTGTCCCACTGCGAATCGCAGACGAACACGATGCCGTCCACCGCCCGCAGCACCAGCCTGCGGGTCGAGTTGTACATCACCTGCCCGGGCACCGTGTAGACCTGCAGTTTGACCGCGAAGCCGTGCATCTGCGGTGCCTCCAGCGGCAGGAAGTCGAAGAACAAAGTCCTCTCCCCGGGCGTAGCCAGCGAGACCAGGTTCCCCTTCTTCTCGTTGGGCAAGTGTTGGTGGATCCACTGCAAGTTGGTCGTCTTGCCACACATGCCCGCCCCGTAGTAAACGATCTTGCACGCGATCTCCTTGAGCGCGTAGTTTATGGATGCCATCTGGCAAGCGCCCTTCTCTGCATTGCTTTCTCACGCAGCAACGAAAAGCACTTCCTGGTCCAGTCCCTCCACCCGCGCCCACGCAGGCGGGCTCGCGTGTGGCAGCCGAAGCACGTCGGCGGGAAGCGCCAAGACCACCTCCCGGAGGGGCAACTCCACGGTCTCCTGCCCCACGTTCACTCCCGGGGGGAAGTGCGGCGCCAGGTCTCGCGCCGCGACGACAATCCGACCCTCCTTCAGGTGTGGGACAATCAGGGCCAGGGGCACCTCGATTTCCACTTCTCCGCTGTCGGCGGCTGCCGAGAACGAAGCCACGTTCTGCAATGCCACTCGCAGCGGGAGCGAGAGGCTTCCCTCGATCGGCGCCTGTTCCACGCCCGGCGACTGGCTATCATCCGCTGCTTCTGCAGTTTCGTCTGGCGAGACCTCGGTGCCCGCCTGATCGCCAAACAACAGCATGACATCCGACTGCTCGGCGTTCTTCTTCTGGGAGGCCCCGGCTGGCCGGCTCGAGGGCCCGCCCGGCAACAGATCACGCAGCGGAAAGAAGGCTACCGCCGAAAAGACGAGCGCGGCCATCCTTGGCGCCGCCATCCCTTGCATCGTTTTGGCGTGCTGCCACGCCCCACCGCCCTCATGCAGCGCCTGGATCCCCCCGCTGGCCAGCGTTATCGCCCACCTGATCGCGCAAAGCGCGATCACTCCAACTGCGTAGGTCAGCGCGCTGCGCGGCGCCCCGAACAGCGCCAGCAGCGCAGCATAGGTCCCCAGTTCCATCAGCAGCGCCAGCCACGAGGGCATGGGAATACTGCTGGCCGCACCTTGCGCCAGCCGCGCGCAAATCATGGCCCCGGAGCCGGCAATAAGCACGGCAGCCGACCCACTCGCTACGCTGAAAGTTTTGCCTGCGTGGTTCTCTTGCCGCTGCATTCGAGTGGCACGCGCGCTGTCTGCCTATCCTCTGCTGACCCAAAGGGAAATCGGGAGCACGTTGAACTGGCCTTCAGGTCCGGCAGCTCAGCGCTCGCGGGCCTTATTCCACAATCGCCGCGCGATTTACCATGTCAGCCGACAGGCGAAACCGCCCCTGGACGACAGCCGGGACGCCGGCAGAAGCCGCTGCGCGGACTGCAGATGACGCGTGCAGAGGGTGATCACACCCGGTCCTGATACAACGTGAAGCAGCGACCACCGCCCAGGTTTGCTCTCATGCGCAGGAAGACCATCCGGGGGCGGAGAAGCGTGCAAATCCGCGGCAGCCCGCCGGATCGCCTGCGATCCCCAGGCGGCCGCCTTTACGCCTACGACGGACGGAGAACCTCGTGCACCTGTTGTATAAGCCCGACTGGGAGGAGGCAAAGGAACACTACCGCGCGTGGTGGGCGCACGAGCGTTTTGGCCGCTGCGCGATGGCGGTAACAGCGCCGAAATCGGATGCGCCTGCCGAGGAGCCGCCGCGGCCCAGGCGAGTCGAGGACCGGTGGCTGGACTACGGCTACCTGGATGTCATCAACGACTACCGCATGAGCCGCACCTTCTATGGGGGCGAGGCATTCCCGGTGTGGCATCCCGGCTACCCCGGATGGTCCTGCATCGCCTGCTACCTGGGCGCTCCCATAACCCTGGCGGAGGACACGGGATGGATTGACCCCATTCTCGTGGACGGCGACCTCACCGATTACGAGTATCGAGAACTGGTCATCCCCGCCCAGAACCGCTGGTGGGTGGAAGCGAAAAAGATGCTGCGCCACTCGGTCGCTCAGTCGCGCGGCAAGTGCATCCCCGGGGTGCTGGCGTTCGGGGGCTGCGGCGACACGCTGGCCATGCTGCGAGGAAACCACAGACTGCTCACGGATCTGATTGACTGCCCCGACTATGTGCGCGAGTTCGATCAGTACTTGATGCGGCAATGGATGGAAGTTTACGACGCTTTCTACGCGATCATCCACGAGGCGGCGGAGGGATCAACCTGCTGGTTCAACTTGTGGTCGCCGGGAAAGTTCTACGCCTCCCACAACGATTTCGCCTACATGATCTCCCCGAGAATGTTCAGGGGGATTTTCCTGCCCAGCATCGAGATGCAGACGAACTTCCTCGACCATACCATTCATCACGTTGACGGGGTCGGCAACTTCGCGCACGTTGATGCGTTGTGCGAGGTCCCCCGGCTGCAGGCGCTGCAAATCCTTCCCGGCGCGGGCAAGCCGAGCCCGCTGCACTACATGGATGTCCTGCGCAAGGTCCAGCGAGCGGGCAAGAATCTGTGGATTCATATTCCTCCGGATGAGGTGCAAAGCGCCCTGGAGAACCTTTCCGCCCGCGGGCTGTTCATCGCAACGGCGTGCGCCAGCGAGGCGGAGGCCAGGGCGCTGCTGAAGAACGCCGAAAAGTGGTCCCGGGACCGCCCGTTGTGAGCGCTTTTCGGGGCTTGCCATGCGGATCAACAGCGGCGACTACGAGAGGGCCACTTTGCTCGCGAAGCGGCCGTGCTAGTCCCAGCAGACTTCGTACTCCCCCACGAGGCCGCCAACAGATGCCAGGGCCTTTTCTGCCGCGCGTCGTGCCATGCGTAGGCACGCATCTGCTCGCCCCGCCTGCGATAGCGCTTTCTGACAGAGGCCAGCGAACTCGGGAGCCAGCGTCTTCAGTTCCCGAGGAAGGTTCTCGCGGGTTGGCGCCCAGAACCCGCGGAGGCGAAGATGCACTTCAGCGCAACGAGCGATGAACTGTGTCGCCAGGATAATGCGGCACAACTCGTCGGCCCTACATGCCTCCAGTGCCTCGAGAGACTCAGTCAGTTCTGCCCGAAGCCTCATCGCCTCGTTTGGAAGCACCCTACTTGGGCCGATAGAGCGAAGCCGGCGCTGCCGACCGCGCGCCGCAGCAAGCGTTCCTTCGCTGTCCCAGAGGATAACGGCGTCCGAAAGCGGCGGGTAGGCGTATCTCCATCTCTCCGGGGCACGGCGCAAGTTCGATTGAATAAAGCGCTCGATCCCTCTGATCAACATATGAACACGCTCGCGGTGGTAGATCCGACGTCTGGTCGCGTATCGCGAACCGCGAACGAGCACGACAAGGTCAATGTCATTGGGATTTGTCTCACCGCGGCTTATCGAGCCGATGATTGCGACACCGAGCACCTTCCGATCCGCGAGCAGGTGTTCAGCCGCGGACAACAGTGCGTCCTTCTTCCGTTCCTCGATGTGCAGCAAACCTATTCTCTTTTGGATTTCGGCGTTTTCCGGCCGAGTTGCAGTCTGCCTCACACTAGCCCCTCGCGAGGTCAAAGCGCCCCGCTACGCGATCAGTTCGATGAGGCCCTCGACAATTTCCGCCAGTTCGTCGGCCTCGACCGCGCCCTGTCGGCTCCGCAATCGCTCCGCCGAGAGGGTGCGCACCTGGGTCATCTTAACCCACGAATCTTTGGGAAGGCCGCCGCTACGCAGCCTGTGAGTCAGCGGGTATCCGGCGCGCTGTTCCTTGCTCGTGATGGCCATTGCAATCACTGTGCCGGAGGGGGCGTTCAGCACGTCGTGACTGATGACCAAAACGGGACGCAGGCCAGCCTGTTCGCGGCCGCGTGTCGGACTCAGATCGGCCCAATATATCTCCCCCCTCCTCAGTACGCGGGCCATGGCTGATCCCCGATGCCTTCCTCAGCCAGCGCCTGTTCCTCGGAGCGATCCAGTTTCGCTGCCTCCTGTGCCAACTGCCGCTGACGGTGGCGACGCGCTTTTTCCTCGAGTGCTGCCTGAATCGCGCGGCTGCGGTTGGGATAGCGGCGCTCCCTCACCCAGCGATCCACCTCCTTCAGCATCTTCTCGTCAACTGTTATCGCGATCTTGCTTGTGGCCATCCCGTCTCACCTCGGTATGACATTATATCATACCTCGAGAATGCAGGGCACCCGCAGCCAGTCTGCAACCGAGCCGGGCTCAGGCGGCATATATCTCCTCGCCTTGCTCAAGGATAGCGCGGTAGATCAACCCCACGTTGTTGCGATGCCGCTCCAGGTCGCTCGGGGTGGCCACGAGGATGTCCGCCGCGAGCGGAATGCCGAACAGTTGCGTGTGCAAGAACTGCATCGTCTCCAGGCGATGTGTCCCCTCCGGCATGACGACGAGGACATCCACATCGCTGTCCGGGCCGGCCTCCCCACGCGCCGCCGAACCGAACAGGATGATGCGCAGCGGGTGCACCGCATCCACGATCCGCTGTACCAGGCTGGCAAGTTCAGGCTGCGTCGTCGCCGCGCTGGACTGCTCCATCGCCCACGATTATACCACGCCCCCCGCGACCAGCAAGTTCCGGGAGCGACCTCTCGCAGCACTCCTCAGCGGGAGGAGCGGGAACCGCTGCTCACGGCGCACCTGGGCTATTTCACGTCGTAGATGGAAAGGGTCAGCAGGTACGCTACCCTCTTGTATTGCACGGGCCCCGTGGTGTAGCCGGTAGTGGGCGCCACGACGGTCGGCTGACCAGGCAGTGCTGCTTGCACAGTAACGCGCGCTCGCGTAATACCCATGCGCTCTTGAAATCCCTCTTCCCTCATCGGCTCGCCGCTGAGAGGAACAGGCTGGATAGAAATCCTCTGGTGCCGCCCGGACTCATCGGTCCTGTAACTCATGTCCTCGGTGCTGTGGGTCCATTCGCGTCCTGGCCCCGTTGCGGGTCCGGGCAGAGTCGGCCCAGTGGGCCCAGTCGGAGCCGTGCCAGCAGTTGCGGAGACCGGGATTTCTGCCTGTCCCTGAACCGTGTCCTCGATGCTGATTACCCTGTGCTCCTTGTAGGCGAACCAGGTGTCACGCATGAGGGTGACATTCCTGAGGGTGATGCCCTGGGGCAGCGTAACGAAAGATGGCAAGGCCGCAATGGAGCGAATGCGCAGGGCTTCCGTGTCCTGCATCCACTTGAGTTCTGCAATCTCGTGCGTGCCGGCCGCCTCATACAACTGGCGGGTGCTGAGGTCCACGATGAAAGTCATGGGAGCGGTCCAGGTATCCTTCACCCTTACCGATTTCGAAGGCAGTTTGGTGTAGATCTCTCCGAGGGTTATTCGATGCTGCGCTGCGGCCGCCATCGAGGCCACGATGTTCCCGGCTGCCATTGCCGTAGTGCGCGCTGACCGTTGAACCTCGGGGATCGCCGTCGCTATGCCCCCGATCGCAAGCGTGGTGTCTTCCTTCAGACGCGTAACCAGGGTCGCCGTCGTCCCGTCGCGTGTTACCGATTCTACCTCTTGTTCGAGTTCCCCCAGCAGGTGGGCCTCAAGCGACTTGACCCACTGCGGGACATCCGTCATCCCCGCGAATCGCGAGTCCGCCTCTATCTTCTTGCGCTGAATCCGTTCCGGGATGAATCGCAGTCGCAGCATCGTCCCATCGGGGCCAAGGGCATTGGGGTCAATCCCGTTTTGGATTTTCACCTTAACCTGGATCTGGCCTTCGCGTTCGCCCATGGGGCCGAACCCGATCGAACTGATGGTGTATTCCTTGTCCGCGGTGGGGACGTCGGCATCGCCTTTCCAGATGCTGCGCGTATCCCATTTCCACTCGAACGGAGCCGTGGTCGCATACTGGAATGCCCCGTCCACCTGAAACACGACATACCCCTCGAGGTTCTTCTTGGCGGCTGCCACTCGGATCGTCTGCCGCACACTGCTGCCATCAACAGGACTCAAGATCCGCACCGGCTCCTCGGCTGCAGGAGCAGGCGAAGCGGCGGGCGCTGCGACTACCTTGATCGGCGCCAGCGGGGATGCGGCCGGGCGCTTCTGCGCCGCAGACCTGCTGACGGCGGGCTTGCTGGGGGCGGCTCTCGGGGCTGCCTGCACCGCGCGCTGGCTGATCGCCCTGGCAGGCATGCTGCCAGGTGCCGCCGCAACGGCCCGCGCCTCACTTGTTGGGGCTCTGGCAGCGGGAGCGGCCTCTGCAGCCGCAGCGGCCTTTGCAGCCGGAGCGGCAGAAGCCACCTGCACCGCTGGCGAGCGCGACCAGCTCACATAGCCGTGCACTGTCCCGTGGGAGCGCAGAGGCTGCGGCTTCCCCCCCGCAGCATCAACAACCCACAGCGCCCCGGCCTCGCCCCGAACGCGCGCCGCCTTGAACAGGATCTGCTTTCCGTCGGGCGACCAGGCGACCTGGCCCGGCCCCTCGACGTCGTCCACCAGCGCGCGCTCCATGCGGCCCTGCGTATCCAGCAGCACCAGCACGTCCTTCGCTTGCCGCTTGAACGCTGCAAACCTGGCCCCATCAGGCGACCAGGCCGGATACCAGACACCCTTGGTCAACATTGCGGGTTCACCTTGACCGAGGGTCGCCACCCACAGTTCGCCGTCGCGGCAGTATGCAATCCGCTGCAAGTCCGGCGACCAGGTGGGCGACGCCAGGCGGAACCGCCGCGTCAATTCGGCGACCTTAGCCGGTTCGCCCCCCTGAGCGTCAACCACGAACAGGCCGTAATCATTACCCATCATCGAAAGGTAGGCGATCTTCTTCCCGTCCGGCGACCAGACAGGCTGCTCGTCATATGAGTACCCGGCGGTCAGTTGCTTTGCCGTGCCGACCGTGGTCCCGAAGGGATCCAATCCCCAGGTAAAGATCTTATAGACTGACCCCACTCTTGCCGCGAATGCGATCGTCTTGCCGTCAGGAGCCAGCGAAGGCGTCATCAAGTCCCCCTGCGTCCCCGCCGGGGTCGGCAGCGGCACCGGGCGAGTGCCGTATTCAGTCATCACCACTATCGTGCGCGGCGCCGTGCCGATTTGCGCCTGGTAGGCTATCCAGTCGGCTCGCCCGCCTGTCGCTCCGACCAGCACCACCACGGCTGCCCCGAGGATCACTCGCCTGGTGTTCATGGTCAACCCTCCTGCCCGCCTTGCTCTTCCACTAGCATTATATATATCCCTGCGGCCCAAGGCAACACACCCCATCCACTGTCCGGGCGCTCATCAGCTCGTCCGACGCCCACCCAGTTCCAGTTCCACCCCGTGTTCCCCCTCAGGCAGGGGCAGCAAGGCCCAGTTCTGGCCAAAGCGGCGCTGCACGTGGCAGCGCGACGGGCGCCCGTCCACCAGGCAGCGCCTGGGCTTTTGAGCGCCAACAGGCACCTTGACCACGAATCCGCTCTTGTATTCGCAGCGTACCTTGAAGGAGACAGTGCCGTCCTGCAAATGGGCAGCCCGGATTCGCGCTCTCGAACGCTGCCACCACCAGCGCCACAGTTCGTCATTGCCCATGAACAGCGCTTTGATTTTTCTCGCGCGCAGGCAGCGGAGCAGTTCGTCAATCGCGCGGCGGCACTGCGGGTAGGTGTGTATGTAAACGGGGTGGTAGAACATGTTCATCGTCATGTTGCAGCGGGCTGCGATGTCAACTGCGCGGCGCAGGATTGCGAAGTCTGTTTCCGTGTTGGTGTAGCCAATCTCGTAGGCGATGATGGGCTCTTGCAGGAATGGGATGCGCGCGTTCTGGCCGCGCCAGTCATCGCGGAAGAAGAACGGGAAGGAGGTGCCGAATGCGAAGCCCAATGTGTTGACCGGGTTGAGCCTGAACAGGGGAACGTTGATGCGGCTGTTGTCCGCTTTCCCGCCAGCCGTCAGCATCCATTTGGCAGGTTCGGCCCAGCCGGTCCATCGGCACCAGTGGTTCACTGTGCAGACCGGGTTTCGGCCGAACGTTTTTCGGAACAGCGCGGCCTGTTTTTCCACGTCCCTCTGCGCGAACGGGCCGGGGTGCTTGAAGCCGTCCATGAAGTTGTAGTGCAAACTCAATTCGTGGCCGTTCGCGCGGATCTGGTTGTATTCCTTGCGGCTTATTGCGAACCGGCCGTGCAGGGGCATCAGGTTGATGTGATAAGGAAGGCGGCGGCTTTTCATGAAGTTGGATGCTGAAAGTTGAATGCCGGCCTGGCATTCGTCATCTCCGCCGAAATAGAAAAGCGCATCGGGAACGCTTGCTTGCCTGGCTGGCAGTTGATGCAGCATCGGGAGGGGCCGGCGGGCAAGCATGGTCTGCAGCAGCAGGACGATTTCTTCGGAATATGCGACCTGCGGGCTGTTGTTCCCGATAACCATTGCGTCGCCGAAGCGCAGGTATCCGTCGCCATCGTGGTCTGCGTCAATCGGGCGGCCCTGCTGGATCGCCCACATGGTGCGCGGCAGATCGAAGCCGATGTAGAAAGCCCAGCCGCGGCCCAGCCGTCGCGCGGCTGCAACCGCGAGGCCGGTATCGCGGGCGCGCGAGCCGTCGTCCCGCGCTGAAGGGTGCGGCCTGAGGAAACGCGCGATCTCAGCGCATTTTTCCGGCCGGACAGGCCGCACCGGCGAGATGATGATCAGCCTCTGGCCCGGCTGCAGGGGCGAATGGATTCCCTCGGTCAGGGTGCTTCGGACAAACTCGATGTAGCCCGTGATCGCGAAGTCGTCCTTGGGCTGAGCGATAGGTCGCGCTGGCCGGATGCCGAAAAGGTCGTCGAGTCCTTCGGCTGCAAATCCGATCAGCATTCCGCCCCTGCGCACCCAGTCTGTGAGTGCGCCAGCGGCAGCGTGGGCTGACTGAGCGGGAAGATCGCCTGCGATGATGGCTGCGAAGCGCTTCAGGCGATGCGGCCGGGCCAGTTGTGAGGGCGAGATCGGCGACGCGGTTACGCCCAGGCGTTCGAGAACATCCCAGATGTATGAATACCAGTAGTTGCGTCGTTGGCGGTTTGCCGCCTTGCGGCGCTCGTCGTCCCACACGACCGCGACGGCGAGTGGACGCGCGGGCTGTTCGCTGGGGGGTGAAGGGAGCATCAGGACAGCCTCTCGATGACGCGCCGGAGTTTCTCTGCGCCGCGCTCGTGATCTTCCTTCGGGCCGAACGGGTAGCCCAGTATCATGCGCGGCAGGATGTCCTCTGCGACAGGGCAGAGGCCGTCGGGGTAGCGATTATTGATGCCAGCGTAGAACGGGCAATCGAGCGGGCAGCCTCTGCCGTAGCCCAGGCGCTGGGCGATGAGCGGGTGCTTGTATGCGGGCATGTTCGTGTAACCGACGGAGACGGGCGCACCCTCTTCCTTTAGCACGCGCTTGAAATCCTCGATCGAAATGCCCCTCTGATCGCCGCGAAATGTTGCGCCCCAGAGGTGGAATGTATGCACGGCTTCGTCGGGGCCGCGCTGCAGAGCGATCCAATCGCAGCCCCGAACCGCGGCGTCATATAGGGCGGCGTTCTCGATCAGCCCGTCAACATATTGCCTTGCGCGCGCCAGTTGCACAAGGCCGATGGCAGCAGTCTGTTCGTTCATCCGGTAGTTGAAATGAAGCCCGTAGGCCACGGCGTAGAAAGTGGGCGCGCCTGAGTTGAGGTCGAGCGACTTTGCCAGTTGTTCATCGCTCGTAACTCCCATGCCTCCGTCGCCCAGGGCCATCTGCTTCGACATCTGGAAACTGAATGAGCCGATGTGGCCCCAGGAGCCGGTGCACTTTCCCTTGTAGGTGGCAAAAAGAGAATGCGCACAGTCCTCGATGACGACCAGGTTGTGCTTTTTCGCGACGGACATGATGCGATCCATCTCTGCGGGCAGGCCGCACACGTGAGTTACGATGATGGCTTTCGTGCGCTCGGTAATCTTTGGTTCGATAAGGTCGGGATCCATGTTCCAGGTGATGGGATTGACGTCCACGAATACGGGGACCGCGTTGTTATACATGGCGGCCACTGCGCCGAACACGCAAACCGGGTCGCAGATCACCTCGTCGCCCGCGCCTGCGCCCGCGGCCATCACGGCGCTGTGCAGGACAGACATGGCGCAATTCATCGCCACCCCGTAGCGCGCGCCGACCGCCTGGGCGAACGCCGCCTCGAACTCGGCCGTGGCCTCACCCCGCATCGAGGACAGGTTGCCTGAATCCAGCACCTTCTTTACGGCCTCCAGTTCCCTATCGTCGAATATCCTGACAGGCATCCTTCCCTCCTCCCTGTTCGCTCCAGGTTCGCCCGCCCCGCGCCGATGCCCTGCATCCCACTTTGTGCCCCGCATCTCCGCCGCCGGAAGGGGACTCGTCGTGACCTGCGAACAATTGGAGTGAAGGAGGGATGTGCCATGAGAGGACGTGCTGTAGTGTGTTTCGTCGTTGGCTTGGCCCTGGCACTGTCGGTGGTTCCGGCGATGGCGGCGCACACGGCCAGCGCGGTCATCGGGTATTACGGCGTGTATTACCCGGTGGTCGGGGGCGGGGCGATCTTCACCCTGACGGTGAAGAACAACGCCTCGAGCACCCACGCGATCAACAAGGTGGTGCTGGACTTCGAGTCGAGCGGCTTCAAGGTCGTATGGGCGAACGGACAGGGGTGGTCGGCAACGAACACGCTGACCACCTGCACTTTCCAGGCGGGGGCCCAGCCTCTGATCACCCCCGGCAACTCGAGGATGTTCAGCACCAAGGTCACGCTGCCGTGGACAATTGCGCAGTATGACTTTCTGGTAACGACCTACGACTCTGCGGGGGGCACCTACAGCCGTCGCACGACTCCCAAGGTGAACGTCAGTTACGCATCGGGCGGCAATGCGGATTCGGTTGACCTTTTCCACGCGAGTTCCATTCCCACCGCCAACATGCTGCTGCCGCTGGGCGGCGATGCGAAGTACGACGGGGCGATCCTGAGAGCTGGGACAGTGCTTGGCTCAGCGTTGACCGACCTTGCGGTTTCAACCGCGAAATTGGCCAATGCCGCAGTTACGTCGGGCAAGTTGGCTGCTGCGAGCGTCGGTTCCTTGCATCTGATAGACGGAGCAGTAACTGAGGCAAAGATAGCCGACGCTGCCGTTACCACTGGCAAACTTGCCGATGATGCTGTGACATCGCCGAAGATCGCGGCGGGGAGCGTGACGAACACGCACCTGGCTTCCGACAGCGTGGCGACGGCCAACATCCAGGACGATGCGGTAGCCGACGACAAGATCCCGGACCTGTGGCGCACGGTGAACCTGCCCATCACGGCGGCCCAGTTGAGGAACGGCGCGG